>Ga0208821_1000741_pt1 | contig 22773 bp, 16 predicted proteins | sample June2015DPH_20_5_FD_184720 | JGI IMG/M metagenome (GOLD analysis project Ga0208821, IMG submission 184720) | Peatland microbial communities from SPRUCE experiment site at the Marcell Experimental Forest, Minnesota, USA - June2015DPH_20_40... | ecosystem: Environmental > Terrestrial > Soil >... | reverse complement strand
CCCCCGAATTGCCGTAAAATATTGATAAATAAGTACTTACTTGTAAAATATTGCGGAATAAGGACTTACGCATATTCCACAAAAGGGAGTTACGAGATCCGCTCCCTTTTCATATTGTCGCATCGGGCGGGTTCGGCGTCTGTGATGGCGATCGCTGGCTGTTTGTGATGAAAAAGGTCAGAGGTCGCAAAATCTCAAGAGGGATGGGACCGTGGAATCCCACTTTTTCGAAAGGCGCGAAAGGTGGGGCCACGGCCCAATTTGGACAACAACGTCGGACGATGGGGAAAGAAGTCAAAGTCCCCGCCCTGTCGCAGAAAACGCGACAAGGACGGGGCACCCTCGAGAGTTGAGATGAGCGAAAGGGTGGGCCAGCCCCCGGTTTTTTTAAATTTACGATCTATAAGAATCATAGGCTTAGAGGAAAATTCCTGCAAAATCTTTGAGTTTAAAGGACTTATATGGAAAATATTCCGGAATAAGGACTTAGCTTGTCAAAGAGCGCTGAAAGTGGGTTTGGGGCAGCTTCGAGGGCCGTCTTGGTTGACGGGTGCACCTCTTCACTGCCCCAATTTAACAGTATTGTCGCATTGGGCGGGTTCGACGTCTGTGATGGCGCTCACTGGTTGTTTGTGATGAAAAAGGTCAGAGGTCGCAAAATCGCAGAAGGACGGGAGACGTGGAGTCCCGGCTTTCGAAAAGCGCGAAAGGTGGGGCCACGGCCAATTTGGACAACAACGTCGGACGATGGGGAAAGAAGTCAAAGTCCCCGCCCTGTCGCAGAAAACGCGACAAGGACGGGGCACCCTCGAGAGTTGAGATGACCGAAGTTGAGATGAGCGAAAGGGTGGGCCAGCCCCCCTCAGCGGCTAAAGCCGTCGAAGTCTGGTTATCGTTGTGGCACGGCTGAAGTCGTGCCCTTCCCTAAATCTCTGCGGAGCTTCGCTCCGCTTGGACGGGCGAGTCGCCCGTCACCACACAGTCGCCGTCACCACACAGTCGCCGTCCCCACACGAGCTGACTTAGCTGCAGCCGCTGGTGCTCCCGCAGCTCATGCACTTGTAGCAACTGCCGTTGCGGACCATGATGGAGCCGCAGAACGAGCAACTGGGAGCGTCGCCCATGTCGATCATGCCGGCGAGCGCATCGGCCGCATGAATAGAACCAGGCCTCAGGTCCCGGTTCTCAGGTGCCAGGGAACCCCCGGGGCCGGAACCTATCGGGCCGTTCGAAGAGCCGTTCAAGGAAAGATCGCCGACACCTTCCGGAGCGGGCGTGCCCAGCGCTCGCGGACGCAGGTTGTCGAACAGCATCTGCTGCTGTCCGCTGAGGAAGCGCAGGTGCAGCCAGCGGAAGATGTAGTCCATGATCGACTTGGCATAGCCGATTTCGGGATGGCTCGACCAGCCGCTCGGCTCAAAGCGCGTGTGCGCGAACTTCTCGCAGAGCAGTTTCAGCGGCACGCCATGCTGCAGCGCGATGGACGTGGCCAAGGCAAAGCTGTCCATGAGCCCCGACACGGTCGAGCCTTCTTTCGCCATCTTGATGAAGATTTCGCCGGGTTCGCCGTCGGGATACAGGCCGACGATGATGTAGCCTTCGTGGCCTCCGATGTTGAACTTGTGCGTCACCGACATGCGCTCTTCTTTCAGCTTGTGACGCACGGCGCGCGGCGGAGCGTCGAGGTTGTCGTCTTCAACCCGGACGGGGACGGGCGAGACGCCCGCCGCGCCACCGGCGCTACTCTGCGCGGTCTTGGTTCCGGCCGCCGATAGCGGCTGCGACTGCTTGCATCCGTCGCGATAAACCGCGACTGCTTTCAGGCCGAGCTTCCAGGCCTGGATGTAGGCCTCCGAAATATCGTCCACCGTGGCTGCATTCGGCAGGTTCACGGTCTTTGAGATTGCTCCGGAGATGAAGGGCTGGGCCGCGGCCATCATCTTCAGATGTCCCATGTAGTGAATGGAACGCGTGCCCTTGGCCGGCTTGAACGAACAGTCGAACACGGCCAGATGCTCGTCTTTAACTAGGGGCGCGCCTTCGATCGTTCCGGTCGCGTCGATGTAAGAAACGATCGCATCGGTCTGCTCATGCGTGTATCCGAGTTTGAAGAGCGCGCCGGGGACGGTGTTGTTCACGATCTTGATCATCCCGCCGCCGACTAGTTTCTTGTACTTGATGAGCGCCAAGTCGGGCTCGATACCGGTGGTGTCGCAGTCCATCATGAAGCCTATCGTTCCGGTTGGGGCCAGGACGGTGACTTGGGAGTTTCGGTAGCCGTGTTTTTCGCCGTGGGATAGGGCTTCGTCCCAGCATTGCTTAGAGGCTTCAATTAACTCGGGCAGTTGATTGGCTGCCGAGCTTCGCTCGGCTGGACGGCCGGGGGCGGCCGTCCCTACGTGATTTGTGCCACTGCCTATGTTGTTTACGCTGGCCCTATGCATTCTTATTACGTCTAAGAAGGGCTCGCGATTGATGTACCAGCCGGGGCAGGCGGCTCCGGGCATAGCTTCGGCAGTAGTTACTCCCAGGCGCGTTTGTACTGTGTCGGTGATTGGGGCCAGCGGCTCGCAGAATTCGGCTATGCGTGACGACTGGAGGTAGGCTTCGCCGCACATTATGGCGGTTATGCAGGCGGCGTAATCTCTTCCGGCGTCGCTGTCGTAGGGCAGGCCTGCGGCCATCAGCAGCGCGCCTAAGTTGGCGTAGCCTAATCCTAGCGGGCGATAGTCGTGCGAGTTCCTGGCTATGATTTCTGTGGGATATCCGGCGTTGTCTACCAGAATTTCCTGCGCAGTGGTGACCACGTCCACAGCGTGCCTGTAGGCTTCCACGTCGAACGTGCCGTTGGGCGCGAACTTCAGCAGGTTCAGGCTGGCCAGGTTGCAGGCGGAGTCATCTAGGAACATGTACTCGCTGCAGGGATTCGAAGCGTTGATGCGCGCCGTGTTTTTCGACGTGTGCCAGCGGTTGACGGTGGAATCGTACTGCATGCCGGGATCGCCGCATTGCCAGGTGGCTTCGGAAATTTTCTGCAGCAGGTCTTTGGCTTTATAGGTGTTGACTACTCGACCGTCTACGATTGCTCGGGTGGAAAAATCGGTGTCGCGCATTACGGCTACCATGAAGTCATCGGTTACTCGGACGGAGTTGTTCGCGTTCTGGAAGAAGATGGAGCTGTAGGCATCGGAGTCGGGATGCGATCCGTCGTAACCTTGCGCTACGAGCGCGTGGGCTTTGGCTTCTTCTTTACTTTTGCACTCGATGAAGTCGACTATGTCGGGATGGTCGATGTTCAGGATTACCATCTTAGCGGCGCGGCGCGTCTTGCCTCCGGACTTGATTACTCCGGCGAAGGCGTCGAAGCCTTTCATGAAACTTAGCGGGCCGCTGGCGGTGCCGCCTCCGCTGAGAACTTCGGTAGAGGAGCGCAGCGGAGAGAGATTGGTTCCGGTGCCGGATCCCCACTTGAAGAGCATGCCTTCGGTCTTGGCCAGGGTGAGGATGGAATCGAGCGAATCTCTCACTGAATTGATGAAGCACGCGGAGCACTGCGGGCGCGTGTATCCGGTGACACCGAATTCCACTTGCTGGGTGGTGAAGTTCCAGTGCCAGTTGGTGGCGTCGGATTTAGGCTCGACGCGCTCGCAGCCTACGTTGAACCAGACGGGCGAGTTGAAGGCCGCGTACTGGCGGATTAGCAGGTGGACGAGCTCGTCGTGGAACGTGGCGGCATCTTCGGAGGATCGGAAGTATCCGTCTTTCATGCCCCAGTCGCGAATGGTTTCGGCGACGCGGGTGACCAGTTGGCGGACGCCGGTTTCGCGCTCCTCGGTGCCGATCTGTCCGTGAAGGTATTTCGAGGCGACGATGTTGGTCGCGGTCATCGACCAATCTTTGGGGACTTCGACATTCTTCTGCTCGAAGATCATGCCTCCCTGGGAGTCGGTGATCTGGGCGTTGCGGAGTTCCCACTCGACTTCGGAGTAGGGGGAAACACCGGGCTTGGTGAAAAAACGGCGGAAGGTGAGGCCGGGGGCCTTCGTCTTCTTATTATTGACGGCGGTATTGCCGGCGGCGGTTTGAGTTTTGATTTGGTCGCGCACTTCGGGCATTTCCTTCTCCTAATTAGATGATGGCAAAAAGCAGTTGATCTTGCACTTAGTACTCATTTCTCAAATGCATACGGCGGTACGGCGAAAGCCACGACTTATGGAACTGGATCGGCCTGCGAGCTCTTTCCGTAATTGTGCTCTGGGAGCGCGGTGGGCTCAGCAGCGGGGCAGACCGCTTGGACTAGCTTCGTTTGGGCTGACTTCGGTTGGGCCAACTGAAGATCGCCGGCTGGGCATTCGATGCCATGACGGGCAAAAGAGGCGGCTACGAGTTCGATCAAACTTTCCATCGGGGCTCCTAATGGCGCGAAGGAGACGGGGCAAGCCCCGTCTCTACACGAGCGGGCTACAGCAGCGCTGAATCCGCTCTAATTCTGTTGATGAATCCCCCTAGGGGATGCCTGGCAGGGCCAGACCGGGGGAAGTCACCGCTTGTTTCCATCCACTCCGGAGGGATGGTTTCCCGTGAAGGGGAAGACGCGAAGTCACCTCAACTTTTTAGTCTAGCCCCGTGTTTGCGGGCCGCAGCCTCCTTCAAAAGAGATCTGCAAAAGTGCTCTGGGATGCTTAACGTACTCCCGTATATGGGGCCTGTCAAGAGGGAAATACAACATCTTGTAGCCCGAAAGTGGTAAGGGTACCGAATTGGGGAATTGCCGATCCTACTCGGCTTTCCCTACCCCATGTATGAAACCGGTTCTTGCCCGCTTCAGGCGGTGGCACGGGGGCTATCTTCTGGCGAGGCGCGGGTCACGGGCCGGGCGAGAATGGCAGGCGCTTTATCGGCTGGGATTCCAGCTTGAACTCCTGAGGCCGGAAAATAAAGTTGGGTGGGTGCAAGAGGCACGTAGATATCTTCGAAGATGGCTTGGGTGGTGATTCGTCTTATGCCGTCAGAGGACTCGACGAGGTAGTCGCCGGGCCGGCCAGATTGTTCGCGACCGAGAGTGTCGGTAAAGACGAGGGGTTCGGTGAGTTGACGAGCGCGCACCAGAAAACGGGTGCGGTAGACGGTCCACTGACTTTCGAAATTCATAATGCTTTCTTCCATCCCTCGGCAGGGCCGGGGTTCGTTTCTGGCGTTCAGGTTTTGACCGAGCACAGTCGCCGCTCGGCGGAATGCTTGTTTCAAGTGGAGCGACTGTACGCGCAGAAAGAGGGCGGGTCAATTACATAAGAATTGTGCAACGGTGGAATTTCCGTTCGCGAATTCGATGTGGTGAATCCGATTCAAGCATGGGTCGAGGTTGACTGCGGTTGGCGCACGAGCGGCGGGGTTTGAGTAGGGGACGGAAAATTGAGCGGGACGCCTTTGTGCTCGGCGACCGGAATTTGCACAAGGGGCGCACAGGTTAAGAACAATTGCCGGTTGCCAGTACCCAGTTGCCAGCGGGTTCGGCGCGCGATGGTCGAAGCGAAACCTTTGATCAGGAGTTCGTGGAAGACCCCCGCTGCGGTTCGTGGCGATAGCCGCATTTGCCGATCTGCGCTCGGCTTGGACGGGCGACCACCGCAGCCCACGAAAAGCGCGCGGTCCGGGGGCCCGTCCCCACACGAGCGATTCACTGTTACTTCTTCAGCGAAGACTGGTAGCGCTTGTTGATCTCTTCCCAGTTGACTACGTTCCACCAAGCTTGCAGGTATTCGGGGCGGCGGTTGTTGTATTTGAGGTAGTAGGCATGCTCCCAGACGTCGTTGCCGAAGATGGGATGGAGGCCTTGCGATATGGGGTTGTCCTGATTCGGGGTGCTGAGGATTTTTACTTCGCCTTTTGAGTTGCCTGCCAGCCAGACCCATCCGCTGCCGAACTGGGCCACACCGGCGGCGTTGAATTTTTCCTGGAAGGTTTTGAAGTCGCCGAAAGTTTTCTTGATCACGTCGGCGATGGGACCGGTGGGATCGCCTCCGCCCTTGGGCTTCATGATGGTCCAGAACATGGTGTGGTTGACGTGGCCGCCGCCATTGTTCCGGACGGCGCCTCGGATGTCTTCTGGAACAGCGTTCAGGTCGCGGATTAGATCTTCCGCAGTTTTCTTGTACAGATCAGGATGCTTGTCGAGGGCGGTGTTTAGGTTTTTGACGTAGGCGGCGTGATGCATGTCGTGATGCAGATGCATCGTCTTTTCGTCGATCGTGGGTTCGAGCGCCGTGTAATCGTACGGCAGGGGGGGCAGTTCATGCGCCATTTTCATTTCCTCCAGAGTGTTATCGATGACGGGGCAGGGCAGAAAGATTCTACGCCCAGGCATGCGCGCGCGTCTTTATAGTTTTGCCGTTTTTGGGGATCGGGGCGGTGGGCTGGCGAGAGTGCGGGTTGCGACTGGCCAAAACCCTAACCACAGGGGACACAGAGGGGCAAAGGGGAATCGCGCGCAGGTGGGATTCGCGGACGGGAATGCCCGCGCTAGGCGGATTGTCTTTATAATTCAGGCTTGCTTTTGCTGGGTCCGGGAGGGTTCTTGAAGGTTCTATTGCTGGAGAACATTAGCGGGGTGGCGGCTTCGCAGTTTGAAGAAGCGGGGTTCGAGGTGGAGTCACTGAAGCGAGCGCTCGACGAACGCGAGCTGGTCGAGAAGGTGCGCGGGACTTTGATTCTGGGGGTGCGCTCGAAGACGCGCATCACGGCGGCGGTGCTGGATGCGGCGCCGGAACTGGTGTCGGTGGGGGCGTTCTGCATTGGCGTGGACAAGATTGACCGCGCCGCATCAAGCGAGCGGGGGATTGGGGTGTTTAACGATCCGCATTCGAACAGCCGGTCGGTGGCGGAGTTGGCGATGGGAGAGATCATTCTGCTAATGCGGCGGACGTTTGAGGCTAGCACGCGACTTCACAGCGGGGTGTGGAATAAATCTTCGGCGGGATCGCATGAGGTGCGCGGGCTTACTTTGGGGATTGTGGGATACGGAAAGATTGGGTCGCAGGTATCGGATCTGGCTGAGGCTATGGGCATGCGGGTGGTGTTCCATGATGTGGCGCATGTGCTGGCGCGCGGAAATGCCCGGCCGGTTAGCTTTCGCGAATTGCTGGAGATTTCCGATGTGATCACTTTGCACGTGGATGGGAAAGCGCAGAACCAGAATCTGTTTGGGGAAGATGAGATCCGCGGAATGAAAGATGGAGCCTGCCTGATTAATCTTAGCCGCGGGTTTGTGGTGGATCATGAGGCTTTGGCCCGGCATTTGAAGAGCGGGAAGCTGGCGGGAGCGGCGGTGGATGTGTTTCCGCAGGAACCGGAGACGGGCGGAGCATTTTCAAGCCCATTACTAGGGCTGGCGAATGTGATCTTGACTCCTCATATTGGCGGCAGCACCGAGGAGGCGCAGCAGAATATCGGGCAGTTTGTTTCGGCGCGGATGATCGATTATTTCAAGAGCGGGAATTCTTTACTGAGTGTGAATCTGCCGCATTGTCATCTGGACTTCGATCCGGACTCGGAGCCGCGATCGTACCGGCTGATGCATATCCACCACAATGTGCCGGGAATCTTGCGGGCGATTAACGATATTCTGGCGGATCGGGGCATCAATATTGAGCGGCAAGTGCTGGATACTCGCGGGCCGCTGGGATATGCGATCTACGACATCAATCGAGCCTGCGATGAGCAGTTGCTCGGAAAACTGCGCGCCGTTCCGCACACGATCCGGGTGCGGGTGCCGGGGGAAGTCAGAGGTTAGAGGTCAGATTGCAGAGGTGGCCGCGTCGGACTGTCCAGAAACGTTACTTGACGTTGAGTTCTTTTCTATTCATTCGAGGCGGCGCGGCGTAGGCGGTCTTGCACAGCTTCCCATTCGGGCGCGTTTGGGGGCAGGTCTACTGCGATCCAGTCGACGTTGGCGGTGTCGGCTTCGTGGAGCTTTTCGTAGAGAGCAGCGGCGTAGTCGGCGGCTGCGGTTGGCATCTGGATGGTCTTGATGTCCGGGCGGTTGGGCGGACTCGCATGCTGCAGGTAGATTCCCTGGCCCTGATCGGGCAGTTTTCCATTCTTCGCTAGATATAAGGTGGTGCGCGGGCTGTAGTGGCGCGGGTGCAGTCCGGGCGCAGGATGGGCTCCGGCTTGAACTTCCTGCGCGGAGGCGACTGGCCCGACTATCGCTTCCAGTTCCGTCCGCGAAATTCCGCCGGGACGAAGCAGGATCGGTTTCGACTCGGCCAGCGAGAGCACGGTGGATTCGATGCCGACCTGGCAGGGGCCCCCGTCGAGGATGAGATCTACGTCCGAGCCCAGGCTGCGCCGGACGTGCTCGGCGGTGGTCGGAGAAAGTTCGGTGAAGCGATTGGCGCTGGGTGCGGCGAGTGGAACGCCGGCGGTACGGATGAGGGCAAGCGCGATCGGATGCGCGGGCATGCGGAGACCGACTGTAGGAAGGTTGGCGGTGACGATGTCGGGGATGACAGGCTGCTTTTCAAGTTGCTTTTCAAGTACGAGGGTCAGCGGGCCGGGCCAGAATTTCTGGGCCAGGCGGGCGGCGATTTCTGGCCAGCGCGCAACTAGTGACTCCGCCATTTCTATGGATGCTACGTGGACGATGAGGGGGCTGGTCGCGGGTCGGCGTTTGACGGTGTAGATGCGGGCTACAGCTTCGGCGTCGAGGGCATTGGCGCCCAGACCGTAAACGGTTTCGGTGGGGAAGGCGACGAGGCGGCCGGCGCGGAGGAGCCGGGCGGCGTGTTCGATTTCGCCGGGATCGGCGGGTTGGGACATGGATGATTGGATGATTGTAGATTGCAGAGGTCAGATTTTAGATTGGAGAAGCGCCCGGCTCAATCTGCATCTTCGAGTGAATCCAAAGTTGCTATGACCTCCGGCAGCCTGCCGAGCTCCTCCACCCCGTCAAGCCAACACCGGGCTTGACGGGGGCCCCGGTGCGCTCGGCTTGGACCCTTCGGCTTCGCTCAGGGCAGGCTCGCGAGGGCGCCCGTCCCCACACGAGCCGGGCTTGCGAATTATTTTTTCTTGTCGTCTTTTTTTTCTGGTTCTTCAACTACAAGGTTGTTGGTCACGGAGAATGCACCGTGGACGCCGTTCGCCTGCATGCCGGCGATTTGCTTGTCCATCTGGCGGGCCACTACGCCTTCGAGCGTGATGTTTCCGTTCTTGACGATGATGTGAATGGGCGGGACGGCGCGCAACTGGTACTCGCTTAGGGCGCTGTTGCCGTAGATGGCGCGGTAGGCAGCGCGGCGGATTCGGTCGTCGTTCATGGAGGTAGGCAGCACCTCGATGTTGTTGACGACTTTCTCGACACCTTCAATGTGCTTAACCGCGTTTTCGGCGTCGGACTTGAGAGTGGGACGCACGACCTGGCCGAACAGGGTCACGGTGCCATCAGGGTCAACCTTGTAGGAGAGGTTGTCGAACACGCCGTAGTAAGGAAGCATGACGAGTTCATGACGGACTTCCTTGTAGATGCGATCGATGCTCTTCTGAGGGAGCGCGCCAGTTGGCTGGTTGTCCTGGATGGCGGGACTGGCGAGGGCCACCATCGAGAAAATCGTCAACGAGAGAATCGTCAATGAGGGAATCAGTGGGAGAGCAAGAATTGTGAGCCGTGATTTTTTCATTGGTTTGACCTCGCGCCGGGGCTAGAGCCCTCGTCATTCCAGTTCTGGGCGGCACGGCTGAAGCCGTGCCCTACGCAAAACGATTTATGAGATAGCTTCCAGTACAAACATTATAGATTCATGGCAACGGCAAGGGGGGCTCCGGAGAATTTTCGGTTCTGCTAAATTGTTTGATCATGAAACCGAGCCGAAGTTTTGCGAGCGACAACAATGCGGTGGTGCATCCCGAGGTGCTGGAGGCGATACGGCGCGCTAACCAGGGGCATGTCGTGGGGTATGGGGATGATCCGCACACGGAATCGGCGGTGGGAAAATTCCGGGAGCAGTTTGGGGCCGATGTGGCGGTCTTCTTCGTTTTCAATGGGACGGCGGCGAATGTGCTGAGTTTGCAGGCGCTGACGCGGCCGTTTCATGCGGTGCTGTGTCCCGAGCTGTCTCATATTTATACGGACGAATGTGGCGCGCCGGAAAAGTTTACGGGCTGCAAGCTGGTGCCTCTCGGAGCGCCGGGCGGGAAGCTGACGGTGGAAACGGTGGCGCATGCGTATCACGGAATTGGGGACCAGCATCATGTGCAGCCGCGGGTGATTTCGATTACGCAATCGACCGAGATGGGAACCGTGTACAAGCCGGCCGAAATCGAGGCGCTGGCTCGGTTTGCCCACGAGCGCAAGATGTTCTTGCACATGGATGGGGCGCGGATTGCGAACGCTGTGGCGGCGCAGCGACCGTCATTATCCTTGCGGCAGGCGACGCGCGATTTGGGAGTGGATGTGCTTTCGTTTGGCGGGACGAAGAACGGGTTGATGGGCGTGGAGGCGGTGGTGTTTTTTCGTCCGGAACTGGCGGAGGATTTTTTATTTGTGCGCAAGCAGGGGATGCAGCTGGCATCGAAGATGCGCTACATGTCGGTGCAGATGGAGGCGCTGCTGACGGACGATCTTTGGCGAAGGAACGCGGAGCACGCGAACCGGATGGCGCGACTGCTGGAACAGGAAGTGAAGAAGATTCCGCGAGTCAAGATTGTGTATCCAGTGGAGGCGAATGGAGTGTTTGCGCAAATTCCTCGGGAGGCGATTCAGAAGATACAGGAGCGGTACTTCTTCTATGTGTGGAGCGAAGAGGAGTCGGTGGTGCGGTGGATGTGCTCGTTCGACACGACCGAAGAGGACGTCCGCGAATTCGCAGAGTTTGTGGCGGCAGTGGTGGGGGACCCCCCGAACTGAAGCCCCCACGTTGGGCGCGCTATGAGGCAGAGCCGATTTTCTGCTTTATGGGCGGAAGATCGGCATACTCATTTCTTGCCTGCCCTGACCCTTGCCCATCGTGCCCTCTGCGCTGCTGCTATTCTCCTGCGTCCTGCCGCTGAAATCGTTCGTTTCTTGCGAGTTGTGACTCGTCTACGCTTGCTCCCCTGGAGAAAGACTTTCCCGAAGGTGGTTAGGGCAGCGCTTACGCGGTTAAGTTCACCCTCAAGTCGCGTGCGTTCCTGCTGGAGCTGCTTGACTACGGACTGCATCAGTGTTTTTGCCATGAAGTGATTTTATCACTTGTAAGTTGAACATCAAGGCCGTTCTGCGGAAGGGCTTGTTAACTGGCACAACATTCCCGTTTTTGGATGAAATCCCGCTCTGGGCAAGGAAATCGAGGCTGAAGTCGCATCCTTTCTAATGGTCGTCGCTAGTTGCCAAGGATTGCGTTTGATGCGACGATCGTGAGAGCGAGACGCGCTGTGGCATTAAGTTTTGGCGAAATTGAAGAGATGGCGCGTTATCGATGCTGTCTTTTGACTCGGGGAGTTACTCGGCGGTAACAATCGCGACTTGACTCTATTGGTCGAGGAGGTGGTCGGTGAAGCCACAAGCAGCTCTTCTCCTTGCCGTAATTGGTCTTGCCGTCGTGGGTCTACCTGACTTGGCGGCCGGAGGGAATAACCAGATGGCGGGATGCAGCGATGTGAACTGGCCCACCTTTTCCGAGAGCGAAGCGGCATATCCCGATGCAATGAACTTAGCTAAGACCTTGATCAACCATCACTTTACCGTGACTTGCGTCAGCCCTTCGAAAATGACCGACACGTTTGAAGGGCAGACGGGAGCGGCGGTGTACAGAACAAACGAGGGTGAGTTCGAGGCGCTCTTTTTGCCAAAGCCACAAACTTTCGACAGGCTGCGGGTCATCGAACGTCGTGACGGCCGGAGATATCGCTACTCCTTCGAGGGACGGCCCAAGCCTTGGCCTGCCAATCTGATAGATAGCGCCTATCGTTTGTATTTCGTCAAGCATGGCAACGAGTTGATTGTCGCGCAGGATCGGAGGGTTGCGGCCCGCATTAAGGTCGCCATCAATGGGCATTAAACAAATCGAGGATTTACTCCAATTCCAGTTCAATGTTTTTTGTGGCCGGATCGAGTTTTGCGATCCGGAACTTGCGGATCTGCCCTGCCCGCAAGGATTCCGGCTTAGCCTCGCTGGCGGCAGCGCCGCTCTTCCAGCGTGCCTGCAGCATGGAACCCAATGACGACAGATCGGGCTTGGACGAAGACGAAGATGCCGGCGAATCGGGATCGGCGCGCTTCTCTTGTTTCGCCGAAGCCTCCTCGGGGATTCGGCACGTCGCAAGGACACCTTCGCCAAGCTCCACGCGGGCTCGTCCTTCGGAAAGCTCGACCATGCGGCCGGTAACGATATCGCCTTCTTTATGTTCGGCGAGGTATTCATCGAGGCCGGTTGGAACCAGCTGTTTCATGCTCAGGCGTATGAGCCGCTTTTCGGTATCGAGCGCGAGCACTTGCGCCTTGACTACTTGCCCGGCTTTCAGCACTTCTTGCGGGTGATTGATGCGCTTTTCCGCGCTGATTTCGCTGACGTGAATCATGCCCTCGACGCCTTCGGTCAGCTGCACGAAGGCGCCGAACTTCGTCAAGCTGGTTACTGGCCCTTCGATGACTGTGCCCGGCGCAAACTTTTGTGCAGCCCCGGCCCAGGGATCGCCCAGCGCCTGCTTCAGGCCAAGGGAGATGCGGCGTTCGGCCGGGTTCACTCCGAGGATCACGGCTTCAACGGTCTCGCCCGGTTTCACTACATCCGCCGCGGTTCTTACTCTTTTGGCCCACGACATTTCGGAAATATGAATCAGACCTTCAATGCCCGGCTCGAGTTCGACAAACGCGCCGAAATCGGCGATGCGGGTGACTGTGCCTCGCACCCGTTCACCGGGCTTGTATTTTTCGGCGACGGCGTCCCACGGATGCGGCTGAAGCTGCTTCATGCTGATCGCAATGCGGTGCTTGTCCGAGTCGATCTTGATGATCACGGCCTCGATCTGCTGGCCCGTAGAGAGCACGTCAGAGGGCTTGTTGACGCGACGCCAGGAAATTTCGCCGACATGAAGCAGGGCGTCCGCGCCACCGATATCGACGAACGCGCCGTAATCGGTCAGGCTGCGCACCTCGCCGTGCACCGTGTCGCCTTCTTTCAGTTCCGAGTAGCGGCGCTCCTTACCGGCGCGCTCTTCGTCTTCCGCGAGGGCGCGGCGATCGACCACCACGTCTTCTTCTTCGACATCAAGCTTGATGATGCGGCAACGAATTTCCTGCTCGACCAGCTTCTCCATTTCGGAGGCGTCGCGGGTTCCGCTGCGCGAAGCGGGCATGAAGGCTCGCACTCCCACATCCACGCTCAACCCGCCCTTGACCACGCCCGTCACGGTGCCCATGATCGTCGACTTCTCTGCGAAAGCCTTCTCCAGCGACGCCCAGTCGGTGGGACGTTCGACCTTGCCGCGAGTCAGTTCGTAGTAGCCTTCGGGATCGCGCCCCTTGATGGTGACCTGCACTTTGTCGCCGGGCTTCGGCGGAGTGTCCGCCGGGAACGCCGTGAGCGGCAGAACGCCTTCGGTCTTGAATCCGATATCGAGAACGATGGAGTCGGCGGTCACGGCAATCACCGTTCCTTCGCGGCCCTGAGCGCCGGGTTCCCTCTTGCGGGAATGGCTCTGCTCGTACTCGGAAAAAATGTCTTTGAACGATTCGGTCGGGAATGATTCGGCCGACTCGCTGGCTGGCGCGCTTCCCGGAGCGGCCGGGTTGGACATATTTGGATTGGACGTCTTTGGATTGGTCATTAAGAGGCTACAGTGTCTGCGGCGTGATCCCGCCATAGGATAACACTGCTGAGGACTGATCCGGGGGCTGGGAAGGTGGAGGCTGACAAAAGATTCCAAACCTCGGGTGTAAATTATTTTTCGTTTTCAAAGTCAAAGAGCTTAGACGAGATCGGCCTGCGGCTGAAACATTGTTGAAGCGCGCTTGGTTCCAGGAAATTGACCCAGAGGTTTAAGAATGCGGCGGAAACTGCGATTTTGTTCCTGGCGCGCACTCGCGGCGAGCGGTCGGAAACAGACAAAAGAGATTGACATTTCGTATGAGCGCTTCGCGCTGGCGGCTAACGATTTCGGGTACCTGTGGATATTCCTGTGGAAAAACGGGAAGAATTTAATCTCCCATTAATTAAGTAGCAATGATTCAACGGGTTGCGTTTCTGGATTTTGATCTATCGCAGAAGGCTGATTGCACTGAAAAAGGGCATTGACAATTTTCAAGCAACTCTCTAAGGTGGGTCCCGTCGACGGCTGAAAGGCTGGCTTAATTAAACTTTTGCCAGTCCGAAGTAGGCTGAGTGATCAGCGCGTTGGGGCAACCTGACGGGCAGCCAGACCTGAAAAAACCGACCGCTCTGCGAGGAGGAGTTGGGGTTTGGGACCGCGAAAGCGGTGATCGCATCAAGGGCTGTGACGGTGCATGTCTCCACGCTGTTGGCTCCCTCGCAGGAGTTGGTGGCTAGAGCATAACCAATGTCACAGCCTTTACCTTTTTCCCAGCGTTCTCATTGCCGCAAGTCTGCTCTCCCAGAAAAGTTTCTATTCTTCGCTGGAAAAACAAAGGAAGTCGCGCGAAGTGATTGCTCCCCTGGCTGCGCATGGCGATCTGACGTCGTGCCTGACTCGCTGGCTCTGCCCCGCGTGACAAGGTCTCTGCAGCTCACTCAATGCTTCTGGATGACTTTCGCGATTCGCTCAAAGGCCCAGTCAATTTCCTGACGGGTGATAACGAGCGGGGGTGCGATGCGAATCACCCGGTCATGCGTCTCCTTGCACAGGATTCCTTCTTCCTTGAGAGCTTCGCAGTAGGGGCGCGCTGGGCTGTGGAGTTCGATACCGATCCACAAGCCTTTGCCGCGCACCTCTTTCAAATCGGGACTGCGCAGGGTTTGCAGCAGGGTCAGGAAATAAGTGCCGAGTTCGGCGGAACGTTCCACCATCTTCTCTTCGATTAGAACGCGCAGCGCGGTTCGCGCGATGGCGCAGCCCATGGGGTTGCCACCGAAGGTGCTGCCGTGGTCGCCGGGCTTGTACACGCCGAGAATCTCTCGCGACGCGAGGATCGCCGAGACGGGATAGAAGCCGCCGGCCAGCGCCTTGCCAATGATCAACACATCGGGCGTGATTCCTTCGTGCATGTAGGCGAAGAGCTTGCCGGTTCGCCCGAGACCAGACTGGATTTCGTCCGCCATTAGCAGCACTCGATTCTGGCGGCAGATTTCCGCCGCTTCGCGGAGAAATCCCGCGGGGGGAATGACGATTCCGGCTTCGCCCTGAATGGGCTCGACGAGAAAGGCGCAGGTGTTGGGAGTGATGGCTTCGCGGAGGGCGCGGGCGTCGCCGAAGGGAATGACTTTGAATCCCGGAGTGAACGGGCCGAAGCCATCGCGATATTGTTCGTCGGTCGAGAAGCCGACGATGGTGACGGTGCGGCCGTGGAAATTATTGGCGCAGACGATGATCTCTGCCTTGTCCTGCGCGATGCCCTTGATCTTGTAGCCCCACTTGCGCGCCGTCTTGATCGCGGTTTCGACGGCCTCGGCGCCGGAGTTCATGGGGAGCGTCATGTCGAAGCCGGTCAGGTCGTGGAGTTCTTTGTAGAGCAGCGGGAGTTGCTCGTTGCGGAAGGCGCGCGAGGTCAGGGTGACTTTGCGCGCCTGTTCGTTGAGCGTTTGCAGAATTTTGGGGTGACAGTGTCCTTGATTCACCGCGGAATAGGCGGCTAGGCAATCGAGGTAACGTTTACCCTCGACGTCATACACCCACACGCCTTCGGCGCGCTCGATTACTACGTCGAGCGGATGATAGTTGTGAGCTCCATACAGGTTTTCGAGTTCGATGAAGTAATCTGTGCGCTTGGATGTTTCTATAAGTTCCGTTGTCATAAGTTCCTTTCACCGGTGTTCTTCTTGTCCGCATAAAGCAGATTAGCCCTCGGTTGGACAACCCAAACTCCGATCGGGAAAAACCAGATCAGAAAAAATAATCCTGCATAGTTGCGGAACGAGATCGAATCACCTCTCTCTGCCAACATTAGGCTCTTGGAGACGAAATAAAAGATGTAGACCATACAGAACATCGCCAACAGGTGTAACGGGAAGACGAACACAAGCATCAGGGGCCGGAGGTCCTGAAAAAAGACATTAAAAGCAAACAGATAGACCGGCGCGTAGACCAGGGCAAAGAGAAATAACCCCTTGTTCAATCTCAGGGCCGGAGGCACGATGGAACCGAAAAATGATCCCAGGGACCACAACCAGAACAGAAAGGAGATCTCGGCTAGGCCTAGCACAACCCAATGGAGACCGACCATCCCTAAACTCTCAGCCGACAGCGCGACACAGAACGTTCCGAACAAAAGGACAAAGATCTGCCAGTGCTTGGCGCGGAGAAAATAATCTGCGACTTCACTCATCTTGTCCAGTCCCTGCTCTCGACCAACTCTGAGGGATGAGGATTCATGTCATGGTAGCAGGACGGGCGGGGCGCCCGTCCCTCCACCGCAGGACTCATCGCTCGGTCACGGCGCTTGTTCCCTACCACCAGGCACTCCCCGCTGCCGGTTCCTTGTCCAACAGCATGGTCAACAGGGCCATCCGCACATAGAGACCATTCATGGCCTGGCGGAAATACATGGCTCTTGGATCGGCATCGACTGACTTATCTAACTCGACCGTGCGGGGCAAGGGATGAAGGATTAGAGCGTCCGGCTTCATGCGCTGCACGACTTTCGAATCGATGGCATAACGCTTGAGGCCGCTAACGTCTCGAACTCGCTCGGGCCGGATTCTGGTCTGGTAAACCACATCGACCTCGCCAATCACCCGGTCGATGTCCGACTCCAGTTCGTAGCGGACGCCATGCTCATCGAGATACTCCAGGATGTCCGATTTCATCTGGAGTTGCGGCGGGCTTACGAAGAACATCTTTACCCGTTCGAACTTGGCCAGCAGATAGGCGAGCGAGCGCGCCGTACGCCCCTTGTCCAACTCGCCAATGATGGCCACGCTTAGGCCATCGAGCGGACGCTGCCGATAAATCGTGTACAGGTCGAGCAGGGCCTGGGTCGGATGCTGCCCGCCATTGCCATCGCCTGCGTTGATCACCGGCACCAGCGAGACTTCCGCGGCCCGGCGTGCGCCGTCCTCTTCGTGGTGGCGGATGACAATCACATCCGAATAGCCGCTGATGATGCGGATGGAATCCTCCACCTGCTCACCTTCGATCTCCGAAGAAAACGCACCCGCTTGCTCGGTGGATAAAACCCTGCCGCCCAGGCGATGCATGGCGGCCTCGAACGAGAGTCGAGTGCGGGTAGAAGGCGCATAAAAAAGCGCGGTCATGATGCGGTTCTGGTAGTCGAGGGTGCCTCCGCGCGCCACCACGTGCTCCATGCCACGCGAGCGCTCGAATAATTCCATGAGCAGGGGAACCGTGAATTGCTGCGACTCGATGACATGTTTCAATGGCGTCCCTCTCAGCGTCGATTCCGAAGCAGGAGGCTGGATGGGCTTGAGAGGCTGGAGAGGAATAACAGTCGGCTTTGGCATTAGCGTCCTTCCAGTGGGAGTTCGAGCGCTTTGTTTTCGAGCGCTTTGTTTTCGAGATCAGCGTTGCGCTCGATTTCCGCACGATCGTGATCGGGGAACATGTGTGTGCCGGCGGGTCCTTTGCCCGCCGATCCGATGACCGACTGGCACAGATTCTCGCAAGAAGTAATGATAGCTTCCTTGCCGCCCTGGCGCAGAAAGCGCAACACGGATTCGATTTTCGGGCCCATGTTTCCGGGTGGGAAATGGCCAGCCCTTGCGTATTCTTCCAACTCGGCCGCTACGACGCGCCGCAGCGGACGCTGCCTCGGTTTCTTGTAGTCCAGATACACGTAGTCGGTGTCGGTAGAAATAACAAATAGATCTACGCCCAGGCGTGAAGCCAGCCACGCCGAGGCGCGATCCTTGTCGATGACCGCCTCGACGCCTTGCAATCTGCCGTCGTTCCTGACCACAGGAATCCCTCCGCCCCCGCAGGCGATGACCAACACATTTTGCCCGACCAGATTACGAATGACCTCCAGTTCAACAACGTCAATCGGCTCCGGCGACGGAACCACACGGCGATAACCGCGGGCCGCATCCTCCACGATCTCCCATCCGAAAAGGCGTTTGCGTTCCTCGGCGTCGGCGCGCGAATAGAAAGGGCCGATCGGTTTGCTGGGGTGCGTCATCGAGGGATCATCTGCCAACACCAGGCATTGGGTAAGAACAGTCGCAACCGGCACGTGCAGATCGGCCAGTTGCAGTTCGGTTTCGAGCGATTGCTGGAGAAGATATCCGATCTCACCCTGGGTAGAGGCGCCGCAAACGTCCAGCGGGAGCCCAGGGACCTGGCTCGCCCCCCGCTCCGACCGTAGAAGCGCTGCCCCAACCTGCGGACCATTGCCATGCGTGAGCACGATCCGGTAACCGGCACGGATCAGGCCGACGATCTGGGCCGCGGTCCGCTGAGCGTTTGCCCGTTGCTCGGCGATGGTTCCCGTTTCTCCCGCGCGAATCAGGGAGTTTCCGCCAACGGCAAGAAGCATGGTCTTCATAAATGGTCGCTGGCTGTGTGCCCGCAGCGGCTAAAGCCGCGCCCCTTCAAAACAAAATCAAGAGCCGGGCGTTCCCGCCCGGCTGGACCCTTCGGCTCCGCTCAGGGCAGGCTCGCGAGACGCCCGTCCCTCCACCTATATGTGCGCCAACTCCTGCAACTCGGCGAGTCCCGGCAATTTGACGAACTCACCTTTCATCAATTCCAGCATGATCGCCTTTTGTGCGTGCAGCCGGTTCTCCGCCTGCTGAAATACCAGCGACCGCGGCGAGTCGATAACATCGTTGGTGACTTCTTCGCCACGATGTGCCGGCAGGCAATGCAGAAAGACGGCATCCGGCTTGGCCCGGCGGAACAGCGTCGCATCGACCTGGTAAGGGAGGAAGATATGCTTGCGCTTCTCGGCTTCGGACTCCTGCCCCATGCTGGCCCAGATATCGGTGTAGATCACATCCGCGCCGGAGGCCGCTTCGTCCGGATCATTGGTTACGGTGCAAGTGCCACCCGTCTCGGCGCCACGCTCGCGGGCCCACTTCACAGACTCGGCGTCGAGTTCGTATCCCGGAGGCGTAGCCAGCCAAACGTGCGCGCCTAGCTGGGCTCCGGCAAACAGCAGGGAACGTGCGACGTTATTGCCATCGCCTACAAATGCGATCTTCAGGCCCTCCAGATTGCCTTTCGCCTCCCAGATGGTGAGGTAATCCGCCATCGCCTGGCAGGGATGACTGTAGTCGGTGAGCCCATTGATTACGGGAATGGCGGCGTACCGGGCCATCTGCTCCACCACTTCATGGGAGAAAGTGCGGATCATGATGCCCTGTACCATGCGCTCCAGGTTTTTCGCCACGTCGTACACCGACTCGCGTTTGCCCAGATTGATCTCAGCGGGAGAGAGATAGAGGGAGAAGCCGCCCAGTTGCTGGATGCCGACATCAAAAGTTACGCGGGTGCGCAGAGAGGGTTTCTCGAAGATCATGGCCAGGGTCTGGCGCCGAAGCGCCGCGCCGTAGGCGGCCGGGTGAGCCTTGACTTGACGGCCTAGAGTGAGCAGGTACTGGATGTCTGAGGGCGAGAAATCTCGAATCGAGAGAAAGTCTTTGTGATTGCCATTGCCGTGGCCATTCATTTTTCAACTCCTGTTTCAACTCCTGTTCCGACTCCGGCCAGTGCCGGCTCATGCTCGCGCGTGAACTGGGCCAGCAATTCGGCCAGGCCGGGCTTGGTGAGTTCTTCGACCTCATAGGTCACGCGTAGATTGGGCTTATCGAGTTTAATCACCCGCGCGAGGTCAATGGGGGTGGCAATCAGCACGAGATCGCACGGAGTGCGGCGGATGGTTTCCTCGAGTTCGTGCCGTTGGATAGCGCTGTAACCCATGGCGGGCAAAAGATTCGTCAGGTGCCGATAACGCTCGTAGGTGCTGCGGATGGATCCGACGGCATAAGGCCGAGCGTCTACCAATGCTGCCGCCCCATATTGCCGCGCCGCGACCACACCGGCGCCGTAGGGCATCTCTCCGTGAGTGAGTGTGGGACCGTCCTCCACCACCAGCACGCGCCGTCCCTTCACCAGGCTCGGGTCGGGGACGGAGACCCGGCAGGCCATCTCAAAAACAACTGCCCTGGGATTGTGGAGCTTTATGTTTTGGCGAACCGTCTCAATGTCACGCTGCTCGGCGGTGTCCACCTTATTGATCACGATCGCATCCGCGCGCCGCAGATTGACTTCGCCGGGGAAGTACGACAGTTCATGCCCCGGACGGTGCGGGTCTACTACAACGATTTCCAGGTCGGAGACATAGAAGGAAGTGTCGTTGTTGCCGCCGTCCCACAAAATGACATCCGCTTCCTTCTCCGCCTGGCGGAGAATCTTTTCGTAGTCGACTCCCGCATACACCACGGTTCCTTGGCTGATGTGCGGTTCATACTCTTCCCGTTCCTCGATGGTGCATTGCTGAAGGTCGAGGTCCGCCATGGTGGCGAAACGTTGGACAGCCTGCGCCGCAAGATCTCCGTAAGGCATGGGGTGTCGAATGACCACTGGCCTTCGACCCAGGCGGCGCAACACTGCTGCGACCAGGCGCGAGACCGGGCTCTTGCCGCATCCAGTTCGCACCGCACACACGGAAATGACGGGGATCGACGACCTGATCTGCGTATGCTCGGTTCCCAGAAGCCAGAAATCGGCGTTGGCAGCCACGGCACGGGAAGCGAGATGCATAAGAGTCTGGTGGGAAACATCGCTATAGGAAAACACCACCGCGTCAATCTTGTGTTGGGCGATCAGGCTTTCCATATCCTTCTCTTCGAAGATAGGAATGCCTTCCGGATACAAGCGTCCGGCAAGTTCCGGCGGATAACGGCGGCCGGCGATGTCAGGAATCTGAGTGGCAGTGAATGCGACTACCTGGTAGTCGGGATTATTGCGAAATAAAACGTTGAAGTTGTGGAAGTCCCTGCCTGCGGCTCCAAGAATCAAGACTTTCTTCATGGATAGTCCCCGGTGAAGATGGTTTACTTTCTATTCTCTCGCTTGGTGACAGGGTCGGCTGTGCCATTCATCACATTTGGGGGTGACTTGTGTCGCAATCAGAGCCGCCTAAAGCTTGGTCGGAATCCAAGTACCGACTTAAGTGCTGTAGATCATGGCAGATACAGACGGCAAGGCAAAATGAGTATTGGCCTCGGACGCGATGAGTTACGAGTGTGATGGACCTGTCGCCATGACAGGCATCGAGGAAAAACGAAAAACCCAGCTTGATAGTGAGCATGTTGTCATAACGACCATTCCTGAGAATGGCGAGTCGTCTATGGATCCACGCGATACCTCAGTAGTGTCGCGAAATGTATCATTGAGCAGGTGACAATCATGTTCTCGGGATCTCAATTCGACAGGGGCCATCGAAGCAGTCTGGTCCTTCATTTGGCCGTTTTTTCGATCTCTGCAGCAATCGCCCTCGCCCTGATCTCGGATGGGGTCACGCGCGCTTTTGCTCAGAACAACAACCCGCAGCGTCAGAGCGAAAGAGCTAGCGGGGGACCTGAGGTGGCTCGTGGAAAGTATGTCGTCGAGGGGGTGGCCATGTGCGGAGAGTGCCACACCCCGCGCGACAGCAATGGAAATCTTGACCAGACTCGATGGCTGCAGGGCGCGCCCGTCCCCTACCTATCGGCGAAGCACGACTCGAACTGGCCCCTCGACGCGCCGCGGATTGGCGGCATTCCACCTGCCAGCGACGATGACATGATCAAACTACTGACGACCGGCATCTGGACCACCGGTAATCGTCTTCGGCTTCCGATGCCCCAGTTTCGCATGGACCGCAGTGATGCCGAAGCTGTTGTTGCCTATTTAAAGTCATTGACTCCGCAACAGTAACCGGGTGCTCTGCTCGAGTAGGGACAGCCGCCCCTGGGTCGAGAATCGTCCCGTCGGATGACCGATCCGAAGCTATGGCGGAGATTGCAACAATCCGCACCCCCCGGCATAACCAAGCGAAATCGAGATCTCGCCTGATCTAATGCAAGTTATTGAAGGTACTGGTGGCGGCGGTAGGACTCGAACCTACGACCTACGGATTATGAGTTCTGAACCGCCTGGTGCAGACAAAGAAGATAGAGCACTTAGCTCGGCAGAATCCGGCAAGGTCCTGCAAAATCCGCAACCCCCGCGCAACAACGAACATTCCACCGGCAGAACTGCGCCGAACCAGCTCGACTCAAGTGGGTTGCCCGAAATGCGGAGTCACTTTCACCACCAGCGCGTCGGCCTGAATCGACAGCGCGGCAGTGATAAAATCGCGCGCATGAAACTCATCCTCTTGTGATCCGCGAGTTATATAGCAAAAACAGCCTTGATATCTGCGACTTCGATTACGTCACCCGCTTCGAGTTGTTTTTGGCCGCCCTCAACCGCGATATCATTCACCTTGATCTTTACTTTGTTTTCGGAAGCAGCGATGACGTAGCCATCCTCGGCTCGGTAAATCAAGGCTGCGACGCGGGGAGCGAACCACCGCTTTAGCCGAATGCCGGCCATCCTCGATTTTCCGATCAGGGTCAGTTTACTGGTCAGAACGTAGCGCTGCTGGTCAGTTCGGCCTTTGACGATTGTCAGCGTGCCAAT
>Ga0208821_1000740_pt1 | contig 22774 bp, 20 predicted proteins | sample June2015DPH_20_5_FD_184720 | JGI IMG/M metagenome (GOLD analysis project Ga0208821, IMG submission 184720) | Peatland microbial communities from SPRUCE experiment site at the Marcell Experimental Forest, Minnesota, USA - June2015DPH_20_40... | ecosystem: Environmental > Terrestrial > Soil >... | reverse complement strand
GTTCGGCTAATGCTAATAAACGCTCTTTTTTGGCCTCTTTATGCTCTAAGATTAATGTGGGATTTTTCATGCCCACATATTAACATAAATGAACTGTTATGTCACTTTATTTAGGACGTTTGTATTAATAGCCTTCGGGGTTTCGTCGATCCTTTTGGGAATTGCAAAGGTTTCAAAGCAAAGAACGCGATCGCATATTAGGGTCGGGAGACCGACTTTGAAAGAATGAAAAAACCAATTATTTCAGGGTAACGATTGCAGCAGAAGGGTGATAGGCTGAAGCAAATGAAGACAAGGGAGCAAATTTTCTGCAGAATGGAAAAAGAGGCCGGGAACCTCCATCCGGTTTAACCAGTGAGGTAAATGGATAAAAGAGTTATAATGGGCTTACGTGGCAACTTCATGAGGATCCCTTTTTTGAGAAGAAAACGTGAGGGCCATGAAGAATCCGGTCGAGAGAAACCTTGACGCGACGGCGTCACGGATGGAACCCCACGGGCAAGCCCGCGGTCCTCAAAAACCATACCCAACTACGCCAAGGCTTCGGTGGGTCATCCGCCGGTGAGCGAAATCGGCCGAAGCATGATACATTGATCGTCGAAATGGTATGTCACCTGCGAGGGCGGATGAATATTTAAGAAAATACAAAAAGAAAGAATGGAGATGAGGCAATATGGGAAGAAAGAAAATCCTTTGTCTATTTCTTTTCGCTGTTCTTATTTTCGTTTTTTCCTCATGCCACCCTCGTCATGTTTCAGATATCAAACCGAACATGACGAAAGAAGAAGTGGTCTCCCTGTGGGGGAAGACAGACCTTGTAACACACAGGTCCGTGAATGGGAAGACGGTCGAGACATGGGAATATCATTTTCTAAACTCCAATTCTGATTGCTGGGTCACTTTTTCTCAAGATAGAGTCGTGGCCACCCAATGCCGCCCTCTGCGAAGGGGAGGGTACGGGTACTATTACCCGTCAGAGTCGAACAAAACGGGACCCTCTCCGACGAAACAGAATTTGGTCCGCGAAGGTTCTTTGGCGATAAAGCTGGCTGAGGCATTGAAGGTGGGGGAGGTTAAAAGCGAGGCGGAAGCCGAGAGCAAATTGGCCTCCGTAGGTATCACACCCCGTAACGGATGGATTGCCGATTATCCGGTGACGCCACAGGTTATAGGTGAGTTGCAAAACGCAATCGGCGCAGCAGCGGATTCCGGCAAAATAGCGATGAAAAAGGACGAGGCAATCAAGACACTCCAAGGTCTCATTGCGAATATCGAAGGCCAGCATGAGGGAGTTGAGCCATCCCCGGAAGAGATACCCCCTCCTGAGCCATATTATTACCCGTACCCCTACTATTACCCTTACTACCCTTATTACTATCCCTATCCATACCCATATTTCTACTATTATCACTTTCCTTTTCACCATCGTTGGAGGTAAGGATGAAAATGAACAGGTACGTAAAGAGACTTGACTGAGCAAGGAGACGAGAATGTTTATGCCTAAAGCGGTTCGGATGAGGAAGGTCAAGGTTTTCACTATCGGATTCAGCATCTTTCTGATAGGTTGTGCCGGCTCCAGCCGGTACAATAAGCCCCGCTCAGAGGCGGACGGCTTCGGGGGTATCAAGTGGGGAGCCGAGATCTCCACGTTGAAAGACATGGAGAAAGTGGCGCAAGGCAAATCATCCAATGCTGACTTAGCCTGGTATGCAAGAAAGGGGGATTCCTTAGCCATAGGCAAGGCAAAATTGGAAAAGATATTCTATTCATTTTGGATGGGGAACTTTGAGAGTGTGTGGATTGACTTTAAGGGCGACGAAAATTTCGAGGCTCTCAAGAAAGAATTATTTGAACGATATGGAAAGGCCCTTGAGTCTGAGGACCTGATGAAAAAGATGGATAAAGGGGGAGGCAGGGAACCCTCTTCGATAGGCCATGCGGAGCGATTTTATGCCTGGTGGGGCAAGAATGCAGACATATCATTGTCCTATTCCAAGGATCGACATGCGGGAACTCTTTATATCAACTCCAAGATGATCACTGAGGAGAGAAGAGCCTACGAAAAACAAAAGGAAAAGGAGAAGCGGCTAATGGAGGGAGGATCCTGAGGACATGGGGGTGATGAGGAAGTCGATATCCATAGCTGTTTTAGCGATGGCAGCCGGCCTCTCAGGAATTTCCTCCTGCGCCACAGTGCCGAATAAACCTCTTGTCCCCGGTGAGCTGAGGTTATTAAGTGTCGTTGTTCCGGAAAAGGACACGATCAAGCTCCATTTACCGTTTACAGTAGATTTCAGCTTCGAGGCGGATGGCAAGCCGGAGGTGAGGGCAGCCTGTTTTACTCTCTCGGGAGATGGACCCCACTGTTCCAAAGTAACGTACGTGGACTACGGGTCACCCGGAACGATCCAGGTACAGATTCGCACGAAAAATCCTGGTTCACGCCTTCTGGAGGGATATGTTCTCTATCTTCGAGATGGGAAAGTCGAGCCCAGTAATGTGGTAAGCACCTATCTTCCTCTTATTTCTAAGTGAAAAATCTTTGGAGATTCTGTAACACCGCGTTTTTAAAAAGATGGTAGCGTCCTAATTTGAGGATAAGGTCAAGTCATTTTGTGAGTTGTGATGACGAAAATTGCACATAAATGCCAAATCATCTCCAGGCTTCCAAGATAATGTTTTTAACTCCCTCAACCCGAATCTTTTAGTCAATGGCATATACCTTGTTTAATATATACGTGGCTTAAATGGTAAGAAGTGGGGTAATACCCCATTGTTTAAAAGTTTCTTGAAATGATAAAAAAACTCGTAAGATCTCTAAAACAACACGGGAAGGACAATACCATGAAGAAAAAAATACTCGTTCTGATTTTTTTCTTTGAGCTATTCATGCTCGCATCTTTAGGCGTCCGAGGGGCATGGGCCGCCCTGGGTGAATCCGTCGAATCCATCGAATCAGATGGCAAGATGCTCTCGGCGGTAAAAGTCACATCCAAACCCATGTCGACTGCCCGCGCCAATTACACCATTTATCAGCTCGAGTATGACGGGACCACTGTGCGAGAGTACGCCTCGCCATCGGGAATCGTGTTTGGCATCGCCTGGAACGGATTGGTCAATCCTGATCTTACGGCGCTTCTGGGCACTTATGCCAGTGAATATCACGAGGCCCTGAAACAGACGCCGCGGAAATACGGCGAAAGACATCTCGAGGTGAAGGCACCTCATGTGATCGTTCAGAAATGGGGACACATGAGGAATCTGCAGGGCCGGGCCTATGCGCCCGACCTTATCCCAGCGGGGGTGAACGTTGATGAAATCAAATAGAATACCTTCTAAAACATTCCTTCAAGGGGGGCTGATCACGATCACCGTCGCGATCGTCCTGTTGACCCTTGGGGTCAGCCAGGCAAATGCACAGGCCAACCTTGTCGAGACCTCTGTGACCAATCCACCTGCCACAACAACTGAGAAAGGACACTTCTGGGTAACCGATACGGTGCAAAACCAAGGGAACACCAACTCCAGCCCCTCTGTCACACAATACTATTTTTCTACAACAGGCACTAAGGATACAGGCATCCTTCTTTCAGGAAAGAGGTCCATAGGAATCCTCAAGCCAGGGCAAAGCTCGAGGGGGATGGCAATGGTAACCGTTCCTCTCCAAACTCCGATCGGAAATTACTACCTCCTTGCGTGTGCGAACGACACCAACTGTATTTCCTCGGCGAAGACGGCCCTGCTAACTGCCCCTGACCTTGTCGAAACATTGGTTTCCGATCCTCCGGGGTCGGTATCCACAGGAGACAGCTTCCCAGTGACCGATACGGTGCAGAATCACGGAAATAAAAGTGCTCCTACTTCTATTACCCGGTATTATCTTTCCTCAACCGGTGATAAGGATAGCGGTGCAATACTTCTTATCGGAAAAAGATCAATACCTTCGCTTACCTCTGGGAACACTTCCACAGGAACAGTGACAGTAGAAATCCCTTTCGGTATTCCGGAGGGTACATATTACTTCCTTGCCTGCGCTGACGATACGAATAAAATAGCCGAGAGCAACGAGGAGAACAATTGCAAAGCTTCATCGACACAAGTTACCCTTCCTCTTCCTAATGTGCTGCAAATCACAGTCAACGGTTCACTTTGCTCGGCTAACTCATATCTCAACAAACCCTGTGTCAGAGTGGCCGTCTGTACCCCCAACACTACAAATTGCCAAACCATTGATGACATCCTGCTCGATACCGGAAGCTACGGTCTGAGAATCTTCAAACAGGCGCTCAAGGTCTCTCTTCAGCAGGAAATGATCGGTTCTGCTGCCCTTGCCGAATGTGTCCAGTTCGGAGACGGATCATCCGATTGGGGGCTCGTAGAAATAGGGGATATCATCTTGGGAAACGAACCAGTCGTTAAGGTTCCCATACACGTCATCAATGCCGCATTTGGCATCCGTCCTCAACCCTGTAGCAATGCCGACACAAGTCCTGCAGAAGCCGGTTTCAATGGAATCCTCGGTGTGGGTCCTTTTGCCCCGGATTGCGGTCCGCAATGTACGAGCAATCCCCAAAATAGGCTCTATTACGCCTGCTCGGGTGGAATCTGCAGGGGAACTGCTGTTCCCCTTTCTAGTCAGGTCTCAAATCCAGTGGCGTCCCTTTCTATTGATAACAATGGAGTCATTGTTGAGATCCCAGCTGTCCCTGCGGATGGATCGACATCGGTCGATGGACAGCTCCTGCTCGGGATCGGCACTCGTTCCAATAACATCCCTCCGGCCAGCGTGATCTCTTATCCTACGGATGAGAATGCCGAGTTTCAGACGATTTTCAACGGACAAACTTTGCAGAGTTTTCTTGATACCGGGTCGAATGGTCTCTTTTTCCCTGCTTTGTCCAGTCTCCCTGATTGCGGCTCTATCTATGGCCCTGACTATTCAGGCTGGTTCTGCCCCTCCTCTACGGTAGACTTATCTGCCACTAATCAGGGAGCCTCCGGCTCGCCGAGCGGTATGGTTCAGTTTGAGATTGGCAATTTCTATTCGCTCATAAACGATAACTTATCTAACAACGTCTTCCCGGACATCGGAGGGGGTTTCCCAGATGGGATCGACTGGGGTATTCCATTTCATCTGGGACGAGATGTCTATGTCGGCATCGAGAATACATCTTCCACATTGGGAACCGGACCTTACTGGGGATATTAAGTGTCAGGAGGATATGATGGCAACGGATATTTACGAGGGACTGGCTCAGCATCTGGATGGTTTACCGGGGGGATTCCCACGCACTGAGAGCGGTGTAGAAATTCGCATTCTACGCCGGCTCTTTACCTCCGAGTTTGCCAAACTGGCCGTGCATCTGACACTGATCCCGGAGGAACCCCGGGTGATTGCCCGCCGCGCCAAGATTCCTGTCGAGGAGGCCGCACAGCGATTGGAAGAGATGTTCAAGAAGGGCCTTATTGTTGGCGTCTATCCAAAGAATAAACCACCTTTATACATGGCCCTACAGTTCCTCGTGGGCTTCTGGGAGTCGCAAGTGGACAGGCTGGATCGTGAACTCGTCCAAGACTTCGAGGAGTACCTACCCTCCTATAACAACATCGGCATTAGCCAGGTGGCGGGCCAATTGCGCACGATCCCTGTTGGAAAGAGCATCAGTACCCAGGCGGAGGTAATGCTTTACGAGCGGGCCGAGGAGCTGGTGCGCGCTCACAAGACTTTTGCCGTATCCAATTGCATCTGCAGACAGGAGATGCGCATCATGGGAAAGGGTTGTGACAAGCCCGAGGAGAGTTGCCTGAGCTTCGGCACAGCCGCAAAAACCGTCGTGCGCACGGACCGGGGCCGAGCCATCAGCCAGGAAGAAGCCTTAGCGATACTCCGCCGCGCCGAGGAGGCCGGGCTGGTGCTGCAACCAGCCAATGCAAAGAAGGTTCTTTTCATCTGCACCTGCTGCGGCTGCTGCTGCGGCGTGCTTCGCGGTCTTAAGCGCGACCCGAAGCCGGCCAGTCTGGTATCCACCCCTTTTGTGGCGAGCCTCAATCCTGGCACATGCAAAGGTTGCGGCGTTTGCATCAAGCGCTGCCAGATGGAAGCCATCTCGCTGGCCGACAAAAAAGCGGTCCTGGATCTGAACCGGTGCATCGGCTGCGGGCTGTGTGTCAATACCTGTCCCACGGACTCCCTCTCTCTACTGCGCAAGCCGAAGGCAAAACAGCCCTATGTGCCCAGGGACATCATCGAGACCCATATCAAGCTGGGAAAAACCCACGGCAAGCTTGGCATCGGTAAGATGGTGGGCATGCAGGTCAGGTCCAAGTTGGACCGGCTATTGGCCTCTAAATAGACCCCGACCATCACCCTTCAAGTCTTTCAAAGATATCTTTAAAAACCGGGAGAAGCTCAACGAAAGCCTTTCTCAGATCGGGGTCGAAGTGTTCGGGAGACGTCCTTCCATCGCCCTCCACAATGATCTTCACTGCCACGTCGTGCTCCAAAGAGGATTTGTATGGCCTTCTGCCTCGAAGGGCATCATACTGGTCAACGATATTCATGATTCTTCCTGCCAAAGGGATTTCTTCCCCCCTAAGGCCGCGCGGATATCCGGTGCCGTCCCACCTTTCATGGTGACTCAGCGCAATTATCTCAGCCATCTGAAGATACTTCGATTTCGAATCATGGAGGATATCGGCTCCGATGAGGGTATGCGTTTTTACCAGAGCAAATTCTTGTGGAGTGAGCTTCGTACTCTTCAGCAGGATCTCGAGGGGAATCCCCACCTTGCCTATATCATGCATGGGGCTGGCATATAGAATGGTCTCCTGGTCTTCTTCCGACCATCCGAGGTATTTTGCCATCTGTTGACAGTAATGGCCAACTCTGCGGATATGAGTCGCTGTTTCTTCATCCTTATATTCTGCCACCGTTGTCAGCCTGATGATGGTATCGATATATCCCTCCCGTATCTGCCTTATTTTTTCCTCCACTTCTCTCTTGAGCATCTCGTTATGGTTGCTCAGGAAATCCTCGAATTCCTTTATTCTGAGCAGGTTTCTAATTCTTGCGATCAGCTCCGGTCTGTCGATCGGTTTTGTAAGAAAATCGTTTGCGCCTGCCGAAAGTCCTTTAATTCTCAGTTCCCTGTCCGTCGACCCGGTGATGAGGACGACGGGGATGTGGCGCGTGGACGGGTCATCCTTCACCTTCTTGCAAACCTCCAGGCCATCCATTTCAGGCATCATGACATCGAGCAATATCAGATCCGGTCTGTCGGTTTTTACCTTTTCGATAGCCTCTATTCCATTCGCCGCAGTGGCATACTGGTAGTCCTGTTTTTCCAAGACAGCACTTAAATACTTCCGAAGAACCGGATCGTCGTCTGCGATAAGGATCTTGGGCATTCTTTCTCCTTCCAGAGTGTGCTACCGTCGGTTAAAGTTTTGGGCAAGTTTAAAAAACCTTTCTGAACAGGTCGTAATATACGCAAAATCTCTTTCCTATGTCAAGATAAGGATCAATCGTTTTGATCTACCATAGATCCCCTTCCGACGTTCCACGAAATCACCGCATTCCCTTCGGTCTAAAAATACCGTCCCCCTCCAACAAAAATACAGTGTTTGCCCTATTCATTTGGCAACTCTGCAACTGATAATTTATTTGTACGTAGACGTGTCGTTTCGGGATAGTGTTGCATTGTGAAACCCGAGTTGTTTGGTTGGATATGCAAAGACGGTCGAGACACCACAGTCCCAGGAGATAGAAACAGCAGCCCCTATCCCTACGTAAAGAAAAGAGTGAAAGAGGGTCCGTTGGCAGGCAATAGGATCTTGAGAGGGAGGAGAATTAGTCTCAGGTTCTGAAACATTCCGTGAAAAGGAGGTAAGGAGAAATGTCAAAGGCGATAAAATACTTCGGATTGGCAACCGGTGCTCTGTTATTGGTTATTGTATCCATCTCCACTTTCGCCCAATCTCCACTAAGAGGAGAGTCGAGTTATTCCCCCGTGGTAATCAAAGAGAGTTTTGAATCGATCATGGCCCGCATGAAAGCGGCAAAGCCGGAGGTGATGAAGCGTCAGATGGATTTGCTTGCTGAACGCTATGATTTGAGCAATCGTCCGGCTGTGGGTGTGACAATGTCTCGTGGAAAGCCAGTCCAGGAAGGTGTTCGTATCAAACTTCCCGTGGGGATGACCCGGGAAACATTGGCTGGAATGAGTCCAGAGGAAATTCGCGAGAAGAACTTATTCCCGGCAGGTTTCCTTCCTCTCCCGCACCCTCATCACGCTGAAGGAGGCATGGTCTTCCCTAAGTTCCATATTGAGGAAATCAAGAGGCAAGAAAGTCGGGATCTCACCCGCTTTGACCTGGATTTTGACTTGCCAGATCATTTTCTTCCTGAATTTCCGGCACCCATTTACCTGACGACACGTCCAGACCTCGGAGATGTCTCGCAGGGCAAGCTGGTCACGATCGATAATTACTACGAACTGTTCAATGGAATTCTGAACCCCAAACAGATTGAAGGCCTGAGGCTATTGCTTACCCCGTTTCCACAACAGCAGTTCAACCAAACCGAGGACCGGCGATCTGAGCGTCCAAGCCTTGGGGTCGCCTGTTTTGACTGCCATGCAAACGGACATACCAATGCTTCGACGCACCTCGTTGGGGATATCCGGCCCCAGGAGTTTCGACATCGTCTTGACACTCCGAGTCTTCGTGGTGTAAACATTCAGCGGCTGTTTGGGTCCCAGCGGGCACTGAAGTCTGTAGAAGATTTTACCGAATTTGAACAAAGGGCTGCCTATTTTGACGGTGATCCGGTGATTGCCACGAAGAAGGGCGTGAACATCCTTGAACGAGGGAGCCAGGTCCATTTCATGGCGGAGTTCCAGGAATTGCTGGACTTCCCTCCGGCTCCCAAGCTTGGGATCGACGGAAGGCTTGATCCGAAGAAGGCAACTCCGTCGGAGATGAGGGGACAGGAGGTTTTCTTTGGCAAGGCAAGATGTGCAGGCTGTCATCCGGCACCGTACTACACCGACAATCTCATGCATAACCTAAAGACAGAGCGTTTCTATAAACCGCGGATGATTAATGGTCGTATGGCAAGCGCGGACGGCCCGATCAAGACCTTTCCATTGCGAGGTATTAAAGATTCTCCTCCTTATTTGCATGACGGAAGGCTTCTTACGCTGGAAGATACCGTGGAGTTTTTCAATTTGATTCTTGAACGCGGGCTCAGCGCTGAGGAGAAAAGAGATTTGGTGGAATTTATGAGATCACTTTGACCAATGTGGAATCGGGTTTCCACCTCCAAAGGCCCCTTATATCTCCTCAGGGGACGGGAAAGGCCAAAGTCATTCCCCGCCGGATAAAAATTGCAATAGGGCGAGACATCTCTCTCGCCCTTTCCATGATGCCCATTTCTACCAGCGGTCAACTTTCTGTTTGAGAATCAGAATTCAATCGGGAATTGGACAAAAAGAAGAAGGACCACATGGGTCCTTCTTCTGCTGTTCGTGCTTTAGCTTACCGGTGGCCCCCACCAAAGCTTCCGCCACCACTGTGGCCTCCTCCGAAGGAACCTCCGTGAGAACCTCCGAAGCCGCCACTGCTACCGCCGCTGCGGAAGCTTCCAGAGGGACCAGCACTGCGAGAGCCGCTGTAAGAACTTCGTCCGCCCCTCGCACTGAAAGACCTGCCTGATGGCGCATTGTAGCTTCTGCCGCTAAAAGACCTGCTTGAGCCCGGTGAGCGCTGGAAGCTTCGATACTGTCTCCCCGTATTGATAGACTGGCCGGACGTCCTGCCGCTCGCACTCCGGTTGAAGATTGAGCTCGCGCCTTTTCTGGCCTCCGGAGATGAAAACCCTCTCGAACCAGTTCCTGCAAACGACCGCCCTACTCCCCCGGTGGCTCTCGTTCTTGGATCGATCCGAGAAGAGGCGTGGGTCTTTGGGTCGACGAAGTGATTGCTGATGAAGTGACCATGGCCATGATGGATGTGAAAATCGTTCAGGACGAAAAAACCAGGGAACCAGAACCCCGTATACCAGAATGGGCATGGGACCCATGCATAAAGGTAGTAATAGTCCCAGGGCGGGGGATAGTAAGACACGACCGGGGGACCTTCGTCGTAGTAATAGTTATTGACGACCTCAGAATCCCCGTAATCTGGCGGTTGCTGTTCAACAGGGTTCTGCCTGTCATCGACTTGAACCGGCAGGCCTTGTTGCGCAGCCAAATTCTGGACCGCCTTGGCCGCCTCGTCCCTGTTCATCTTCAATTTGCCGGAGTCCACCGCCGAGCCGACCGCATTTTGCAATTCTCCGATAATATCAGGCGTCACGGGATAATCCGCAATCCATCCGTTTTTGGGCATGATGCCTGCGGCGGCCAGCGTACTCTCAGCCTCCGCCTCACCTTTCGCTGGCCCTATCTTGAGAACCTCAGCAAGCTGGACCGCAAAGTCTCCCTCACGAACCAGGGTCTGACCAATTGGAGGCGACTGCTTTGCCGCTTCCTCCTGCCGGGCAGCCACCACCATCTTTCCCGGAGGGGTTTCTGAAGGGATCGAAGGTCCTGTTTTAGCTACTTTCACTTCTTCGACCTTATCCCGGTAAGCAGCAGGGATTTTGTCATAATCGTCTGAAAAGTTCGTCACTCCTTTTTCGTCCACCCATCTGTAGATCGTAGCCGACGCAGAGGAAGTGAAAATAAAACAGGCCAATGCCAACAAAAGAACAAGCGCCTTCTTCATCTTTTCCTCCTTCCGTTTTGATGAAACATAAACCTTGCTCTCCTTTTACCTTGAATCATACCCTTTTTGTTAACCTATTACAATTTATTAGACGTACGATCTCGGCCTTTTATTCAACATCCTCCATTCCCTGCCCCAATGGGGCTGCCCTCAAAAAGATTGGAAGGGATAGAAATGGATTTAACGCCCACATTTCAGCCAGTTACGAAACCAAACCACTACCGATTTACACCTAAAAATCTCGGACCGCGGCATATTCTATCAATGGTGGGCCCAAAGGGATTCGAACAAATGTAATCCCATGATGCATTGAATTATTCGGTCAAATATAACAATAATTATTGTATACGTTTGATGAGACGGATTGAGAGGAGACTCATGAAGAAACTTGTTCACATCAGGGAAATTTCAATGCAAACTTCCGACCTGGGCAACCATTACATTCTTGTGGAAGGCAGTCTTATAGACCACCGGTATCGGGCGAGGCAGGAGGAAACCCAGGAGGAGTGCGAGCTCGTACATCATATGGTGATTCGGTTGAAGGTCAAAGGGCCTGGGATGGTGATCGAACACGCAGAGGCCGCAATGCCTCACCACCCGAGGAGAGAATGCCCGGAGATGCTCCCCTGGATACGGAATCTGGAGGGATTGGAGATTGCCCCGGGCTACAGTGTGAAAGTGAAGAAGGCCATCGGCAGAGCGAAAGGCTGTGCGCACTTGACGAGCCTCGTCATTGCCATGGGAGAGTCCGCTGTCCAGGGATACTGGACGGCCTATGGAACGGAAAGCAGGAGAATGGGCCTTCGTGAACAAACCATAAGAAAATTCATAAATACCTGCCACCTTTGGAAAGAGGATGGCCCTATCGTCAAAGCACTCCGACAGGCTTCAGAATCCCAGGGTCATTGAAAATGTCTTATCCCGCTATTTTCAACGGTTTATAAGCCTCCTTTAGGCCGTTCAAAAGGAACCAGGTTCTCGCAGATACTGTTGGTTTATCAGCAACGGTCCCGGCTGAATTCGAACCAGTGTTTTGTTATGATTGTCGAAGGAACAGCGCACTTATGAATGCGGAGGGTTTTCAATGAAGGCATCCCGAAGCAGTTTGCTCTGTCTCGAAAAGGCGAGCCTTGGGTTTTTGGTATCTTTCATCAATGAGACCTCCTGGGTAATCAGCCTCGTAACGTTTAAGACATAGGTCTCTTGCCTCTTGGCCTCCCGTTGATACAGGGGATGCTGTCGATTAATATAAATCACCGTCCCCTCTGTAAAACATTCTGGTCCATTGTCCCCGAAATCGTCGACACAGACAGAGACCCCCGCCTCTCCAAATTTCATCCTCTGAACGATCGCATTGGGGGTCAGACGCTTAACCTTGGGCGATTTCTTTCTTACTTTCTTTGGTGCTTCACTTTCTCTGACCTCCCTTTCAGTCTTCGTCTCCTTGTTAGTTTGAAGTTTTCCTTTTCCTTCTCCATCTGACTTTCTTGACAAAACCCCTGCCCCTCCCATACCTTCGCCTTCGCCAGCCAAGGGGATAGCACCGAAAGGAGAAAGATCCGGATTTAGAGCAAGCGATCGATGAACCCTTTGGAGGGCTTCTTTCAATGCCTTACTGGCCCTTTGTTTCTCCTTGCGGCCTGCTAACCGTTTGAGGATATCATCCACCTCTTGAACAACTTTATCCATTACCCTTCGGAAAACTTGGTATTGAGAACCATCCTGAATAAATCCTGAACGGTCTGTGGTGACTGGCAGAAAGTCGGCATGTACCTCTCCCCGAATTCTGGAAACCAGTTTGCCCCAATGCTCCAATCCAAAGAATTCTCTCCTGATGGTGACCTGTTTTACTTTCACTTCGATCCCCAGCTGTTCCGGAGAGGCGGTGGATGAGGGTAAGATGATGATCTCTCCGTGGACTGGGCCGAAGTCCGTGCCCTCAAGAAAGGGTATCCGGTGGCCACTGAGGCTCCTTGGCGTGATCCTCAATCCATTGAGCCTAACAACGAAATTTTGCGCTTTTAAGGGTGTCCCTTCTACGATCTTTCGGACCACTTCTTCGGGTTCAAATGCTCTTGTCAACCGAAGAAGCGTGACCGTTGTGCCAGCACTTCTCTCTCTATCGGGAGGCAAGATCTGTAGCGGTAAGTTCCACCGGTCTCCCTCTTTTTCCCAATCCCTTTTGTCAAAGGTCACCTTGGCCGCAAAATCACCCTTTTGAGTATAAACCTCAAAACATTCGCAGGCAGAGAGGCTTGCAAACTTTCCGATGCCAAACTGACCGATAAGATCTCGATGAAACATAGCCGATCTATTCTTGACGATCTTCTCCGGAGAACCGATATTGAAATATTGTCTTAGCCCTTCCCGGTCCATTCCTATCCCGTTATCCTTGACTTCGATGTATTCGTCGGTCATTTTGATTTCGACCTCCGTTGCATCCGCATCATAGGCGTTGTTGACTAACTCGCGGATGAGCTCAATGCTCTCGGAATAAAGCCTTTCTCCGATGGTAATGAGGTGGCTTTTATCAACAGTAACGGGAAGGTATTCCACTTATGAATCCCTTTTCATTTGTGACTCACATGAAGTCCGCCGTTTGTTGTCTTCATAGCAGTCTTCTCGGCCTTCCACTTCTTCCTAATTTGCAAGAGCTTTAAACTCTTTTCGATTCTTGTCAAGAAATTTTTGGCTTGCCCGCGGAATGGAATCAAAGGCTCTTGTTTCCCTAACTTCAGATATAGCTTTCCAGATTATTTGACGATTGGAGGACCGGCCACTGCCTTGATGCGGAGTTGGGAACTTCGCCACGGAGACCCTATCCGCTCCCTATTTTGTCTTCCACTTCTCCACAACCCAGAGTGGTATCTTAATGGGAACGATACCCTTGTAGGTGACCTCAGGTGCCTCTGGCGTTGCCTTCCACTTGTTCGGCCAGACCCCTACGAACTTGCCATCCTGCCATTGACTCGCAAGGCCGGTCGCAAACCCGGGCCCAAAGGTGATATCATGCAGAGGTCGGCCCTCGGCATCTTTCATATATTTTATTGTGCTCGGCGGGGTCGAATACACACGCTCCTCCAGGACGGACACAATCTTATCAGGATCGAGTGTGCCTGCCTGTTCAATGGTCTGCCCGAGGGCACAGAGAATGGCCTCGTAAGTACCCGCGGTGTAGGACGGCGTCTGGCCGAATCTTTTCACATAACCCTCAACAAAAGGCTTTGTGAGTTCATTGAACTCGACCCCACGTGCATAGGTACACGAAGTAATAACGTAGTTGCCCATCCCCTGCGTGGCCTTCCAGAAATCATCCTTCTGAGCCTCCACATTGATGCCAACCTGAACCGCCGGAATCTTGAGCTCGCCCGCCTGTCTGGCAAACGCAATCCCCACTGGCGATGAAAAGAACGTAAAGATGATCTGGGCCCCTGAACGCTGGATGCCGGACAACTCCGCGCTGACATCCGTGGCCACCGAAGACGGCCTCCAAACGCCTGTCACCTCCATACCCATCTTAGGAATGGCGCCCTCAGCCGCCGCTGTCATCGCATCCCCTGCCATCGTCTTTTCCACCGCCACAGCCACCTTGATCTGCGGCACGTTCAACGTTTGTTTCAATATGGCTGCCACCGTATTCAAATGGATGAAAGCTGCTCTGACAAGGGATGTAGAATTAAAAGGGGTCATCCGGAACCAATACTTGTAAACGTCGTAGTTCTGGGCCACCCGCGTGCAGAGCTCGTTAGCCGATGCCCCACAGCCGATAAAGATCTTCTTGTAAGCCATGGCCACATCCTGCATGGCGAAGACCGCTTCCGAGCGAAAGCCTCCCACAAAAAAATCGACTTTGTCCTTTACAACAGACCTCTCTACAGCGCCCGCTGCATCGGATATGCTCAACATTTCGTTCGTATCGACCCTAAGCAGCTTGATCCGCTGCCTCTTATTGCCGACAAATAGTCCCCCCTTCGCGTTGATCTCGTCGGCGGCCATGAGCGCCCCGTTCCAATGATCCTGACCCTGGACAAATTTCATCGGGCCCACGACCCCAATCTTAATGTCCTGCCCAAAAGCAACTCCCCAGCACGACAAGGCAAATAAGAAAACCACTGCCGAGATGAGAATCCCCTTGCTTCGTCCGCTCATTTGTAACTCCTCCTTTCTCTTTTCTACACTCTCTAATAACAAAGCCTTGTTATATAGAATCGAGTTAATTTCAGATTAAATTATTCACAGGGGCCGAGGCATGGCTGCATTGCCTATTTGGGATTGTAATATACAACTATTTCTAAAATTAGGGAAGAGAAAGTTTTAAGAAGGGACGAATTGAACAGAATTGAAATTCAAACACCTTATGGTCCCAACGGGATTCGAACCCGTGTTACCGACGTGAGAGGCCGGTGTCCTAGGCCACTAGACGATGGGACCTTATCAAAAAATCAATTTGCATTGATTAATTAAGAATTTTCAATTAGCAAGAACCCAACAGCAAGTATTTCTTCCTAACAGAAGCAAAGCCATTTCAATCGACTGAACCTTGTTCAAATTAACGCACACCATATCAAAAATCAAGCGATATTTCATTATTATCTCACATCCTCAATGGATCTTGTCTTCTCAAGTTCAAGGATTTATACTACGGAATAGCAAAAGGCCATTTCAGAATTTGACATTTGAACTTTGACATTTGATCTTTAGACTTTAGTGCTATGATTCCCTTCGAGTCCGCTATAGCGGCACTCGAAACCGAGCGGGCTATCATTTCTAACGGGAGTAAGCAGAAAGGAGAAAAAAAGATGGGAAAAATTTCGATTTTCGACCAAGCCAAAAAAGAAGGAAGGACAATCCTCACCGAATTCGAATCCAAAAGAATTCTCAAGCAGGCGGGCATACCCGTTGTGGAAACCAAATTGGCGAAGACTCAGAAAGAAGCGGTGTCCTTAAGTCAGAAAATGGGTTTCCCTGTCGCATTGAAGATTGCCTCCCCGGATGTCATCCACAAGAGCGATTCTGGCGGCGTTAAGCTTTCATTAAACAATATGACCGAGGTAAGGAAAGCCTATGACGAGATTCTGAAAAAAGTCAAGAAACAGTATGCCAGGGCAATCGTGCATGGAGTCTCCGTACAAAAAATGGCCCGGCCGGGCACAGAAGTCATTGTGGGAATCAGCAAAGATCCCCAATTCGGCCCTGTCATTATGTTTGGCCTGGGGGGCGTTTTTGTGGAATTGCTCAAAGATGTCTCTTTCAGAGTTATCCCGGTTGAACGAAGAGATGCTCAAGAAATGATTGAAGAAATAAAAGGATACCCGCTGCTGCAGGGATACAGGGGAAAAGAGCCTGCTAACATCCCTGCTCTGGTGGAGACGATTCTTAAGGTGTCCAAACTGATAGAGGAAAATCCCCGGATCCGGGAATTGGAGCTCAACCCCATATTCGCCTACCGGGATAAGGCAATCGCTGTCGATGCAAGAATTATTTTAGAAAAAGATTGATTGGGAGACAATCAGCCTTTATGCTCCTGCCTTGCCGCGAAGAGCTTCAAATACTTCCCGTACCCTTCTCTTTCGAGATCCTCTTTGGGAATGAATCTTAACGCGGCGGAATTCATACAAAACCGAAGTCCTGTCGGCGGAGGTCCATCATTAAACACATGGCCGAGATGCGAATCCCCGGGTTTGCTCCTTACCTCGATACGCTTCATAAAAAAGCTTCTGTCTTCTTTTTCGACAATATTATCCGGTTCAAGGGGCCTCGTGAAGCTTGGCCATCCGGTTCCGGAATCAAACTTATCGAGGGAACTGAAGAGAGGCTCTCCGGAAACGATATCAACATAAATTCCTTCCCTCTTGTTATCCCAGTATTCGTTCTTAAACGCCGGCTCTGTCCCCTTCGCTTGAGTCACCTTATACTGCAATGAGGTCAGCTCTTTTCTCAGGGTTGCATCGTCGGGCTTTTTGTAGGCTCTATCACCATTTGGTTTTGTGCCTTCTACGTCTTTCCCCCATACCTTGGCCAGAAACTGATCGCGACCGGACGCGTATCTGTAATATTTGTATTTCAGAGGATGCTTTTTGTAGTAATCCTGGTGGTACGCCTCTGCTTCATAAAATTTAGTAAATTTTATGATTTCCGTCACGACGGGTTTATCGAACCTTCCGGATTTATCCAGGGCCTCCTTTGATTTCTCTGCCAACTGTTTTTGCTCTTCGTCGTGATAGTATATGACGCTCCGGTATTGCGTGCCTCGATCTACAAACTGCCCGCCCGAATCGGTCGGGTCAACGTGCCTCCAGAAGAAATTGAGTAATTCTTCATACGTTAATTCAGAGGGATCATAATATACCTGGATGGCCTCGACATGCCCGGTCGTGCCTGACGACACCTCTTCATAGGTTGGATTCTCCTTGTTTCCCCCGGTATAGCCCGATACGACTTTGATAACACCGGGCAATTTCTCGAAATCTGCCTGCGTACACCAAAAACATCCGCCTACGAACGTAGCCTGTCTTGTCGTCACGTCCTCCTTGGCCAAATCATTTTTTGTCCTTTGCGAAGCGCTGCCGGACTTTTGACATCCGCTGCCGGCGACGAGCATTACCGCCAGCAATAAGAACAAAATCTTCGTCGTCAACACCTCCAGTCAACTCTGTTTTCCTTGATCACGAATCACCCGTCATGTGTCGTGTGACTGCTGCAGTTCTGCAGCCAGAAAAACTCTTCATTTAAAGATGGTTACGCGTTTGTGAATTGTCAACCCTTGGTCTCCCGCGCGGAGATTCGGCGTGGGTCCTTTTCGGAAGCCAACAGCTCAATACAAACCCGTGTGTCCTTTTCATGAAAATATGGTAAAAAGGCGGGAAATGGAGGAAAATCGATTGAAATGACGTAAAAAATTTCTTTACAAGAAAATAGACATGTGCTACTCTAACAACGTGGCGGGGAGGGGAAAAATGGAGGAACCGCCATGGAAACAAAGGTGGGAGACACGGTGAGAAGCATTTTAAACGGAATCGAGTAGAAGGTTAAGAAAATTGTAAAAAGGATGGCTGTGCTTGAGTCGCAAGACGGAAAAAGCCAAATTCTAACGGACCTTGAGAATCTAAACTTATTCTACAAGAAAAAGAGAGGAAAAACCGTATGAAACAAGATATGATAGATCCCCCTCCCGCCACATTGCTTTTTGATCAAGACGGTAGTTCCTCCTCAAACTTCCCTATTGTTGCCATCCTATCCCGTGTCTTGATTAACCTCTCCGGAAAGGCTCCTCAAAAAATTTTTTAGTTTCTCCAAATCCTCCGGGGAGATATCGGCAAACTCCACTCCAGCCCGGTAATCTTCCCTATCCTCCTCCAGATGAATATCCGTCCAAACTACCCGGACGAGCGTTTCAATGGTCGTTAATTCAGACCCCGAAGAAAAAAATAATTTAAGCGACAGATACTGCCCAACCTCCATTTCTTCCCGCAGATAGACTAGCAACCCCCCTTCACTGGCATTGATGGCTTCGCTAGGGCTGGCAACCGAACCACTTCGAACATACTCTATTGGTAGAACCACATCAAAACGGGGATGCTTCCTCTTTTCAAAGTTCACGGTTCCATAATGAGGTCTATTTTTCTTTTCTTCTTCTCTCATCGAACCCCTCTTCTAAAATGCCGTTACGAATTATTTTTTCACCAAATCCACAATCAAATGTTGAATAACTGTGGAATTGAGTTGTGTTCAGCTTGAAGGTAACGGTTTCGACCATTTTGCCTAAAAAATAGGCACGCCTGAGTCATTAAGGAAATTCATGAATCCCAGAACATTTAGTAGATTGAATTTGAATAGACCACTTCCGACTCATTTTTTAGTATCTATGAACAGAGACCTTCTCTATCCATTTGTTTTTTCGGGATTCTCTTCTTTTTTGATAAATCCAAACCCTCCACATCCTGGACAAACCTCAGCATCCCCAGAGTCGTTGGGGAATTTGCCGTCGCCATTGCATTCAGGGCAAACCGACATACCATATTTATCTGGATTAAAAGTTTCATCCATGTCCGTTCTAACGACTCCCCTTTTTAACCCCTCAAACTCAATTGCCTGAAAAGTTAGGTGTTCAGTTCTTCTTCGTCTTGGTTTTCCTTCTCTATCCGGGTTAGCGTTCGCCTATTCTCCAGGATTAAATAGTCAATAATTTCTCCGCAGCAGATGCACCTCCATCCCAGAAAATGTTAGTGAGGACCGTAAAATTTTTCCTCGACCATCGGGCTCCCGCAGCGATCGCACTTCATCAGAAACTCCTAAGAAGAACTTTCAATTTCCTTGTCGGAAATCTACGTTTTGAATTTAAATCCTTTCCATGACTTTAAAGATTGTCATCAGCAAAAAATATACCCAATTGAATGACCAGAAGATTGCGCTTGGTAACCTCTTATGATTACAATGTTTCCATGACTGATTCAGTTGGGGAAGCTGTTGTCAGAAGGACGCAACCAAAGTTGACACCTAATCACCATCAGCCTTCAGATAAATCTTTCAGATCAACAAATTAGCTTTTTTTGAAGAAAGTTGACAGCGCAAAAAAAGTTGCACCTTTTCATGCCGCAGAAACCTGAACAAAAGGCTATGCATAGCGAAGACTTATTAAAGATGAGAGAGACCCTAAGAAGGGGGCATCCCATCACTTATTCTAATCGACTATAGCGTGCTGGCTGGAGGGCAAGGATTCGGACCTTACCTGCCAACCAAATAAGTGTCCTGTTTACAAGGAGTTACAAGAACTCCTTTCAAAGGTTCATAGAAAGTTAATAGAAAACCCAACAAATGAGGTAAAGACAGAAGAAAAAAGGATACTTAATCTGACAGACACTTTCAAGTCATCTGTTGGTTAGTTCACCTGCAAGTCTTCACTCTAAGCCAACTCTTGAGGTCCCCGTATTTTGTTCGAAAAAATCCAAAAACTCACCTGTCAATTCTTACAGCTATTTTTTGCAGAATCCGGTTATAAAAAAGGACCCGAGGGGGGGATACGATTTTGAAGGAGCACCTACATTGCTTCCGGGGTCAGAGATTAGAGCAGAAAGCAGAAATAATTTATTTTCGTCTTTTTACGAGGGCGAGTTTGTCGTCAAGACCAGACATTTATTTGCCTGCCAACGGTTGGATGAAGGATCTCCGATGCACAGGGTAAAGACGGCCCTCGGTCATAGCGATCCTCGGACAACCGAGAGGTATGGTGAGTATAGTGCCGAGGCGCTGGAAGACATCATCGAGGGGGAAATAATTAATACAAAGTTAATGGTACAAGTTAATAGACAGCCTATTGAAACGAATAGAAACTCATGGCTGGGGGGCAAGGATTAGAACCTTTGTCCATATCAAGAAACTTGTAACAAATTCCAACACTTAATACAACAGAAAAAGGCGGGTTATAAAAAGGTTATAATTTAAGCTATTTTAAATTAGACCTTCCTTGAATGTCCTCGTACCCCAATTCTTCTTATTATTCTCCTCGGAACCCCCGTTTTTCCGTTGCCTCCTTCACCAGCAGATTCTTCCCCATGAAATCTGTCCGGTTCAACATGGAAGCAGCTCTCCGGCCTTCCCATTGCGTGGGCATCTCTATGAAGGCAATCCCTCTCAATCAGTGCTGAATATTCCTTTCTCCACAAGCAACCGGATAACGGCCTCCTGCGAGACTACCTGGGACATAAGAAGTTCTTCAAAGAGAACGGACTTAACTTTGGATGCCCCCACCCATCCCCTCCTACCGCTGTTTTCTCCCTTCTTGGCTTCTTCCAAGCTACGGTTCAAGTTTCGCTTTCGAGTCCAAAAGGTCCAGCAACTTCCGGGCGAGATCCTCCGGGCTTTCCACGTCCTCCAGGTCCGGTAACGGGTCGTACTCCTTCCCGCCCTCTGCCAACTTCAGGAACCGGTACGCCTCCTTCTGGTCCTCTCCCATAAGGTTCTCTAACGTGTTCCTCAGCCGGGATAGGCCCCACTCGGCCAGTTGTAGGCAATACAGGACGCTCGGGTCCGGCTCCTCCTTCAATTCCAGTAGGTAGCTCTTCGCCAATTGGTTCAAATGATCCTCGTTCTCCGGCAGGTGTTCTGGCATCTCTTACCTCCTGCAAATCGGTCTATCAGGACGGCTCCAACAATTTGAGGCCGTGGTCAACCAAGCGCTCCCCATCTCGGTTCTACGGGCCACAGCCTTGTCCGTTGTCGGCCTCAATTTCAATTCGAGTTTACTAAATCAGGAACAGAGTGTCAATGAGAATTGGAAGGAGGATTGTCTCTAAACCCGGCATTACACAATGAGTCGAATTGGACAATCGGGGGTCTTTGAATTTTGCGGCTTTCACCTACAAGTCTTCGCCCGACTGTACATTGTGAGAATAATGATTACCGCCAGAAATGTGCACAAAAAAGGCAGGGAGGTAATGACCCTGCCTTTATATAACTTAAGACCCAAGCAAAATTAAATTACAGTTAGGCCTCTTAGGTTACCAAAAGAGCTCTCCTAATCCGAAATGGCCCCATACACATATTCTCGCATACGATATGTGTAAGGAAGCATCAGACTGTTATAATTTGTTTGGTTCATCATAATTGCAATCAACTGTTCTTTGGGGTCTACCCAGAAAGACGTGCCCAAAATGCCAAACCAATAATAGTCCCCTTTGGAACCCGGCAATGGACTCAGTCCTGGCTTGCAATTAATGCCAAAACCTAAACCATATCCTTGACCAGTCTCCAAGCTTGGACTTGGCCATGCAATTTGCACTTGTACCGGTAAAAAAGACTTATACCCTGGGGGAATATCATTGGAAGTCATATGCTCAACGGTATTGTGCGAAACCAAACGTACTCTATCCAGGACCCCGCCATTTAGCAACATAAGGCAGAAGCGGGCGTAATCGTGGGCAGTTGATACCAAGCCACCACCACCAGACAACCATTTTGGCCTATTTGTGACAGGCCAGACAAGTGGTCTTTTGCCAGTTGCTGGATTAATTTGGGGTTCAGCAATTCGCGCTTGCCGCTCAGCTCCTTCTACCCAAAACCCTGTGTCCGAAAGTTTAAGCGGTTTTGCGATCCTCTCCGCAATAAAGGTATCAAACTCAACACTTGAAATAACCTCGACAATGCGAGCTAGCACATCATAGGACATTCCGTATTCCCATGTTGTCCCAGGCTGGTTTTGGAGAGGTAATGTGGAGAGCTTTGTAACCATTTCGGCATTTGTCAAAGTAAAGAAGTTGACCTGGTTATAGAGATCCTTAACCATAGATTTGCCCAAGAAGCCATAAGTGAACCCAGAAGTATGGCGGAGTAAGTCCTGGACCGTCATCTCACGAGTGGGAGCTTCGAGAATAAGCTCGGTCTTACCAGTTGCTGGATCTTTCTTCTCCACTCCTACCTTCAGATTTTTGAACTCTGGGAGATATTGGGAGACAGGAACATTCAGTTGTATTTTGCCTTCTTCTGCCAACATCATGATTGCGAGGGAAGTAAATGGCTTTGTCATTGAGGCGACACGGAAAATGGAGTCACGAGTCATAGGAATTTTCTTTTCCTTATCCCGATAACCAAATGCCTCAAAATAGGCTATCTTACCTTTTCGCAAGACCATGACGACTGCTCCTGGAACGATTCCTTTATCAACATCTCCTTGGATCCATGCTGAAATTCTTTGCAGCCGATCCTTCGATAACCCCACCTGTTCAGGGCTTTTTGCTTGAGGGATACCTTGGGCGCTGGCTATCGAAGCTGCTAAAACAAAAAACAGGATCACCCACATCATTCTTTTGCTGATTTTCATTAATTTTCCCTCCTTTTCATGAACAATTTCTGCCTCCGGGGTCTGATTCTCTTTAGTAGGCGCGAAATGAACCACTCCCTGGGCTAAAGCCCAGGGTTTCAGGTCTGCTGACATGATCTGGCACAATTACCGACGTTGTTCTCTTATGTATCGCCGCACGACCTCTTCATCAACGTTGCCTACTGTCTCGGC
>Ga0208821_1000739_pt1 | contig 22793 bp, 18 predicted proteins | sample June2015DPH_20_5_FD_184720 | JGI IMG/M metagenome (GOLD analysis project Ga0208821, IMG submission 184720) | Peatland microbial communities from SPRUCE experiment site at the Marcell Experimental Forest, Minnesota, USA - June2015DPH_20_40... | ecosystem: Environmental > Terrestrial > Soil >... | reverse complement strand
AAGCCTCCAGGCGACCTCGGGCCTCAAGCAATTCTTCTCTGTCCATGCGACCCAGGCTCGCATATTAGAGAATGCTTGTCAAGACTTAACGTAGTAGTACTAGAAGCTATTGCAAAACCTGATTTCACTGTCATCCTGAATGAAGTGAAGGATCTCAAGTCATTAAAAATACGAGATTATTCGCTTCGCTCAGAATGACCTTTTTGGGCAGACTGAGGTTTTGCAATAGCTTCTAGAAATTGATTGAGCAGGAAGGTGCGCGGTGCGCACCCTGCATCATACACAGGCGAAACGCCGGTGCTCCCGAAAATGGGAGATTTCATCATTAACTTGACCCCAACACGGCCATGGTCTTTAATGTCTGGAAGGCTAACGTCCCTAACGGCCGGATTAATTATAAGGTGCGGCATCAGTCCTGAGAGGAGCTGAGACGATGGAGATCAAATTTTGGGGGACCCGGGGCTCAATTCCTGCCCCCGGGGCTGATACCCTGGAGTTCGGGGGCAACACCACCTGTGTGGAAGTCTTGCTGAACCGCGGCAAACGCCTCATCATCGACGGCGGCACCGGCCTGCGCCTCCTGGGGAAACATTTGCTGGAGGACGCCGCTCCCGTCAAAATCCACTTGCTCCTCAGCCATGGCCATTGGGACCACCTCCTGGGCATCCCCTTCTTTCTTCCCATTTACCAGGAAACCACCGAGATCCTGGTGGACGGTTGGCCGCCGGCCTTTCAGGCCATGACCCGGGTCTTCGACAGCCACTTGGGGGACGGCTTTTTCCCGGTGGCCTTTGAACATCTTAAGGCCCGCATCGACTTTCTCAACCGCCTGTCCCATGGGCCCCTGGAAGTGGACGGGGTCCGCATTGACGCCATTCCCACCAACCATCCCCAGGGGGGCTTCGGCTTCCGCTTCCGGGAGGGAGACCACTCCATGGTCTTCATCACCGACAACGAGCTGGGGACCGACCAGGGCCGGAGGCTGCCGGAATTTGCGGAATTCGCCCGGGACTGCGACCTGTTGATCCATGACGCCCAATTCCTGCCTTCCGATATGCCGGAGCACCTGGGCTGGGGCCACTCCACCTACGCGGAGGCGGTGACCCTGGCCCAAATGGCGGGAGCCCGCAGCCTGATCCTGACCCACCACGATCCTGGCCGCAGCGACGCCGAGGTGAAAAAGATCATCGCCCTGGCCCGCAAACTGGCGGCTAAAAGTACCAACCTTTACTATCTCGACGCCGCCCGGGAAGGGGCCAGTTTCCGCCTGCCTTGAAGGCGGTTTGCGCCTTGCCGGAAAAATCGGAAACTCTCCTGCATGGATTTTAGAAGACTGTTTCTCGTTTTCTGTTTTCTGTTTTCTGTCTCTGCTAGGGGGCCTTTGCCTTTGATTTTGCCTTTAACTTCACAGAAAACCGAAAACAGATAACAGCTTCTGGGGAACGAGGATGCTCTAGCTGTTAACCTCGTCCATCAAAAAACTGAGAGCTGACCGCTGAAAGCTGAGAGCTATAAGCCCTGGTAATTCTTCCTCTCTTTTCTTTTCGGGAGGTTTTTGGTAAACTTAGGCCAACCGATTGCCAATATTGGGATTTTTGCGCTAGTCCTCCTGATTTTCCAGGATCAGACCTGGGTGTTTAATGGATAATGCCAGCAATCAGCGCCCGGACCGCAACCTGGTCCTCATCGGTTACCGGGCCACCGGGAAGACCTCGGTGGGCGCCAAGCTGGCCCGGGTCCTGAAGCGTCCCTTCGTGGACCTGGATCGGGTGCTGGTGGCCGAAGCCCGCCAATCAGTGGCCGAAATCGTGGCCCAGGGCGGATGGGACGAGTTCCGGCGCCGGGAGAAGGAGCTGGTGGCCCGCTACCACCGGCGCCGGGGCCAGGTGCTGGCCACCGGCGGCGGCGTGATTCTGGATCCGGAAAACGTGGGGAAATTAAAAGAAAATGGGGTCCTGGTCTGGCTTAAGGCCGATCCTGAAACCATCAGGGAGCGCCTGGCGCAGGACCAGACCCAGGTGTCGAATCGTCCCAGCCTCACCACGGATAACTATCTGGCGGAGGTGGAACAAGTGCTCGCTGAACGGCAATCTCTCTACCGGAAGGTTGCGGACCTGGAAATCGACACCGGCGGCCTCGGCATCTCCCAGGTTGCCGATCTGATCCTCGCTGCCACCCGTCCTCTCGGAGTTCAACGCCATGGCGGGTAACACCTTTGGCCAGGTATTTCGGGTCACCACCTGGGGCGAGTCCCACGGCCCGGCCCTGGGCGCGGTCATAGACGGCTGTCCGCCCCGGCTGCCTTTGAGCCCCGGAGATGTGCAACTGGAGTTGGAGCGGCGCCGTCCGGGGGTTCAGGCCCACGCCACCTCGCGGCAAGAGCCCGATGCCGTGGAAATCCTCTCCGGCGTCTTTGAGGGCCGCACCACCGGTACCCCCATCAGCCTCATCGTTTACAACCGGGACGTTAAGAGCCAGGACTACGACGCCCTGCGGGACGTCTTCCGCCCCGGGCACGGCGACTTCACCTTTCAGGCCAAATACGGCATTCGGGACCACCGGGGCGGCGGCCGGGCCTCAGCCCGGGAAACCGTGGCCCGGGTAGCCGCGGCTGCGGTGGCCCAGAAGGTTCTGGATCGGGACCACGTCCGGGTGCTTGCCTATACCCTGGAACTGGGCGGCATCCGGGCCGAAAAGATAGACGAGGCCAGCATCTGGGACAATCCCTTCTTTTGCCCGGACCTGGAGGTGGTGCCGGCCATGGCCGCCCGGGTGCAGGAAGTCAAGGCCCGGGGAGACTCCCTGGGCGGCCTGGTGCAGGTGCGGGTGCGGGGCTGTCCCCCTGGCCTGGGCGAGCCGGTCTTTGACAAGCTGGACGCCATCCTGGCCCAGGCAGTGATGTCCGTGGGCGCGGTGAAAGGGGTGGAGATCGGCGCCGGCTTTGGGGCGGCCCGCATGTTGGGCTCGGAGCACAACGATCCCCTAATCCCCGGAGGCTTCGCCTCCAACCACGCCGGCGGCATCCTGGCAGGCATCAGCACCGGAGACGACCTGGTGGTCACCGCCACGGTCAAACCCATTTCCTCCATCGCCCGGAAGCAGCAGACCGTTGACCTGGAGGGCCGCCCCCGCACCATCTCGGTGGGCGGCCGCCACGACATCAGCGCCATTCCCCGCATCGTCCCGGTGATCCTGGCCATGGTGCGCCTTACCCTGGCCGATTTTCTGCTGCGCCAGAGGGCCATCTCATGGCCGTAAAGATCGGCCTGATCGGCGGCCGCGGCCAGATGGGCCGCTGGTTCCAGCGCTTCTTCGCCTCCCAGGGACTGGAAGTGCTGGTGGCGGACCTGGATACGGAGCAGACTTCCCAGGAAGTGGCCCATTTGTCTGACGTGGTGATGCTTTCCGTGCCTATTCCCGAGGTAGCAAAGACCGTGCGGGCCCTGGCCCCCCATCTCCATCCCCAGGCCGCCTTGATGGACCTGACTTCGGTGAAGCAGGGCCCCATGAGCGCCATGCTGGCCCACTTCCCGGGGGAGGTGGTGGGAACCCACCCCCTCTTCGGCCCCGGCGCCAAGGGCATCGCCGGCCAAACCGTGGTCCTCTGCCATGGCCGGGGGGAGCACTGGTTCAACTGGCTCAGGGACCTCCTTACCAACGCCGGGGCCCGGGTGAAGATCACCACCGCCAAGGAGCACGACCGCCTCATGTCCGTGGTCCAGGGCCTGGCCCACTTCACCCTCATCGCCCTGGAGATGGCTATCCGGGAACTGGGGGTCGCCCCCCAGGACCTGGAGGATTTTGCCACGCCCACCTTTTCCACCCTGCACCACCTGGCCCGGCGCCTCTTCAGCCAGGACGCCAAGCTGTATGCCTGCATCCAGCTGCAGAACCCCGCCAACCGGGCGGCCCTGCGGGCCCTGGAAGATGCGGTGGCCGATATCCTCTATTTCATCCAGCGCCAAAACGCCGCCGGCCTGGTTAAGCTCATCGAGAGCGTCAGGGAAAGATTTGCTGAACAGGACAAACCTGAGGGCCGGGGAACTGAGGATTAACCGGTTCCTGGCGAAGTTTCCTAAGCACCCGATTTCATAAATCCGGTAACGTATTTATTAACAGCGGGAGCAACTGATTAATTCCCCCTCACCCGGTGTCGACCCCCACTGGGGGAGAGGGAATAAAAAGCCAAGGCCTGGAATGCTCCCTCTCCCCCCAGCGGGGGTGTATAGACCGCGGAGAGGAAATAAAAAGCCAAGGCTTGGAATGCTCCCTCTCCCCCCAGCGGGGGGAGAGGGCTGGGGTGAGGGGGGGGCGACAAGAAACGTACCATATTTAAGAAATCAAGTACTAGCCCAACCGGGCCTGGAGACCTCGCGCCTGCGGGAATCGCGGGATTCGCTTTGATGGGGGGAACCATGCTTGACCTGAAATTTGTCCGGGAGCATCTGCCGCAAGTGGAACAGGCCATGAAAAACCGGGGGCTGGAGGTCTCCCTGGCTGACTTTCTCCTCCACGAGGGCGAGCGCCGCCGTCTGCTGACCCGGGTAGAGGAACTGCGGCGCCAGCGGAATAGCCTGTCCCAAGAAATCGGGGGCCTGATGAAAAAGGGGGAACAGGAGGAGGCCAAGGTCCTCAGAACCAAGGTGGCGGTGATCAATGAGGATATCCATGACCCGGAGGCCAGGGTGGAGCAACACGACGCCTGGCTGCGGGATTTTCTCCTGACCTTGCCCAACCTGCCCCACGCCTCTGTGCCCCTGGGCGCCGGCAGCGACGATAATCCGGTGGTCAAGACCTGGGGCGAGCCCACCGCCTTCCCTACTTTCAACCCGCGGCCCCATTGGGAGATCGGGGAAGCCCTGGGAATTCTCGACTTCGAGCGGGCCGCCAAGATCACCGGCGCTCGCTTCGCCCTGCTCAAGGGCGCGGGCGCGGCTCTGGAGCGGGCCCTGATCAACTTTATGTTGGACCTGCACACCCGCCGGCACGGCTATCTGGAAGTGCTGCCCCCCTTTATGACCAACGCGGCCTCCATGCTGGCAACCGGCCAACTCCCCAAGTTTCGGGACGACCTCTTCAAACTGGAGGGCTGGGACTATTTCCTGGTACCCACCGCCGAGGTGCCGGTGACCAACATTCACCGGGACGAAATCCTTCCGGCCGAAAACCTGCCCCTCCGTTACACCGCCTATACCCCCTGCTTCCGCTCCGAGGCGGGCTCCCATGGCAAGGACGTCCGGGGCCTGATCCGCCAGCACCAGTTTGACAAGGTGGAGTTGGTGAAATTCACCACTCCCGAAACTTCCTACGAGGAGCTGGAGCGCCTGCTTAGGGATGCGGAGGCGGTCCTCCAGGAACTGGGGCTCCCTTACCGGGTGGTGGTCTTGTGCACCGGGGACCTGGGCTTCGCCGCGGCCAAGACCTACGACCTCGAGGTCTGGCTGCCGGGCCAGGGGCTCTACCGGGAGATCTCCTCCTGCAGCAACTTTGAGGACTACCAGGCCCGGCGCGCCAGCATCCGCTTGCGGCGCCCCGGGGCCAAAGGCACCGAGCTGGCCCACACCCTGAATGGCTCCGGCCTGGCCGTGGGCCGCACCCTGGTGGCCATCCTGGAAAACTTTCAGCAACAGGACGGCAGCGTCATTATTCCCGAAAAGCTGCGGCCTTACATGGGAGGAATGGAGAAGATCGGGCCTTGATGGTTTTCGGTTCGGCGTTTTTGCCAGGCTTCCAGGAACCTGCCTCACCCCGCGGAAAAAGCAACAAATAGGGGCGGCCTGATCACAGGCTGGAAGCCTGTGCCACGGTCGCCCCTACATTTTATCTTAAATCAGCCTGTGGCCCCATGTTATCGGGACTATGCCTGATGGTGGGCAGTGCCCACCCTACACGGGCGACCCGGCGGGTCGCCCCTCACTTCGCCCGCACCCGGTCGTTGGCATTGAAGGGGCCGCCGCTCACCGGGTCGGCCTCCGCCCCGGTATTCCCCAGCAGCCCCGTCACCTTCAATTCCCCCTTGGTCTCGTCGGCGGTGTATCCCAGGGTGGCGTGGGTGGTGGGGTTGACCACCTCTTTGCCCGGGGCCACCACCTTCAGACGGTCGCCCACCTTGAGGCCGGCGTTCTGGCCCAGGTTGAGATAAACCTTGCCGTCTTTGACAAAATCGACCCGGCCGAACCAACTGATGTTCATAAGGTCGCCGCCCACCCGCAGGGCGTTGTCCCTGGCGAAGTTGGCCACCGCCTCGGCGTTCATGCCGCCGGTAACCGTACCGGCGACGGATTGCTCCTTGCTCCCGGTGAAGCTGTCGTAAATCTGCAGGGCCATGGCCCCCGGCGCGCCCTGCTCCGGCGGTATGATGCCGGTGAGCACTATGCCCTGAACCCCCAGGCTATCACCCAGGGCCTTGATGTTGGGCGCCAGGGTCAGCTTCCCCATGATCCCGGCCTTGCCCAGGGCCTCCTTGACCTTGCCCTGGTCCGCCACCTGGATGTCCTTGGTCCGTCCCAGGGCTTCCCCCAGCGAAATGGCCAGGGTGCGGTTGAGGCCGTCATAACTGGTGGGCGTATCCAGGTCCGGGATCACCGCCACGGAGCGCCCCATATACGGGCCCCTGGCTCCTCCCCCCTGGGAGACAAAGCCGCCCAGCCCCTGTTCCCGGAGGATGCGGTCCACCTCGGCCTTCACCAGTTCCTGCAGCTTATCGGGGGGAATGGTCTTGCCCGCGGCCTGTTCTTGTTGCTCACCGATGGCCTTGGCCAGGGCTTTGACCAGATATTCTTGCGTGGTGTGGAATTCCCTGCCCTTCTCCACGTAGATATATTCCGGCTGATTCGGGTAGGTCAGCCAGTAGGGGTTCCTGCTGCGGACATAAGGCTTGCCGTCGATGATCACCGTCTCTTGCCTGGCCTCGGGGGGAACGCTCTCAGTCTCCTCTTCTTTATCTGCACTTGGATATCCCGCCCAATTCTTCATCTTGCTCCAGGTGGCACTGCAGCCCATAAAGACGGGGGCCGCGAAGGCCAGGAACATGATCACCGCCAGCAGCGCGCTAGACTTCCTGAACAGCGGGTTTTCGGTTTCCGGTTTCCGGTTTCCGGTAAAACCAAAAAGACTCTTTAACATCATATTATTCCTTTTTACGTTTTCGATTTTCGATAAAAAAGAAAAACAATTATTCAGGTTATTACTTTCGCTAGTCCCCTGAATTTCCAGAGCATCGAGTTTTCGGTTATCGGTAAAACCCTAACCGAAAACCGGAAACCGTCTTCATGATATTCCTTTCGATAGTCCCCTGATCATCTTCCTGGTTCGGTCAAGGGTGGCCGGAACCCGATTTAAATCCTCCTGGGTCAAATATTCTATTTCTTTGGCAATTATCAGTTGGGTTTCTAACTCAGCCAGGGAGCCCAAACTGATAGCCGGAAATTGCTTGAATTCTTTGGCGGAATTCCTGCCTTGGCCTTCGGCAAGGTTGGAAGGGATAGATACTGCGGCTCTTGTCATCTGATTGGTCAAACCGAAATTCTCTGACGGCGGAAATTTGCTTGTCAGGTTATAAAGCTTCCTGGCAAGGTCTATGGATAATTGCCATACTTCTAAATCTTGAAACGATCTGGATTTCGATTTTGTCATTTGCATGTTAACCGAAAACCGAAAACATTTTTAAAAACCGACAATAAAAAGCCCACAGGGATAATACCCCGTGGGCTTTTGGAAGTCAACCGCTTTTGGTTTAGAAGAAGAAGAAACCGGCGAACTCTACCCGGTGTTCGTGCCCTAAATCACTGGGTCTCCCATTGGCCGGGGCCAATGTAGCACCCCCCGCCCCATTCGCCCCAGGATACGCATCCGACACCCATTTGGTCTGCATGAAGGAGTACTGCAAGCCAAACTTGAGGGCCTTGATGGGCTGATACCACAGGGTGGCGTCCACCTGCTGGTTCATCCTGCTCTGAGCTAATGGAGCATTGTATGTATACTGCGGCAGGAAGGGAGATCCTACGTGAGATTGATTGACGTCAAACGCGGCGCTGACGCCGTAGGCGGCGTTCAGGAACCACTGGTTGGTGAAGTAGTACTGACCTTCGAGCATGGCGCCGAAACGGTGCAGCAATTCCTCGGACACATCCGCAACATTGCCGCGGCCCATGTAGTTAAACTTGAAGACGTTGGTGCCATCGCCGAGCATCCCAAACTCATTCACCCCCTGGCCGATCCACGGCTGGATCAGGAGATGGGCGGTCCCGGTCAGGTCCTTGGTGTAGGTCGGGATGACCGGGATGAACAGGGAACCCTGGATCATCCAGGGATTGAGATACGTATTTGCCATCCAGCCATTATAGGCAACCCAATTCAAACCCGTGATACCACCAATGCCGCCATACCGTTGGATATTACGCTGCCAGCCGGCGGTAATCGACGCGGTGAAGGGAATAGGATTGCCGAAAAAGGCTGCCTTGCCCCACCAGTCGTGGGCGTACTTGAGTTGCCCCTGGAGCTGGGGCGTTTCTGCATCTCCGCCGCTGGTGGTGGAAACACTATAAGGGTTGTTGTTCATCAGGGCAGTCGAGTAACTGTTGGCCAGCCCGATCAGACCGGCCACCTTCCAGTCGCCCGCGAACCCCTGGGTTAACCGGATCTGGGGGAGACGGGCGGTGGGGATGCCGGTGACCTGGAAGGGCCCGTCTTCAGCCACTTCAGGGAACCAATCGCAGAACATGGACCAGTACTGGCCGAACAGCAGTTCGGTATCACAGGGCCAGTTCAAGCGGAACATGGCGTGCCGCATACGCGGTACATAGCTGTTGGACGCGGACTGCCCACCGGCCGCATTCGATACGCTGCCCACGTCGGTGCATGAGTCGAAGTCCATTTCGATGAAGCCGGTGAGCTTGGCTCCCAAGACCTCGGGGCCCTTGATGGTGAAGTTGAACCGGGAACCCTGGGCCGTGAATCTCAGGTTGCCATGGTGAAAGGTTTGATCGTTGTCGCGGGCGACGGCCCCATTGATGTTTTTGCCCTGCTGCGTGGAATCCCAGTAGGAATCCAGCTTGATATAGCCGCCCAGGGAAAATTCGGTGTCGGCCAAGGCGGCCGCAGGCACCAGTAGGGCCAAAACTACTGCGAAAATCAAGATTTTTTTCATCATTCCCCCCTTGTGATTAGGAAAGTAGGTTACCAGTTTCTCCTTTCCGAAATGCCTAACTAGCTCTTTTACCTGACCTTTATCCCACCTCCTTTCTATCTTTCGGTTTTTCCCAGCGCCATATTAAAATGGCCCACAGCTTTTGTCAACAAAAATTTGCAAAAAAAATGCGCCCCACCTTTTAAAGACGGTCTTCGGTTTTCGGTAATCAACTACCAGGGGTCCGCCGCGGCCTGGGCTCATCATTACCCGCAAGTGGAAGAGGAGCGGTCTCCTAAAGCTTGAGGGTAATGATGAGCCTTGAGGGGGCGACAGTGGCACAGGCTTCCAGCCTGTGCTCGGGGCATCCTAACGATGGCGGCGGGCACAGCCCGCCTTGCGAGAATGTTCTTTGGCCCGCAAGCGGGTACCAGGACCTGCTACCGAAAACCGAAAACAGAAAAACGGAAAATAGTCTTCTAAAAAATCGGAAACCCAAAACTGGCAACCGTATTATAGGGATCCCAGATAAAGGCCAAAATCCCGGCCAGGATCATGTTGCCCTCCACCAGGGACTCCAGCATCAGGCCGGCTTCCATGAGGCCGCGGCGGTAGAGGGTGAGGTAGCCCAGGGCGTAGAAGCCCGAGAGACTCAGGAGGTAGCCCAGGGAGGGGATGACCCCGGCGCCGGCGGCCAGCAGCAGCATGGCCACAAAGGCCAGGCAGCAACCGGACAACAGCTTCAGGGTGCGCTCCCGGCCCAGGGCGATGGCCAGGGTCTCTTTGCCCACCACCCGGTCGCCTTCCATGGCCATGATCTCAAAGAGGCCGGTGCGGATGAAGATCATCCCCGCCACGAAAAAGAAGGCGATGGCGGTGGCCCCGGAGGCCGCTGGTTTGGTGTCGGAGCAGACCACCGGAATCAGGGCCGCCAGGACCCCCCAGGCCACCGCGGTGAACACCGCCCTGGAGCCAGGAATCTTCTTGAGGGTGGTGATCAGGGTGACCCGGGCCACCGAGTCCGGGATGATCTTGAAATTGTAAAGGAGGCCGATACCGCTCATGGTGACGATGAAGACAAAGGGCAGCCAGCCCAGATAAGCGCCCAGGGCCAGGGCCAGGCCGGCGGAGATGGCCCCGGTGCTCAGAAGAAACATCCGGTGGCGCCCGTAAAACATGGTCTGCACCGGGTCGTTGAGCTTGGAGGCCTTGTCGGTAAAGTGGTGCAGCAGGTGCATGGCGTAGACGTAGAAAAAGGCCACGAAGAAATAGGTGAACTGAGGTTCCACCTGTTGCAGCAGCGAGGACACGTAGCTGAGAGAGCCAGCGCCGGTGGCCACATAGAGGTTGGACTTGAGGAAGAAGCGCCAGGCCCGGTAGAGGTAGTTAGTCCAGGAACCGGGGCGGAAGGCCCAGGCGTGCTTCAAGGTGCTGACCACGTTGCCGATGAGCCAGTGAGGGGTGGAGGCCCCGGCGGTCACCCCCACCGTGTGGTAGCGGCTCATCTCCTCCAGGTCCAGTTCCTGCTCGGTCTCCACGTGGTAAGTGGGGATACCGGTGGCCCGGGAGATCTCCACCAGGCGCTGGGTATTGCCGCTGTTGCGCCCCCCCACCACCACCAGGGCCTCGGCGTGGCTGGCCAGTTCCTGCACCTCCGCCTGGCGGAAGGCGGTGGCGTCGCAGATGGTGTTGAAGATGCGGGCCCCGGGGAAGCGGGCCTTGATTTCCCCCACCCGTTCCTCGAACAGGGCTTCGCTCTGGGTGGTCTGGGCTACCACGATGGGGACGCCCAGCTCCGGCAAGGCGGCCACCTCGCGGGTGCTGGTCACCACGTGGCCCCGGCCCCCGGTGTAGCCCAGCAGGCCCTCCACCTCCGGGTGGTCGGCGTCGCCGACGATGATGGTGCCGTGGCCCTTGGCGGCCCAGCGCCGGATGATGGCCTGGACCTTGGCCACCCGGGGGCAGGTGGCGTCGATGATGCGGGAGGCGCCGCCCTCCAAATGCCGCCGCTCCCGCGGGGGGATGCCGTGGGCCCGGATCACCACCAGTCCCTCCGGCACCGCTTCACCGGGCTTGAGCACCGTGATCCCCCGCTCCCGCAACAGCTCCAGCACCTGGGGATTGTGGATCAGTGGACCATAGGTATAGATCTGGGTCTGAGTTTCGTTAATGGCCTCCAGGACCATCTCCAGGGCCCGCTTGACGCCGATGCAAAATCCGGCGGTGCGGGCCAACACCACTTTCATCTGACGAACCTCCTCCCGCCTCCAGGCTGGCCGTTCCGGGTTTAGATCGTTTTCCGTTTTCTGTTTTCTGTCTCTGCTAAGGGGCCTTTGACTTTGATTTTGCCTTGGCTCGTTCCCAAGCTCCCGCTTGGGAACGCCCTTTGCCTTGCCAAGCTCCGGCCTGGCCCCAGCAGCACGCGTGAGGGCGGGCCTTCATGCTTGCCGCCCTGATGGTGGGCAGTGCCCACCCTACGTCTCTAGTCAATGGTAATTTCAACGATATCAACCTGTTATATTGATCCAACCAAATCCCTTCTCTTGAACTTTGAACTTTGAACCTTGAACCTTGAACCTTGCCGGCCCCAAGCTCTGCTTGGGCAACTTACCGTAATGAAACGATATTTTAATTTTATTCGGCACTTACCCTTCACCTGGTTCAGGGTGGCGGGAAAAATAGGTTTTGCAATAACTGCTAGTAAAGTATCGCAATTTTCCCTGATTAAGGAAAGGAATTTAAGGTGGGCCTTTCATCATCGGACTCTTAGAGTCATTTCCCCCTCTCTGGGAGGAGAGGGGATTAGGCTGCTGGCGCTAAAAATTTAGCGGCCCCCTATCGAGTCCAGCATCTCTTTGGCCCCGGCGTTTCCGGGATTTTTCCGGAGGGCCGTCTCGAACATCTCCCGGACTTCCCGAACCTGGCCTTGCTGCAAATAGGCCCGCCCCAGATTGAAATATGGCTGGTCCAACTCGGGATTAACCGAGATTATGCAGCAGACTTGGCAGCCTATGCATAAAAATGATTTTGAGCCTGGATTATTCCGCAAGAATTGATGGAAATTGGCATAACGATATGATATAATGAGATATATTTGGCAATTAGGGGGTCTCCAAGATGCTCGATAGTGGTGAAAGCCAAAAAGAGATGATTCGGCCGGATTTTAACCGGGCCATCATGATAGATTTCCAAGGCGCCCAGATCTCATCCGGCACCGGCTTTATCCTAATTGAGAGAGATAGATGAGCGCTTCAGCATCATTGACCCCATGAGAGACTGCCTGGAAGACTTGAGATCACCTGCTCATACGAAACATGACTTGGTCCAGATGGTTCGTCAAAGGGTTTATCAAATTGCCGCCGGTTATGAAGATTGCAACGACGCCGATTTTCTGCGTATTGACCCGGCCCTCAGACTGGCTATGGGTAAAGATCATCAGGCTGGAGCCAGCCAGTCCATGCTCTCCCGGTTGGAGAATGACGTCCTGGGTAATGCCATGGGTTTAGAAGCCTTGGATGGCGCTCTCACCCGAGCCACCGACGCCCTACTGAAAAGGAAGAACAAGCGGCGGCTCATCATTGATCTGGATTCCACCGAGAAGCCGGCCCACGGCAAGCAAGAGGGAGTTGCCTACAATGGCCATTTTGCCAAGAACTGTTTCCAACCGCTTTTTGGCTTTACCAGCGAGGGTGACTGTCTGGGGGCCAAGCTGAGACCGGGTAACGTCCATTCCGCCGATGGCGTCTTGGAGTTCATCAACCCCATGGTGGAGCGCTATCGGGCCTGGTTCAAGCTTTTCTGGTTTCGGGGTGATGTTTCCTTTGCCAAACCTGAGATCTACGAGTATTGCGAGGAACAATGCCTCACCTACTTCATCCGGTTACCGGCCAACGAGAACCTGGATAAGCTAGTGGCGCCTCACCTCGGTCGTCCAGTGGGCAGACCGCCCAAGAGCGGCATCCAGGTCAAGACCGTTGACCTCCTCTACCAGGCCAGGAGTTGGAGCCGGCCTCGGCGGGTAGTGACCAAGATAGAGTGGCACCGGGGCGAGTTGTTCCCCCGTATCGGGTTCGTGGTCACCAGTTCCAGGCTGCCGGCCGGCAAGGTGGCCAAGGTCTATAATGGCCGGGGGGATGTAGAAAACCGAATCAAGGAATGCAAAAACACCCTGCGCTGGGACAAGACCAGTTGCCAGCGGTTCGAGGCCAACCAGGCCCGGCTCAAGATGGGGGTTCTGGCCTATAACTTCCTGCACATGATCCGGCAGTTCTATGGTTTGGGGTGAAGAAGTGCGGCGGTCCATGGACTGGCTGACCAAGCGTATGATTAAAGTGGGAGCCAGAGTCTCTTATCATGCCCGGAGGTGGTATGTTCATGTGGCTTCGGCTTTTCCCCTGGCCCACCACTACCGGGCGGTGCTGGCCTGGGGTCCTTAACCTCCACAGCAGTGATGTGTCTTGGGTTCTGAGAGTGTGGTGTGCCCAAAATTCAGGGAAAAAGTATTTTTTCAAGGAAACTTGTGCTACCATGGGGTCGACGAGAGGGTTCGGCTTCAAGAGCAGAAACTTTGCGGATTTTTTCCAGGCAAGAGGTCCCAAAAATCTTTTTTGGGTTGCCGTGGCCAAGGCTGCTGCATAATCTCGGATAAATAAATGTGGGTGATAGGCAAGTCCCAGAATAAACGACAAATGGATGGTTCCCTCGGTAATTGGGGGTCTCGCGTTGAATTTTTCTGGTCCAGCCATAAAATGGTCAGTTTTTGAAATCGGTAAAGATATCGTTTTAATTTTAGGGGGATTGGTTCTGGCGCTGGCCCTGGTGGAGGTGGCGCTCAGGTTTTATAATCCCCTGGGATTCAGGATTAAGGGAAATGAGATCGTCCTGCCGGTGAACCGGACCCAAGTCGTCCACAACAAGAAGGGCGGCAAACTCGACGAACTGGTAATCAATAAAAAGAATTCTTTGGGCTTCCGGGGTGAGGTTCTCCCCGAGGATTTCCACTCCCGCCTGTCCATCATCACGGTAGGCGGCAGCACCACGGAATGTCTGGCTTTAAATGAGGAAAAGAGCTGGCCCCAACTGCTGTTCAGGCGCTTGCAAAACTCCTTCCCGAAAGTATGGTTAAACAATGCCGGTTTGGGCGGCCATTCCACCTTTGGACATATTGTTTTAATGAAGGACTTTATTATTCATCTCAAGCCTAAGGTGGTTTTATTCTTAGTGGGAATCAATGACGTGGGGCGCAGCGATCTCGTGGAGAAAGAACATTTTCGGAGCATGGGCAAGAATTTGGAAAAGCTTCTGGTGGCTGGAGCCGCTCATAGCGAAGTGGCCTCAGCCCTGTTAAATTTATATCGCTTTTATTTCCCGGCATCCATCCCGTTGAGGGAAGTTGGCGAACTTGACTTTCGCTCCAGTGGCACCAAAGAAATTCCCCCTAAGAAAGAAGAAGCAATTCTCGCCAAAGATCGACAGACTTACCTCCAACCTTACCGCGAGAGACTGGAGACGTTCGTCAGCCTGTCGCAAGGGCACCATATTTATCCTGTACTTATCACCCAGCCGGTGCTTTACGGCACGGGGGTGGATGAGGTCACCGGCGTTCACCTGGATGAAGTAGATGTTTATTCCTCCACCAACGGTAGGACTGGCTGGAGGGAATTGGAACTGTATAATGAGGTCACTCGGCAGGTGGGAAAAGAACATGGCATCCTGGTAATTGATCTCGCCCGGGAATTACCGAAAAGCTCACGCTATTATTATGATTGGGCCCATTATTCCAATGCGGGGGCAGAAAAAGTGGCCGAAATTATCGACTCCCAGCTTGCCCCCTATTTGGCGAAGAAATTTCCCGAATACTATCGCAGCACCAGCCTTGCTTACCATTAGCCGGCAACGACGAAGCTGAGATGATTAAAATCGCCATTACCGGGGGGGGCCGGGCGGGGAAGAGCACCGTGGCCCGGATGTTTCGGGCTAAAAGGAACTTTTTTGGTGCGTAGGACGCACCCTACGGAAAACTTAAAAACCATAAGATCTATGAATCGGGGTAGGCGCATAATGCAATTGTAATTGCCTTTTCCCATTATGCCCTTATGGAGTGTAGGTTTCCTGGTTTTCGGGGTGGGGTTTTAAAGTATTTTAGCCGTTTTGATATACAAACCCCCTGCCTGGGGAGTCCCGGCTCCCTCCACAAGGTGGTAGAAAATCTACCACCAGCTCCCCCACCTCCCAAAATAAAAACCTTTGAGAGCGATGCGAGTAACCCTTTTCAGTCGGCTTTACCCCGGATTACTTACTTGTGGTCCCATCTGAGGGGGGAACCACGAATAGGAGACTGGCTTGGATTCTAAAAAAAAATAAATACCGGGGCGCCTGGTAGTGACGCAGTTTGAATTTTTTCCGTCTTGACCCGCCCCCCGATCTCTGCCATACTGACTACATGAGGCGTTCAAGCAAGAAGCTCCCGAAAGACCCCAACCAGCTAGCCTATGAAATCGTCCGCATGTCCACGGAAGAGCCTGAACCCACTCAAGAAGAACCAAAAAAGGAAAGGTCGCCTATTTCTGAATATCTGTCAGAAATCGGGCGCAGGGGCGGGTTGAAGGGCGGTCCCGCCAGAGCTAAAAAATTATCCGCCGAAGAACGGAAAGAAGCTGCCCGAAAAGCGGCCAGGGCCAGATGGTCTAAAAAACCGTAACCTATGGAAGCCATTCTTAAAGAATCCTACGAACCGCTTTCCTCCATCTGGGAGGGGGAGGACAGCGAATTATTAGAGCTTATGCTGGACTTTTACCCCAGGAGTGAGCCCAAGGCGGTCTTAGACGCAACGATTAATGGGGGGCGATTTTGGGTAGGAAGTAAGCGGCCTGTCATCGGCCTGGATATTAATCCACATTACCGGCCTGATGTGGTGGGGAATAACGGGCAGATGCCCTTTCGCCGAGAGGCTTTTGATGTGGTGGTTTACGATCCGCCGCATATTCCGAATCAAGGCAAGGACCGCCTAAAAGACTTCAACCTCAGATTCGGCTTGGGATTGAAGTCGCCCAAAGAGCAGGGCTATAATTTCACCCACCTATATCCGCCCTTTGTGCAGGAGGCATACAGGGTTTTACTGCCAGAGGGGATTCTGCTCTGCAAGATTACCGATTATATTCACCATCACCGCTATCAATGGGCTCATGTGGAGCTTATCAACGCGGCCCGGGAGGTTGGCTTTAAGGCTTGCGATTGTATAATCAAGGTGAGAAAGGGGCCGATAAAAGACCCCCGCTGGAAGGTGGCCCACCATTCCCGCCGGCATCACTCCTATTGGCTGATATTCCGCAAATCTAAAAAATGCGAATAGTCAATCCCTCATTTGATAATCCCAGGAGGTTAGAATCTGACATTCGGCAACCGGCAACCTCTTTATCTGGCATTTCCCATCTGCTGCATCAAAATATACCTGAAAAACTTTTCTTCCCTCACGGAAAATATCGCTTGTCATGCTCTTGCGCGTGGTGCGCCTACCCGTATATTCAAGCTGAGCCCCTTCGATCATCCGCAATAAATTGATGGGAATGTCTAAGACCTGATAATGGATAACCGGCCTTTCCCATACGGCTCTCAACATCAGAATATAATCGTATCTCGAAAGATGCTGGACGGCGTGGTTTATAAGCGATTGAGCTTCCCACGGGTCTTTTTCGGTAGTGCATAGCTTGGTGATTGAAATGTAATTACGGTTTGTCCCTTCTCCGGTTTCGGTTTTTATGGAAATCTTGGCTCCTTCAACTGAAAGGTCATGGCGTGGAACATTCCTGGCTGTGGTTTGAATCCTGGTGAAAGGTATCTTGCTGACATTAAAAGCTTCCTCGACAAGAGCTTCAAAATAGATTCCCTGCGGTGGTATCTGGCGGTAAAGGACATGGTGCTGACCGACGAGAATCCGCAAATTGGCTAGAAATCCAGGAGTGAAAACATTTTCATTGGGCATAATAAATCCGCCTACCCTGGGTGCAATATACTGAGGATCAGGAGCACTTGTCAAACTTTTATATGGACACCGCCAATGCTCCAGCGGGATCAATAATTTTCCTTGATTTTTGGAAAATCATATGAGAAGATGGCAGCGAATCCCTAAATTCGTAATTTCGGAAAATTTCAGAAAAAAATGCTTGCAATGTTAATTTTTTCTGTCACAATTGTGATCGAGAAAATTAACATGGAGGTTGCCGACATGCTACAAACCACGATTTTTAAAGAAGATTGGGAGGTTGGCTCCCGCCTCAGTATGTTTGGTGTCACGAAGGCTGAATTAGTGACTGTCGTTGAGAAGGCAGTCGGTGCAAGGGCTGACGCTGTTCCTCATGATCCCGTAACTGCTCCTGGTACTTTCTCCTATATCTACGGCACAAGGGGTCTCCGAGATTTATTTGCTTCCAAGGGATGGATTCCAGACAGCACCAAAGGCATTGAATCCATATATCACCCCATAACTGGAACGAAATTAATATTTCAGAATGTAGATTCTGCTTGTGATGACCGCCATCCTAAAGCCATTTCAGGTAAAGGAATGGCATCTGAAGAGATTATCTCGTTATCAACAAAATATCTCTTTGAGGATATGGAAGAACAACGCCAGAAAATGCTAAATGGAACCGCCTGGTTTTTATGTGTATATGCAAACGGCGAAGATGTTCGGGCTGAATTATCGCTTCCGTTAGGAGTCAAAGAAGGCCAATTTAGCGGATTTATAGAGCGTATTTTTTTATTGAATCAGGGAGAGTGGAAACCTTTCACCATTTCTAGAAAGGAGGAATATCCTTTATTTCAGGATTTCGACATACCTGTTACGCGCAAATAAGGGTGCACTATGTTTAACCCTAATAGACTAACCCTTGCCAGAAAAAGGCGGCGGCTAACGGGAGAAGGACTTGCAAGATTGGTCGGGGTTACTCCTGTGACCATGAGCAGACTTGAAAAAGGCTTAAATGAGCCTGCGCTTGAAACCTTAGACGCAATCGCAAGAATACTTAAGTTTCCAAAAAAATTTTTCAACGGGAAAGATATCGAAAGTCCTTCCCAAGATGCGGCCAGTTTTCGTAGTTTAACTTCAATGACATCAAAAGAAAGAGATGCGGCTTTAGCTGCCGGTTCTTTCTCTTACCTGCTTACAGATTGGGTTACAGAACGATTTAATTTACCGAAAGTTGATCTTATAGACTTAAGCTTTGAAAGAAATCCTGGAAAAGCTGCTGTTTATATGCGTCAATATTGGGGGTTAGGTGAGCAGCCCATTAGCAGCATGGTAAAATTACTTGAATCTAAAGGAGTTATGGTTTTCTCTTTGTCGGAAAACACTAAAAATGTTGACGCCTTTTCTTGTTGGAGAACCGATACTCCGTATGTATTTCTTAATACCTTTAAATCAACAGAACACAGCAGATTCGATGCAGCCCATGAACTAGCCCATTTAGTCCTTCACAAACATGGAGGGCCACATCAAGGAAAATCCAGCGAATTAGAGGCAAATGCATTTGCTTCGGCATTTTTAATGCCAGAAGCCGATGTTCGTTCAAGAATCTCATTTGTAATATCTTTGGGTCAATTGGTGACGGCCAAAGAAAGGTGGGGTGTTTCGGTTGCTGCTCTCGTTTATCGTTTACACAAACTTAGATTGTTAAATGATTATAGGTTTAGAAGTTTATATATACAAATTAATAAATGCGGTTATAAAAAGAAAGAGCCGAACTCTTTGCCGCGTGAAGAGTCAGTAATATGGAAAAAAGTTTTTATGGAATTGTGGGCTGATCGTATTACCAAAAATCATATAGCCGATGATCTTCATTTACCCTTTGAAGAAGTCGAAAATCTTGTTTTTGGACTTACTGGTTCTTTAGATGTTCCGAAAAAGAAGGGAAACATTCTGCGGGTAGTCTCTTCAATCAAGGAGGTTTAAATTATCGAGTTATAAAAGACAATAAAAAACCCCGTCCCTACTTGGCATAAGGACGGGGTTCAAAAATTGATGGCTATGGGCCGGTACCTCAATGGACAGAGGAAGTGCCTACTAAGCTCCTTGTTGGCGGTTCGAATCCGCCCCGGCCCACCTTTTTTCAAATTATCGAAAATTTTTTCGATTGTCAATCATTTTTTTCTTGACAGCTTGAGCCGCTCATGCATATAATATAGGTATGAACAGATTGAGTAGAGAAAAGCAGGCTCAAATGCTTTCGGTTCTGGTCGAAGGGAATTCTCTCCGCGCCACGGCGAGAATATGCGATGTAGCCTTTAATACTGTTCTCAAGTTTGTGCCGGAGATCGGAAAAGCTTGTGCCGAGTACCAAAACAGGGTATTTCGTAATCTGACTTGTAAACGGATTCAATGCGATGAAATCTGGTCATTCTGCTACGCCAAGGCAAAGAATGTCCCGGATGAGAAGAAGGGGCAATTTGGTTACGGTGATATTTGGACCTGGGTTGCGATAGACGCCGATACCAAGCTGGTTCCCTCTTGGCTGGTAGGCAACCGAGATGCAGAAACCGCTAATATCTTTATGGAAGATTTAGCTTCTCGCCTTGCTAACAGGGTTCAGCTAACCAGCGATGGTTTGAAGGCTTATATAGACGCGGTAGATGGAGCTTTCGGCATAAACATAGATTATGCCATGCTGGTTAAGCTGTATGGAGAGAGTACCGAGGCCAAGGTGCAAAAACGGTATAGTCCCGCGGAGTTTACTGGCAGTAGAAAAGATGCCATGACCGGCAGCCCCGAGCGCAGGTATATCTCCACCAGCTATGCGGAGCGGCAGAATCTCACCATGAGAATGAGCATGAGAAGGTTTACCAGACTGACAAACGGTTTCTCAAAGAAGGTTGAAAACCATGCCTACCATGTGGCCCTGCACTATATGCATTATAATTTTTGTAGGATTCACAAGACGCTGCGGGTTACGCCAGCGATGGAGGCAGGAGTCACAGATCGCCTTTGGGAAGTTGAAGATATTGTGGCTCTCCTATATTCAAAATGAGTCACTACCGGGCGCCTTGCCAAGTTGACTTTGCACATAGGAGATAACCGGCATAAAAAGGTCTCTTTATGGAGTGGTGGTAGCTGGACGGCCTGCCTGATATAGACGCATTCTGGATTCAATGTCTTTGGCGAGCTCGCTCATGTCTGCGGAATATGCCAGATCCAGTGCCTTTTGGGATGCCTGGATAGCCTCGGGGAAACGGCCAGCCTCAGCATAAGCGGCCGCCAGGGTATCCAGCATCTCCGGTTGTCCATATCCCGTAAGCTGGTTGGCCCTTTCGGCCATTTGCACCGCGGTAGCGCCGTCACGAATTTTCTGGTTACGAGCCGTAGCCAGAAGGCGAGCCAGGCCGTCAAGGGCCTCCGGGTAATTCGGGTTTAGTCGTATGGCCTCCTGGAAGTGCAATATAGCCTGATCTTCCTTATTCTGGGAGAGCAGGACAAGGCCCAGGTTGTTATGGACCTCGGGAGAGTTGGGCCGGATACTCAGAGCCTTTTCAAAATGGGCAACTGCCTGATCCGCCTTACCCTGAGAAAGCAGGGCAAGGCCCAGGTTGTTATGCACCATGGGAGAGTTGGGCTCGATACTCAGAGCCTTTTCAAAATGGGCAACTGCCTGATCCACCTTACCTTGAGAAAGAAGGGCAAAGCCCAGGCTGTTATGCGCTTTGGCATAGTTAGGCTGGAGCTGTAAAGCCTCTTCATAATGGGCCAGTGCCTGATTCACTTCACCCCGGGAAAACAAGGCATTCCCCAGATTGTAATGCGCCTTGGGATAATTGGGCTGAAGGCGTAAAGCCTCTTCACAATGGTTAATGGCCTGATCAACCTTGCCTTGAGCAAGAAGGGCAATGCCCAGGCTGTTATGCGCCAAAGCATTGTTTCTAGTTACCTGAAGGGTGTGGGCAAACAAGGATGCAGAATCGCGCCAATAGCCGACCTGCACCCAGGTACAGATCATTAAGGCCGACAAGACCACTCCGGCGCCCACGGGCAAAAGGAATCTGGGGGCGCGCCATCTGGCCCCAAGGTCAGCCATCCCATAGGCTACCATGATAAACAGACCGATAAGCGGCACATAAGTGAAGCGATCCGCCAACGCCTGCTCTCCCGCTTGTACCAGGCCAATGACCGGCACCAGGGTACCTAAATACCAGAGCCATCCCACCAGGAGATAAGGATGCCGCGAGGTCTGTCTGATTATTAATAGGGAGATGAAAACTAGCGTGAGGCTGGCTCCTAGCACCTGCCAAAGGGGGAAGGCATCCCTGGAATGCGGGTAAAAGACGGCCAGGCCGGATGGATAGATCATCCTAACCATATAAGTGACGTAGGTCACGAGGGCGTTAGCGAGGCGGCTGGGTAAAGGAATATAGGCCAGTTGCGCTAACGCTCCCTGTTCTTTTTGCGCATAGATAGTAACCACGCTGAAGATCACTACCAGGGCAAGTAAAGGGATTTTCTCCCAAATTAAACGCCCGAGGGGAACACCGGACCGGGGCTTTTGGGTCCGGGAGTTTTTGGCTGATCCAGGGGATTTCTGCGGCCAGCGGCCTAAAGGCCAATAGTCCAATAGCAGAAGGACAAAGGGCAGGGTCACCATCATGGGCTTGGCCATCAGCCCCAGGCTGAAGCAGACCAGGATTAACAAGTATCGTCTAATCCCTGGAGACTCCACATACCAGATATAGGCCCACATGCTTAACAGCCAGAAAAAGGTGCTCAGGACGTCCTTCCGTTCTGTCACCCAGGCCACCGACTCCACGTGCAGGGGGTGGAGGGCAAAGAGGGCGGCCACCAGGAAGCTGCGCCCCAGGGCCCGGGTGGTCCGGAGGAGCCACAAAAACAAGAGCAGGGCGTTGGCGATGTGGAAGAGCAGGTTGGTTAGAAGAAAGCCCCCGGGGTGCAGCCCGAAAAGTTGGCTGTCCACCATGAAGGAGAGCCAGGTCAGGGGAATCCACAAGCCGGCATGCAGGGTGGTGAAAGCCCAGACCAACCCCGTCAGGGTGAGGCCCCCCTGGATCGGGGGATTATCAGTGACGTAATGATCGTCATCGAAATTGATGAAGTGGTGGTTTCTTAGGTCTCCATAGACAGTAAGGGTGGCCACGACCAGGAAGAGGCAGGCTATTATTTTCCAGCGACGGGAGGGCATCTAGGCTCTTTAGAAGGCAGGTAATTTAATTAACCCAAACAGATAATTTCTCCCGGGGCCACCTCATCCCAGGCAAACCGGCTATCCGCTCATTTTCCGAATCATGGCTCCCCGCCTGGCAATAGGGGTAGCGCTTTGCAGAGGTCTTCATTATTTCAAAATCGAGGGAGGGATGTCAAGTGCGCCAGAGAGTATTTAACTTAAGGCGGATGGCTTTCTGGAAAATGAAGACCGCCTCATCAATTCTACCCATCCCGGCGAAGACGATGCCCCAGTTATTATTCGATCTTAATCCACAGCAAGGAGCCTATTGGCGAGGAGTTAAAAAAAGAGGCGAAGAGGCAAAGATGTTGCGCGACCAGTATCCGCAAGAGATTGTGGAAATATTTGAAAAACACGGATTTATCTGGGGCGGAAAGTGGTCTCACTTCGATCTGATGCACTTCGAATATCGCCCAGAATTATTGCAGAAATGGCGGCTCGTACAGGGA
>Ga0208821_1000737_pt1 | contig 22853 bp, 22 predicted proteins | sample June2015DPH_20_5_FD_184720 | JGI IMG/M metagenome (GOLD analysis project Ga0208821, IMG submission 184720) | Peatland microbial communities from SPRUCE experiment site at the Marcell Experimental Forest, Minnesota, USA - June2015DPH_20_40... | ecosystem: Environmental > Terrestrial > Soil >... | reverse complement strand
CGCCGTTGACCGCCAGAAACGGCGCACCCCGCAAAATTTCCGCCAATCTTTGCAGGCCGCCGCCGGTTCCCAATAGCTCCGACTCCCGGCTGACGCTGAGGTGAAACCCCCAAGGCCGGGCCAGAAACTGCAGCACCTGCTCCGCCAGATGATGAGCATTCACCGCCACCTGCAAGAAGCCGTCATCTTCCATCCGTGCCAGTAACAGTCCCAACAGGGGCCGGTTCAGGACGGAGACCAGGGTCTTGGGTACTGAGTCGGTGAGCGGCCTAAGCCTGGTCCCCCCCCCCGCCGCTAAAATGGCTGCTTTCACTGGCAATTCCGGTATTCACTTTTCATCAGTGGCCCAGGCTTCGATGCCGGGGGCCCTGGGTTACCCCTGATTAAAAACGCTCACTTCTTATACCCGAATTCCCTCAAGATCTTATAGCGCCAGGCACGGCCGTCGTCGTCCTCCAACCCCTTGGGGGAGAGGCCGTCCACCACCCCCAGAATGCCCCGGCCCTGGGTGGTTTCCACCAGGATGACTTCCAGCGGGTTGGCGGTGGCGCAAAAGATGCGGCAGACTTCCGGGCACATCTTGACGGCGTTGAGAACGTTGATGGGAAAGGCGCCCTGCAGGAGGATGTTGAAGGTGTGGCCCGCGGCCAGAAGGCCGGCGTTTCTGGTGGCCGCCGCGGTCAGGGTGGGTTCGTTGCCCTCGGCCCGGATGAGGCATTCTCCGGAAGATTCGCAAAAGGCCAGGCCGAACTTGGCCCCCGGCACGGCGCCCACCAGGATCTCATAGAGGTCCTCCACGGTTTTGATGAAGTGGCTCTGTCCCAGGATAATATTGGCCCCTTCGGGGATAATCAGCTTGACCAGCTTCAATTCCATGACCCACCTCGCGGTCCCCAACCGGAAATCTTTTCCGATCAGGGGATTTTTATGGTATTATACGTCTGTTAAGGATTGGGGACAATATTATCGGGGGAGAATGGCCGAAAGGGGCTAAGGTCTATGGCTGCCGCTCCATTTTCGGGTTGTTTCTTTTTTTCCCCTGGCCTATTCCTTCCCCCCAGCGTCTCAGTTAGCAGGAGTCCCGGCCATAAAGAAGGTTTTCTTAATATTCCAGCTATTGCTGCTGCTGGCGCGGCCCGCAGGGGCGGCGGTGAAGATTGGCCTCTATTTACCCATGACCGGGGCGGCGGCGGCCATGGGCCAGATGGTCTGGGAAGGGGTGCAGACGGCGCACCAGATGCAGCCCCAACTGCTGGGCCAGCCGGTGGAGCTGGTGCTGCTGGACACCCGCAGCGACCGCATCGAAGCGGCCAACGCCGTGAGCCGCCTCATCGAAAGAGACAAGGTGGCGGCCATCCTCGGTGAAGTCATCAGCAGCGACACCCTGGCCGGGGTCCCCATCGCCGAGCGGGCTGGCATCCCCGACCTCAGCCCCACGGCCACCAGCCCCCTGGTGACCCAGGGCAAACACTTCGCCTTCCGGGCCGCCTACGTGGACGACCTCCAGGGCAAAGTGGCGGCCCGCTTCGCCTGGGAAAATCTGCAAGCCCGGCGGGTGGCGGTGCTCATCGACCAGGCCCAGGATTATTGCGTGGGCCTGGCCAATTTTTTCATCCAGGAGTTTAAACGCCGGGGGGGCGAAATCGTCTCCACCAGTTACATACAAACCGGCGACCAGGATTTCAGCGCCCAGATTTCCGCCCTGAAGGGCCAGAATCCGGATCTGATCTACGCCCCCAACTACTATGCCGAAGACGCCTTGTTGGCCGAGCAGCTCAAGGACCTGGGGGTCCAGACCCCGGTGCTCACCGGCGACGGGGCCCAGGTTCCGGAACTCATCAGCATCGGCGGCCAGGCGGTCAACGGCATGTATTTCACCGCCCTGTTCCACCGCCAGGGGATCAGCAGCGAGCTGGGGCGCCGTTTCCTGGCGGCCTATGAACAGACCTACCATAAGCAACTGGACGGCTTTGCCGCCTTGGGCGGCGAGAGCTACTTCCTGCTGGCCGCGGCCATCAATAAGGCGGGGGACCTGGACGGCGCCAAGATCGCCCAGGCCCTGGCGGAAACCAAGAATTTCCCGGGGGTCACCGGCTCCATCACCATGGGCCCGGACCACAACCCCATCAAGGGGGTGACGGTGATCAAGGTGGAGAACGGGAAGTTTGTTTATCAGACGACGATTAATCCTTGATTTCCGCAACCTCGGATGAAACTATGAAGATCAAGGTTTTTGTTCATGAAGCGAAAGAAGGTGGGTATTGGGCTGAAGTACCAACCATTCCCGGTTGTGCAACCCAAGGGGAAACCTTCGAAGAATTACTTAAGAATCTTTACGAAGCGTGGAAGGTTGCCTTGCGGTTAACATTGAAGAACCAAAATCGGATGGGCGAGTGCTGGAAATCGCCATATGAAGTCCATCTCCGGCAAGGAGCTCATAAAAATTCTTGAGCAACATGATTGGGAATATGGAAGCGCTCACTCTACCTATAAAAATTGATGTTCAAAGAATTGCCGAATTTTGCCGCCGTTGGAAGATCAAGGAACTGGCCCTTTTCGGCTCGGTTTTGCGTGAGGACTACCGCCCTGACAGCGATCTAGACGTGCTGGTGAGCTTCGCGCCGGGTGGCGGCGTCAGCTTCGATAATCGGGTGGAGATGCAGGATGAGCTTGCCGGGATTTTTGGCCGTCAGGTCGATCTGGTGGAAAGGGAGGCGATCCGTAATCCCTTTCGACGTCACCATATCCTGACGACCAAAGAGGTCGTTTATGCCGCTTAGCTGGAGGGACCCGGCAAATCTTCTGGAGCCGGATGCAGTTAAAAAAGTGTAATATTAATTCATCATTAATTTTTTATTCATAGGGAAATCCATATGGAAGGCAAAACAATAATAAATAGCCTTCGGATAAGAAACCTTCTCTCTTTTGGTGAAATACAAGACATCTCATTGGAGCCCCTTAATGTTTTAATTGGCCCTAATGGATCAGGAAAATCGAATCTTATCGAAACGATAGTCCTTCTTCAAGCTGCCGCTAAGGATTTCTCTATTCCCTTTGCACAGGGGGGAGGTTTAGGTGAATGGCTCTGGAAAGGAGCGAGTCCTTTGATTTCAGCTGAGATAGAGGCTTTGATAAATTATCCTGAAAGTGTTATGCCCCTTCGATACAAAATAAATTTTACCAGAGTTGGACAACGACCAGAAATTATTGACGAAGTCGTGGAAAATGAAAAACCGTTACGTGACGAGAGCGATGTTTATTTTTTCTATCGTTATCAAAAGGGCGCTCCAGTTCTCAACTATCGATCAAAACCGGATCAGCCCGGGGGAGACGACCGTGGACGGCGTAAACGACATTTGAAAAGGGAAGATTTAAACCCTGGACAATCTGTGTTGTCTCAAAGGAAGGATCCAGACCAACTTCCTGAAATTACCTACTTGGGAGAATTATTTGGCAAATTCAGATTTTATCGAGAGTGGATTTTGGGACGTCATAACCCGGCACGATCTCCACAACCTGCAGATTTAGAGGGGAATTACATATGGGAGAATAGTAGAAATTTGGCTGTGGTAATAAATAATCTTTTAAATAATCCTAATACTAAAAAGTTATTATTAGAAAAAGTGAAGTTATTCAATGATTATTTTGAAGATTTAACAATAGGGATCTTCGGCGGTTCCGCATTGTTGTATCTTCATGAGCTTGGACTAAATGAATCCATACCGGCCACTCGTTTATCAGATGGGACGCTTCATTACCTATCTTTGCTCACTATGCTCTGTCATCCGTCTCCGCCTCCTTTAATTTGTATAGAGGAGCCTGAGTTAGGATTGCATCCAGACATTCTGCCAACGGTTGCCGAATTACTTGTTGAAGCATCTAAGCGGTCACAAATTATTGTCACAACACATTCGGATGTCTTAATATCGGGTCTTACAGATTATCCAGAATCGGTCCTTGTATGTGAACGTGAAATTTCCGGGACGCAAATGCGGCGTTTGAAAAAAGAACAATTAGACGAATGGCTCAAAAAATACAGGCTCGGAGAACTGTGGCGTATGGGGGAAATTGGGGGTAATCCTTAAGTATGGAAATTCGGATTTATGTTGAGGGTGGTGGAGATAGCAAGGATTCAAAAGCCGAAATTAGAAGAGGATTAGGTAAATTTCTAGAGGAACTTCGAGAGAAGGCCCGCAGCCAGAGGATTAGATGGAATATTACCGCTTGCGGTTCCCGCAAAAACGCTTATGACGGTTTCAAGTTGGCACAAGAGAAGCATCCGAATGCTTTCAATGTGCTACTGGTTGATTCCGAAGTCCCAGTCACATCTTGCCCTTTTGAGCACTTAGCTTCAAGTGACGGATGGCAAACCAGTGTTTTGCTTAATGATCGATATCATTTGATGGTTCAGATTATGGAGGCTTGGTTTATTGCAGATGTTGAAAATTTAAGAGTATTTTATGGCATTGGTTTTAATATCAATCCCATTCCAAAGCGCAGAGATGTTGAACAAATAGATAAAGGTACAATATTGAGTGAATTGGCTGCTGCTACAAGAAATACACAAAAAGGAGAATATCATAAAATTCGCCATGGGGCTAAGTTACTTGGTTTAATAGATTCTTCGCACGTAAAGCAAGTATCTCCTCATTGTGAGCGACTTTTTCAAGTTTTGAGTAAAAAGATGCAACCCAATAACAATTAACTTAATAAACAGGCAAGATAATTTATGCCTAATAACAACCAACCACCCCTATTCGCTATGGAAACCCGCGCCGTACCCATCAATATCGAGGATGAGATACGCAAATCGTATCTCGAATACGCCTTGAGCGTCATCATTGGCCGGGCCCTGCCGGACGTGCGGGACGGTCTCAAGCCGGTGCACCGCCGCATCCTCTTCGCCATGTCCGAGGGCGGCAACGATTGGAACCGGCCCTATCGCAAGAGCGCCCGCATCGTCGGCGACGTCATCGGTAAGTACCACCCCCACGGCGACACCGCGGTCTATGACGCCATCGTCCGCATGGCTCAGGACTTCTCCCTGCGCTACCCCCTGGTGGACGGCCAGGGCAACTTCGGCTCCATCGACGGCGACTCCCCGGCGGCCATGCGTTACACCGAGGTGCGGCTCACCCGTCTGGCCCACGAACTCCTCCAGGACCTGGACAAAGATACGGTGGATTTCGTCGGCAACTATGACGGCTCCATGAAAGAGCCCCTGGTGCTGCCCAGCCGCCTCCCCAACCTGTTGATCAACGGCTCCTCGGGCATCGCCGTGGGCATGGCCACCAACATTCCGCCCCACAGCCTGGAGGAAGTCTGCAACGCACTGCTGGCCGTCCTGCATAACCCGGACATCACCCTTACGGAGCTCATGGCCATCGTGCCCGGGCCGGACTTCCCCACCGGCGGCTTCATTTACGGGGCCGAAGGCATCGCCGAAGCCTACCGCAGCGGTCGCGGCCTCATCCGCCTGCGGGCCAAGGTGTCGGTGGAGCACAAGGCCGGCCGGGAGACCCTGGTGATCCGGGAGCTGCCCTATCAGGTGAACAAGGCCCGCCTGATCGAGCGCATCGCCGAGTTGGTAAAGGAAAAAAAGATCGAGGGCATCTCCGAGCTTAGGGACGAATCGGACCGGGAGGGCATGCGGGTGACCATCCAGCTCAAGAAGGACGAGCAGGCCGAGGTCATCCTGAACCAGCTCTATCTCAACACCCAGATGCAAGTCACCTTCGGCATCAACCTGGTGGCCATCGTCCACAACCGGCCGGAACTCTTGGGCCTCAAGGACCTGCTGCGCCATTTCCTGGAACACCGCCGGGAAGTGATCCTGCGGCGCACTCGCTATGAGCTGAAGCAGGCCGAGGCCCGAAAACACATCCTGGACGGCCTGCTCACCGCCCTGGATTTCCTGGATCAGGTCATCGCCCTGATCCGGTCCGCGGCCACCCCGGCCGAGGCCAAGGAACATCTCATGGCCGGGATGTTCGTCACCGAGGCCCCCAAGATTGCCAGCCATGAGGAGATGCGCAGCCGCTACGCCCTCTCCGAGATCCAGGCCCAGGCCATCCTGGACATGCGGTTGCAGCGCCTCACCGGCCTGGAGCGCCAGAAGATCATAGATGAGGCCCGGGAGGTGGAGGCCGCCATCGCCCGCTTCCGCCAGATCCTGGCCGAGGAGGCCCAGGTGAAGGCCATCATCGCCCAGGAACTGAAGGAGATTAAGGAACGCTATGGCGACGGCCGGCGCACCGAGATCGTCCCCGAGGCCCAGGAGTTCACCGCGGAAGACCTGATCGCCGACGAAGAGATGGTGGTGACCATCAGCCACCGGAACTACATCAAGCGCACCCCCCTGACCATCTACCGCAGCCAGCGCCGGGGCGGCAAGGGGCGCACCGGCATGGCTACCCGGGAAAATGATTTCGTCTCCCAACTCTACATCGCCTCCACCCACAGCTACTTCCTGGTGTTTACCAATAAAGGCCGGATCTTCTGGCTCCGGGTGCATGAGATTCCGGTTGGCTCGCCTTCGGCCCAGGGCAAGGCCATCGTCAATCTGGTACAGTTGGGGCCGGACGAAAAAGTGGCTACCATCCTGCCGGTCAAGGAGTTCCTGCCCGGGCTCTCTTTGGTGATGGCCACCCGGCAGGGAGTGGTGAAGAAGACGGACCTGATGAATTTTCAGCGGCCTCGAAGCGGCGGCATCATCGCCCTTTCCCTGGATGCCGGGGACGAAATGGTGGGCGCCGCCCTGAGCGAACCGGGGCAAAGCATCCTTCTGGGAAGCCGCCAGGGCAAGATCATCCGCTTCCCCACGGTGGAGGTTCGGGATATGGGCCGCTCTGCCCGGGGGGTGAAGGGCATGGGGGTGGCCCCGAAGGACGAGGTGGTGGGGATGGAGGTGCTGCGCCCCCAGGGAACCATCCTGACGGTGACGGAGCGGGGCTTCGGCAAGCGCACCGATCCAAGGAAATACCCCCAACACCACCGGGGCGGCCAGGGGGTGCGGGGGCTCAACGTCACCAAGCGCACCGGCCTGGTGATGGGCATCCTGCAAGTGAACGAAGACGACGAAATCATGCTGGTCACCGACGGGGGCAAGATCCTGCGTCTGGCGGCCCGGGGAATTTCTCTCATCGGCCGGGTCACCCAGGGCGTGAAACTGATGGACGCCGAAGCGGAAGAGCGGGTGGTCTCCCTGGCCAAGGTGGCGGAACAGAGCGATGTCGGCGAAGCCGAACCCGAGCCCGATCTTGGACTCTCCTGAGGCCAGGACCGTGGCGGTGGTGGGGGCCGGCAGTTGGGGCACCACCCTGGCCAACCTCCTGGCGGACAAGGGTCTGGGCGTCCACCTCTGGGTTCGGGAAGAGGAGGTCTATGAAGACCTGCAGCGGAACCGGCGCAACCATGCCTTTCTGCCCGGGGTCCGGCTCGCCTCGACCATTGCCTTCAGCCGGGCGCTGCCGGAGGTCTTGCAAGACGCCACCCTGGTGCTGATGGCGGTTCCCTCCCACGCCTTCCGGGAGGTGCTGCGAGCCTTGAAACCCTGGTTCCCCTCCGGCGGGATGCTCCTGAGCGCCACCAAGGGCATGGAGATGGATTCCCTGCTCACCATGGAGGGGGTGACCCGGGAGGAACTGGGTCCGGAGATCCATTACGCGGTGCTCTCCGGCCCCAGCTTCGCCAGGGAGGTGGCCCAGCGGCAGCCCACCGCGGCGACCATCGCCTCCCGGCAGCGGGAGGTGGCCCAGTTCTTACAGAAGCTCTGCTACACCCACTACTTCCGGATTTATACCAGCCGGGACGTTACCGGGGTGGAACTGGCGGGCGCCTTGAAGAATATCTTCGCCATCGGCGCCGGCATCCTGGGGGGCATGGGCTTGGGAGACAATCCCCGAGCCGCCCTGATCACCCGGGGGCTGGCGGAGATGACCCGCCTGGGAGTCCGCCTGGGGGCCAATCCCCTGACCTTAACCGGATTGGCCGGAGTGGGGGACCTGATCCTTACCTGTACCGGGATCCAGAGTCGCAATTTCCAGGTGGGTTTCAAGCTGGGGCAGGGCCAGGCCCTGGAGCAAATCCTGGGAGCCATGACCATGGTGGCGGAAGGAGTCAAGGCCTCCCGGGCGGCGCACCTGCTGGCGGAGAGGCTGGGAGTGGATGTGCCCCTGGTGACCGCCATCTACAAGATTCTCTATGAAGGCCTGGCCCCCAAGGAAGCCATTAAAAAACTGATGACCCGGGAACTCAAAGACGAACTGGAAGCCATGAGCGAAACCTGGTAATTTCAATGACCAACTATCCCATCGAAGTCCAAATTCCCGTAATCGGGGAGTCCAGGGTAAATTCCCCCATATCCCGCGCCCCCATGTGCACCCGGGATGGGCGAAGCGTGCCGAAGACCTTTAGCCAGGATGCCGATAAGATCCTGATCGACGACACCTTCGATTACTTGAGGAGCCTGGGGCCGGGGGAAGAGCCTCAGGCCTTTGAAATGGCCGGCCCCCGGGAAAGGATCTATTTCGACCCCTCCAAGGTGCACTGCGCCATCGCCACCTGCGGCGGCCTGTGCCCCGGCACCAACGACGTCATCCGGGCCATCGTCCTGGAGCTCCATTTCCTTTACGGGGTGCGCCACGTCTACGGGGTACGGTATGGCCTCCGGGGATTCATCCCCCATTACGGCCATGAGCTGCTGGAACTCAACCCGGAGGCGGTGGCCAACATCCACATCTTCGGGGGCACCATCCTGGGCACCTCCCGGGGCCCCCAGGACACCGGCGAGATCGTCGACGCCCTGGAGCGCATCGACCTTCGCATCCTCTTTCTCATCGGCGGCGACGGCACCCTGCGGGCCGGCTACGACATCTACCAGGAGATTACCCGGCGGGAACTGCGCATCAGCGTCATCGTCATTCCCAAAACCATTGACAACGACATCCCTCTGGTGAGCCGTTCCTTCGGGTTCGACACCGCGGTGGAACAGGCCACCAGCTCCATCCTGGCGGCCCATACCGAGGCGGTGGGATCCCCCAACGGCATCGGCCTGGTGAAGCTCATGGGCCGCTACTCGGGGTTCATCGCGGCCCATGCCACCCTGGCCCTGCGGGAGGTCAACTTCGTCCTGATTCCCGAAGCGGATTTTGATATCGACGGGGAGTACGGCCTGTTGGTAGAACTGGAACGGCGACTCCTGGAGCGGCAACATGCCCTGATCCTGGTAGGGGAAGGCGCCGGCCAGAAATTTTTCCAGGAGCAAGACCTGATTCGGGACCCTTCGGGGAACATCAAACCGGGAGATATCGGACTTTTCCTCCAGGAGAGGATCCAGGAATACTTCCTGCAGAAAAAAATGGAAGTGAACCTCAAATACATTGACCCCAGCTACATGATCCGCAGCATGCCGGCCAACTATAATGACCGCATCTACTGCGGCTTTCTGGGCCAAAACGCGGTGCACGCCGGCATGGCCGGCAAGACCGGTATGCTGGTGAGCCGCTGGCACGGCCACTACGTACACATTCCCATCCAGGCCGCGGCGGGCGGACGCCAGGAGATGGAACTCAATTCTCCCCTGTGGCGAAGCGTCGTGGAATCCACCGGCCAGCCGCCCTTGAAAAATCCGTAAAGGCGGGGGGATCCGGGGCCAGGAGAGGCAGGGCGCGCCCTGCGTGCCGGGTTGGCGCACTGGGCAACCGCGTGAATTTGAAAGAAGATGTGAAGCACACCGCATGGACCATACCGATAAATCTCCCGTGTTCCACTGCCGCCAATGCGGCGATTGCTGCGCCGGCCGGGGTGGCATCCATGTGCGCCCCCAGGAAGTGGAGGCCATGGCGGCGCACCTGTCCATGTCGGTAGAGGAATTCCGCCGCAACTTCGTAGAAGCCTCCCTTACCGGGCCCCGCCTGACGGTGGCCAACGAGGTTTGCATCTTCCTGCTGGAGGGCAACAACTGCCGGGTGCACCCGGTGAAGCCCTTCATCTGCCGCCAGTGGCCCTTTCTCCCGGCACTGCTGATGGAGGCTGACGAACTGGAACACGCCAAAGGCGCCTGCCCGGGTATCGACCCGTCTTGCAGCCACGAGGAATTTGTGGCGGCGGCCTCGAGCCGGGGGCATGAGCCCAGCTGAAACCTAATTCATTAGCACCGCCGTCCCGCCTGAGCATTAATATATGGTGGGCAGGGGCCACCCTACAGGAGAGTCATGAGAAAAATTCTAATTTGCTTTTCGATCGTTCTTTCTTTTACAGGAAGGCTAGAGGCGTTACGAAAAATGACGCTCCAACAATCAAACAATCTTTGGAACATAACTTTCGCAATATAATCGGGGTATTGAAAATAGATAATGGTGTATGATCTAAAAGAAGTTTTTGTAGGGTGCGTCCTACGCACCATAAATTATCTTTCGGATCTACCCAACGTTTTAATTGGTGCGTAGGACGCACCCTACAGGAAGACCATGAAGAAACTTCTAATTGGGATTATGATCGTACTTACTTTAACAGGACTGCTCCTCACCACCGTCCTGGCTGCCGAGCAGCCGGAGGCCGTCCCCAGCGCCTTTGCGGAGGGGGTGGCGGCCCTGAACCAAGGCAATCCCGCCGCCGCCATCGATAAATTCACTGAGGCCCTGAAGCTCGACCCGGACCTGGTGGAGGCCTACCTCAATCGGGGCGTGGCCCGCCTGAGGCTGGACCAGCCGGTGGAAGCGGTGGCCGATTTTGATAAGGTCCTGGAATTGGCCCCAACTTCTTCCGAAGCCTTATATAACCGGGCCCTGGCCTACAGCCGCAACGGCGTCTATGACAAGGCCCTGGCAGACTATACCCAGGCCTTGAAATACGCCCCCAGGGACTGGCAGATCCTATACAACCGCGGCAACACTTACCTGGATCTGCGCAAGGGAAAAGAGGCCCTGGCGGACTACGACCGGGCCTTGCAGCTCCACCCCAAGACTCCGGAGATCCTCTATAACCGGGGGCTGGCCCACCTGCAGCTGGGCCAGGCTGAGAAGGCCCTCAAAGACGCGGACACGGCCCTGGAAATCGATGCCGGTTTCGCCCGGGCCCATTTCCTCCGGGCCCAAGCCCTGGAAAAGCTGGATCATAAATACGAGGCCATGGCCGCCTACCGGCAATTTCTGAAGAGCGGCAACCCCGCAAAAGACCAGACCCTGATGCAACAGGCCCTGGAGCGCCTCAAACATCTGGAAGGAAAATGAAATCTGCAAGCAGTAAGCGGTGAGCAGTAAGCAGTAAAATCCCCTGCAATCTGCTCACTGCTCACTGCTCACTGCTCACTGCTCACTGCTCACTTCTATGGCCTACTACCTCACCACTCCCATCTATTACGTCAATGCCGAGCCCCACCTGGGCCATGCCTATACCACGGTAGTGGCCGATGCCCTGGCCCGGTTTCATCGCCTCCTGGGGGTGGAGACCCGCTTCCAGACCGGCACCGACGAGCACGGCGACAAGGTGGTAGAGGCGGCTCGCCGGGCCGGCCTGCCGGTTAAGGAGTTTGTGGATCGCATCAGCGCCCAGTTCCGCCAGACTTGGGACGAATTGGACATCAGCTACGATCGTTTCATCCGCACCACCGACCCCGACCACGTGCGGGTGGTCCAGGAGGTCCTCAGCCTGGTCCACGAGCGCGGCGACATCTACTTTGGGGAGTATGGCGGCCTTTATTGCTACGATTGTGAAGCCTTCTATCTGGAGCGGGACCTGGTGGACGGCCTCTGCCCGGACCACCGGGTCAAACCCGCCTACCTCAAGGAAGAGAACTACTTCTTCCGCATGAGCAAATACCAGGGCTGGCTTCTGGACTATCTCCACGACCACCCCGGCTGGATCCGGCCGGAGCGCTACCGTAATGAGGTGCTGGCCTTCTTGCGGGAGCCCCTGGAGGATTTGTGCATCTCCCGGCCCAAGAGCCGCCTGGAGTGGGGCATCACCCTCCCCTTCGATGAGCGTTACGTCACCTACGTCTGGTTCGACGCCCTCCTCAATTACCTTTCGGGCTTAGGCTACCACCAGGGAGAACCTTCCCCTTTCAAGAAATACCAAAATTTCTGGCCGGGCCATCACCTCATCGCCAAGGACATTCTCAAGCCCCACGCCATCTACTGGCCCACCCTGTTGGCCGCACTTGAGCTCCCGCCTTTCCAGCATCTCAACGTCCACGGCTACTGGCAGCTGGACGCCGGCAAGATGTCCAAGAGCCTGGGCAACGTGGTGGAGCCCCGGGCCCTGGCGGCCCGATACGGCGTGGACCAGGTGCGTTATTTCTTTCTCCGGGAGATGGTCTTCGGCCTGGACGCCCACTTCAGCCAGGAGGCCCTGGTCAGCCGAATCAACGCCGACCTGGCCAACGACCTGGGCAACCTCCTGGCCCGCAGCCTGGGGATGGCCTTCAAATACCGGAACGGGGTGGTTCCGGCCCCCGGAGTACCCGACGAACCGGACCAGGAATTAATCCTCCTGGCCCAAGAGACCGCCGGCAACTTTCTCCAGCAGTTTCCCGCCCTGGAATTCACCCGGGCCCTGGCCGGCGTGTGGGAGTTCATCGGCCACTTGAACCGCTACATCGTCGCCAATGCCCCCTGGGAGCTGGCCAGGCAGCCGGAAGCTGCGGTCCGCCTGGATACGGTGCTCTACCACCTGCTGGAATCCCTGCGCTGGATCGCCGCCTTACTGCGGCCAGTGATGCCCCGGAGCGCCCTCAGGATGAGCGAACAACTGGGTCTGGGCCTGTCGCTGTGGGACCAGCCCCTGCCCCGGGTGCTGCAGTGGGGCCGCCTTCTCCCCGGCGGCTCCCTGAAAACCGGCCCGCCCCTCTTCCCCCGGATAGAGATGGAGGCGAAATGATTTTTCCGGGAGGACCCCCGAGCCCCATCTTCGGACCCGGCCGGATGCCGGGTGGAAAATTTGTAGTGGGTCATTTTGAATTTTAGTGGGAGTAGATTTTTGAGCCTGCCTGTGCAATAATCAATTCATGCCTGAACGTCCAAAGAGACCCAAGCGCCCTCGTGATCTGACAGGAGAGCGAACTTTTAGGGACTATAAGGCGGATCCAGAGGCTTGGATTACATTAGCGACCGGAGAGTATTACCCAGACATCCTGGCAGACGCATGTAATCTCTATGGACCAGTTCTTGTTGAGTTTGGCCGCTTATTGAGAGCCGCTCACTCATCAACCTTCCTTTTTAAATCCATCATGGCAGATACCCCTAACCAATGGATGAGAACACAACTTTGCCGAATATTTAAGAAATATATCAGTCCGGCCACTCCGGTTGAGATGTTGAAGAAGAAATGCGACGCTGGCAAGATTTGTGAGAAATTTGGCAATAATTTCCGTAACATCGTTGAAGTTCAACAAAAATTCAGTACCCGCCCAATTCCAGACGAACCGCTTTGCGCCATCCTTTGGGAGTACAAGGATAGAGGCAAGAAAGGCTATGACCTTACCGAGAGGCTTTTCGACATTTTCCGCAGCCATCTTGCAGACATGAAAATTATTGGGCCAGAACGGGCTGGTAAAGACGTTCTGCTGGGCAATGTATTCAAGGGCTACCCAAAACCAGATCGCCCGGTAGATTTTGTTATATCAGAGGGCAAGAAGGTTTTAGCTATCGGATTGGCCCGATATGACTCTGATCGAGGCGGCGCACAGGAAGATGACCGGACAGGACAATATCGAGAAGTTTCACAGGAGATTATCGGCTACGCAGATAGCCATGGAATGCCGCATATCAAGGTAATCTTTGTCAATGATGGCCCAGGATTAATGCTTGGGTCGATGTGGGCCGATTACTCTTATATCGAAGATCAATGGCCCGGACGCGTGAAGGTGGTAACTTTGCGGATGGTATCAGAGCGGGTTACTAAAAACTGGCTGAGGTCATGATATGGCTATAGGTATCCCCACTAACGGAAAGGTGAAACGGCGAGGGCAATCGATCCCCACGCAGCCCGTTATAAGGCTCGAATACCCCGGAAAGAAACCCGCAGAAGTAATCCTTGCAGGGGGGCCAGGCGAATATTACCAAAGTTCCATCTACAATGCCAGTGGGAACCGACTGTATCGTGCCGACAACTTAGGTGTGCTATCCTCTTTGGCAAGGGAACATTCTATTGCGGGACAAGTACGATTGGTTTATATAGACCCGCCTTTTTCTACAGCCTCAGAGTTTCAATGCAGAAAACAGAACTATGCTTACGATGATAGCCTTGTGGGGGCTGAATTTTTGGAATTTTTACGAGAACGGCTTATTTGGATTCATCGCTTATTAGCGGATGATGGTTCTCTCTACTTACATCTTGACGAACGAATGGCATTTCATTTTCGTATTATCCTTGATGAGATTTTTGGGGAGCATTGTTATCGTAACTTCATTACCCGTAAAAAATGTAACCCTAAGAATTACACCCGCAAGACTTATGGTAACGTCTCAGATTATATATTGTTCTATACAAAATCAGACAACTACGTCTGGAATCGTCCGCTTGAACCGTGGGATGAAGAAAGAGCTATTAGAGAATATCAATACATTGATGAGAAGACCGGACGGCGTTATAAAAAGGTTCCCATTCATGCACCTGGAGTCAGGCATGGCGAAACCGGGAAGACTTGGCGAGGGATCAACCCGCCCCCAGGCAAACACTGGCAGTATTTGCCATCAAAGCTCGACGAAATGGACGCAAGAGGGGAAATCTATTGGTCCCCTAACGGCAACCCGCGCCGTATGGTTTACCTTGAAGGCAGCGCCGGGGTGCCTTTGCAAGATATTTGGCTAGATATGAGGGATGCCCATAATCAAAACATCCGCATAACAGGTTATCCGACCGAAAAAAACCCCGATCTTTTAGCCCGGATCATCGAAGCATCATCCAATCCTGGGGACTTGGTAATGGATTGCTTTTCAGGCTCAGGAACTACTCTCGCAGTTGCATCTAACTTGGATCGCCGCTGGATTGGTATAGATAAAAGCGACGAAGCTATCCGAACGACCCTAAGGCGTTTTTCGCATGGTCTGGAGCGCATGGGGGACTTTGTGAATAAGAAAAAGACCCTCAATAAAACGTTGTCTTTTCACGAGCCAATTACTGACTTCACGCTCTATTTTGAGGAACAACCGCGTAGTTCTAGTCATCCCGAAAATTCCCTCCCCGTCTCTGTTTCTGCTGAATAGGTTTTTTGTCGTCCGATAAATGACCCACTACCGGAAAATTCTCCCCTGCTGCTGGGCGGGTGTGGTATAATCCAGCCAAAATAAACATCCCAAGGACCAAATAACACCATCTTAAACCCGTGCTGAAGTTTTTTTTTTTAAGGGGGAGATCCCGGATGGCCGGGAAAACTTGGGGCGCGGTTGCCATCGTTCTGGGGTTGGCGGTTTTCCTGGCGGGCTGCGCCGAGGCCCCCGTGCCGCCTGCGGCGGCGACGCCCCAGGCGCCCCTGCCCCAGGCGCGCCGCAGCCCCCAGGAGGTCGCCCTGGAGCGGGCCCTGGGCGAATTCTACGGCGCCCCTTACCGTGCCGGGGGCACCACCCCCGAGGGGGTGGACTGCTCCGGGTTGGTCCAGGCCCTGCTCCAGAGGGCTGGGGTGAAGCTGCCTCGCACCGTGGCCCAGCAGTATGATACCGGGCGGCCGGTGGGGCCCGGAGAATTGCGCTTCGGTGACGTGGTCTTCTTCGACCGCTACTGCCAGACCCAGGGCCGGGACTTTTACCTGGCCAACATCCTGCCGCCTTTCTCCGCCGAGGAAGTTTGCCACAATGGCCTCTACCTGGGGGAAGGCCGCTTCCTGCACGCCTCCCCCCGGGGGGTTTTCGTCAGCCGCCTGGACGCCGAAATTTGGCGCGCCTCTTATAAAGGGGCCCGCCGGTATCTGCCTTAGCCGTAGCCGCGAGCTCTAACCTGCGCCATCCTGGCGCGGCGCGGTAGCGCCAACAGGACTTTTCCAAACCGCAAAAAACCCCCTTCGCTTTTCTCTGCTGATGCCTTAAAATATATCTTAGGGTTCTGGAGTTAAGCGGCCGCCATACCCCACCAAAGATCGGGAGCGCTTTATGCAAACAACTCGCCGTCCATCCCCTGCCTGGCTGGGCTTGATCGTGTTGCTCGGGATAACCATGGGCCTTTCGGAAACCTGGGGTCAGTCTTTCCTGGACGGTTATCGCTGGGGGAATTTCGGTGAGTCCCGGGAAAGCAACCGCCTGGACCGGGAGCAGCTGATCTCCCAGGGAAACTCCTGTCCCAGCGGCGGCTGCGTGTTGCGCCTGGACCAGGTAGAAGTGCGGCCGGCCAGGATCACTCGCGGCCAGACCGTGGTGCTGGCCACCACTTATACCGTCCTCACCCCGGAGCAGGTCGCCATCCCGGTGACCGTCTCCCGGGAGATCAGTTTCCAGGGCAAGCCCCTGGGAGAAACCAAGGACATCGGCTCCCTCCGCCTCAACGGCACCTGGAATCAGGAGGTGGACTTCACCGTGCCGGACAATGCCGTGCCCGGGATCTACACCCTGAAGACCAAGGTCAGCACCGGCTACGCCTCGGACCAGAAAGAGGTGCAATTTCAGGTGGAGTGAATTTTTTTGGTTTTTTGGTTTTTTTGTAACTGGGAGTCGGAGGACCGGGGAAGGGGGATCTGGTAAGGGACCGGAGTTAAATAAAATTCCCCGTCTCTTGTCTCCCTAACAAAAAAACCAAAAATTCCCGGTCCAAAGGTGGAAGAATTTTGCTTTGCGATATCAATTACCTGCGGGTTTCCATCACTGACCGATGCAATCTCCGCTGTTTTACTGCACTCCCTGGGGGGGGTGGCAGAAGCTGCCGGCCCCGGAAATCCTGCGTTACGAGGAACTGCTCCACCTGGCCGGAGTGGCCGCCGGAGTGGGCATCCGCAAGGTTCGAGTCACCGGGGGCGAACCCCTGGTGCGCCGGGGAGTGGTGGAGTTCATCCGGAACCTGGGCCAGGTCCCGGGGCTCGAAGAGGTCTGCCTGACCACCAATGGGGTGCTGCTTACGGAGCTGGCCCCGGAGTTGTATGCCGCCGGGCTGCGCCACCTCAACCTGAGCCTGGACACCCTGCGCCGGGAGCGCTATCGGCGCCTCACCGGGGGGGACCACCTGCCGCAGGTGTTGGCGGGCATCCAGGCCGCGGCGGCCCTGGGATTCAGCCCCTTGAAGATCAACTGCGTGGTGCTCAAGGGCACCAACGATGATGAATTGTTGGAGTTCGCCTTGCTGACCCGGGACCATCCCTTTCAGGTAAGGTTCATCGAATTCATGCCCACGGTAAGCAGAGAGTGCTGGCAAAGCCATTTCTTGCCCATGGCCCAGGTGCGCCGCCGCCTGCGAGGGCTGGGCCCCATGGCGCCGGTGGACCGGCCCGCCACCGCCGGCCCGGCCAGGACCTTCCGCATCGCAGGATTCCAGGGAGAGTTGGGCTTCATCAGCTCCGTGAGCGAGCACCACTGCCCCAACTGCAACCGCCTGCGCCTCACCGCCGCCGGCCATCTCCGGCCTTGCCTGTTCGCGGCCCCGGAGGTCGATGTCAAGGGCCCCTTGCGCCGGGGAGCCGATGATCAGGCCTTGGGCCGCCTGTTCCAGGAAGCCATGGCGATGAAAAAGTTTAAGGCCAAAACCGGAGTGTCCGGCGACCTCTTCCGCGGCCGGGCCATGGTCAGCATCGGCGGCTAAAAGCAAAATCCTCCGGCGCCGGCCCTGACAAAAAAGATAAAAAAGACAAAAAAAGATAAAAAAAGCGGGGCGCTGAGTTACTCGCCGATTTCGAAGATAGAGCATCTCCTCGGAAACCTGGTTAACGGAGGTTAGCCCACCGGCGGGGGCGGGCATCCTGGAAGAGCGGGCAGCTCTTGTTGCCCGCCCGGCTGGTTTGGTGGACATTTGCCGGGAGAAATGATAGTGATTAAGAGCCGAAAATTTATGGAAAAGGGGGTAGCCATGGCCAACAAAATGCTGGTTGCGCTGGATTGTTCAGAAGGGGCCTGGGGCGCGGTGGAATACGTCGCCAAAACCTTTGGTAAGACTCCTGGGGTTGGGGTCACTCTGCTTCATATCCTGCCGAGTCTGCCTCCGGCGTTCTGGGATCATGGTCATATTGTTGTGAGCGATAAAGAAAAAAAATCCTTGCAGCGCCTGGTGGCCAACTGGGAAGCAGGGCAAGAGAAGCAGTGGCAAAGCCTTGTGAAAAAAGCCCATAGTCGCCTTAACCAGGCGGGGATTCCCAAAGACGCGGTGACCAACAAGTTCAAACCCAAAGGTTACGATGTGGCAGAAGATATCCTTAATGAAGCCGAAACGGGGGGCTTCGACACCATCGTCATGGGCCGGCGCGGCCTGGGAATGGCCGAGGAGCTACTCCTGGGAAGCGTTATTAGCAAGGTAGTCCAGAAAGCCAAGGGCTGCACGGTCACCATTGTGGAATAGCGCCTAAACCAGGTTGTCATCTGCCTCAGGATCTGGTCCCCCTGCCGGTGCTCAAGCATGGATACCAGAATATACCGCCGCCAAGCTTCACCCCCACACCGGGATCGAGTCTGAGTAACGATATTGATAGATTCACCACCGCGAACGGCAGTCCAGAGAATATGCTCTAAAGAGCTTTCTGTATTGGAAGCCAATTATAAGCTGGTCTTGCTCCGCTTCTGAGCCATGGTCACGCAGTAAATGCCCCTACCATCGGATGCAGGGGCGAAACAGGCATTGTCTGAAACACATTCCGCTTTGCGGCGGTCACCCTCCCGCCAGCGCTTGACGAGCCCTGGCTCGCAAATCAGTGGCCGGCTCATGGAAATGTAGTCGGCCGTTCCATCCCGGACTAACTCCTCGGCCACCCCGAAGGAGCGTATGCCGCCCACCAGAATTAGCGGAATTGTGACTTTCTGCTTATAGAGCCTCGCAGCTTTCCGGTAATAGACCTCTTGCTTTGGGGTCTTCAGCTTGCCTGGGCGCACTGGCAGGAACTTTTCGGGGGAGTTCATCGTCCCGCCAGAGAACTCAATTGCATTGATGGATGCCTTCTCGAGCATACCCGAGACCTCTACGGCCTCTAAGCACGTCATACCCTCATCCAAGAAATCCTCGGAGTTGATTTTGATGAGAACTGGATATTCTGGTCCTACCGCCTCTCGGACGCTCCGTACTACTTTGAGAAGGAGCCGCGCCCGGTTCTTGAGTTCGCCTCCATATTCGTCTGTCCTCTTATTGAACGCGGGCGCGAGGAACTGGCTGAGCAGAAAGCCATGGGCAGCATGGATCTGTACCGTGTCGAAGCCTGCCTGTTTCGCTCTGTATGCGGCCTGAGCGAAGGCGAAGACGACATTCGCAATATCCTCCCTACCCGCCGGACGGCAGGTGGGCCGGCCGTTTTTCTCGACTGCGGACGGCCCGATAGACTCCAAGCCGCTCAGCTCGGAATTCGCCCTACATCCTCCATGAGCCAGCTGCAGAGCGATCTTGCCTCCGGCTGCATGCAACGCCCTGACCATATCCCGAAGCCCGGGCAGGAAACGATCAGCGTAGGCAGCCAGCTGTCCAGGACCAGCTTGGCCCTCGGGACTGACGAAGGTGTGACTGCTGATGATCAATCCAACTTCTCCTCTAGCCAGCTCGACCATCATCTCAATGAGTCTGGGGGTAACGGTGCCATCCTTGTCCGCCAAACCCTCCCAAGTCGCAGATCGTACGAATCGGTTGGCCAGCCTCATGCCGTTGATAGAAGTGCCTTCAAACAATTCAGCCATGGTGATCGTCCTTTTGGTATTCGTGCCTCCTTGTTATGCCAACGGGCAGAGCCATACCCCTTTTTGATAGGTATACTTCCTTGTATCAAACGGTTGGCGAAGGTTTCATCAATTTTCGCCGCATAATCCGGGATAAGAGGTTCCAAGCAGTCCTCTTATCCCTGGTGTTGTCATTTCGTCTGCGGTCCCCATTGACCGGAGGCAGAATTATATACCATAACTTGGCCATTCAGGTCGCACATCCACTGATTGCCGACTTTTCGTATATTTTTGGCTTCGGCTGGTGCAAGTGGAGACAACTCGTCTGAAGTTCCCACGGCACTCTTCATATGGCTCGTTTCTGCGGGTTGTGAGGTTGACGATGATGCACATCCGCCCGCTAAGATCATCAACATGGTAGCCACTACTGCCATTCCGGAAAGATGAATCTTCATCTGCATCTCTTTGACCTCCTGACATTGATTATTATTCACAAAATCCTTGACAAGATGAACCTTATGGCAAATAAGTTAAACACTTTTATCCACTATGTCAAAGAGAAAGGAGAATTTCCATGGCCACCGAAATCATCAAAATCACCGCCCAGACGGTCTCAAGTTTATATCACTCTCGTGCAAAAGTCTCATTAGCTTCGGGTAATGTAAGCCTATTCCCCTCAGGAGCTTTTGACATATTTCCATAATTTCCTTGACAGCTTTACCAAGTTGGGTTTTAATATGTCCCAACGCGGAAGGGAACAGACGGACCGCAAGGATTTGCTGCGGGGTAAAGGCAAGGCAGGGCGTCAGGATAAAGCAGAGCCACTGCCGCCAGCAACCGTTCAAGCACCCTAAGTGCAGCAGCTATATGCCCAGCATCTTTTCAAAAGGAGGATAAAATGAAAGGTAATCTCATTTTCAAGCTCGGTGCACTCTCCACCATCTTGAGCTTTCTGTTGGTGGTCCCCGTCCTGGGTCAGACGGATGAGGAACTGGGGAAACAGCTCAAGGAATATAAAGCGCAGACTTACGAGCAATTAAAATTTAACCCGAATCAACAAAAGGCACTTTTAGCGGTGGAAGATAAGTATTCGACAATGCGCGGAGAAATCGTCGACAGCTCGAAGAAAGCTTGGGATGGTTTGCAGGCCGCGTTAGCCGCGCCCAAGCCTGACGAGGCGAAGGTCAAGGAGATGGCGAGCGCCTACCTTGCCGCGCAGTCTAAGTTGTTTACTTCTTTTAGGAGTGAGCTGGACGAGGAACTGGCCCAAATGAGTCCGATCCAGGAAGGCAATTATCTGGTTGCCATGGAGCGCTGGCGCCAGAAATGTATGCCAAAAGTATGTACACCAATTACTAAATAGAATCGTTAGGAACTCTATCAAAGGACCGGAAGGAATCAATTATTTAACCTACGGAAACGCCTGTCTGCCGAGATCGAGACAGTGAGAGGAAGCCATGGCTGGGAATCGTCAAGTTACAGAAGTTAAGAGTGAGGTCCTTCGTGAACTCCTGGAGGAGATCCGCCAGGAAAAGATGAGGCGGGTAGCATTCCCGTTCTGGGGCAACTGGGGCAACTGGCGCAACTGGCGCAACTGGGGCAACTGGCACAACTGGTTCAACTGGTGGACGTGATATTAGAACCTATTTCAAAACTTGTCTTGGGCTGTAAATACGTTCTCACCCAAGAAAAGGTTGGGATACGGATATGTGAAGTGCCCCATTCCTAAAGGGGGATTCAAGGGGATTGTCAAGCGATTATCTAATCCCCCCATACCCCCCCTTTAGGAAAGGGGATAATTATTTGCATAATTAACCCCCCTTGGATGATTCAAGTTGACGTCGGAATTCGGTTTTGAAATGACTTCCAGTCGTTCAGTATTTTGATCACGCAAATCACCTGGCATTAGACTTTCCAAAACCGTAGAATACGTCCAGTGCCTCACATTCCTTTTCATTCCCATGGTGGAAAATCTCTCTCCCATACAACCATACGGTCCCGATTGTGAAAAACAGCTACCGGTGGTGCCCCAAATCCAGGTAACTCGGAACTGCAACCTGGCGTGTGAGTATTGCTTCCAGGAGCATTCCGGGGGTATGATCGGCCTCTCCACTGTTGAGACGATTCTGCGCCGCGTCATCGCCCATAATCTAACCGTTGATCCTCTCACCAAGGTAATTCAGATTTACTGGCACGGCGGCGAGCCCCTACTGGCGGGCATCGATTTTTTTCGCGCCATCATCCGCCTCGAGGCTCAGTATCCCGAGCTTTCTTTTGAAAACCGGATTCAGACCAACGGGACCCTCATGAGCGATGATATGGCTCGAATGCTCGCCGAATATCAATTTCAGCTGGGCTTCAGCCTCGATGGGCCCAAGGATATTCACGATCGTTACCGGTGTTTTCGCGGGTCGCGGTCCGGATCTTTTGATGCTGCCCTGCGCGGCATTGAATGTTACCGTGGTTGCGCCGTGGCAGACCGCGTGGCAGTGATTGCCGTGGTTACCCGGGCGGGCATCGACCGCGCCTTCGACATGTTTGAATTCTTCAAGGAATTGAGAGCAGAGGTCCAGCTGGATATTTATGATGTGCGCTGGCTGGACCTGATCCCGGGGGCCAGCGAGGTTTCAGGGTTGTCAGACCTTGCCCCTCTGCCGGAAGAAGTGGGACGCTTTCTGGTAGAATTGTTTGATCTCTGGTTCTGGGATCAGGAGAGGCAGGTCGATTTCAAAGAGTTGCGGCAAGAAGTCAAGATGGTCCTGCAGCCGGAAATCAATCGGGGCGACCCATTCCACAAGAAACGGTGCGATTTCCGGCGCCTTATTTTCGCCCCCAATGGCAGGGTGTTCAGCTGTGACCAGTGGGTGAATGATGAGAAGACGGCCCTGGGAGATATTCACCAGGATTCCCTGGCGACCATTTTGGCGAACAAGGCCGTCCTGTGGGAAAAGATCAAGCAGAGGATCCGGCGGTCCGGGAAACATATGGCATGTGGAAGCTGTGAATGGGGCCGGCAGTGTGGCGGCGGGTGTTTCACCTGCATGAAATACAACGCTATGCTGCTCCGCGCCCGGTCAGAGGGACTGCCTG
>Ga0208821_1000729_pt1 | contig 22952 bp, 20 predicted proteins | sample June2015DPH_20_5_FD_184720 | JGI IMG/M metagenome (GOLD analysis project Ga0208821, IMG submission 184720) | Peatland microbial communities from SPRUCE experiment site at the Marcell Experimental Forest, Minnesota, USA - June2015DPH_20_40... | ecosystem: Environmental > Terrestrial > Soil >... | reverse complement strand
ACGGGAGGAGATCAACCAGCGCACCTTCCGGGAGCGCCAGTACGCCGTATTGGAATCTTTTTACAGAGGTATGATGGGGTGGCGGCCGGGGCTGATTTTCAGTCTGCTGCACCGTTTCAGTGACCCTATGCACCTGCGCGAGCAACAAGAGGAGGACGAGGAATACCGGCAGTTCCTGCTCAAAGAAGGCGCCGACTGCGTGCCGCCGGGCGAGCCCGAGCGCCAGGAACTTCTCCGTCTGCTGGAGGAGGAAATCGCCAGCGTGCGGGAAGAGTTCGCCTATGCGGAAAAGGCGAATGAGGAGAGGGCGGCGATAGAACGGGACGCCTGCCTTGCTCCGGAAGGGGAGACGTGGAGGATGATGCTGCGCCAAGAAGCCGCCCTGGACCGCTCCATCGACCGCAAAGTGAGGATACTGCTGAGGCTGCGGAAGGAATCTACCAACCTTCCGATAGCTCCTGCTGGTCGGGACGATGGCGGGAGGATGGAGAACATCGAGGAGATCCCCAACAGCGACATTGCATCCGATAACTCGCAGAGTGTGGGAACGGTGGGAGACTTAAAATTGAGCGAACGACGCGCGAATGTCATTGAAAACAAAGGGTGTTAGTTCCAGGTTGGCGTTGGGTGACAGGTGCTAGGTGGGGCAAGAGCAGGATTCGGGAGCCATGGTCCAAGAGTCACGATTCAGGAAACAGAAGGGAAGCGGAGGTTGGAGGGGATGCGATTGACTTTTGAGCGTGAACGAGAAGGCGGTTGAACTCTGAAAATATTTTTGGTAATGTCGCTGTCCAATGAAAGTACCTTGAGCCCAGAAAAAATATTCGGCAGCGGAGAAGACAGGCCAACAGGGGGACTAACGCAGCAGGCTCTTGCCTTGCCAGGCTCCGCGCCAGCATTCAGAGCGGACCGTCCGCGATGAAAAGGAGAGGATAACTGTGTTCACGCGATACCACGATCCGGAAATTTTTGTTCAGACCCTGGACGGGATTGATCGTTCTAATCATATCGTAGCCACCTACTTCATGGACGATGAGTTGCCCGACGAAGAGTTTGTGGATCACTTCGCCCTGATTCAGTCCGTGGCCATTGAAGGTTCCACGGGGACCTGGGAGAAGGTGGAGGAGGAAACGGAAGAGGTTCGGCGCAGGCTGTGCGGCAAGATGGTGGGTTATTATGAAATTCCCACGAACAACGCCTCGCGGCGGGCGGCGATAGTGCAGTTGGCCTTCCCGATCGACGCCTGGATTGACAACGTGCCCATGATGCTGTTGAGCATCGCGGGGAATTGTTTCGCCTACAGTCCCAAGATGCGGCTGTTGGACGTGTTCATTCCTGACGACCTGCTGGCCAAGTTCAAAGGGCCCAAGTTCGGGGTACCGGGAATTCGCCAGGCGCTGAATGTTCCGGAGCGGCCTCTTTCACTTCACATCATCAAGCCCAAAATGGGGATGACACCGAAGCAGGTAGGGGAGCAGTGTTATCAGACGGCGCTGGGCGGGGTGGACATGATGAAAGACGATGAGATGACCAGCGACGTGTACAACAGCAAATATGCGGACCGCCTGGAGGCGGTGCTGGAGGCGCAGGAAAAAGCGGAAGCGAAGACGGGCAAGCGTACGATCTACTTTGTGAGTATTACGGACGAGCCGCGACGCATCTTCGAGAAGGCGGCACGGGCGGTCGAGCTGGGGGCCCGAGGGTTACTGGTCTGTTACTCCGCGGGTCTGCCCGTGATCCGGCAACTGGCCGAAGACCCGGCGATCAACGTGCCTATCCTTATCCATGCTTCCTTCATGATTGCGGCGCAGCCGCGCATTGCCTGGCCGGTTTTCGCCAAGCTGCTGCGGCTGTGCGGCGGCGATCTGATGCTGACGCCCACCTACTGGTCGAGCATTCCCATGGTGAGTTTGGAGGAAGGCATTCGGACGGCGCATGTGAAACTGGCGCCGCTGGGCCACATCAAGCCGATGTGGCCGATGCCCTGCGCCGGCGTTTACCCGGGGCTGACACCGATTCTGGTTGGAGAATACGGGCCGGACATCGTCATTCCGGCGGGCGGGGGGATGCTGGGGCATCCGGACGGATACATGGCCGGAGCCAAAGCCTGGCAACAGGCCATTGCAGCCACGATGTCGAAGGAGAATTTCCTTGAATATGCGAAGCGGCCGGAAAACAAGGAACTCCGTCGGGCGCTGGAGAAATGGGGGTATATTGAGCGCCCCCGGACGCCCTGGCTGCGTGTGGCGCCAAAGTTCCATCCCAGGCCGATGAAGTTCGATGACTAAGAGGAGGCTTTCATGATTGGGAACTATCCTTTCGGCGCGTGTCTGCCGACTTTTGGAAACTGCGCCGATCGCTACTGTCTGAGCGGTTACGGTGGCGGCGGCACAACCATGGAGGAGATGCTTGACCTCTCTCAGCAAGTCGCCGGCCTGGACGGCCTCGAACTGGTGGGGAATTGGCATGTCAACGAACAGAACATCCGCGAAGTAGCGAAGATGTTCAAGGACCGGGGTCTGAAAATATGCATGCTGGTGCCGGACCTGTGGACGCAGGCGAAGTGGGGGCGGGGGAGTCTGGCCGCTCCTGACGCCAAGACGCGCCAGGAGGCGGTGGACGAAATCAAAAAGGTCATGGACTGGGGACCGGAACTCGGCTGTCCCTATATCGACGTGTGGCCCGGTCAGGACGGATATGACTACTGTTTTCAGGCCGACTATCTCGAGGCCTGGAAATGGCTCCGCGACGGCCTGGCGGCTTGTGCCGGGCACAATGGCCAGGTGCGCATCCTGGTTGAATACAAACTGAAGGAACCGCGCACCCACTGTTTCGTCTCGAGCGCTGCCAAGGTGCTTCTGCTGCTCGAGGGAATGGATAACGTTGGAGTGTTGCTGGACATGGGTCACTCTCTCGCCGCGGGGGAGAACTTTGCCGAGGCGGCCGCCCTCTTGAGCAGTTTCGGGAAGCTTGACTACCTCCATCTCAATGACAACTACCGAAGCTGGGACGACGACATGATCTTCGGCTCGGTGCATTTGGTAGAGTCGCTGGAATTCATATACTGGCTGCGGCGGCTCAATTACAAGGGCTGGCTTACCCTGGACATTTTCCCCTACCGCGAAGACGGAGCGCGCGCGGCAATTCAGTGTCGGGAATGGATCGCAGCGCTGTTCCGCGCCGTTGACCGTGTAGGTCTGGAATCTTTCGCGGAGGTGATCCGCCGGGGTGACGCCTGTGACGCCATCGACTTGGTTCGTCGCGCCCTGGTTGCCGGCTGAGGCGGGAGATTCGAAGCTCGAAATTCGAAAATCGAAACTGGAAATTCGAAACCCGCAACAGATCCTCCTGCAACCCAGGGCCCTGGGCCGCAGTCATTCCCGCGAAAGCGGGAATCCAGTCTGTGGACAGCCCATCGAAGGTTCGCTGAGTGCGGCAGCGAGTTTCCATTTTCGATTTTCGATTTTCGAATTCCAACGGAGGCCGCAATGGCCGTGGCAATCAGGCTACCTGAAATGGGGACGAATGTAGAGGAGTGCAAAGTCTTATCCTGGAGGATCAAGCCCGGTGAAGCGGTCAAGCGTGGTGATGTGCTGGCTGATATCGAAACCGACAAGGCGGTGGCCGAGTTGGAATCGACTGGGGACGGAGTCCTGCTACAGGTCGCAGTGAAGGAGGGAGAGTTGGCCCGCACCGGAGATATCCTCGCCTATGTCGGCAAGCCAGGCGAGTCCGTGGCTGGTGAAGCTAAGGCTGTGGCGGCCCCTGCGGCCGGTCACCCTCACGGAACAGCGGCACCCGTGGCGCCGCCCTCTCACCTCGAAGGCGGCCCGTCCGTCCGCGTTGCGCCTATCGTGCGGAACCTCGCTGCGAAGCTCGGCGTTGATCTTAGCCGTGTGAAGGGGACGGGCGCGGGAGGAGTCATCACGCGCCAGGACGTGCAGCGCGCCGGCCGTGAACAGGCCACATCGGCGCTAGAAACAACTCTTCCCGGGGAGCCGCTGCCGCGGGCTCAAGTCGCGGTAGCGCGTGCTGTGCAGAAGAGCTGGAGGGAGATCCCTCACCTCAGCATCACCGCTTCCATTGACATGACTTCGGCGCAGGAGATGCGGGCAAGGAGTGATGTCAACGGCGCACGTCTTAGCTACGACGCGATTTTTCTGAAAGCCATGGCGCGGGCTGCGGAAAGCCTGCCTCTGGTTCCCGCGAAGTTGGAGGGGGAGCGAATCATCCGGCCGCAGGGTATCCATATCGCGCTTGCCATCGGCCTTGATAACGAACTTCACCTGCCTGTGGTGCGGGATGTTGAGAAGAAGGATCTGGTAAGCTTGCAGAAGGAGGTCGCCGACCTTGTCGTGAAGGTGAGGGGGCACACCCTGAGGGCCGACCAGATGAGCGGTGGAAGCATGGCCCTCAGTAATCTGGGCATGTACCCGATCGAAGCCTTTGATGCCATCATCTTCCCCGAACATAGCACTATCCTGACGCTGGGCGCGATTCAACTGAAGCCCGTGATTCTGGAGGGCGAGGTAAAAGCTCGCCCCCTCGTCACGGTAAAACTCGCCGCCGATCATCGCCTCATCAATGGGCGGACGGCGGCGGCGTTTCTGAGCAAGGTTAAAGAGGTCATCGAGTCGGGAGAGATATTCTGAGTGTGCATGGGCTGCGGCCCACCCAAGGAGATGAAAATCACCGTTGTCGTCACCCCCGCGCAAGCGGGGGTCCACGGGGTTGGCCTGGGCCAGCCCGAGGTAATAAGCTGTCACCCCCGCGCAAGCGGGGGTCCACGTCGGTCCAGAAGGAGCTGGATTCCTCCCGCCATGGCGGGACGGGAATGACGGGTTGGGGGTGATTTTCGACGGACCGCACGTTGGAGGAGGAAAGTCATGGGGTACGACACGAAGTTTCTCCTTTCGCTATACCGAAAGATGCTGCTGATCCGGCAGTTCGAGGAACGAGTCAAATACCTGTTTCTGGAGGGGGTGATGCCGGGCACCATTCACCAATACCAGGGGCAGGAGGCGATTGCCGTCGGCGTATGCAGTGCGCTGAACTCCGACGATGTCATCACCAGCACGCATCGTCCACACGGGCACGCGCTGGCCAAAGGACTGACGGTGGAATCCCTGATGCACGAGCTGTTCGGAAAGACCACGGGTTGCTGTCGTGGCAAAGGGGGCTCGATGCACGTAGGAGACCTGGAGAAGGGGATGGTGCCGGCGATCGCGATTGTGGCCGGCGGAGTGCCGATTGCTACGGGGATAGCTTTGGCCTTCAGGTATAGGAAGGAGCCGCGCGTGGCAGTCTCCTTCATGGGTGACGGCGCCGTCAATGAGGGAGCGTTTCACGAAGCTGTGAACATGGGCGCGATCTGGTCGCTTCCCGTGGTCTATGTTGTGGAGAATAATCTCTACTCCGCCTCCACGCCCATCTTCGAGATGGTGCGACTGAAGAGGCTTTCCGATCGCGCGGCAGGCTACGGCATACCGAGTGTCACGGTGGACGGGAACGATGTCCTCGAGGTTTTCGAGACTGCCCGCAAGGCTATTGAACGCGCCCGCGGCGGGGAGGGCCCGACGCTTGTCGAATGCATGACCTATCGGATCACCGGCCACTCACGGCGCGATCCCTGCAACTACCAACCCAAAGAAGAGCGGAAGGAGGCTCTCAAGAAGGAACCCCTTCGGCGGTTTACTGAGTATCTGCTGATGGGCGGGTTTATTGACGAGGCTGGACTTGAGGGGATTCGCGCCGAGGTCGATGCCGAAATCGAGCGCGCCGTCGAATCGGCCATGGCAGCGCCGGACCCGAAACCCGAAGCGGCGTTGGAAGATGTCTTTATTTGAAAAAGCGGGGGAGATATGGCTCACATGACAATTGCGGAGGCCCTTCGTCAAGCACTGCGTGAAGAGATGGTCCGCGATGAGCGGGTCTTTTGCATAGGTGAGGATATTGGAGTGCGAGGAGGCTGGGGCGGCGCATTTACGGTCACTCTGGGACTGGAGAAGGACTTCCGAGAGCGCATCATCGACACCCCGATCTCGGAGGGCGGATTCTTCGGGCTGGCCCTGGGCGCGGCTATCATGGGCTTGCGGCCTGTGGCGGACGTGCAGTACGGCGACTTCCTCTTTTACGCCATGGATCAGGTGGTCAACCAGATTGCAAAAATGCATTACATGTCTGGAGGGAAGGTTCGCGTGCCGTTGGTGATGCGGGCTCCCGTCGGCGCCACCGGGCGTGGCGCCCAGCATGGGCAGAACCTCGAGGCTATTTTCTTTAGCGTGCCAGGGATCAAGATTGCCTGCCCGGCAACCGCCTATGACGCAAAAGGATTGCTGAAGGCTGCCATTCGAGACGACAATCCGGTGCTTCTTTTCGAGCACAAACTCCTTTACGGGGCCAAGGGCGCTCGCGCGGAGTCAGGCGCTGTAGATGCCTCGAGTGACATTCCGAACGAAGATTATGTGGTTCCGTTGGGCAAAGGGATTGTGAGGAGAGAAGGGAACGACGTCACGATTATTGCCACGCTGCTCATGATGCACCGCGCCTTGCAGGCGGCGGAACGGCTCGCGCAGGAAGGTATCAGCGCCGAGGTCATTGACCCGCGCAGCCTTGTGCCCTTCGATTGGGACCTTGCGAATGCCTCGGTGATGAAGACCACGCGCGCGATCATCGTGGAAGAGGGCCCGCGCCAGGGCGGGTGGGGCGCCGAAATCGCTGCCACACTCTCCGACACCATGAGTGATTACCTGACCGCTCCGGTGAAGCGAGTTGCGTCACCCAATACCCCCGTTCCGTTCTCCCCTGCCATGGAGAATTTTTACCGGCCGGATGCGGAACGCATCGTGAGTGCGGTGCGGGGCCTTATTGGATCTGCTTGAACGCGAATTCCAAAGCTGGAACCGTCTGTCATCCTGAGCCCGCTGTGCTTTCGGGCGGGCGATCCCGCTGGAGCGGGACTGCAGTTCTTTTTGCGCTCAGCGGCCTACGACAAACTGCAGGGATGCTTCGCAGAGTTTACCCTGAGTGTCCATGGGCTTGCGGCCCACCCAAAGAGATGAAAATCGCCCGTGTTGTCACCCCCGCGTAAGCGGGGGTCCACGTCAATCTACATCGAGCGGGATTCCTCCTGCCATGGCGGGACGGGAATGACCGACATCGGGTGATTTTCGAGAGAGCGGAGCGAACGGGCCCAGCATGACAGGAATCACCTGAGGGCCATTCAGCTCCGCATGTGCTTAGCTGAGTCTTCGCCATTCCCCGGCACAGGCACGACGGCCTTGATGGGCACCGGCCCCATGGCGTATTCCGTCGGACCCAGGTGTTCCTTGGAGTCCATCATCGCGTCCCACGTCACCTCCTGGCCTGTGTAAGCTGCGGTCCTCCCCATAACGGCGGTCAGCGTGGCATGGGCGACATGTTCTGCTTCGTTAACCGGTTGGTTTCTCCGGATGGCGGTAACGAAATCCACGTGTTCCTGTTCGTAAGGGTTGAACTTCGATTTGCCCGGGTCGGCTCCGGCCTCCTGGTATTTCCAGACGACCTTCCCCGTCGGGTCGAAAATAGTGTTCTTGCAATTCGTGTAGCCCTCCGTACCCACCACGTACTCGGAGACGTCATTTGTGCAGCCGTCAATCTGGCGGCACATGCTTTCCAGACGCGTTCCGTTCTCGTAGGTGAACTGCACGGCAAAGAAATCGAACTGGTCGCCAGTCACGCGCCGGGCGCGCCCTCCTACCCCTACGGCCTTTGCCGGGTTCACGCCCGTGAACCAGAGGATGGTGTCGAGATTATGGACGTGCTGTTCAACGATGTGGTCGCCCGAAAGCCATGCCCAGTTCGGCCAGTCGCGAATCATCGCTTCCATATCCGACCATTCTTTCTTTTTCGGTGTGTACCACAGTTGGCTCTGGTTCCAGCGGCAACTGGCCCCGACGATCTTGCCGATGGCGCCATGGGAGACGCGATTATAGGTCTCCTGATAGGCGCGGTCATGCCGCCGCTGGGTCCCCGGTACGACGCACAGATTGTACGCCGTGGCTTTCTGACCAGCGGCCAGAACCGCGCGCACGCCGGGCGCATCCACGGCCACGGGCTTTTCAATGAAGCAGTGTTTTTTGGCTTCCACCGCAGCATCGAAATGGATGGGGCGGAAATGCGGCGGTGTCGCCATCAATACGATATCCAGGTCCGTTTCGAGCAGCTTTTTATAGGCGTCAAAGCCGATGAAACAACGGTCGTCGGCGATTTGCTGTTGGGCTTTTGTGGCCAGCGTGTCGCGGCAAGTTTGCAGATGGTCCTTGAGGACGTCGGCCAGCGCCACAAGCTTGAGATTCGGCCCTGCCTTTAGAAAGTCCAGGGCAGCCCCCGTGCCTCGCTCACCGCAGCCGATAAGACCTGCCTTGAGCGGCGGGCCGTCCGGCGCCACGTCCACGAAGGTCACGGGAGGGTAGGTCTTGGTACAACTTGCCAGCACCGCCCCGGCCCCCGCGACTGCTATCGCTCCCATGAAAGTCCGGCGATTAAGATCCGACTTCTCCTTGTCACTCATGTGCTCTCTCCTTTGGAATTTAAATGAAAGTCATCGAATGAATTCGTCTGATGCCGAGCGTTAGTCCTCTCTTTAGAGTCCCCATTCTCGCCTTGCTCGTGATGAAAGCTCTTGGGGCGATCAATGCTTGTGCGAGTCTCCCGTCTGGCGATTTGCCGCCGTCGGGATTCCCTCGTCGTATTCCCGGACAACCCGGAATCCCACGTCGGTGCAGTCTGAGTACCACCAAATGCTCTTGGGCGACTGTGGATCGGTGAGCAGCGATTCGTCACTCCGGGTATGGTCGCGTGCTGCGCAGCGCAAGTCAGCGGCATCGGAGCGATACGAACCTCCACGCACAACATGCTCCTGGCCCGACGCCGGGCCGCGCGGGTCAAGAACTTCGGAGTCCAGCATGTGCGCGTAGGCTTCGGGGTCATACCAATCCAGGCAGAATTCCCGCACGTTGCCTAACATGTTGACCAAACCCCAGGGATTTGGTTTGGTGCCGCTGGCCGGATGAGTTTTGCTCGAACTCTCCTCGAGATACCACGCGTATTCACCTAGCGGCGCGGTCTTCACTCCCAACCACCGATTCAACCACCGCTGGCTCGTGAACTGGGCGGGGTCGCCGGGAAAGAAGTAGGGTGAAGTCGTACCCGCGCGGGCAGCATACTCCCACTCAGCTTCGGTGGGAAGCCGGAACTTCTCGCCGGTAATCGAGGAGAGCCATGCGCAATACATGGTTGTGGCATAATGGGTCATGGTGATGGCCGGCCTCGAGCCTCTTCCCCAACCTTGGTCGGGAGAGCCGTAGGGCGGCGTAGGTCCCGTCACCGCATCGGGTTTATCAGAGGCTGGGTTGTCCCGGCTTCTGCCCCGGTTCCCCCGCTGGAGCAGGTAGACTTCATACTCTCTCCAGCTCACCTCGGCCCTTTCCATCCAGAAGGGGCTGAGCTTCACCCGTCTCACCGGCCCTTCATCTGGCCGCCGGTAGGGTTCCGACTCAGGGCTTCCCATCTGGAATGATCCGCCAGGAATCGCCACCATGCGGATTTTCACTTCCGAGCCAGGAATGGTCTCCGTGTAACTCTGGAAACCCTGCGGGTTGGGCGGGAACGACTTCTCGAGTTCCTGCTCCTGAGCTTCCGCCTCATCCTGGGCTTCCTCGGCCTTCTTGCCCCGGTAATGTCCCGAGTGCTGATGGCAGTTAATACACCGCATCTTGTCCTTCGAGCGCTGGTAGTGCAAGTGCCCGTCCACACCCTTCCTGGAGAGTCCGGCGCTGAATAGGTTGGCGTGACAGCGAATGCACGCGGAGTCGTAAGTGAAAGTGCGGGCCTGCTCGAGGCTCTGCTTGGATTGCCAATCAATCTTATTCAAATCCTTGAAGGTCTTGCCATAGATATCCTGCGCGCCCAGGCGGGCCTTTTCGGTGTAATAGCCGAGCCCCGCGGCGGGGAGGTGACACTCAATGCAATGCGTGACCACGCCGCTTTTCGTCGTGAAATGCGTTGACTTAATCCAGGTCTGCGTAGCCTCCGGGTGCGCGTGGCAGGCCTGGTCGCAGAACTTGTCCGAGGAGGTGGCGTCGATCCCCGCCTTCCCTCCCAGGAGAATGGTGAAGCCGACGAGGATGCCAATTCCGATGAGGGTGATATCCCTAAGATTAGGACCGACTTTCTTGAGGCCTGAAATCATGTGTCTGTACTCAGCAGTAAGCTTCTGCCCGCGGCGCGGTGGTCGCGGGGGAGCCGGAAGAACAAGTCAAAAGGCAAAACGCAAAGTGCAAAAGGCAAAAGTAAAACCCCAAGAACGACTTTCCTGGATAATTGTGGTCGTTGCTGCGGCTTTGCCATTTGCGTTTTGCCCTTTGCCCTTTGACTTGTTCTTCCCGATGCCGGGAACTAAGGCTCATCATGGGCATTTCCCTTGGCCTTTCCTTAGGCGGTTGCAACGGATTTCGAAAGCATCGCGCGTAACTGGTTTGATTCGTCAAGCAGGTCGTCCATACGCTCTGCCGAGATCTTCCCGGACTTGACGAGCAGACGAAGCCAATAGTTGGACACCCGCAACTCCTTCAGGGCAATCTGGAGTTTGTGGACAAAATCATCTTTGGACTCTGCTGCCCTTGCCTCTTCGTAGTTCGCACCTGCAGACGTGCCACTGCGCAGTAGTTGGTCCGCCACACGCCGCCCGACAAGCGTATTCGGCAAACACTCGACCAGTTTGATGATTCTCGCGCCATATTCTAACAGACGCTCTCCCAGATTACGCCTTTCTTGCATCATTGTAGTCCGCTCCGTGGCTTTGCCATTTGCGTTTTGCGCTTTGCCCTTTGCCCTTTGACTTGTTCTCGGCTCCATTTCGCGAACCGCCATTTTCATTTTGGGCCAAGGCATGCTGGCGGGAAACCGCGTGAATAGTAGCGCTTCCATTCACTACCCGCTTGGCGGACCCAGAAGGCCGCCACGCCCGCAAGGGATTCAGCAAGCCGGATTCCATCTGCGACTGGCATTACGGAGAGCGCTGTCGCCAGCGCGTCGGCGGTCGCCGAATCCCGGGCGATCACCGTGGTGCTGGCCGCACCTTGCAGACCTAAGCCAGTGGAAGGGTCAATGATGTGCGAAAATCGCTTGCCGGCGACTTCCACGAATTGCCTGGAATTGCCAGAGGTGGAAACAGCGGCGTCGTGCAGCACGATTGCGCAGGGCGGATTGCCTGTGCCTGTGTCGGGCGTGTCGATGGCAACTCTCCAGCCGGCCTTACCGGGCGGAGGCGCTCCCAGAGCCACCTCTCCCCCCGCCACCACCATGGCCTGGCGGATTCCGCGCGACTGCAAGAGAGCCAGCATCTGGTCCGCCGCGTAGCCCTTGCCGATCGCGCCCAGATCCAACTTCATGCCGGCGCGTTTCAGAAAGACGGTCCGGCGCGCGGCATCCAATTCGAGGTTTCGGTAATCAACCAAAGCTCTCGCCCTCGCCAGTTCCGAAGCGTCAGGCAAGCGTCCCGTTTTGCGGGTGTTTCGCCACAACTCCACCAGCGGGCTGATGGTAACATCAAACGCGCCGCGGGAAAGCTGCGAGATGCGGATGGATTTCGCCAGGACATCGTAGAGGTCGTTGCTTACCGGAAATGGGGCTGACACTCCCTCGCGCGCGAGGCGCATGAGCTCGCTGTCCTCCCGGTAGTCGCTCATGATCTGCTCGAGTTCCTCGGCGCGAGCGAAGGCAGCATCTGCCGCTTTTGACGCTGTCGCATCGTCAGGCGAGTAAAGCTCGATGCGAAAGATCGTCCCCATGCGGGGGAGGGAAAACTCGTAACGCTTGAGCCGTTGGTCGCGGGCGGAAAGGTGGCAGGCGAGAAGGATGAGGCTGAGGCCCAGGGATAGACTGATTAGCATTGCGTGATGGGGCGAATCAGTGGTCACACGATGGAGTGATTGGGTGCTTGGGTGTTTCGGTGAATGAGAGAACATTCCTGCGTCAATCAGCCCGCCGCGGCGGGGCAATGAAAACTTGGTCTTTGGGTTGCGGCTAAGGGCCGCGCTGTGCCCTCCGTGGTGAAAAGCTCTCACCACAGAGGTGACAGCGCGGCACAGCCGCAACCAAAAGCAGATTCTTCGCTTCGCTCAGAATGACATGTCATTCTGAGCGAAGCGAAGAATCTGCTTTTCTCGGCGCCGCACGATGAGGTTGGCCAATGGTGCTACAGAGAGGACGGAGTTCCAGCACTGACATATCACCTCGAAAGATCGGCCCGCCATTATGATCGGCGAGCCGATGCATCGCGGGAAGCGCGTATTCTCTCGCCCTCCACCGCACCTGTCAAGCGCAGCCAGAAGAACAAGTCAAAAGGCAAAGCGTCCCGCCTTGCGGGATCAAATGGCAACGCCGCTTTGCATTTTGCGATTTGCGTTTTGCCTTTTGACTTGTTCTTGTCCGCCCCAAGGGAGAGGGCTACGATTCTGGCTAATGGCCAAATTCTCCAGACAGACAACTCTCCAGGCAGACGATTGTTCACGGTTCTCACTTAGCATATAATCACCGCCCGGACGCTTATCGCTCTGTTCTGGAGGTTTGTCATGGACCGTCGTTCATTTCTTGGCTTGGCCGCCGGAGCTCTATCGCTTTCCCAGATGACAGCCCGTGCCTGCGGGAACGCGGAAGGCAAGAAGGGCCTGCGGCTTTCGATTACCTGGGGCATGCTGGTGCGCATGCCCGTACCGGAGGCGATGGCACTGCTCAGCCGCCTGGGCTACGACGCCTTCGAGATGTTTGAGTGGCGCAGCCCCGCGTTGCTGGAGGCCTTTCTGGCGGAAAGAAAGAAGTCCCCGCTTTTCTGCGCCTGCCTGGTAGCCAACAAGGGCGTGACGGCGCCCGGCTGTGGCTTGGTGAACCCCCGCGAGCGCGCGGCGTTCCTCCGCGAACTCGATGCTTCCATCGAGGCGGCGAAGAAGATGGATTGCAAGCAGTTGGTGGTCTTGACGGGAAACGAGCTGGGAGGGATACCGCGCTCCGAGCAGATGGCCAACGCGGTGGCAGCGCTGCGCGAGGCCGCGCCCATCCTGGAGAAGCAGGGCATCACCGCCGTCATCGAGATTTTGAATACCTATGTCAACCACGCGGGCTACTTTCTCTATTACGTGCGCGACGGGGCCGAGCTGGTGGAGCGCGTGGGAAGCCCCAACGTCAAGCTCCTGTTCGATATTTATCATGTCCAAATCATGGAAGGTAATCTGATAGATAATATACGAACGAATATAGACCGAATTGGACACTTTCACGTGGGAGATGTTCCGGGACGACACGAACCGGGCACGGGCGAGATCAATTACCGCAACGTCTTCAAGGCGATCTACGAACTGGGCGACCGCTTTCGAGGCTCGGTAGCCCTCGAGTACAACCCCCTGGCGCCCCTCGAAGACGACTTGGCGGCCATGCGCGCTCTGGCCAACTTTTCTTAGTAGCGGCGAGTTTACCTCGCCAGATGGTGGCGGCGGAACCTGTCCCAGTCTGATCGGGGCGCCACCATTTGGCGAGGTAAACTCGCCGCTACATCAAGTGTTTACCTCAATCCATTCCACGGGGGAGCCATCCTCGGTGCGCTCCCGCAGCGGAATGGCGAGCGTTCCATCCTTGACGGGGATACTTACGCTCTTTCCAAGGCGGTTTCCCCAAACATGTTCGATGATCTCGGCCGGCGCCGTTGGCTTCCCAGCGCGACTGATTTTCAACTCGCCGTCGCCATAGGGAACAATGGCTAGTTTGGAAGCTCGATTGATCCCTTCAGGGGTCTTCGAGGCGATAACGACTGAGGCGCTGCTTTCCGCCAAGGGGGTAACTTTCGGCTCATCCCCAGTGGACTGGCTACGCCCTGTTGCGGCGGCGGGATGCGCCTGCGACAGCAAGCGAGACGCGAGCCCTACTTCTGCGGAACTACGCAATGCCATCAGTACAGCTTCGCGGTTTTCAATTCTGAGCCAGGAGCGCGAGTGGGCGCCGCGCGTGGAGCTGACGTAGTCGGCATCAATCGGGTGGATGCTGAAGGTATTCGACGCGCGGAGCAGTTGCGCCAGACCGTTATACTTGGCCACACGCTCCGGCGTGGGCCCTTCGTTTTCCTCGTCGCCCGAAAAGCTGTTCAAGGAGCCGAGGGTTCCGACCACGGCGGAGTCAAACCAGATTTCCGGCATGGTGGACCAGTCGTAACCTCCCGAGCCGTAAGTGGGCATTCCGATCTCCCCCAGAAGGCCGCTGAAGAAGAGGCGCCGGTTGGCCTCCAGATCGTATTCCTTGGCACACATGAACAAGTCATCCGGACTGTGCAAGTCAAAGTACTCGTTGAAAAGCGGTGAGAGCGAGTAATACATCACCACCAGGTCAGGATTCTCCTCCCGCATCGCCTTGACGGCCACCTCCAGACCTTTCGCCAGAAGCCGCTCTCCTGCCCACTTCATTTCGCTCGGCGCTCCCTCGGCCAACCCTGGAAGCTCGTAGCCAAAATCGAACTTCACCAGGTCGGGTTGGTAACGCCGGATAAACTTCCTGGCCAGACGCGCCAAAACTTCTTGAACCTCCGGCTGAGTGAAATCGAGAAGATAGTAACGGATGTGGCCCTCCGCCCTCGCAATGGGTTTGCCGTCCGGCCCTCGCAACATATGAGCGCTCGTCAAGCCCAGGTCGCGAGGGTCTTCGCAGCGCATGAAGGCGGCCCACATCCCCAGGTGATGGCCGTCCGATCGGATGCGTTTCAGGATCTCCTCGAAGTGCGGAAACCTCTCGGCGGAATGCTCCAGAAGACCGTACTTTCCTTCCCACTTGGCGTCGATCACAAACATTCCCGGCTGCATCCCCGAGGCCTTCAGTCCGTCATAGATGGAGATTAAGAGTGGCTCGTCAAATTGGTCCCACTCTTTGCCGGAAGCCACCTCCGCGCCCCAAGTGTTGAATTGAGGGGATAAGAGGACTGCGTTCTTATGCGTGGAGTTTTTCTTCTCTCCAATGATTCCTGCCCTGACCAGATCAAGGTAATAGTGCCGGATCGCTTCGTAATAATTAGGGCCAATCGCCCAACGCCACGTTGCCCCCAAAGCGAGTTTTCCGGGACCGCGCAAGTGTTTCCAAAGGTCGCTTCGGCAATTCAGAATCGGGCTGTGCTCTTCGCCCCTGATCTCAAAGAGGAGGTCGCCTGCCGGAAGGTCCGCCAGGCCGCAACAAAAAGCGTCAGAGAGGTGCTCTATCATCGCGCCCTTCGTCGCGGAGCCCGAGTTGCGATGAAAGCCACAGAAATAGTGCGCGGGAAGGCCCCATTGTTGCAGCAGTCCCGGACCGGAGGAGCCATGGCCGAGCCAGAGCGTGACGTTCAGTCCCATCCCTGGTGGTACGACGGGACTTATAGCCGACGATTCACTGATCCCCGGAACAACCAGGTAGTTGCTCTCGAGAGAAGGTTCGGGCCGCCCATCGTGGCACTCGGCGAAATAGTGGACAGCCACAATGTTTTCGGGAGCCGAGGTCTGGTAGACGAACGGGTCTAACCAGAATCCGTCTTCGTCGAAGCGCCAAATCACCGTCAAGCGCGCTCCGCCGTTCACCCCTTCATAATTGACCGTAAGCTTGCCGTCTTTAACCTCGTGACTGACGGGTTTGCCGGAAATGCACCGGGTAGTTCCGCCGCCGGAGTCCGTGGCCACGGTTATCGCCGGCTGCATCACCCCCGAAGTCATGAGTCGGCCCTGCTTGTCAAGCAGGCGGAAACGATCGTCCTGTACCGACCATTCAAAAACGTATAAGGCGCCCTCCATACGCACAGTCCCGGAAGTCTCTCCTGCCGTTACTTGCTGGGCAGCGGCGCCAAGCAACGGAGCGGCCTTAGCCGAAAACAGGCTCGCCGCGGAGACTTTCAGGAAGCACCGTCGGTCAAAATAGTTCATGGTTCAAAGCTCCTCTCGTGGGGCAGAAGGCGGAAAGCAGAAAGCAGATGTTCTTCGTTCTGAATCCTGAATCCTGACTCCTGTTCTTCCCCCACCTACCGCCTACTACTGCAGTAGGCAGTAGGCAGAAGGCAGAAAGCAGAAGGCAGAAGGCAGAAAGCAGATGTTCTTCGTTCTGAATCCTGAATCCTGACTCCTGTTCTTCCCCCACCTACCACCTACTACTGCAGTAGGCAGTGGGCAGTAAGCAGGAGGCAGTCGGCAGTCACCAGAAGTAAAAAGACTGGCAATTCATCATTCACAATTCACAATTCAGAATTCCCCCACCCATACTCTATCTCCTGTGTTTTCAGTAACATTACCGCCTTTAACGCGTAAGTACCTGTGTTTTCTATAACATTCCCGTTTCAGTCTGGGCTAGTGAAATCCGGTCCTTTGTTTTCATAGACATTGCCGCATTGTTCGTTCAATTTTCCCCCGTCCCCTTACACCTGGAACGTGCTCTTCCCCACCTACCACCTGCTACTGCAGTAGGCATTCGGCAGTAATCGGAAGGCAGTCGGCGGTGACCAGAAGTAAGAAGGCAACTCGCAATTCATAATTCACAATTCACAATTCAGAATTCCCCTACCTACGACCTACCACCTACCTCCTTTGTTTTCAATAATATTCCCGCTCTGTACCCGATTCTCCAAACCCGATCCTTTGTTTTCAGCAACATTCCCGCATGGTTCGTTCATTTTTAAGTTCTCGACCGTTTCCACACTCTCCGAGTTCTGGGACGACATGTCGCTCTCGACGATCTCCTCGATGTTCTCCATCCTCCCGCCATCGTCCTGACCAGCAGGAGCGACCGGGGGGTTGGTAGATTCCTTCCGCAGCCTCAGCAGGATCCTCATCCCGCGCCTGCGGGATCAATGGAGCGGTCCAGGGCGGCTTCCTGGCGCAGCATCATGCTCCACGTCTCCCCCTCCGGGGCAAGGCAGGCGTCCCGTTCTATCGCCGCCCTCTCCTCATTCACCTTTTCCGCGTATTCGAATTCTTCCCGCAGGCTGGCGATTTCCTCCTCAAGCAGACGGAGAAGTTCCTGGCGCTCGGGCTCGCCCGGCGGCACGCAGTCGGCGCCTTCTTTGAGCAGGAACTGCCGGTATTCCTCGTCCTCCTCTTGTTGCTCGCGCAGGTGCATAGGGTCACTGAAACGGTGCAGCAGACTGAAAATCAGCCCCGGCCGCCACCCCATCATACCTCTGTAAAGGGATTCCAGTACGGCGTACTGGCGCTGCCGGAAGGTGCGCTGGTTGATCTCCTCCCGTACGAGTTCAAGAAAAGAAAGTGTCTTTCTCAGCGTCACGCCTCGATCTGTAGACTCCGGCAGATCGACATCAAGCACTTGGTGCTGGAGGCGTCGAAGGTGACACGAGCCATCTCCTGCTGGCGGCGGTGTTGCCAGTCGTCGACCGCCTGCAAGGCGCGCCGCCTCACGCCCGCTTGCGCCCGCTCGAGCCTTTCAAGGACCGAAACTCGAAACCGGAAAATCGAAATTGGAAAATCGAAACTCGACTGGTGACTCGCGGTTTTCGTTTTTCGAATTTCGATTTTCGACTTCGTGGTGATTTTCTTGCACGACATATCCGTCGTGCTTCAAGGCATTGAGCTTGGAGTTCTGCTTGGCGGCGGCGCTGCGCGGGCCGGTGGAATGCTGGGCATTCTGGCGTGCGGCGGCGAGCAACGCGGGTGTAAGTTGGGGTGATTTGCGTAAGGACATGGTTCCTCCTGGGACGGGGTGTTGGGATAGCGAGGAAAGGACTTCCCCGCAGCTCAGACTTTCCATACTAGTAGGCTATCACAATGGCGGGGCGCTGTCAAGAGAAATATATTTATCCGTCAGCTGACGGATAGCCCAGGAGCTCCTCAATTGATTCATTGGTTCATCGGGTCAGTGAATCATTGAAGAGCACTTGCCTGGTTTTTTCAATGAATCAATGATTCGATGGATCAATGGGTCAATCGCTTGGGGATGGGCTCTCTTGGTGACTTGGTGTCTTGGTGGTTCGGTTTGATCAGCAACAGTAAGGGCAGCCGTGCTGGCGCTTTCCGAATCCGCCTCGAGGCTGTAAAATGAAAAATGAAAGCTTGACTTGTGGACTTCATATAGTAGACTTATATTGAAATTGTTCCCCGCTCGACATGCCGTAAGGCCTCGGGCGGGGTTATTTATTTAGGCCGTGCCGATGCCCCCTGAGCCAGCCGTCAAGCGCGCCATAGCTTTCATCGACGGGCAGAATCTATTCCACGCAGCTCGCGAGTCCTTCGGATATCCCTATCCCAACTATGACGTTTCGGCCCTCGCGATAACAGTATGCCAAGCGCAGGGATGGGTACTGTCCCAAACGCGGTTTTACACTGGCATCCCCGACCCAAATGATGACCCATTCTGGCATGGCTTCTGGTCTGCGAAGCTCTCTGTTATGGGGCGTCAGGGCGTCCACCTCTTTGCACGGTCCTTACGCTATCGGAACAGAGTTGTCAATCTGCCGGACGGGACGAAGCACACATTTTTGGCTGGAGAAGAGAATAGGGAATTGATGTACGCATCGCCCTGGATATCATCCGCTTGGCTCATCGTCAGGAGTTCGATGTCGCCTTGATCTTCAGCCAGGACCAGGACCTTTCAGAAGTGGCGGAGGAAATTCGCGCCATCGCTCGCGAGCAAAACAGGTGGATCAAGGTCGCATCTGCCTTCCCGTTCAGTCCGACAACGAGAAATCGAGGAGGAATTGAAAAGACAGATTGGATCAAGGTGGGCCGCGTTACGTATGACGCCTGCCTTGACCGTCGCGACTATCGGCCAAAGCCAACGACGGGTTCCGGCGGTAGTCCATGAGCCGACCGCGATTGCTGATTGAGGAGTGGCTGCCGGCGATGGCCCATGGCGGCGAAGTGGAAGCCGTCACGCAGGTGCGCAAGGTGACCTTGTCGGCAGCCTTCCAGCGTCACCCGAAGGGTTTTGTGCGGGGAACGCCACGGCCACCGGTCCTGGCGGAAGCGGTCTGGATCAACAAACCGACGACCAATTCGAGTGGATCCGAAGCTTGCGCCGTCGCAGAAAACACTCTGATTCCGAGGGTGCAGGGAGACGGGTCAATGCGAGCTCGTCGATCCTGCGGAATCCTGGAAGCTGATTTTCTCGATCCAGCCCCACGACCGCCCGGGAACTACACTAAATTCGTTCGGGAGCTGTCTCAAAATCATTGACACGTTCCGCTACGCCTCCCAGTCTGTGAAAATCAGGCCCGCGACCCTCTCAAACTCGCCAGTGTTGTGCGTAACCAAGGTGAGGCCGTGCGCCACGGCGATTGCCGCGATCATCATGTCGTTCGGGCCGATTGGTGTGCCGGCATGTTCCAGTTCGGCGCGAATGCGACCGTACGTGTGCGCGCAGGAATCATCGAAGGGCAAGGACCTGAAAGGTGATACAAAGCTCGTAATATGGGCCAGTGTACGCTCGGGATCGCGAGTCCGCGCCGCCCCGTAGTACAGTTCGGCCTTGACGACGGAGCACAGAACAACATCTTCTGGGGCGGCGGATTCGAGACGGTTTCTGACCTGCTGAGAACGGCCGTTAAGGTAGCGAATGCAGGCATTCGTATCCAGAAGGTAGGTCAAAGTAGCTTCTCTCGCGCTTCGTGCGGGAGCTGGGGCTCGCGCAATAGCGGGTCCTCGGCGAGACATCCGAACGTTTTTTCGAAAAAGCCCTCGGGCCACGAGCCTATCGCAGGGCCTTCCTCGCGCGCGGCGCACACGGGTCGTACGACTACGAGAACGTCAACGTCGCTCTCAGGCAGCCCCGTGGGGATGGCTACCTGGAGGCTGCCGTCCGGCTTCACGCGGGCTTTCACGGAAAACGAAACCATCCTGATCGCTCCTCCAGCTATCATACAGGGTCCGCGAAAGGCTTTCAATGGTGGCGGAGGCTAACTCCAGCCTTTCGCGGGTTGCGACGACGCAATCCGATGGAATAGAGCATCGTCAGCAGAGCAAGCGCAGACCTGTTTTTCAAGGCCTCGGCTTTTGGGGGAGACAATCTCGGACGGCGAGCCCGGGCCACGAATGTTTATTGCCCGACGCGCCGTGGGTGACCGGTGTTGCGTTCGGCCCACCGACCGCGCAGGCTGACGGCATGTCGCGGCTGCCTGCAGACAGTAGAGTACATCGCCATGAATCGCGTGGGGCGTGGCTTGGTTAAGCGTGCGGAAGAATGGAAAGGGTCGAGCATTCGTGACGATGCAGGGGTGGATGCAGACGAACCAAATGGCCGATGCGGGCTGGAGATTGATTGCCTGCGACTGCCGCCCGTTGAGAACACCCGCATCTGAGGGAGGAAGCTACAAAGCAGGCCTGCGGCAGCCAGCCTGAAAATTCAGGTTCGCGCTACACACTGATGGGCGCACACATGAAAGACAATGTGTGCGCCACTCTCCGAGCCGTCGTCGAGGCTGTAAAATGAAAGCGCTTGACTTCTGGACCTCATATACTAGACTTATATTGAAATTGCTCCCCGCTCGACATGCCGCAAGGCCTCGGGCGGGGTTATTTATTTAGGCCGTGCCGATGCCCCCTGAGCCAGCCGTGAAGCGCGCCATAGCTTTCATCGACGGGCAGAATCTATTCCACGCAGCTCGCGAGTCCTTCGGATATCCCTATCCCAGCTATGACGTTTCGGCCCTCGCGATAACAGTATGCCAAGCGCAGGGATGGGGACTGTCCCAAACGCGGTTTTACACCGGCATCCCCGACCCAAATGATGACCCATTCTGGCATGGCTTCTGGTCTGCGAAGCTCGCTGTTATGGGGCGTCAGGGCGTCCACCTCTTCGCACGGTCCTTACGCTATCTGAACAGAGTTGTCAATTTACCGGACGGGACGAAGCACACATTTTTGGCTGGAGAAGAGAAGGGAATTGATGTACGCATCGCCCTGTATATCATCCGCTTGGCTCATCGTCAGGAGCGGGTAGCGCGGACCACCGCTTTTGTGGTCCGCGTCTTTCCGGCCCCCTGATCGAGCGATCAAATTCGTGCGCGCGCGTCGGAGGGCATTCTCACGCGGTCGACGATCAAACCGTCCGTCGGCTGACGGATTCGTTGGCGCTCGTGCCAGCGTATTCGTTGTAGCTTGATCCCGCAGGGCGGGACCAATCTTCCGGGCGGCTGACCAAACCGGCCGCACTGGGTTAAGGTGGCAGGTAAAAAGGGTGCAGTGCCCGCGCTCGGTTGGAGGCTCGCGCCAACAGGGCGAAATCGGGCTCGGTGAATTTCTCTCGCCGCCTGAGCAGGCGCACGACGATAAAGAAAGCGGAAAGAAAAGGACGCCGGAGTTTCGATCCGTCGGCTGACGGACGATAGAATACGGCACGGTGGCAATGATGGCCACGGAAAAGACGCGGACCGCAAAACCGGCGGTCCGCGCTACCTGCTTGGGGCTACTTGCCCAAGACGGTGTCGATTCCCGCGAGCACCAAATCCAGATAGGAGGGTGGCAGCTTGCCGACGCGCTCAGTGAGGAGGTCCTTATCGACGCTGACGATCAGGGAAACGTTGGCCACAGAAGCCTTTGGCAGACCGGTGACATGCGCGGACAGATGGATATTCCCCGGGGCCAAGGCCCATTTGAGATTGCTCGTCAGCGGAACGCAGACGACTGTGGCAATGCGGCTCCGATTCAGTGCGTCACCCTGCACCACGACTACCGGCCTCCTGAACCCCGGGCCGGAGCCCACCGGGGCCGGAAGATCGGCCCACCAGACCTCGCCTTGTGAGATTACCACTCGCTTCGCTCCAGGATGCGATGGGCGGCGGAGGAAACGAAGGGATCTTTGGTTTCACCCACCTCGGCACAGGCCCGGTTCATCGCCTCGGTGACCTCGTCGGGCGCGTGACGCGCCAAGTACTCCTTGAGTGCGTCGCCATACAGCCGGCTGCGTGATTTCTTCGTCCGCCGCGCCAGACGCTCCGCGCCTTGGTAGACTTCATCGGGGATAGATATCGCCGTTTTCATACCATCAGTATAACCACATACACGCACGGGTGCAAGCGCGGACCACCGCCCTGCGGCCCATAGCCTTCGGGCGGCGGTCCGCTTTTGTGGTCCGCGTCTTTTCGGCCCCCTGATGGAGCGATCAAATTCGTGCGCGCGCGTCGGAGGGCATTCTCACGCGGTCGACGATCAAACCGTCCGTCGGCTGACGGATTCGTTGGCGCTCGTGCCGGCGTATTCGTTGTAGCTTGATCCCGCAGGGCGGGACCAATCTTCCGGGCGCGTGACCAAACCGGCCCGCACCGGGTTATTGTGACAGGTAAAAAGGGTGGAGTGCCCGCGCTCGGTTGAAGGCTCGCGCCAACAGGGCGAAGTCAGGCTCGGTGAATTTCCCTCGCCGCCTGAGCAGGCGCACGGTCATAAAGAAATCGGAAAGAAAAGGACGCTGGAGCCCCGTACCAGATGGTACCGGGCGGAGTTTCGACACCGCGACAGAATAGGGAACGGTGGCGATAATAGCTACGGAAAAGACGCGGACCGCAAAACCGGCCCGTCGCATGAAGGCCATAGGCCGCAGGGCGGCATCCGCCTGCTCTTTAACCAATGGTAAAAGTTATGCTACCATGATGATGATCGACATCCGCGAGTATCACGACCGCGCCGGTCGGAGCCCTTTTCGCGAATGGTTCGCCAAGCTGAACTCCGAGGCGTCGCGGAAGGTCACAACCGCTCTATACAGGGTGGGGTTCGGAAACCTCTCCAACGCCAAAAGCCTTGGCCCGGGCGTCTACGAATGCAGAATACATTTCGGCCCTGGATACCGTGTGTATTTTGGCAAAGAGGATGAGCTGATGGTGATCCTTCTTGGCGGCGGAACGAAACAACGGCAGTCGAACGACGTCAGGGTTGCGATCGAACGGTGGGAAGACTACAAGCGGAGAAAGAAAGATC
>Ga0208821_1000728_pt1 | contig 23000 bp, 19 predicted proteins | sample June2015DPH_20_5_FD_184720 | JGI IMG/M metagenome (GOLD analysis project Ga0208821, IMG submission 184720) | Peatland microbial communities from SPRUCE experiment site at the Marcell Experimental Forest, Minnesota, USA - June2015DPH_20_40... | ecosystem: Environmental > Terrestrial > Soil >... | reverse complement strand
ATTTTGCAGCTATCCAAAAAGGATATGTCTGCTAATAGAAGGTTGATTTTAAAGATTGGCGCTGTCCTTAAAAACATTGTCTATTACTAGGTCTACGCTAATTGAGACTTGCTTTTCAACATAGAAGCATGACATATCGGTTCGATTCTGGTCTTCTTCGCATCCATGGTCATTCATCATTTCTCGATGATCTCGTCGATATCGCGATTATTTTCTAAATCGTCCTTTCTTCTTTTCGGGTGGTCATGATTGACCGGTAAATTGATAAAAAAGGAGGACCCCCTGCCCCACTGGCTCTCCACATCAATATAGCCTCGGTGGTCTTGAATGATCTGATGCGAGATGGAGAGCCCTAAGCCGCTCCCCGTACTTTTCGTGGTAAAGAAGGGATTGAAGATTTCCTCTATATTCTCCGGCGGAATTCCACATCCGGTGTCTGTACACTCGACCTGAACGTAGGGTTCCCCTCCAGGTTTTATAAAAGATCGGGTCTTAACCGTAATTTTTCCATTGTCGGAAGTGGCCTGAAGCGCATTTAATAAGATGTTCAAGAAGACTTGTTTGATCTGTTCGCGGTCAATCTGGACAGGGGGTAAATCGGAGGCATAGCTTCTAAGAATGTCGACTTGTTTCTTTTTCGTTTCTGTTGAAATTAGGAGAATCATTCCATCCAAAATCGTGTTGATATTCTCAAAATCCAGCTTTGGATCCGAGGGCCTGGCAAAATCGAGGAGCTCATTGACTAATGTAGCAATCCGATCGACCTCACCGGAGGCGATCTTGAGAAATTGATCTCGGAATTCCTCATCTTCAAGCCGCTCCGGTAATAGTTGGGTTAAGGTCTTGATGGCGACCAAGGGATTACGAATTTCGTGGGCCAGCCCGGCTGTCAGAGTTCCCAGAGAAGCAAGACGGTCTGCTCTGCGAATATAGGATTTTGATTTTTTCAAATCTTCATATAGCTTTGCATTCTCAATGGCGATCGCTGTCTGGTTTGCCAGGGTGCTGAGCAATTCAATGTCTTCGTGGGAATAGATATCTTTGTTAAACTTATAGCCCAGGTTAAGCATCCCAATGAGTTGTCCTTTTGAAATGAGGGGGAGACTCACCTCTGCCCCGATCAGCGACATCATATTAACAATGTATTTTAGTTCGGGAATATTGGCCCCCTTAGCCAATTCTTCTCGGATGATAATCTCTCCCATTTTCTGCAAATATCGGGGCAGGGGGTCGTCTTTAGGAAGCTGAGGGTTTGTTGTGGTCACATTAATGTTCTTTGATTCAAATAGAGAGTAGGCTCCTTTGTCCTCATTCCATAAAAATAGAGATGCCTTCTCAACTCCCATGGTCTTTGTAATGGTTTCAAAGACACTTTTTGCAAGGGATTGTAAATCGAGGATGGTGACCATGGCTTTGCTGAATCTTGCCAGGGTTTCGCGATAATCATACCGACTCTTAAAAAGAAATTGCTCCACGGCCTTTTCTGTGTGAGGTTTAATTCTGTTAAACAGGATTGTCACTACCAAAAGGAGGAGCAGAACAAAGCCTAATAAAAGGTAATGGATATCTCCGTAAACAATCTTCTGGAACAGGAGAGCCAGGAGAAAAGAGGGAACGAAAAGGAGCAATATTAAAAGGGCATACGTCGTTCCTTTTTTAAGGACGATATGGATGTCCATCAGTCGGTGTCTTGCAATTGCATATGAAATGATTACCACATAAAACGAAATTAAATAAAATCCAAATGGAAAGATTTCAATATTAAAATTAGGTAAAAACGTGGACGCACCTCCCAAGAAACCAACGATGGCTGCGAATAACAAATATCTAATTTGGTTTCTTGCCTGCCCTTGTGATTTGTTAAAGCGTCTGATCAGGATGTAATGGCTATAGGCTATAGTACCGATAAAAGATACGGCATAAAAAGGATAAACCATTCCAGGAATACCGTAATTGCGGAAGGAAAGTATTGGTCTAACGCCTTGAATAAATAAAGGGGTGAAATCGAAGATTAGGAAAATAAAGCTTAACGCGTAAAAGGCAGCTACCAACCTTGTTTTTTCTAATTTTAAAAAAGAATTTATAAAGTGAAAGAAGAGTGCGGGTACGAACACAGCCCCTACGTAGCACGATCTAACTACAAGGAGACCAATGCTTTTATCGGAAACCAACTCTTTAGTAAGAAGACCCCAGTGCCAAAACGAAATGCTTAAACTTAAAAGGAACCAAACTTTATTTACGCTTGAATGTCTGTTTTTTGAATAAACAAAGGCTCCTAATAATAAGCTTAACAATCCTGTTATAGCAGATGAGATAATGTAGGATATATTCATTTTACCCGTATTTTCTGATTATTAGAACCGAATTTTTCCCGCCGAACCCATGAGAATTTTTTAAGACTGTTTTAACCAATGCTTTTCTTCCGTTATTCGGAACATAATCTAAATCGCATTCCGGATCTAGAAACTCATAATTTATTGTAGGCGGAATAAATTGATGTTTTATTGTTAGAGCACTTGCAATGAGTTCTATTGACCCAGCAGCTCCTAATGCATGGCCTATCATAGATTTATTGGATGAAATAGGAATCTTATAAGATCTTTCTCCAAATACTTGTTTAATTATTTTTGTTTCAGTTTTATCATTCAACACCGTGGAACTACCGTGAGCGTTAATGTAATCAATCTCAGAGGGGTCAATTTTGGCAGCTTGGAGAGCAAGTTCCATAGCCTTTCTAGCTTGGTCACCAGTGGGTAAAGGCTGAGCCATATGATAGGCGTCATTAGTCGTCCCATAACTAAGCACCTCTCCGTAGATATGAGCATCTCTTTCTATCGCATGCTCCAAACTTTCCAAGATTAGGATACCAGCCCCCTCACCCATTACAAAACCGTCTCTCTCTTTATCAAAGGGTCTTGAGGCCTTCGTCGGGTCTCCATTCCTTGTCGAAAGTGCGCTTATTAGACAAAAAGCGCCGAATGTTAATGGGACAATAGGCGCTTCAGCACCTCCTGTAATCATAACGTCCGCAAGATCATTCTTGATTACGTAGAATGCATATCCAACGCTATCTGAGCCTGCTGCACAGGCGCTTGAGATAGTATTGGAATGGCCCCGAATACCAAATTCAACAGAGACCTGGCCCAATGCTCCTCCGGGAAAAATTTTTATTGCCAATAGTGGATCTACTCTATTCAATCCCTTCTCAATAAATACGCTATGTTGCTCTTCTGCAGATGGTATACCACCCAAAGCCGATCCTAAGGCAATCCCTGTTCTGTCTGATTTTCTGTCAGTATCTCCCAAATTTGCATCATCAAGGGCCATCCTTGTGCAAGCTGCTGCAAATTGGGCAAACCTATCCATACGTCTGGCACTTTTGGGGGGCATGAAATTTAGTGGATCGAAATCTTTCACTTCTCCGGCAACTTTAGAAGGATAGGAAGATGCATCGAAGTGGGTTATTTTTCTAACCCCTGATCTTCCACGAACTAATGAATCCCAGAAGTTATCTATTCCAATCCCGTTAGGAGCAATTACTCCCACTCCAGTTATTACTACTCTTCTCTCTTCCATTTATTCCCGTGGTAATCCTTTCCGCGATTTATGTCATTCCAAAACGAAAAATCCTTGTCCCACAATTCTCAATTCCATTGCGTCCAATATCTTGTATCCGGATTGCAAAAAAATGTTTTTCCAGTCACCAAAAGGTAAGAGGGTCTGCTTTGATGCCAGGTGAAATAAATGATGTTCCGCAAGAAAGCTTTTCGTTTTGCGCAAAGCAAAAGTGTCTTGTTTGCAAGCTTCTAAGACTAACAATTTAGAACTAGGAAACAATGTTCTTAGGTTCTTCAAAAGCTTGATTGCTTTGCCAACGCTATTCTCTGACTCGACCAATTCATGTAAGATATACAGAATTGTGAGTACATCCGCTTTCAGATTTATTTTGTCATCCAAATTCATTATATCTGATTGGAATACATAGATTTTTTCGCTTAAGTTATGCTTGGTTATGTTATTAATTGCCTCTTGGACAGCCGTGGCTGATATATCAACCCCGTAGCTTTTTTCTGACAAGGCGTCGGATAGATAAATTAAGAATTCCGCGTTGCCACAGCCCAGGTCAAATACTGATTTAAATTCATACTTTTTTATAAGTCTTTTTACATAAGGGTATGGTATTATTTTTTCCGTCTCTGCGCTTCCTGCCGTAACGTACTTAATATCTCTACTTACTTCCACGCCATATTGCTTTCGCTTACTTAGTAGATTTTCCAAATTTTCGAACACAGAGTAGTATGCACTTATAAAGTGGTATCCACCTTTGCTATAATTAAGACGAAAAGACTTTCTCATCTTGTACATATCACCGGCTAGATCTAATAAATCCAAAGATACTAGATAATTACAGATTCCTCTTAAGAAATAAATATCATAGTTATTTTCTTTGCAGAATTTTTCCAGATCTATCTTCCCATTTGTTGAAAGCTCTTCAAAAAAAGGTGTTTTAAGGAGCGTACCAATACAAGAAGAGACAAAGAATCCTCTAAAGAAAACAGTATTCTGTTTTAGACTTCTTATTAGATTTAGAAATTTTTTTAGCCCCATAACCCTAATAAGTGATATTACATCCCTGACTGTTTTCACTTTCTATATCCCTCCAAAAGAATAGGCCAAAATCAACCAGGTTTTCTTCATTAATGGGCATTCGAAAGATTGCTTTTTATCCATTCTGCAGTACGTTTAATACCCGTCTCTAAAGTTATCCTGGGGTTATATCCGATCTCATTCCTGGCCTTTGCAATATCATATGCCTCATGTAATTGCGTTTTGCCGATAGCATAGAGTTCTACAAGGAATAAACCGAATACATCACCTATTAGGGAGTTAATTTTCCATGAAATATTGCCAAAAAAACTTGGTAACTGGACTACTCTTATCTTTTGCTGAATGGCTTTAGATGCAGTCTCAATTACCTTGTTATACGTATAAGAGATATTATCAGACAGGATATATGTTTTCCCAACAACCTCCGGCTTGTCTGCCAATAATATCAATCCTCCGACGAAATTATCAATAAAACAAAAGCTCCGCAGATTATCTCCGTTCCCCATGATATAAATTTTTCCTTTGGTGATGGCATCTCGAAAGAATCGATCCAGTACCGATTTTTGATGGGGACCATAAATGAGCGAGGCCCTGACAATTACCCAGGGGATACCACACTTTCTGATCAGTCCCTCGGCTTCTAATTTAGTTTTTCCATAAATTGACATAGGTTCGCATTCGGATTTTTCCGTTATAAGAGTTCGTGTAGTGGCTGGTTTATAAACACCAGTGCTACTTATAAAGATTATTCTCTTCGTATTTTTTTCTTTACACGCCTCTAAAAGATTTTGTGTGGCCAAAACATTTCCTTTATAATAGTCTTGCTTCCGTCGGGAATATACTTCTCCGGCCAGATGATAAACGAGATCTATTCCGTCCAAAGCAGGCCCTAACGAGTCCCTAACAAGTAAATCCCCATAGGCTATGTCGACATTAAGATCTTTCAAAGGTGTGATGTCGCTGCTTTCTCTTACCAAACATCTCACAGAGTAGGTCTTTGATAAAGGCCCCACGAGATGCCTTCCAATGAATCCCGTTGCTCCAGTGACGAGAATGTTCACTCTTGAAATCATCCTTTCTCTGAGTATTCAGTGGGAACTGGCTGTGTATAACTTACGGACATGAGATTTCGTTAAAACAGATATCCGAAGTAAGCAGATGTCGTGATCACCCCCGTGGGATTTATTCCAATAGCCCAAGGTATTATTATAGATAATTTGGAGTTTTGTCAACAATTTTGTACACTTTCTCTGAGCAAATCCAACCCCGAGGGGGTCGCCTTACCTTGACAACCTCAATACTATTACAATATATTATCACTCGCTCAGGAAATTAGAGTCTGACGAAAGGGGGATCGATATATGAAGAGAAGCTTTCTGTGCATCCTGCTGGTTTTGGTAGTGGGGATTTGTCTTTCCAGCAACGTCCGGGCAGCGGACATGATCAAAATTGGTTTTGATATTGAATTGACAGGGGATATTCCAAAAGTGGGGGAAGCATCAAAATACGCTGCCGAGATGCTCAAGGAGCAGATCAATCGGGCCGGCGGGCTGAAGGTTGGGAGCAAATCCTATCAGCTAAATTTCATCTATGAGGACAATGAGACCAAAGCTGAATCTGCTGCGGCTGCGGCCCTCAAGCTTATCACTCAAGATCAGGTTTTGGGCATCATAGGTCCTCAAGCGAGCAAGCAAGCCATTCCGGCCGGAGAAGTGGCTGACGCGAATCAGACTGTCTTGATCACCGGTTGGTCCACCAATCCAAAGACAACGCTGGATCGCCCCTGGGTCTTCCGCGCCTGCTTCTTAGATCCTTTTCAGGGCCCTGTGCTTGCCAGGTTCGCCACCGAGGAGTTAAAAGCGAAGAAGGCAGCTATTCTTTATGACATTGCCAGCGATTATCCCAAGGGCCTTGCAGAATTTTTTAAAGAAGCCTTCGAGAAGATTCACGGAAAGGGTTCTGTCGTGGCCTTTGAAACGTTTACCACCAAAGACCGGGACTTCAGTGCCCAGCTCACCAAGATTGCGGCATCAAAGGCGGACATCCTGTTTACGCCTCAGTACTACGATGAAGTTCCTCTGATCGTGAAGCAGGCCCACGAACTGGGTTGGAAGAAGCCCATCCTGGGCAGCGATTCCTGGGGCTCGGCCGAGCTCATGAAGCTTTGCGGTAATGACTGTAAAGGTCTCTTCTTCAGCACCCATTATGCCGCGGCCGGAGCTAAGGGGACAACCAAACAATTCATCGATCAATATAAGGCCAGGTATGGATACGAGCCAGATGACGTATCTGCTTTGACCTGGGATGCCACTCGCCTATTGCTCCGGGCAATTCAGAATACGAAGGGGCTGACAGGCGACTTGAAGAAAGACAGGAAGGCCATCCGCGATCAGATGGCCAGGATCAGGGAATTCGATGGAATCACCGGTAAGATGTCTTTCGACGGAAGGACGGGGGATCCTATCAAGTGCGCCGTGATCGTCAAGATCAGCCAAGAAGGAAAGTTCGAGTTTTATAAATCCGTTTGTCCATAAGAGACCTCTGGGTAAACTCCTTCAGAGAGCGGGGGCGGGCGGGTGAAACACTTCCTCCGCTCTTCCTTTAGTCTTCAGGATGATGGAAAGCCCTTATCTTTAGGTCGAGGGTAGTTTCGTCTGGGAGACAAGAGAATTGACTCTCTCCATATTCATTCAGAATGTCATGAACGCCCTCCAGTGGGGAAGCTTTTACGCCCTCATCGCCCTGGGTTATTCAATGGTCTATGGGGTTTTGCTGCTCATCAATTTTGCCCATGGAGATATCTTCATGGTGGGGGCGTACATCGGTTTTTTCATCTCAACCTTTCTGCTGGGAGCCTATGGTTTTCAACTTCCTTGGAAATTGTCCGGCGGCCTTGTCATTTTCCTGACCTTTCTTCTGACCATGGCTTTAACAGCCGGGGTGGGGGTGGCCATCGAAAGGGTGGCTTACCGTCCTCTCAGGCGAAAGGGTGTCAGCCGGCTTTACTTGGTGATCACTGCCCTGATGGTAGGGTTATTGCTTGAGAATGGGAACCTTGCCCTGCTCGGGGCCAGTCGCAGAAACTTTCCTGAGTTGATCCCCAAGGTCCTGTACAGCGTGGGAGGGGTGAACTTCTCCAATACAAAGATTATTGTCATCATCGTCACGCTCTTGGTCTTCGTCTTCCTTCAGACTGTGGTGCTCAAGACCAAATGGGGTATGGCCATGCGGGCCATCTCTTATGATCGGATGGCCGTTCCCCTGATGGGGGTTCCGGTGGACACGATTATTGTCATGACCTTTGTGCTCGGATCTTCAATGGCCGCTGTAGCTGGAATCCTCTTCGCCGTCTCTTACCCGGTCCTGGAGCCGTATATGGGAGCGCTGGTGGGCTGGAAGGCGTTCATCGCAGCCGTGGTGGGCGGAATCGGTGAGATTCGCGGAGCGATTGCGGGAGGATTCATTCTGGGATTCACGGAGATCTTCGTCGCGACCGTATTCCCTTCAACCTTCCGGGATCTCATTGCCTTCGGGGTCCTTTTGTTGATTCTAACCCTCCGTCCCAATGGAATCTTCGGCATTGCGAGGAGAACCAAAGTTTGAACAAAGGAGAAGTCAGAATCCAGAATTCAGAATCCAGGAGTCGAATCCCAGAATGAAACGGCCACCTGCGAAACATTTTCAAGTAGTAAGTTACTGGAGGCATATCTTTCTTCTATTCTGGATTCTGGCTCCTGAATTCTGGATTCCAGAATGCTCGTTTGGTTTTGTAGGATGAAACAGTATTCTTTGACACTTTCGGCGTTTCTTTTCTTCGTTTTGGTTGTGGGGCTATCCTGGGCTGGAACGCTAAGCTCTTACATTCAGTTGGTTCTCATGTTTGTCGGCGTCAACATCATGATGTCGTCGAGCCTGAACCTTGTCAATGGATACATGGGCGAGTTTTCCTGCGGGCACGCGGGGTTCATGGCTGTAGGAGCCTACGCGGCCTCGCTCGTCACCGTCTGGTGCTTTACGGCAGAGTCCGTGTTTGGTCCTAACCTTCTGCCTCCTGCATGGGCGGTCGTGCTTTTTCCTTTCATCCTCCTTTTCGGAGGTGTCATCGCGGCCCTCGCGGGGCTCCTGGTGGCCATTCCTTCCTTCCGAACCCGGGGAGATTACCTGGCCATCATCACCCTGGCGGTCAACTACATCGTCAAGTCTGCCATTGAGAACATCCAGCCCATCGGCGGAGCCCGGGGCTTCATGGGGATGGCCCGGGTGGTCAACGGGATGAAAGAGGTGGCGGATATCCCCTGGATGATGATCTGGACATGGGCCTTTGTTTTCCTGACCGTTTTGCTCATCAAGCGTTTTGTCTCCTCCACATACGGCAAGGGAATTATCGCTATTCGTGAGGACGAGATCGCTGCCGAGATTATGGGCGTCAACACCCGAAGGGCAAAGATGGTGGCCTTCATGCTCTCTTCCGGGCTTGCGGGGTTGGCAGGAGGCCTGTTCGCTCACATCCTAGGTTACATCAACCCCGGCAGCTTCGGGATTATGAAATCTACCGAAGCACTCGTGATGGTCTATTTAGGAGGGATGGGTTCGTTGAGCGGGTCCGTGCTCAGTGCAGTCCTCTTCACGCTCCTCCTTGAGATTCTGAGGCCGTTGCAGCTTTATAAGTGGGTCGTCGTTCCGTTCATCCTGATCCTCCTGATGCTCTTTCGTACAGAAGGGTTGCTGGGTCATCGAGAGTTGACGGACGTTTTCCCAATTCTTAAGCGTATTTTTGGTTCAAGGGAGGAGGTCCATGCCGCTTTTTGAGGTGCGCGCGTTAACGCATTTTTTCGGAGGATTGAGAGCCGTTTCCGATTTCAACCTTACCTTTGACGGTGGAGAGCTGACGGGCTTGATCGGACCCAACGGCGCCGGCAAGACGACGGTGTTCAACCTGGTGTGTGGGGTTTACCATCCCACTCACGGAGAAGTAAGAATCGATGGGCGAAGCCTGGGAAGACTCTATCCCCATCAGGTGACAGCCATGGGGATAGCCAGGACGTTTCAAAACATTCGTCTCTGGCCTGAAATGACCGTCCTCGACAACATCCGGGTCTGCCATAATTATAAATTGGGCTATGGATTTCTCGACACGATCTTTCAGACCTCCCGATACCATACAGCCGAAAAAGGGATCGGGCGAAGGGCGAGAGAGGTTCTCGAGATTATGGGACTCCGGGATCATGCCGAGGAACTGGCCAAGAATCTTCCCTATGGCCTCCAGCGCAAGGTGGAAATTGCTCGGGCTCTCATTTTACGCCCCAAACTGCTGCTTCTGGATGAACCTTCTGCAGGCATGAACCTCGGCGAGAAGGAGGCGCTCATCGGGCTCATCCGATGGATCCGCAAGGAGTTCAACCTGACGATCTGGCTGATCGAGCACGAGATGAGAGTGGTGATGAATCTTTGCGAGAGAATTCAGGTATTGGATTTCGGACAGACGATCGCGGAAGGAACGCCTGAGGAAATCCAGGGTAACCCTCGCGTGGTGGAGGCCTACCTGGGGAAAGAGGTCGGTTGATGCTCCTCTGCGTTGAAGATCTTCGCGTTGGCTACGGCCCTATTGAGGCCCTTCATGGAATTACCTTTGGTGTGAGGGAAGGGGAGATTGTTACCTTAATCGGCGCCAACGGCGCTGGAAAGTCTACAACCCTGATGAGCATTATGCGCCTCCCTCCTCCTGAAGCTCCGGTCTACCACTCAGGAAAGATGATTTTTGAAGGGAGAGATCTCACACAGTTTTCGCCCCATCACGTCGTGAGCCGGCTGGGGATCTCCCTGGTGCCGGAGGGGAGGCGGATCTTCGGGAATCTGACGGTATGGGAGAATTTGAAGATTGCAGCCTACGCCCATGAGGATCGTCAAGAGATTCAGAAAAAGACAAAACGGATCTTCGGCCTCTTCCCGAGGTTGGAGGAGCGCCGCCATCAGGCGGCGGATACCCTGAGCGGCGGAGAACAGCAGATGCTCTCCGTTGCCCGCGCCATGATGACCGGAGGCAGGATGATGCTTCTGGACGAACCTTCCATGGGACTTGCTCCTTTTTTGATGTATGAGCTCTTTCACGTTTTGAAGGAGATCAATCAGCAAGGGACGACGATTTTGCTGGTGGAGCAGAATGCAAGGATCGCTCTCAAATATGCGCACCGGGGTTATGTCTTGGAGACGGGCAACATCCTTTTGGAAGGAGACGCGAGGGAATTGGCCAAGGATGAGAAGGTTAAGAAGGCCTACCTGGGAGAGTGAATCCAATCCCCTTATCGTGTGAAAAAATTCGGGGAGGGCGGCGGGCAAGAATATGTCTAAAGTTTTACAAATGCGGTTATTTTAGAGGGTAAAGCTAACAGGAGTCTGTAATTGCTCAATAGGTATCAATTCTTTCCTCGTAGGGAGTTAACGTGAAGATGTGCCGTTGTAAAACTTTCTCGACATCCCTGCCCGCCCTTTGCGGTCGCAGGGTGTAAAAAGAGAACGGGCGAGGGGGGTAGGCGGGATTTTGAATTTTTCCACAACTTCTATGATAATATGACCAGCATGCCTGTAAAACTTCCTGAAGAACAACAGTGCAGTGTTATGACATTCCCAGAGGATCTGCTTTATGCCGATACCCATGAATGGGTGAGAGACGAAGGGGGCAAGGTGACGATCGGGGTGACGGACTATGCTCAGAGTCAGTTGAAAGATGTGGTCTATGTGGATCTCCCCGAAGTCGGCTCTGAATTTGAGAGAGGAGATAGCATTGGAGTGGTCGAGTCGGTCAAGACCGTTGCTGATGTTTACACTCCGGTGACGGGTAGAGTGACGGAGGCAAATTTTGCCCTGAAGGATCATCCCGAATTCATCAATGAAGACCCATACGGAAAGGGATGGCTGATTAAAATGGAGATTCAAAACAGAGGGGAGTTAAAGGGGCTCCTATCCTCTAAAGCCTATCAGGGGTCTTTGGCAACGGATGAATAACTCTGGTGTCGGACGAGCTTTCGAATTTTGCAAATAAGATTTATGGATCGTAGAGGATATATCATTGATTTGGGTCTGGTTGATTATGAAAAGGCATTGGATCTCCAGCATCGATTCTGGTCGAAGCGAGTGGAAGAGGAGTTACCGGATGTACTGCTGATCCTTGAACATCCCCATGTGATTACCCTTGGAAGACGTGGAAACCGATCCCATCTGGTAGCACCTTCAGAAGTCTTGGAGGGAATGAAGATTCCCATTTTCCATGTGGAGAGGGGCGGGGATGTCACCTACCACGGTCCTGGGCAGATCGTGGCCTACCCCATCCTCAATCTGGAAGAATACGGGTATCGGGTCATTCGATACGTCGATCAGCTGGAGGAAATTGTTCTGCGCGTCCTCAGGGATTTTGGAATTGAAGGAAGAAGAGACCCCTTAAATCGAGGTGTCTGGGTGGCCGAAGAGAAGATTGCCTCAGTCGGGGTGGCGATAAAAAGAAAGATATCCCTCCACGGCATTGCGCTTAACTACGAGACAGACCTAAAACACTTTGACCTCATCAACGCATGCGGGCTCAAAGAAAAGAAGATGACCTCTATGGCAAAGATTCTTGGAAAAAGGATCTCCCGAGAAAGTGTGACCAAGAGTCTCTCTCTGAATTTCAGAGAGGTCTTTAAAGGGGAATGGGAGGAAAAAGATATACAAGAGCTGATAACGGATTGGAATGAGCACGTGAGTCTTGGAATTCCGTGGAAATGCAAATGATAACGAGGGGCAGAAACGTTGAGAAAACCGCCCTGGCTGAAAAAGCGAATTCCCCCTCTTCGGGATGTTGAGAAAGTCAGATCAATCCTGAAGCAGACAGACCTTCATACGGTTTGCCAGGAGGCCCGTTGCCCAAACCTGGCTGAGTGTTTCGCCGGAGGGACAGCCACGTTTCTCATTCTGGGAAGGGTTTGTACAAGGGATTGTGGTTTTTGTGCCGTGGAGCGTGGTGTTCCCGCTCCGCCCGATGAAGCGGAGCCTGGGAGGGTTAGCCAGGCTGTCCGGAAGATGGGTCTCCATTACGTGGTCATCACCTCGGTCACCCGCGATGATCTTCCGGATGGGGGAGCATCTTCTTTTGCCAAAACGATTCGAGCCATCCGCGCATTGAATTCGAAGACAAAGGTTGAGGTATTGATCCCCGATTTTAAAGGAGATCAAGACTCCTTGAAGACCGTCCTGGAAGAATGGCCGGAGATCCTGAATCACAATATCGAAACCATCCCGCGACTTTATCCGAGAGTCCGCCCTCTGGCGGACTACAAAAGATCACTGAATTTACTTAAGACGTCAAAAGATGATTATCCGCACATAGCTACCAAATCGGGCTTTATGCTTGGATTCGGAGAGACTCGAGACGAGGTTTTAGAAGTGCTTCAGGATTTGAGAGAGGTAGGGTGTGACTTCTTGACGATCGGTCAATACCTTCAACCCCGTCAGGATCGTTTACCGGTCATACGATTTATTCCCCCTGAAGAATTCGAAGAGTATAAAAGGGTAGGGGAAACAATGGGCTTTAGAGCGGTTGCCTCAGGTCCCTTTGTCCGAAGCTCTTTTCATGCGGCCCAGATGTTTGAAACAATCGAAGTTCAATAGCCTTCAAGCAATAATCATAACGAATATCTTGATAAAACGCCTAATCATGGTATATTTCCAATAATGGTACCATTGAAGAAACACACAACAGCCAAAGACCTTTCACTCACCAAGAGAGGATTCCTTAAAAAGCAGCTACTTAAAGAGTCAGCTACAGCAGCAGATGACTCCATGACGGTTTTACAAGAGTTTGAGACATTTGAAGAGGATTTACCCTTTAACGGACCATGTAATAGAAGAATCATACCTCCGGGCGATTGGCCGGCAAGTGACCCGTGAACGGGGCGCAATAGGAAATGATGTTTCATCTCCGGGAAGCGTTGCCTCTTGGGCAAAGAGCTTCACAATCGTCGGTTTCTTGAAAGATTAGGGATGATCGGGAGGGTGAGCAAAAAAAAGCTGACCGAAAATATTCAAATCATCCTCGACTAAATGTACTATTGACCTAAGGAAAAGGAGTGGAAAAAGATGTTGCCGAGTAGATTACTAACTATTCTCATCATTTCAGTGCTTTCCTTCACATCCTGTACCCTGAAGGAGGCTCAAGCTCCTCCTGTAGTCCAGCCGCCGCCGGTTGTTCAACTTCCTCCAAAGCCGGCCAAGATTGCTCTGGTGTTGGGGGCGGGTTCGTCAAAAGGGTTTGCGCATATCGGCGTGCTCAAGATCCTCGAATCGAATAAAATACCGATTCACATGATCGTGGGAACCAGCGCGGGGAGTGTCGTGGGGAGCCTGTATGCCTACGGCATGGATGCCTTCGCGCTTCAAAAACTTTCTTTCTCGGTGCAAAAAGACGACATTGTCGATGTTATCTATATCCCGAGCAATGGGTTTATCAAAGGGGAGAAACTCGAGGAATTCATTAACAAGACAGTGAATCATACCCCGATGGAAAAGTTGAAGATTCCCTTTTATGCCGTGGCTACGGATTTGGAAACGGGTCAGGAGATGGTCTTCGGAAAGGGCAATACCGGGACAGCGGTCAGGGCGAGCTGTTCCATCCCGGGGATTTTCAGGCCGGTAAGAATTTCCGATCGAATTTATGTGGATGGGGGGGTTGTCAGCCCGGTGGCTGTGGACGCGGCAAAGAGACTCGGAGCGGATGTTGTCATTGCGGTGGATATTTCCTCAACGGTGGATCGTACCCAGCCTGAGGGAACGATTGATACCATCCTGCAATCCATCAACATCATGTATTCAAAACTCGGCTCGATCCAGGTCTGCAAGGCGGATGTGGTCATCAAACCAAAGGTGTCCTACATTGGTTCAGGCGATTTTTCAAAAAGGCACGAGGCGATTCTGGAGGGAGAGAAGGCTGCAATCGAAGCTCTACCGCAGATTACGCAGATCGTCACTCAGCTTCGGCAGGAGAAGAGATTGGAGTGAAATGATCCCCGGTGCAGCCCGTAGACGCCATGTCTTGACGGAATTGGGTACCAGAGAGCCAGGTCCCTTTCTTCCCAGACGCCTGTGATGATTGAGTTATGGCTGTTTGGTACCGATATTCCACTCGGCAGGGTTGGGGGAGGACCAGCTGCCGGATATCCAACCTTCGTCTGCCTTCCCAAAACCAATAGTGGGTCGAAACCATCGAGCCAGAAAAATATTTTTGGTTACTGGCAGTCTCCCTGACCTCAGTTCTCACATTCGGCAATACACGATTGATACTCGATTCTGGCATTGTCAAGGCACATATTAAGCGTCCCAGCATCATCTGGGTCATCGTACTGGTCTTTGCACGATTGGACCTCCGATTCATACGCATCTCGACAATCTGACTTGCAGCCAGCCATGGATCGGAGGCTGAATCCAAAATTGATCAACACTAAAATCGAAAGGATAATGATCCATTTCCTTGTCATCATCTCACCTCTTTCTATTCCGGTACATGGCTATAACTAAAACCCCTGACCCATGCATCCATAGTATTCCTCGTCCTAAATCTTTATTTCACAGCTTCATCCAAAATATAAATTCGCCCAATGAACCGTAGGTTATTTTGTCAAATTATTGATGATGGCTCTTCCGGAGTATTTTCCGTTCGCAAGCTCGTCAAATATTTGATTGACTTCTGAGAGGCTCCCGACCCTGCTGACGTGAGTCTTCACTTTACCTTCCGCTGCCAGCTGAACTAATGCCCTCATGTCCTCAACGGTGCCCACGGCGGACGACATGATGAGTGGGTCCATCCGTAACAGCTCCAATGGGCTTATGGATATGCCTCCTTCGCTTACGGGCGGCATCCCCACCGAGATAAATACTCCCCCCTGTTTCAATAACTTTAGCCCGAGCTCAAACCCAGCTAATTTGGTCGAAAATACGATACTGGCATACACTCCACCAAAATTCTCCTTAACAAATTTGACTGCTTCGTTTGCATCCACAGCATCAAACGCACCCAATCTCTTGATGAATTCAATTTTTTCTTGGCCCACGTCAACACCGATCACTTTATACCCGAATGCTTTGGCAATCTGAACCGCATAGTGACCGAGACCACCCGCCGCGCCAACAATGGCTACCGGCTTTCCTGGCGAGACGTCGAACTTAATCAGTTTTTTTACAGCGCCGTAAGCTGTTAATCCTCCACACGCCAAGGAAACTTCGTTATCACTTACTTGTTCGGGCAGCTTTACCAACGCTTTTGCCCATACCGAAATGTACTCTGCATAGGTGCCAAGAACGACCTTAGCCTCCTTGCAGAGCCTGGGTTTTCCGCTGAGGCAATATTCGCAGGCCCCGCACCAGTATCCCCCTCCTGTACCACCGAGGCCCAATATCACCCTGTCGCCTTCCTTTACGAACTTCCCCGCTTCGGGCCCCAATTCCTCGACGATTCCTACGCCTTCATGACCCATTGGAATTGGATACGGCGGGACGAGCCGAGGCCAATCCCCCTTAACCAAATGTACATCCGAATGACAAACACCTGTGGCGGTAATCCTGACCAAGGCTTCCTCGAATCCAGGGGAAGGCTTAGGTACATCTTTTATGGTCAGTTTACCTTTATCAAGAATAGCTGCTTTCATACTGTTCTATCTCCCATATTTGATAAGAACTTGCTTTCGAGTGTGAGAAGTATAGCTAAACGGAATCTCATGCGTCAAGTTGATAAGATGCTAAGCAATCGACTTTCGGATGTCAAGGGGTCTAAAAAGGGTCAGCTTAGGAATTCATGAAATTCCTTCTCGTCATTTTTTAATCTCAGGAGACGATGATTGACGGAGGGCTTTGGGGGGTCTCTCGACCCTCTCCAGCATGAGATCGTCGTATTCAGAGCATCCTGGAGAGGTTTCATTTTCCTCCACCTGGTTGGATCCGAGCGAGATTGATTTTTCTACAGCCTCAACGCGGGCGCTGAGCCGCCGCGTCTTGGCGGTCGGCTCCAGCGGGTTGTTGGGCTCGAACCACCCACCGCAACTTCACGGGTCTTGCAATCAAACACTACGGCTGCCGGATATGTCGGATTGCGAGACTTGACCACGATTCACTCTCATCCCTCTAAATCAAGCAAAAAGAAAGTGCGTTTCGATTCTGAGTAGTCCCCATACTCCTTCTCGCGGTCCCAAATGCGCAGCCGTATGAAGAAGGCGAGCTTGCGCCCTAGCCGTTCAATTGCTTCGGCGAGCACCTCCTGATCGATCATGGTCGCGGTACCGCAGCGCGTCGAACCTCCCTTTGGGTGCGGCGGCGCCCAATTGTCGTTCCATATCCGAGTTCTCGAGGCAACCTTCCCATCGGATGCAATACAGTCGATGCTCTCGTGTGTACACCGGATTTCGGTATTGGTAACCGTATAAGGGGCGGGGATCCTCAGCCCCATGCCGAAATAGTCGCTTTGCCATGTTCCAAACGGTGTCGGAAAGAGGCAACTGCAGACCGCGACCTCGTCACCCGTTTTGCCTTCCGTGCTTGCTTCCTCGATCGTGATCTCCGCTGGCGGACCCTTGAGCTCGAACGTATCTGCGATCGACAGCAATGGCATTTTTTCATAGAGGAAGGCGCCGTCGGGCAGTTCGTAATCCGGCGTTACGAGATGGGCGCTGAGCGTCAGATTGCCGAATTTCTGCACTGAAGACGCTACTGGTGTGTCGAGCGAGACGAGCCTCATCCCTTCCGCTCGTGCGGCCTGCACGAGCTCGCGGATGAGGGGCGTGAGATCAGCGCCGGGAGCGCAGAATCTTTCGGGGAAGTCCGTGAGCCACGCCGGCCTTGCGCCGGGTTCGACATCGAAGAAACCGGCAATCCCGTCAACGATCTCGACGCAGTAGCCTTCCGCGATCCTCTGGGGGATACGCCACTCGCTCACGGCATAAGCCAGAGTCCGCAGGTACGCGGAGAGGAAGACCTCTCTCATCCGCTGCCAGTACTGGCCCATGATTCCCGCGCGTGCGTCCAGCACGTCGTCGAAATAGTGCGGGTAGCGGGTGTAGTGCGTGCCCAGCTTATCCCGGAGGGTTTTCCACTCGTAGGCCCAGTGTTGTAGAAAGGGGTAGCCGCTGATGCGTTCCAGCTTCCTCAAATTGCTCACGAATATCGGCGGAACATGCGCGGTCTTGTGCTCCTCGAAGTAGCTGCCGCCCTCGAAGTCGGCCGGAGCCCATCCCGAGTGAGCCTGGCGCCATCCGCCGATGCCGCGCCCCTGTCCATAGGTCCGCTCCAGAATGATGTCGGCGAGAATGGAAGGGCAATGGACGCGCGATGCGAGCGCCGTGCGCGTGGGTCTGCCGTCCGGCGAGGTCAGAAAGACGATAGTGAGGACCGCGCAGACTTCGGACTCGGTCTTGCACTGATCGAGATAGTCCAAAAGCGCGTCCGTCGTTGAGGACCTCGTGCCCGGATTATTGAGGAGGTTGCGGATTTCCTTGGCCGTTCTCCAGCGTGACATTGGCACTGGCCATTTGAGCCGTTCGAAGAGGAAGGAAAGTGCGAGGGGGGCTGAGTTTGCTAGGAACCATGGCGTCTCCGGGATCGGCTGTTCCCGGACCTCCTCGACCAATGTGTCCACGAAGGCAGTCGTGATCTTGTCGGCAAGCTCCACCTGCCCGACGAGCATCAGGAAGCGCACCAGGTATTTGTAGCCAACCACGAAACTGTAGCGTCGGCGTCGGTAGGAGGGAGCGGGCACCGACGTGTCCTTGATGTATTGGAGCCAGCGATCCGGGTAGTGCTTCGCGGCGAGCCTGATCCGCGTCATTGTCTCGGTCTCGGACGTGTAGTAGCTCTGCCAGCCGTGGCGATGAATGTGGGCTTTGACGAGCCACGGGTATGCAGCGTCTTTGCCCTCGACCGCGAGGCTCACAAGGAAGGCTTCGTCGAGGATCTCTTCAGCACCGTAGGTTGTTTCGCTCGTCTCGAAGTAGGAGAGAATCGAGTGCAGAGCGTACAATGCTTTGCCCTGGGTCTTCCAGTGATGGAGCCACTTCACCATGAATTCCTCGCGGCTCCTGTAATGGACGGCCACAGCTGCTTCGACGACGACGGCGAAATCCTTATAGCCGAACGATGTGGGGTCGACCTTGGCAGCCTCTTTCTCCCGCTCGGAAAGCTCCTCTTCTTTGGTCGCTTTGATTTCGCGGGCAGCTTTCGGCGGGCGGCCGAGAAAGGCAGCTTGACTATCGAGGAGTTTACGGGCGGCAGGTTCATTGACCGCGCGGTCCTCGAGAACCCCCAGGCTTCGCTCGTCAAGGAACGTGCGGGCTAGTGCGGCACCTTCCGGGGATTCGAGATCCATAATCTTCGCGAGTTCGATCAGGCACTCGTCGGCATAGGAATAATCGTCGGTCGAGAGGTGGTGTTTGTAGAGGGAGGGCAACCGCTCGGGCGCAACCTTCGCCACGACTTCGATAAGCTCAGATCGTACGTGATTCGTCTCGTCGCCGTCCGTGAATTCCGTTATCATCTCGATGATCGGGACGAGCGTATCGATGTGTGCCCGCGTCACAGCCGGTTTCTTCGCGCTCAACTCGACAACGGCATCGAGCACATCCATCGCGTGGAGGTCTTTTCGCCAGCCATAGCTGACAAGGCATTCGGCGGCGTGCCCCAGAAACTCGGCCTGTCTTCCGTCCTCATAGAGTAGCGCCAAGTTCGCGAGTTCCGTCCAACGCCCTGAACGCTCGTTGAACTCCGTCACCTTCGCTGAAAGGACTTTCGCCTCGTCGGTGAGAAGCGCGGCTGCACCGTCCTTATCAAGGAGAGGAATCCTGTCGCCCACATTGCGTGTCACCCAGATCGTGTCAGACCAATGGGCGGATTGGCGCGCTATGCTCAGCTCCGAGGCCGGCACCTTCGTATTGCCGGGGTCGGAAAGACCAAGGAAATGCAGATCGACGGCGATGCGGCGGAGAGCCTCGTTGAAGGCCCGATACTGTGCATCTTCTCTTTCGGGAGCTGGACCCCACTGGACAGGCTCCAAATCAGCAGCCTCGGCGTAGACGGCGGAGAAGGTGGGAACGAGCCGGCCTTCCGTAATGTTCCTTGCGATCTCCTCGAGCTGTGCCAGACCCTGCGGTAGCCACCCCAGATCGGCCTCACCGAGCCCCGGATGGATCATCGAGTAATCGCCGCCCCTCGCGCAAAAACCTACATATAGCGCGGTCCAGAACGCCTCGTAGAAGAAGGACGTGACCTCCGCGTTCTCACCGAGTGAATAGTGCTCGCGGATGAGGTCTTTGGGCACCGGAGGGATATGCACTTCTATCTTTGCATCGCGATCGCGCCAGAGGAAACAGCATGCGGCAAAGGCCGAGAGGGACTCCTTACCGAGAGGGACGAGTTCTCTGACATCCGCGCCCGTGAAGTTGCCCGCCCGTATGAGCGCGTCGTGGATCAATCGCCGGTGATCCTTCCACTTGGCGCCGCTTAACGTCTTGCGGACGAGCTGAAGGCCCTCGATGTTTTGCGCATCACCTAGCAGACGGATGAACCTCGCGACATGGGGCTCTGGCTTCTTGAAGCTGCGCGCATAGTTTAGCGTGCGCCGCACTGTCTCCTTATCCATCAGCGCACTGACCGAGAGGAGCTGATCCGAGAGCTCTGTGAATTCCCGCTCGGGGCGGTGCCGCAGCGCGATCCATGCGTTGACGCGGCGAGCCAGTTCATTGAGGCACGCTGGTAAGATCTGAGGGGACATTTCATTTGGGCCGAGGCGGGCGAGCTGTGTCACTTCGCTGTCGGTCAAGTCGTGGATGTCGTCGACAAGGTTCAGCGTCTGCTGGCGGTTGTCGGAAACCGCGAGGACAGTCCCTCGGTAAGTGGGAAAATCATGCGATTGAAACTCGCGCGCGTTTGAAACGCGGGTCTTAAGACTGCGAAGGGATACTGTTCGCGGAAGGTCTCCGTCTTCGAAGGTCTTCGCTTCCGCGACGGCGAGGATGTTTACGATCTGCTGATCGGGCCAGCCCTTCGCGAGGGATTCTACGACCCAATCCCGCGTTGCACCTGCGAGCAAATCCTTGAAATCGCCTGCCTGCGCCCTTGCGAGCCATAGCCAGCCCCATCGCCAGTATTCAGGCGCATCATTCGCGAGCCAGTTGATGATCTTCGGCAGGAGCGCCTGATAGCTTTCCGCATGGTCATCCCGCTCCCGCACCCATGCGAATATGCTCGAGTGGAAAGGGACCATGCCGACATTGCGTGGCTCCAAAAGATGGTCGATCTGGCTGAAGTCCCCTAGCACCTGTCTTATGCCGAGGCTTGGCCAGAAGAAGTCCGATCCCGCGAGCATGTGGAGGGCGTTTTTGGCATCCGCGCTGAGGCGAACCCAGAGTCCCCGATAGTAGACGCGGATATCACCATCCGGACACGGCGGGAGCAATTGAATTTCCTCCGCAGACGTTGGACGGCCTGCGCGTATGAGCCCCTCATATGCGTAAATCAAATGCAGCGGGTGACCCTGGCTGATATTAAAAAAAACCCTCGCGATCTCATCGATCATTTCGGCGCGCCGCTGGGGCGTCGGATCAAACCGCAGGATGAGTGGACGCGCCTTGTCCTGCTGCACCACCCAGCGATGGACCGCGACCTCGTCCATGCGCGGAATCTCGATCCAGTCATCCTCATTCGCGATCGTCAGCAGCTTGCCGGGCAGCTGCTCGTCGGGGACACGCTGTGTTCCGACGATAAGACTGACATTTGGCGGCAGCGGGAGCAGCTCGTTGAAGAGGTGATTGAGCTGGTCGACGCGCTGCGTGTCACGCCATACCTGATCGAGTCCGTCGACGACGATGTAAAGCCGCTGCCCTTTGGTGGCGAGGTTGGCCGCGGTAATCCCGATGGCGGACCGTAACTTATCGGCATCTTCCGCGACGCCCGCCATGGCTTCAGGATGGCGCACATAGAGCTGATCCATCAGCGAGGTCGAAATCTGGATGAAAGAGATGCGGTTGGAACTCGAGTCCTCTGCCGACAGAAAGTAGTGGTGTCGCGTGACGGCCGCCCCTTCCTTTTGAAGCTCCTGCGTCAGATAGCTGAGGTAGGTGCTCTTCCCGCGTCCGGGCGTTCCCCAAAGGATCGTGATCGGATTGTCGTCCTTCACAATGCGCCCGCGAATGGATTTTGTCGAATGCCTCGTTCGGCGGGCTGTAGCCGTCGGGGACGATAAAGTCCTGCCGGATCGGTTGCGGGCGGCGCTTCGTAATGAGCTGTACAACATGCTCCCGTAGAATACGACCATCGGGCTCCGGCTGGTTCTGGTAGATCGCCCAACGCCGTACGTTGTGGCGGAAGGCAAGCCAGCCCAGCGCATCCGTGTCCGTAGGCACGAGCTGATCGCGCAAATAATTTTCGTATCCGTCGAGGTCCGGCAGACCTCCTAAGAAATCGAAGGCGCGGAAGAACGCCTTGGCGTCGGCGGCGCCTCCGCACGCGCCCTCAACTGACTCGCGAATTTCCTTTTGTAGGAGATCAAGGTCGACCCGCGTGCCCTTCAGACACTTGGCGAACTCTGCAGACGGTATGCGGTTGGTCTTAAGGCCCGCACTGTGGATTGGACCCATCGCGGCGACGCGGGCGAGGGACTTCGCCCACTTTTCGAGCATTGAGGTCCCGTTTTTGGTCTTGGCGAGAAGCCAGTCCCAATCCAGCTCGTAACGGTCGGGGTCAACCGTGAACTTGACCTGCAGGAACTCGTAGGAACCGTCCTTGCGTGCAGCCACAACGTCGTCGAGCGCTCGGTAATTCGTGTCGTCCGCCTCGAGCAGCACCCACGCGTAGAGCTCAGGGTCTCGGTACTGGCGAATGAGCACCTCGATGCCGGCGAGGTCTTGATACTCGTAACCGGCTCTTGTTATCGCGGCGGGCTTTATCTGGACTTTAGCCATCACCATACCTTGCCGTAACTATGGCCTGCTGCCGCTTCCGTGAAAATCCCTATGCCCAACATTATTTCTTATGTTTAATGGCTATTTTTGGTAAAATTTATGGAAATTTGGTGGTAATGTCAAGAAGATATTTGGGGGACGCATTTCTAAGTTGTTAAAATATAAGGATAAAATATTATAGTTGTAAATTATGTTGCATGAGATATAATTTCCAAATTATAAGCTATGCCAGAAAACCCCAGGCTTTTAAGCCTGGGGATGAATGGCATCCTTTCGAAGCGAAGCCAGTTGAAACCTGGCGGAGCGGAGTAATTTCCGACATGATCTGGCTATGGCCAGATATCAGACTGGGTCTCATACGAAACACCGCTTGCAGTACCACCTGGTGTGGATACCGAAATATCGTCGGCGAATACTGCGAGGTAAAAT
>Ga0208821_1000727_pt1 | contig 23041 bp, 18 predicted proteins | sample June2015DPH_20_5_FD_184720 | JGI IMG/M metagenome (GOLD analysis project Ga0208821, IMG submission 184720) | Peatland microbial communities from SPRUCE experiment site at the Marcell Experimental Forest, Minnesota, USA - June2015DPH_20_40... | ecosystem: Environmental > Terrestrial > Soil >... | reverse complement strand
ACCGCTCCATACACCCAGGCATCGCGATGATTGCCCGCCACCACCCACTCATCGGGCGAAGACGCTCCGCGAACTTTGCCAATGACATCCCAAATGGTGCGGAACTGGTAGTCCTGCTTAAGGTGCATCTTCACTTTCGCGGGGCCGGGACCAACGTGGTAGGTAAACGGCAGCGCTCCCTGCCACTCGCGCGGCGAGAGCGGGCCGCCGAGGTGCTCGAGAATCGGCGAGGCATCAGCGTAAGAAAGCGGAGTCACGGGAATCTTCGGCAACTGCTCGGAGTCGGCGGGAGAAATGCGCTTGGCATCCGGCAGAGTTGAAATGGAAGCCACACCCGGTGTGGTTGGGTCGCCGGGAAACTGGAACATAAATCCGACCGATCCGCGCTGCACTCCGCTCGCCGGGCGCCACGGCCCTTTCGGATATGCGTCACCGCGATAGTAGCCATCGTCTTTCGGGTCGGAATAAATGATGACTCCCGCCGCACCGTGTTCCTGCGCCACGAATGCTTTCACGCCGCGAAAATTCTCCCCGTACCGGACGATGACGATCTTGCCGCGCACATCGACGTTCATCTCTTTCAGCTTGTCAAAGTCCGCCGGCGAGCCGTAGTTGGCATAGACAACTTCGGCCTCGACGTCGCCCGAGGGCGACATGCCGTTGTAAGGGGTCACGACGCGCGGATCGTCCTGAAACGGATCGTCGTCGACATGCTCGCGCCGAGGCCCGTGCATCTCGACTCCGGGCGGCGCGGTCAGGTCCACCCTGATCTCCGCAGGATAGTTAAGCCACACTTTGTACTCGACAATTTCGGTTTCCAGTCCGGCCTCGCGAAACTTCTTCGCAACGTACTCGGCGGTGGCCTTGTCCTCCGGAGATCCGGCGATGTGCGGCGCTTCGGTCAGAATGCGCAGATGCTCTTCCGCCAGCTTGGGGTCGGGCACGGCCATAAACTTCTTTTCGATTTCCCGCTCGCCGGCCACATCGCGGAAACCACTGATGGACCAACTCTCCGGCTGCTCTTTATCTCTATCTTTATCTTTATCCTTGCCGGCCTGATCAAACGCCTGCAGATTCGAACCAATCAGCACGAAGAACAGAACAACACCCGAGAGAAGTTTCATGAAGCTCCTTGTAGAACCAGAGATTGTACCGTGCGGAGGGAGCCGCGTGTTTGAACGCGTTACACTAAAGAGCGATGAGTAAGTCGCCAACGGCGCGTTTTTCCGATCGGGTGGAGAATTACGTCCGCTATCGCCCGGGATATCCGCCCGAAGTTCTCGACCTGCTTCGCACCGAATGCGGACTGCGGCCGAGTCACATCGTCGCCGACATCGCTTCCGGGACAGGCATGTTTACCCGCCTCCTTTTGGAAAACGGAAATTCTGTCTTTGCCGTCGAACCCAACCCGGAAATGCGCGAAATGGGTATCCGTCAGCTCGAATCGCTCCAATCCCTCGAATCCAATGGCAGGCTGGTGTCCGTTGCCGGAACCGCCGAAGAGACGACGCTCGGCTCCGCTTCCGTCGACTTTGTCACCGCCGCCCAGGCAGCGCACTGGTTCGACCTGCCTCGCGCCCGCGCGGAGTTCGCCCGCATTATGAAGCCGGAGGGATGGTGCGTGCTGATATGGAATGAGCGCCGCACCGCAACTACGCCTTTCCTGCGTGACTACGAGCAACTTCTGCTGACCTACGGCACCGACTATAAGGAAGTGCGCCACGAACGCACGACCGCCTTGATCCACGAATTTTTTGCGCCGGCTTCGCACCAAGAACGCGTGTTCAGCCTGTGCCAGCAGTTCGACTATGAAGGTACTGCCGGACGACTGCTGTCTTCTTCATACGCGCCGCTCGAGGGTCATCCCAACCACGCGCCGATGATGCAGGAACTGCGGCGGATTTTTCGCAACCACGCCACGGATAACGTCGTCGAATTCGAATACAACACGCGTGTGTACTACGGACATTTGTAACTCGTAATTTGTAATTTGTAATTTAAAGGCGTTCGGTTTCAAATTGCTAATTACAAATTACCAATTACAAATTGCCGATTCCCATGTCTGAGCCGAAGTCGTTTCACATGTCTCCCGAGGAGTTCCGCCGCCAGGGCCACGCCGTCGTGGACTGGATCGCCGACTACCAATCCCGCATCGAAAGCTTCCCGGTTCTGTCGCGCGTGCAGCCGGGAGAGATTCGCTCAAAGCTGCCACCAAACGCGCCAGAACAAGGCGAAGCCTTCGACCAGATTCTTGGCGACATCGAGCGCGTCATTCTTCCCGGTATAACGCACTGGCAGTCGCCCAACTTCTATGCCTACTTTCCGGCGAACGCCTCCGGGCCCGCCATTCTCGGCGATCTCGTTTCCTCCGGACTCGGCGTGCAAGGCATGCTCTGGTCCACCAGTCCGGCGTGCACTGAACTTGAAACGCATGTGCTCGACTGGCTCGTTCCCATGCTGGGCCTGCCGGAAAAGTTTCTTTCCACCAGCAGTGCAGGAGGAGGTGGGGTGATTCAGGACACGGCGTCCAGCGCCTCGCTCTGCGCCCTGCTGGCCGCCCGCGAGCGCACAACGCAGTTCGCCAGCAATCGCAAAGGCTGCGATGGACGCTTGGTCGCCTATGGCTCGACCCAAACGCATTCTTCTGTCGAAAAGGCGATGAAGATCGCCGGCATGGGCTCGGACAACCTGCGCCACATCGAAGTGGACAAGAACTTCGCCATGCGTCCCGACGCGCTGGCACGCCACGTCGAGCGAGACATCAAGGCTGGCCTGATTCCCTGCTTCGTCTGCGCAACCGTCGGGACGACATCTTCTAACGCGATCGATCCCGTCCGCGAAATTGCCCGCATCTGCCGCGACCACAATCTCTGGCTGCATGTGGACTCCGCCATGAGTGGCACGGCCGCGCTTTGCCCGGAATTCCGCTTCATTCACGATGGCGTCGAATTCGCCGACAGTTACTGCTTCAACCCCCACAAATGGATGTTCACCAACTTCGATTGCGACTGCTTTTACGTCGCCGACCGGAAGCATCTGATCCAAACGCTTTCGATTCTGCCCGAATACCTGCGCAACCGGGCAACGGAATCCGGCGCTGTCATTGATTATCGCGACTGGCACATTCAGCTCGGGCGCCGCTTTCGCTCGCTCAAGCTTTGGTTTGTGATCCGGCATTACGGCATCGAGGGACTGCGGCACCACATTCGCGAGCACGTGCGCCTGGCGCAGCAATTCGCCGCCTGGGTGCGCGACGATTCACGGTTCGAACTCGCCGCGCCCGCTCAGCTCAACCTCGTCTGCTTCCGGTTGCGCGCGGGAGATCAAGCCAATCAACTCCTGATGGACCGATTGAATCGCAGCGGCGATCTGTACCTAACTCATACGAAGCTCGATGACAAACTCACGCTTCGGCTCTGCGTCGGCCAAACCAACACTCAGGCTCGGCATGTGGAGCGCGCGTGGCAGCGAATCCAGCAAGAGACTGGGAACCTTGGGAGTCTCTGATACGGTGTCCGCTAAGGTGTCCACAGTGGCGCGGGAAATTTCAGCAGGCGGCGTCGTGCTTCGGCAGATCTCTGGAGTCTGGCACGTCGCCCTGATTGAACCGCAGAAAGAAAACTCAAAACCTGCAACAGCGAAAGCGCCGCGCAAGCGCAGCCGTGCCGTGCTAGCCCTCCCCAAAGGACTGGTGGATTCGGGTGAAAAACCGCAGGCGGCCGCCGTGCGGGAAGTTCGGGAAGAGACCGGCATCGTGGCCGAACCGGTCATCAAACTTGCCGACAACAAGTATGTCTATGTCCGCACCTGGGGCGATGGCAAACGCGTTTTTAAAATCGTGAGCTTCTACCTGATGCGTTATGTGTCTGGAGAAATCGACGACCTCACTTCCGACATGCGGATCGAAGTCAAGCGAGCTCTCTGGGTACCCCTCGCCGACGCGGCCAGCCAGCTTGCCTATAGCAACGAGCGCAAGGTGCTTCGCCAGGCACAGGACCACCTGGAAACACGAGGCCTCTCTTCTTAGGAAATTCTTCGCACTCGCAGACTACCGCGGCACCGCTCGCAGGGCCCGATCAATGGTCTTCTTTTCCTCCGGCGTCAACCGTCGCGCCGAGCCCTTCTTTAGATCGCCCAACTCGAGCGGCCCGATCGACACTCGCACCAGACGCAAAACTCGGACCTCCAGCGCTTCCAGCAGACGCCGAATCTGCCGGTTCTTGCCTTCATCCAGCGTGATCTCCAGCCAGCTATTCTTGTCGCCGTGCCGCAGAAGTCGCGCCCCCTTGGCGCGTAAATGTTCGCCTGGGTTGCGCTGAGAAAAGCCGCCCGCAAACGAGTCGCCCTCAACCGCGCACCCACGAATGATTCTCGCGAGCAGACCGGCATCCGCAACGCAGTCCGCCTGCACATGATATTTCTTATCCAAATGACTGGCTGGATCGGTGATCTTCGCCGCCCACTTCGAATCATTGGTCAAAAGCAGCAGCCCTTCGCTCGCCTTATCCAACCGCCCTACCGGACCAACCCAAGGCAACCCTGGCTCCAGTAGATCGTAAACCGTCTTGCGTCCTTTCTCATCGGACGCGGTCGTCACCACGCCGCGCGGTTTATTCATGACGAGGTAGATCGCCGGCGTTCTGTCGAGCGGCGATCCATCAACCTCAATCCGGTCGTCTACGCGGCCATCGGGCATTCGCACCGGGTTTTCCGGATCCCGAATGATCTGCCCATTCTGAGTGACACGTCCAGCGCGTATCAAAACAGCCGCCTGCGACCGCGAGCAATAGCCCATTTTGGAAAGTGCTCGCGCCAGTCCAATGCGTTTCTGTGTTCTCACATCCCTATGCTAAATGCGCGCGACTCGGCGACGGAGGCATGTGTGTTCAAACCGGCCCGCGACAGCAGCGCCGGTCATTGACATTGACATTGACATTCACATTCCTTTTACATTCTCCTTTTATGCTAGCTTCTTTACAGTTAATAGTTTGTCTGGATTGCGCGAGGTTCCCATGACCCGAAGACAACCGTCCCCGGCTTCACGCGTGAAGCGGCGTCCACCTTCAACGCGATCCCGAGCAGCGGAGGCTCGCACCCATCCGGCTGAGCCCCGCAATGAAGATTTGGCGGGAGATGAACTGTCGGCCCTGGTCGTGCGCGGCTGCCTGATCGCCCGCGACGCGGTATTCAATGTCAGGAACTTTCTCGAGGACGGTTCGCGCCTGGCTTTTCTCGCGATCAAGGATTGCGAGAAAGAACTCGACCAGATCGAGCGCAAGATTGATGACCAATTGCCCGAAGCCATCACCCGCGTGGGGGAAGCCAAGGCGCGTGAGTTGCTCGCGTGTTTGAAGTTCATCACCGACCTCGAGCGCATCGGAGACCTCGCCTACAATGCGGCCATGCAACTGCAATCGCGCCGCGAAAAATTGCCGGCAGCGGACTCCCGACAGCTCGTGGAGATGGCTTCTCTGCTTTGCGAAATGCTGGAGCAGGTTCATCAGGGCTTCCTCGAGCGTGACGTGTCGCACGCACAGAGCGTCCTTCAATCCGATCCGGAAGTGGACCGGTTGTGCCATTCTTTGTTTCACAGGCATCTGGCCGAGCCGAACAGTCCGACGGGACAGAAGAATTTCGACATCCTTCTTGCCGCCCAGGCGCTGGAGCGTATCGGCGATCACGCCAAGAATCTGGCAGAGGAGCTCTACGGTTTATCCGAAGGCCGGTCGCTGCGGCACAATGCCAGGAAGCTCTCGACCGCCTAGGAGGTCCGCAGAGCCGCTTCAATGAAAGTCGTGCGACACCGTCTCCGCCCGCGTGACCCGAAGCGGCGAAACTTTTTCCGCGCGGATGTGAATCACGTTGTCTTGATTCTGCAGAATTCCCTCGATCATCAGGAAGCGTTCGGAAATCAGCAAAAACCGATTCTTCTGGAGAAGATCGGGAGCGACAATCGCATTGGCGATCCCCGTTTCATCTTCCAGGCTCATGAACATCATTCCCTTGGCTGTCCCCGGACGCTGGCGGGCAATCACGCATCCGCCAATTCGCAATCGTCGTCCATTCGGAAGGTGCGCCAGATCGCAGGCGCGATAAATTCCCATCCGCTTCATCTCTGCCCGGCGATACTGCATGGGATGAGGCCCAACCGTCAGCCCGGTGGCGCGAAAATCCGCCACCAGTCGCTCTTCGTGCGTCATGGCCGCAAGCGGAGATTCCCCATCAATTTCCGGAAGCTCATCCAGTAAAGGCCCCGACCAGCGCACCGCGCGCTCCACCTGCCAGAGCGCATCGCGGCGATGAAAGACTTTTTCACCACGGAGACATCCTTCTTGGAGCGCCGGGCGTCCCCGCCCGGCCAGAGGAATTCCTGCGGGGCCGGGCGGGGACGCCCGGCGCTCCACAAAACGGTGCCTCTGTGGTGAATTCCCAATCGCACTCAGCGCTCCAATTTCCGCCAGCGTCGTCAACTCATCCTTCCGCAACTCGGACACGCGACGAGCCAGATCCTGCACCGAAGCAAATGGCGCCAAACTGCGCTCCCGAACCAGTGCCTGCCCCGCCGGCTCGCGCAACCCGCGCGCATATTTCAAACCGAGTCGCACGGCATAGCTTTTACTGGCCACTGGCAACTGGCAACTGGCAACTGTTTCTAAACTGCACTTCCAATCCGACCGCGTCACATCCATCGGCAGCACTTTCAATCCGTGGCGCTGCGCATCTTTCACAATCGTCGCCGGATGGTAAAAACCCATCGGCTGATTATTCAGCAGCGCCGCCGTGAACGCCGCCAGGTAATGGCATTTCAAATAAGCGCTGGCATACGCAATCAAGGCAAAGCTGGCGGCATGCGACTCCGGAAATCCATAAAGAGCAAACGAAGTAATCGACTGGATGATCTGCTCCTGCGTCTCGCCGTGGATTCCGTTGCGGGTCATGCCGGCGCGCAGCTTCTCTTCAATCACTTTCATCCTCGCCTCGGAACGTTTGAAGCCCATGGCGCGGCGCAATTCCTCCGCTTCGCCGCCCGTAAAGTTGGCGGTGATCATGGCCATGCGCAGCAACTGCTCCTGAAACAGCGGCACGCCCAGCGTGCGGCCCAACACCGACTCGAGCGACGGATGCGGATACGTGACTGCCTCTCTGCCCTGCCGCCGCTTGAGAAATGGATTCACCATATTCCCCACGATCGGTCCCGGCCGTATGATCGCCACCTGCACCACGATGTCGTAAAATTTCTGCGGCTTCAGGCGCGGCAGGCACGCCATCTGTGCCCGGCTCTCGACCTGGAACATCCCGACAGTATCGGCTTTTTGCAGCGTGGAATATACGACGGGATCGTCCGCTGGAAGATGCGCCAGATCCACTTCTTCGTTTTTGTCAGGATCGTGGTAATGATCGCGAATCAGTTCCAGAGAATCCTTCAGCACCGCCATCATGCCGAGGCCCAGCAGATCGACTTTGATAATGCCCATGTCCGCGCAGTCCTCTTTATCCCACTGCACCACCACGCGGCCTGGCATGGAAGCGGGCTCCAGCGGTACGACCGAATCCAGACGGCCCTCGCAGATGACCATGCCACCCGAGTGCTGCCCCAAGTGCCGAGGCAGATCCTGCGCGGCAAGACACAACTCGAAATATTTGCGAATCCGCGGATGCGTTAGATCGAGCCCGGCATCGCGCAGACGGCGGTCGAGCGCATCATTTTCGTCTTTGAATTCCCAGGTGGCCACTGCCGCCGAAATTCGCTTCAGCGTCTCCGGATCGAATCCCAGCGCCTTGCCCATTTCGCGTGCGGCCATGCGATTGCGATACGTAATCACGTTGGCGGTCATGGCCGCTCCGCGCTGCCCATAACGTCGATAGACGTACTGGATCACACGCTCGCGCTCGTCGCCACTGGGCAAATCGAGATCGATGTCGGGCCACTCGCCGCGTTCCTCGGAAAGAAAACGTTCAAACAATAATTCCATGCCGATCGGATCCACCGCAGTAATGCCGAGCGAGTAGCAAACCGCGCTGTTGGCGGCCGACCCGCGGCCTTGCGCCAGAATTTTCTGTTCGCGGCAGAAGCGCACGAGATCCCAGACAATCAGAAAGTATCCGGCGAGTTTCAGCTTTTCGATCAAGCTCAACTCGCGCTCGATCTGCCGGCGCGCGCGCTTCTTCAGCTCCGCATCCGCCCGCCCATACCGGCTCTGCATTCCCTCCCGCGTACGCTCCCGCAGAAACGACATCATGCTTTCCCCCTCCGGCACGGGATAACGAGGAAACTCGTAACCCAGATCGTTCAGCGTGAACTCAAGCCGTGAAGAAAGTTCAATCGTGTTTGCAATGGCTTCTGGAACATCCGCAAAGAGCGCTCGCATGGCCGCGGGAGACTTAAGATAGCGCTCGGCATTGCGCGCCAGCAGACGTCCGGCAGTGGCCAGCGTGCGATGATGCTGCAGCGCGGTGAACGCATCCGCCAACTCGCGTTCCCGAGGCGTGGCATGGCTCACGCCATTGGTCGCCAATAGCGGAAGTTGCAAAGCTTCCGCGATCTCGATCGCCACCCGGTTTCGATACTCTTCATCGCGATGAAAATGCCGCTGCAATTCGACATAAATATTGGACCGGCCAAAACTTTCTGTAAGTCGCTTCACCGCTTTGAATGCCGCTTGCGGTCCGCCTTGCGTGAGCGCTGCGGCGAGCGGTCCTTCCTCTCCACCGGTCAGGCAAATCAAACCGTCGGCATGTTCAATAAAATCCGAACTCGACGCGAAGGCTCCTTCTTTGCGCCCAACGCGCAGCTTCATTTTCGTAATCAGGCGGCAGAGATTTTGATACCCAGTGCGCGAAGCAACCAGCAGCGGAATACGAAATCCACCACGAGGCTGCGAGCTTCGAGCTGCGAGCTGCGGGCAACCAGTCTGCTCAAAGCTCGTGGCTCGTAGCTCGCAGGCCGAAGGGTGTGCCGGTGGTGAAAATGCAGCACACGTCACTTCCGCCCCAATATGCGCCTTGATCCCCACCTTTTTTGCGGCGAGATGGAAGCGCGGCGAGCCGTACACTCCATCGCGATCGAGCAAGGCCATCGCCGGCATTCCCAGGTTCGCGCACACTGCAATCAATTCCTCGGGAGTCGAAGCTCCTTCGAGAAAGCTGAACGCGGAGCGGGAATGGAGTTCTACGTACATCAGTTGCCAGCTGTCAGTTGCCAGTTGCTTTGACTGGGAACTGGCAACTGGCAACCGCTCTTAGTCATACGTTCCTTCTACAAACCAATTTCCACTTAGCTTGTCCTGTACTAAGCGATACAACACGAGCCCGGTTTCGGCGGGCACGGCGATGTCCCACTCCTCGCGCGACCAGCCTTCCTGTTCTGACCAGTCGCCGGAAGAACGCCAGGGGCCGGCGGTCCAGACGATTTCGCCGGCGATGTCCGCGCGTTCGAGACATCGCATCCGCACCGGCTTGGCTTCGCGCAAAGTAACGCTCGCGCCGAGCGGCGGACGAAACAGCCGCAGGGCGATCACCGCGCTCATTCTTTTTTTTGCGTTTTCTTCGAGCTTTTCTTCGAGATCACAAGCGCTGTCAGTTTCTGGCATGGACATATTTTTCTTTCGTTTTCCAAACTGCTTTACTTTTGGCGGCGCGGGCTCTGCAGGTGCAAAGTGGCGCACCGCAAACGCGCCTTCGCGATGCGTATCCAGCAATTCCACTGACCCCACTCTTTCCTCGCCGACAATGCCTGCGATGCGCGCCAGCGTCAGCTCCAGTTTTTCGGGTTCAGGAAAAACCGGCTGAAACAATCCACTCTGCAGGGCTCGCGGGCGCGCTGGATCCGCTGACAAATGAATCTTCACGATGGGCGCTCCCGGCGGATGCGCCTGCAAATCAAGCTGCAATAATTTAAGAAACACTTTCGCATCCAGCATGGGTACCGGCAGCCGCAAGGTGCGAGTGAAAATCCGGGTAAGCGTCTGGGGGAAAGATGCGCACCCATTCGACGGTGCAGTTGCGAGCTCCAGATTCAACCGCAACTCTTGGATCGCCAGCGCCCGCGCTCGCAAGCGCGCGCACACTTGTTCCAACATGCGGTTCAGCAAGAACGCCAGCGGTTCCAGCAGCACGATGGGAGATTCCAGTTCCACGCTCTCGGCAAAAATCAGCCGCGGCTCAAGTACACGCAAGTTGCGCGGCGCCGCGCCCCGCGCCAGCTTTTGCAGACGGAGTCCCTGCTGCCCCAGACGCTCGCTGACCGGAACTTCGGGAAGAGCCGCCAACGCCCGCAGTTTGCGAATGCCCCAGCGATCAAACGTTTCCACCCAGCATGCAGCCTCCTCCGCATCGGAAGAAAAACCTTCCAGCAACACATCCACCGGCAGGTCTCCCAAGCGCTCGGCTTCGCGGCCCTCGGGAATCAAGGTCACGCCGGGGAAACCGCGAGCTGCGAGCAAAGCAGCATCCGGATTCGCAGCCACGGCGACGTTCGCCTCCAGCCCCATCTGAAAGACGCGACGCGCCAAATCATGGGCAATTTTCGGCAGCGGACCGAGCAACGGTTCGAGGCCAGCAAGATTAAGAAGCACGATGCCGGACGAGGTGTCTTCCACTTCCGGGGAAAACGATTGCGCACAATCGAGCAGGGCAGCGTGTGCAGACGTCTCCTGCGACTCCGAGCGCGCACGCAGCACCAGATTCTCCCATGCTTCCAGTTGCAGCTTGGTCGCGCCTGCTTCCACGCCGGCTTGCCGCGCTCTTTCGTTGAGCGCCACGACTTTTTCCAGCGGAGGCCGACCGGTGAGCACCGCGACCGGGCGGATGCGCAACTCTGGCTCCCAGCGAAGGAACGCTTGTGCAGGAAAATCGGGGATGAAGATGCAGGCAAACATGGAACACCAGGTCTCAGGTCTCCGGTTTCGAGATCTGACTGATTTCGAACTTTCGGCATCGCCAAAGCGAGTGGTGATTATCCCGCCCATGCGGCTCGACTCTTGAAACTCGCTGCCGATTGCGCCGGCTTTCGTTCCAACCGCGAGCGCATCAATTCCGCCCTGATCTCGAACTGATCTAACAATTCCGTGTGCGGCAATTCCGACTGCATCGGAGGATTTCCTGAGAGCTGAGAGCTGACAGCTGACAGTCTTTCCCCTGCGACCTGCGACCTGACACCTGACACCTTCAACAGCACCGACGAACAACTGCCTGCAATCGGCTGCTGTTCCAAAACCAGCAGTGCCGTTGGCGTGTGCTCAACCGCGCGGCGGAAGCGGAACCACGATGCCAAAGGAATTCGCCGCGCGCTCGGCACCGGAACATCGCCGAGATCGAGAGCGATCATTCCGAAACCATTGCTCTGCAGCAGCAGATCGGTGACTTTCAGCATTTGCCCCAGCTGCGATTCCCAGCGGCTAAAGCCGAACCTTTTTTCAGCGACTTGCGGTATGCCTGAAGGCATATCCTGGTACGAATCGCCCGTTTTTCCGCAGCCTGTTAGCGCAGTCGAAGGATGTTTATGCGATAGAAATTTTTCTCCGCATCGCACCCACAGCAAGCGGCTCATCTCCATGCCCGCAACCGCCGCTGACGCCGGATCGAACGCATCGCTGGCATCCACCAGCGCGCAAATTTCTCCTCGCTCGGTGGCGCGGGCCAGCGCGAAAAGCAACACGCTGGTCCTCCCCGATGAAGTCGTGCCGCAGATTTCCGTGAGGCAACCGCGAGCGAGGCCGCCGGTCAGCGAGTCCAGTTGCGGAATGCCGCTCGAAATCATTTCCGGCGCCGGGCGCACATCGAGGTGCGAAGCGGGAACGACCGCTGCCAGCTTTGGGATGGCGCCCACCTCGGCTAAAATCTCCGCGGTTTTCTTTGCGATCTTCTCCGCGTTCGAGCGCGGAAAAGACTGCGGAGAAAAAATATAAGGGCGGCCCATGGCCGCCGATGAAAAAACCGGAGAGGCAGACATACTTTTCTCGCAATTGTCAGGGAACGCGGAGGGCAAGATCAGCCCGGGCGAGATTGCAATTTTCGCTTTTTATTCGCCTAAATAAGTATCTCTCTCCGGCCTGCCGTTGTCAAGGCGGTTCGGCCAAAATCATGAGTTAGAACTGCAACTTCAAGATTTACAATATTTTGCGAAGAAATTTTTCGCGAGCGAAATCGCCCTGCGAAACGATGGACTGGCTCTAAGCCCACCGGGCTTGATTAGAACGAGCTTTTGTTATAATCGGACTTCGTCGCAATCCACCTGTGGCGCTATCGTCTAGGGGTCAGGACGGAAGATTCTCAATCTTCAAACCCGGGTTCGATTCCCGGTAGCGCTACCAATTATGTTTCAATTACTTACGCCATCTCCTGACACAGTTCGTTGATGTGACTGTGGCCACTTTTGTGGCCACCTACTGTACCGCTGCGGACAACTGCTGATTCCGACGCTCGATCGCTTCCCGAATCTGCATCACGTTTGAGTGGCTGTAGATGCGCGTGGTATTGACTGATTGATGTCCCATCGCATCCATGACCGCCATCACGTTTCCTGTTCCCTCCATCGCGTCGGTTGAGAAGCGATGACGAGCACAATACAGAACGACCGATTCTGGAACACCCGCCAACCGTTTCGCTTCCAGCCACTGCTTGGAAACCTCGCGGTCCGTAATGTGCCCGGAGCAGGCCTTCTTTGATGGGAAGACCCATCCTTCGTTGGCGACTTCCTTATGTGCCAGCAGTGCCGCCTTGACACGCTCGGTCAGCGGAACATAACGTCGGGACTTGCGGGACTTCCCGCGCGGATTGAAGATCACCCCTTTGTCCCACTGTATGTTTTCCCACCGCATTCGGAAGATCTCACCCGGTCGAAGACCGGAATCCAGCATGATCAATAGAATCGTTCGGAACGGTTCCCAGCCCACCCGCGACTCTTTGCCTTTCGGTGTAAACCGCGGGCCTGCTGTGACTGTTAGCAGCAGCTGCTCCATACACGGGTCGATAAGCTCTTCCCGTCCGTGTTCCTCGACGAGTTTCACAACTGGCACTGAGGATAGAAGTTGCCATTCGTGAGCCTTTTTCAGCAGACGCCGAAGGGTACGGAGAGCGTTGTTCGTGTTCGCGGCTGAAGATCCCTCGATGGTTGAAGCGTGATCTGTCGTTATATGATCCAGTTTCATACAAGCGAGGGGTGTGGACTCCAGAATCCGCCATCCGACCTGGTAATACCTACGGGTTGGCGCCCTTGGCGGACGGTCCGCCGGCAAAGTCTCCAACCAGTTAAAGAAACGGTTCGAGAAGTCAGCCAGCGTTGGGATTCTCTTGCTTCCCGGAGCACGACCGCCTTCCAGTAACCGCGCGAGCACCAGCGACTCCACTTTCCTAGCTTCTTGCGCCCTTGAGGTTTTGCAAGTCCCCCGGTAGCGCTTGCCATTCCAGCGAAACGCGAAGTGCCATGTATTCCCCCGTTTAGAGAGCGACATGTTTTTCCTCCATGGTCGCTCTCGCTTTTGAGACACGCAGGTTGCGCAAGATGAACTTCTCTAGCGCAACAGCATCATATCTCACCAGGCGTCCGAGTTTTACATAATTTGGGCCATCACCTGACACGCGCCAGTACCGCAGCGTATTAACGCTCACGCTCAAGCGCCTCGACACCTCCTGCTCGTCTAAAAGCTGTATGTCTGTCATTTCCCTTGGCCCTCGTCCTCGCGCCTCTTGGCTACGGCTACGACTGCGGATCTCCAAAGAAATCACCCGGAGCAGAAAACCCTTGCAATCGCGGTTGCATTGAGAACCAAGTTGTCCCACCTCCATCCGCGACGATACTGACATATCCATTGTCAAAACCGGCCACACCGGTTCGCAACCGACCAATGCCGTTTTCGGCCGGTCGAGTTCCTGCGGAACCGACAATCTTTCCCAACCTGCTTCATTTCTGCCGCCCTGTCTAATGAAATTTCGGGAGTCTGTTATTCCTTCTGCGACTAATAGCTTTTCGAAATAGGTGGATTACGACAGATTTCCGTTGACCGGGCGGCTTTGTGGAGGTGTAGTTTATTGAAATAGCGGAACTTGCGGAAGCCACAAAAACCAAGGAAAGCGCCAAAAAACCTTGGTACCGCGGAGGTGTCGGCCTTTGTCTCGGCCTTGTTCCGCAGATTCCGATACCAGTCAGAGCATTTCAGCGAAGCGTTTAGAGGGGTTGTGGACGAGCGAAGAGCTAACGAAACTACATTGCCTATGTATCCCGTTACCAAACAGATGGAAATTTCCTCTTTCTACCTCGACTATGAGCTTGTCCGCTAAACCATAAGTACAAAACGCTATTAGTCCCCCAGGGAATAACAGACTCCCGAACTTTCATTGGACAGCGAACTTGAGTGCGGTTAGTTTTGCGCCACACGCAGCAGATTTTAGCTGCTCCTGGAGGCGCAGATGTCATCACGTTGGTTCCAAGTTCATCTTATTCACCCAGTCCAGCCCCTTCTTCGGTCGAAGTGGGCGCGTCCAACCGCGGCTGTTCTGACCCTGCTTTTTCTCATGCCTGTGACCGCGCTGGCGCAGGGCGGGTCACCATTCGACACCGGCTTCACCGCCATCCAAAGCCTTTTCACCGGCACCATTGCCAAGGTTGCCAGTCTGGTTGCCATCGTGATCGGCGGCTACGGCTTCGCGCACGGCGAACCTGGCGCTAAGAAGGCGCTCGCCGGCGTTGCCGTCGGAACGGGCATTGCCGTTCTCGCCGTCAATGTCCTGAGTTGGCTCTGGGGCGTTTAGCGCCCTTCCCAGCTACCTACGACCCATTTCACCAACACGCTTTGTTAGGCGAGGGGCTTATGGCAGACAAAACACAAAAACATCGAACAAATCGGGTGTTCAAGAGCCTGCATAAGCCTCTCACCTACCTGGGCGTGGAGCGCACTTTGTTCTACTTCGTCTGCGTGGGCGCGGTGGGGGCCTTCAATCTTTTCAATTCCATCCTGGCGGGGATCGCCGTGTTCATCGGCGGTTTTGCCTTCGGGCATTGGGTGACGAACAGCGATCCGGCATTCCTCCGCATCCTTGCGAGATCCGAACGCTACAAGCTCCGCTATGACGCGGCCAAGCAGCTCATCCCCCGCGTAGAGGTACTGTGATGCTGCGAGTCGCTAAGGTCATCAAGCCGTGGAAAGAGAGCGCGTGTCTCAACGACCACATCAACTTGTACGGCTTCTGGAATGAGACGGCCTTTCTTACCAAGGGCGGCGATGTGGGCATGGTGCTCAGTGTTCCCGGCGTGGACTACGAAAGCCTCGACCGCTCGGAGCAGGAGTATGCGGTGAAGCGGCTGGAAGCCGCTCTGAAAGCCTTCGGCCCAGGCTTCCATGTTTACCAGTATCTCTTCAAATCGAACCGGCCCGACATACCCTTCGCGAAATATGACGACCCGATTGTGGAAGCGGCGATCAAGCAGCGGCGGAAGTTCTTTGAAGCCAAGCGCGACCATCTTTATCAGGTGGAAATCTTTTACTGCATTCTGCTCGAAGGCGCCCGATCGAAAACCGGAGTGGGCGCGGCGTTCAGCCAACTCTTTCGCGATCCTGCCGGGGCCATCGGTAAGCTGAAGGCGCAGTTCACCAACGACAACATGAAAACTCTGCTGCGCAGCCAGATCGAACGTGATGTTGCCTGCCTTGACCAGCGCGTGCAGGCATTCGCTCGGCAGCTCGCGGACTCCATGCAAATCCAGGTCTTGGACAGGCAAGGGCAATTCAGGTTTTTCCGCCGGTTGCTGAACTTCGACGACTGGCGCGTTGCGGGCAAGCCGCAGTCCACGCAGTTCCTCGACTATCAAATCGTCAACTCGAATATCGAAGCCGAGCGGGATCATCTGCGCGTCGGCGATCACATCGTCCGGGTGCTGACGATGAAAGAGGCGATCACCGAAACGCGGCCCCTGGCGCTCGACGCGCTGCTGAAAATCCCGGCCAACTTCCGAGTCATTACGGAATGGACGCCGCTTGCAGCGGACAAGGCCCGCAAAGAGGTAAACAAGCGCCGCCGCCACTTCAATATGTCGAAGACCGGGTTTGTTTCGCAGATGGGCAACGACGCCAGTAAGACGAACCCACGCGACGTGCTGGTGGACGAGTCGAAGCAGGCCGACATCGAAAATCTTGGCGACTGCCTGCGTGCTCTGGGCGACGGCCAATCGCTGGGCGACTTCTCGCTCACGATTATCCTCTACGGCCGCTCGAAAGCCGAACTGGAGCAACTCGGGGCCGAGTTCGCGGGCATCTTCACCAACGCCGACGGCAGCCTGTTTTCGGAGACCTACAACCAACTCAACGCTTACTTCGCCACCGTGCCGGGCAACTATGCGCTCAACCTCCGCAAGCTGTATCTGCTGAACACGAACTACGCCGACCTATCGTTCCTCTTTACGATCCTTCCGGGCGAAAAGACGAATGCGCATCTCGGCACCGAGTACCTGGCTGTCCTCGAAACAGACAACAGCACGCCTTATTTTCTGAACCTGCATAACGGCGAGGTTGCCCACACCCTGATTCTCGGGATGACAGGGAGTGGCAAATCGTATTTCTGCAATTTTGTGCTGCAGAACGCGCAGAAGTACGCACCGCTCACCTTCATCTTCGATATCGGCGGCAGCTTCGAGTCGCTTACGACAATCTTCGGGGGCTCATACCTGAATGCCGGCCAGGAGGCGCGCGATTTCACAATCAATCCGTTGTCGCTGCCTCAGACCAAGGAAAACCTGCAATTTCTCTTCAGCTTCTTCCGTGTACTCATCGAAGGCAACGAACAGCGTTACCGGCTCGACTTCAAAGAAGAACGAAGCTTGTGGGACGCGATAGAGCGCATGTACATGCTGGAGCCGACCCAGCGCACCGTCTCGAACTTTACGAACATCGTTGGCGAATTGAAGGAACGCCTGCATCGCTGGGCACGCGGCGGCCAGTACGGATTCCTCTTCGACAACGCCGAAGACACGCTGTCCTTCTCCCACTTTCAGACCTTCAACTTCCACGGCTGGAACGATGCGCCCGAGGTCCTGGAGCCGCTGCTGTTTTACGTTTTGCACCGCGCGTCGAATGAAATTACCGACCCGCAGAAACTCGCTACCTTCAAGATCTTCCTGCTCGACGAGGCGTGGCTCTTCATCAAGAACGAGACGATCCGCAACTACGTCGTGCAAGCCCAGAAGACCTGGCGCAAGCACAACGCCGCCATGATCCTGGCGACGCAATCCATCAAAGAGCTTGAGGAATCGGGAATGCTGGCGATTGTGGCCGAGAGTTGCCCGACGAAAATCTTTCTGGCCAACCCGGAGATGAACCGCGAAGTTTATCGGGAAGCATTCCATTTGAACGATACCGAACTGGATCTGATCGCTGGCCTCGTTCCGCCGGGCCAGATGCTCATACGGAAGGCGCAGACCTCGAAGAAAGTGCAATTGAACGTCGATTCCGTTTCGCACTGGATGGCAACGAACAACGCCCGCGACAACTTGAAGAAGCGTGATTACTTCGCGCGTTTCGGTATCGCCGATGGGCTGCGCCATCTGGCCGAAGACTATCCATTCCAGCCGCGCACGCTGGCCACGTCAACCTCTAACACGAACCACTAAGGAGATGAGCAATGCGAAATATGAAATACATCGTTAACGCCGTTTTGGCCGTTTCTTCCATCGTAGCTCTGCCGCAGGAGTCCGCACGCACGGTGCAGTATCACTCGCAGGACATCGTTGCGATCCGCGCCAAGGTCAAATACACAACCCTGATCGAGTTGCCCACGACCGAGAAGATCATGGAGGCCGCCACGGGCGACAAGGATTTCTGGATTGTCGATGTGGTCGGAAACTTTTGCTTTGTGCATCCGGCGAAACAAGGCATCAGCTCCAACTTGAACCTTATTACGGACAAGGGAAACATTTACAGCTTCACCCTGCAGGACATCTCCGGGTCTCCGGGAGAGCCCGACCTGAAGGTGATCGTCGAACCCGCCGACCGCTCTGCCATTGTGGCCGCGAGTGGCCCCGCGCAGTTCGTGCCCGCCGCGCAACTCGAACAGTCGAAACAGCAGGTCGCCGCCCTTCAATCGCACGTCGAGCAGGCGGTGGACGAGTACAAGAGCAGCTATCCCACCCAGCTCAAGTTTGACTATGTCTACAAGGCGAACGAATCTCCCTTCGACATCCAGTCGATCTACCACGACGACAAGTTCACCTACATCAAGACCAATGCGCCAGAAAAGTTCAGTGTCTATGAGATGAAAGATGGCAAGCCGAACCTCGTCACCTATGACCTCCGGGAAGGAACTTACATCATCCCGAAGGTCATGGACGACGGCTATGTGGAGCTGGGCAAGAAGCGGATGAGCTTTGCGCGGAAAGGATAGCAGTCATGACCGAGAACAACCGTACTTCTCCCACAGACGCGCAGGCGGGTTCGCACGCCGAACCGCAAGTTGAGCCAACCCTACGCGGCCTCTTAGAGCAGCCCAAGGGTGTCTTGCAGAAGAACCTCAAGACGTTCGTTTATCTGGGCGCGGCGTTGCTCGTGATCGTGGCAGCGCTTTTCAGTTCCACGGGCAAGAAAACGCCCTCGCAGCAGGGCGCCGCGAAAGGGCAACCACCGCAACCCACGTTGCAGGACAACACCGACAACAACGTGCAGGACATGAAGAACCAGGTTCAGGCCGAACGGCAAAAAGAGCAGCAGGCAGCCAACGCCGCTGCAGGGCAAGATCCGGCGCTTGCGTCTGCGACGCCCGCGCAACAGGCCGCCGCCTCGGCCTTTGGCCCAAGCGGTGAGGCACCCACTTCTTGCGGTTCAGGTCGGCCCTGCGGGCAAGCGCAGCAAGGCACCATGCCGCCGCAACTTACTCCCGAGCAGCAACAAGCGCAGATCATTGCCGCGAGAGAGCGCGAACGGGCTGACAACTCCCGTTTCGCTTCCAACCTTGTGTTTTCCGAGCAACAGCGACCGCAACAGCCGCCGCAAGCGCAAGGCCAGATGATGCCCGCGCAGTATGACCATACCGAGTGGCAGGCAAAGACGAGTCTCGTTGGCCCACGAGCTGAAAAAGAACAAGAAGAGACGCCTGGAGGTTATAAGCGCCCACTGGAGGCCAATATTGATTCCGCCGTCGGCCAGCCCTTTCTCGTCTACGAAGGTTCGGTCCTCGACACCGTCTTGATGAACCGTCTTGACGGAGATGCCGCTGGGCCGGTCAAGGTCCTTGTCTCAAATCCCTTGTATTCGCACGACCGTCAACACGTCATCATCCCCGAAGGAACGGTGATGCTCGGCGAAGCGAAGAAGATTGGAGCGGCGGGCTTCGGGCAACAGCGGCGGATGGCCGTCGCATTTCACCGCCTGATTATGCCGGATGGTTATTCGGTCGATCTCGACCAGTTCCACGGCCTCGACCAGATCGGTGAAGAAGGGCTGAAAGACAAGGTCAACAACCATTACCTGGAAATCTTCGGCACCTCGATCGCCTTGGGAGTGATTGCCGGAGCCGGCGAGATCACGCAGGGCGGCGGCACCATCACCACCACCGGCTCGCAGGCGTTCACCAATGGAACTGCCGCCAGCGTCTCGCAATCGGCGACCAGCATTCTTGACCGCTTCATGCAGATACCGCCCACCATCACGATTCGGGAGGGCCACCGCGTAAAAGTCTATTTCACGCAGGACTTGCTACTGCCTGCCTACTCCAACCACACCATTCCACAAAGCTTCTAAAGGAGATTTTCGATGCGATCAGTCGCCCTCTCCCTCTTACTCCTATCGGCTCTGGCCCTTGCCGGATGTCAGAGCAAAGCGGAAAAGGTGAAGAAGTTGTTGGATCGATACAACGCCGAATACCCGGCCTATGCCAAGGACTGCCTTGATGAGACCTCCGGTTCCGCAAGAATACTGACCGGAGAGAAACTGACCGCGGAGAAAACCGCGGCCCTCGAAGCGAAGAGGAAAGAACGGGACGCACGGTGCAAGCCAGAGGCCGACCGTCTTGCACAGATCCAGCGAGAAATCCTTGCCGCACAGCAGTAACGCGGTATTGCTGTAAGGCTTTGCCACACCAACCGCAACCGAAAGGATAAGGTAATGAAGAAGCTACTCCTCACCGCATTCGCCATCGGACTTGCCACGGCGTTGCAGCCCGCAGCGCACGCGCAGTTCGGTTCCGGCATCGTCTACGATCCTACGCAGTCGGTTCACGCCGTCACGCAGATCGAACACGAAGAACAATCCATCTCCAACCAATTTCAGCAGATCGAGCAGGGCCAACAGATCTTTTCCAACACCGTCAAGATTGCCACGACCGCGCTGCAAGCCTACAACGTCGCCAAGCAGCAATACCAACTCGTACACCAGATGATCCTCGCACCGTCGATGCTCTATCAGCGGTTCTTGTCTCCCACGACCGACTTAAGACTGCTGCAACAAATCTCGAACACCTATGGCAATTCGATGGGGTGGCTCAACTCCGCGAACACCGGAAACGGGGCCGCAGCCTCATATCAGCAGGTAAGCGTGCCAACTACGACCAGCGTAGTTCCCGGCTACATCACCGCCAGTGTTGCCGGCCAACTACAGATTGCGGCGCAGGGAGCCACCGTTGACATCGGCGATTCCGTCATGACCAACAACCTGCAAATGCTCGGGACAATGCGCGCCAATCAGGCGGCAAGGCAGACCGATATTACTAAATTGGAGGCCGCAACACAGAGCCAGGATGCCACCCAGCAGACCATCATGGCCACGCTCCAACGCATCAATCAAGCCCTGCTCTTGCAACTGCGAACCCAGCAGGATGCCAACCAGATGAACGCCAATCTCGCCTTGCAGCAGATCGTGGCCCAAAAGCAGCAGCAGGACGCGATGAAGTCGGCATTCCGCGACTCAGCGGGCTACGAAAGCTACTACAACGCCAACGTCGCCACGACCAGCGGCGGCGCAGCCAATCTCCTTACGCAAGCGTACTGAATAGTCGCAAGCGGAAGGAAGTTAGAACAAAGCGGAAGAAAGAACGGCGGAAGAAAGAACGAAGGTGAGGAACATGGGTACAGGTCTCTTCGAGTTTATCGCTCAGGCGTGCCAGTCGCTTGCAGCCACGGCGGCACCCTCGATTACTGCGATGGGGATTCACATCGTCCTCGCGTTGGCAACCATCATGCTGGTTTGGTTCGGCGTACAGGAGGCGCTTGCATCGGCGCACGGCGGGGACGGGTTCAGCATGGGGAGGTTCCTCAACCTCTTCATGCTGCTCACCTTCGCCTACGTAATGGTGAACTATTACGACAGCTCGATCCCCGGCCTTGGCTTTTCCATCAAGGGCTTCATCGACGGCGGCACCATCAATCTTGTGAACCTGATTGGCTCGGATGGTTCCACCACGATGCTGAATGAGATCCATGCGGCATCGTCGAAGACAGGGCCGTCGCTTCTGACGAGCATTATGTCGCCGTACTACTCCATTGTGTACTTTGTCGTGCAGTTCCTTTTGGCGTTGCTCGCCGCAATCGTCTCCGCCATCCTCGCCTACGGCGCAATTGCGGCAACGATCATCGGATTGCTCGGGCCGATCTTCATCCCCTTTCTTGTCTTCGACAAGCTCGATTGGCTGTTCTGGGGATGGCTCAAGGCGTATCTCGGATTCAGCTTTTACAAGGTCATCGCCGCAGCCACGATGAACGTGTTGGCTTATGTGCTCACCAACTATTACATCCAGCTTGGGCAGAGCATTTCGGACCCGTCAACGATTGTCCAGACGTTGCCGCTTCTGATCCTTCTCGTGCTGGTCAACGTCTACATTCTCTTCAAGATTCCGGCCATGTCGCACAGCCTATTCGGCGGCGGTGGCGGACACGGTGGGGGCCTGGGCGCAGCCATGATGGCCGCACGGGCCGTGCTGTAAATCGCTTCAGAAAAGGCGAGAAACGAGGTCAGAGATGAACGCAAAAACAGAAACAATGAGCGTAGAAACGAAAGCTACCCCGGAGATCACGCGCGCCGCGGAACGCTACCTGGAACAGTACGGCGATCCGCTGGTCATGAACACCTATCTGAAGGTGACCATCCTTGTGCTCGCCGTTGTTTGTTTCGCACTGGCGGCGCTCACCTACAAGAGCCAGAAGGCGCTCGCCGACATGCACCCCATGATTGTACGGATCAACGACGTGGGACACGCCGAAGCCATCGACTACCGCAACTTCCAGTACCGCCCGCAAGAAGCGGAGAACAAATACTATCTTTCGCGCTGGGCAGAACTGTATTTTAGCCGCAACCGCTTCACCGTCGAGCGCGACCAAACCGACTCGCTTTACTTCCTGAATAGCGACGTGCAGCGCGCCGTAATCGTCCAGGAACGCCGGGACAACATTATTCAGACTTACATCAAAGACAGCACCCTTCCGTATGTCGATGTAGAGATCAAGAACGTCATCCTTGACGACCTGCGGCAGTCGCCCTATTCGGCGCGCATCGAGTTCGAGAAGGTGTACACCAATCCGGCGGACCACTCCGAACTCAAGCGGGAGCGATGGACGGCCAGCGTTACCTACGTCTTCCGCGAGAACGTGAAGAACAATGAGCTTGCCGTGAACCCTCTCGGCCTGACCATCGTACGCTTCCGGGCCGACCAGGCGTTCAGCTAAGGACGAACCGACTATCCCAGGGGCTTATCCATGTCGTTTCTTGCTGCCAATCCGGCTGACTTCCCCCACCTGTCCCCGTGTCTTGTAGAGCGGGCTAACGCGGGCCTGCCGACCCGCAACGACGGTGGCGAATGGCACCCTTCATACGGCGGACATGCCAGATCGAATTCGACTGCGATTACGTGGGACTTCCGCAGCCAATGTGCCGATGACAACTTTGCTCTGGAGCGTATCTGCCGTTATGTATCCCGTCTTATGCTTGGTCACAGCTTCGGGGCCTTTCCGGCGCCCGGCGGCACTCGGTCTTCTGCTTCGCGTTCCGCGCCCCTTCGGGGTCTCGGTTCCTCCCAAAACAAGTTTGCAATCAGCGGCACAAAACGCCGCGCAAACTTCTTTCGGGCCCCT
>Ga0208821_1000724_pt1 | contig 23146 bp, 14 predicted proteins | sample June2015DPH_20_5_FD_184720 | JGI IMG/M metagenome (GOLD analysis project Ga0208821, IMG submission 184720) | Peatland microbial communities from SPRUCE experiment site at the Marcell Experimental Forest, Minnesota, USA - June2015DPH_20_40... | ecosystem: Environmental > Terrestrial > Soil >... | reverse complement strand
CGCCGCCAAAATTCGCAACCTAGGTGCACGAGTTCCGACGGCGACCGTGTTCAAGCGTATTCTGGCTGGTTGCAATTGGTTTGTGTCTCGTCTTGACGTGCGTCGTTGCGGTTCCTCGCGTGCTTACAGCTTCGGTCTGCGGGCGATGTCCGCTGTTCTTCTTGCGTTTTTCCTCCTGCCTCTCTTTATCCCGATTTTCAATCTCGGGTCCGAATCCACCCTACCTGCTTGCTGCCGCCGCGACGGGAAACATCGTTGCGCCATGTTCGTCCATTTCCGGCATCCGGTCTTGGGTGCCTCCTCGGAGCCCATTCTCAGCGCCACAATACCCGCTTGTCCTTACCGCTTGCATTGGTTGATGCCGCCCGTTTCCCGCGCGTTCTTCGCGCCTTTCGTGCCGGTCTCCACCGTCCTCACTGTTTCGTGCCCCGCGCTGGGCCTTGAAACCACTCTCCTCGCGCGCCTTTCCGATTTCCGCAGTCACCGCAAGCGCGGCCCTCCTTTACTCTTCGCCTGAAAAACGTACTCCCGCGACGGGAGTATGTCTCCTCCCGTTTCTGGGTGCACCGCTTTGTCCAACGTTCATGGGCATCTGAGGAGAAAATATGCGATGCAATGTTATTGGGGTATTTGTGCTCGGGGTGTGCCTGCTCGCCTTGGTCCGTCCCGCGTGCTCTGAAGAAGTTCGCGGCGTTGTCACGGACCCATCGGGCGCGGTCATTTCAGGCGCGGTTGTCGAAGTCCAATCTGCCGGTCGGATCATTGCCTCGGCCAAAACCGACGAAGAGGGCGTCTACACTCTGCAAGTGGAACATCAGCAGACCGTCGCCGGCAATTTGCAGATCAGGGTCACTGCTCCTGGTTTTGCCGCTGTCAGCTACTCACTCGATTTTTCCCGGTCCGCACGTGTGAACTGGTCCGTTCGCCTGGTGGTTGCCGCCGCTTCCGAACAAGTTCATGTCGAGGCCAAAAGCCTACCCTTTCAGGATCAACTCGACATGAGCGAAGTGCGCGAAAGTTCAGCAAAGGACGTTGGCGAAGCGCTCACCGCCGTGGACGGCATCTTTGAGATCCGCCAAGGCGGCATTGCCAACGACGTGGTCGTGCGGGGATTCCAGCAGAACAACGTCAATGTCTTGATTGATGGGGCGCGCATCTACGGCGCATGCCCCGGCCACATGGACCCCGTCGTCCAGCACGTGGATTTCGCCGAAGTCGAAGACGTGGAAATTATCAAGGGCGCCTTCGATATAGCCAGCTCTGGCAGCCTCGGCGCCGAACTCCGCGTCGTCACCAAGACGCCCCCGCTTGGCCTGCATTTCACTCCCAGCCTGAGTTTCGGCTCTTTCAACTATTTCAACCCCGCTGCGACTGCTTCCTTCGGCAACTCGAAATTCCGTGTCCTTGCCGGCTATTCGTACCGCGTCTCCGATCCGTATAAGGATGGTTCCGGCAAGTCCTTTATCGATTACGCGAACTACTCCTCAGCCGCGCAAAATGAGCACGCCTTTGACATTAATACCGGCTGGTTCAATGCCGAATGGGCTCCTGCCGACGATCAGAAGCTCTCACTCTCTTACACTCGCCAGCAGAGCGGCTTGGTCCTCTCTCCCTACGAAACCATGGATTCCGACTACGACAACGCCGACCGCGCCACGGTGAAGTACGAAATCCGCAATCTTTCTTCCCCTGTGCACGCCATCCGCTTCGAGAGCTACTTCACCCAAGTCATTCATTTCATGAGCGACCGTTACCGCACCTCAGCCGAGATGGGCGGCATGGGTTCCCCCTGGATGATGGCGGCCGAGCCGCGTTCGCGCACCGCCGGCGGTCGCGCGGAATTCGACGTGGGCAAGGAACTGACCTTTGGCTTTGAGGGTTATCACCGCAATTGGAACATGATGGACTACATGAACATGGACGGCATGATGTCGATGAATCAAGCCTTGCCCAACGTGGACACCAACCTCGCTGGCGCCTTCGCCGATTACCACCACTCGTTCTCGGACCGCCTGAGACTCAGCGGCGGCCTGCGCTTTGACCACGCCGCCATCTCTACCGGCGTTCCCGGTTTCGACACCGATCTCTACTTTGCCTATCAGAACACGCGCAACACCAGTCACACCGACAACTACGGCTCCGGCAACCTGCGCCTATCCTATTCGCTTCCCCGGCAGATTGAATTCTTCACCGGAGCTGGCGTGACCGGCCGCGTCGCCGACGCGGAAGAACGCTTTCTTCTTCAGTCTTCCATGTCGGAGTTGGACATCGGCAATCCGAATCTGCCTGTGGTGCGTAACACGGAAACCACCGCCGGCGCTATCTACCACCATGGCTCCTCCTATTTCAAATCAACTCTGTTTTTCTCAAATCTCGACAACTACATCTTGGTGAACGACCAGCCGCTCCTGAATCCCATGATGGGCATGAGCGGCAGCGCGCGTTCCTTCACCAATGTCGACGCCCATATTTATGGCGGCGAGGTCAGCTATGGGGTCAGTCTTCCCATCGGTTTTTCGCTCCGCGGCGGCAGTTCGTATTCTCGCGGCACGAACGCCCCCAAGCCTGAGGCAGGCGTCTTCAGCACAAATCTCCCCGAGATGCCGCCGTTCCGAACTTGGGCCGCGCTACGCTACACGCACCAGTGGGGCTTTGCCGAATTCGGAGGCGCTGGTGTCGGACGACAGGGGCTGGTGGACGCAGACCTGAACGAAACTCCAACCCCTGGCTACGGCTTGCTCAACGTGAAACTGGGATTGCTTTATCGGAAATGGAGCGCCAGCCTCGTCGTGGACAATCTTTTCGACCGCTTCTACTACGAGAATTTGTCCTACTATCGTGACCCCTTCGCTTCCGGTGTCAAAGTCCCCGAGCCTGGTCGCAACCTCTTTGCCCAGGTGAAATACAGCTTTTAAGTAAGTATCCCGCGCAGAGCCGGGGGCTTTAGGAGGTGAGCCGCTCAAAGCGACTAGGCGGCGCTGATGCGGTCCAGACGGCATGGAGCCACCCACCACTGGCGAGCGTACTGGGTGAATGGTCAGCGAACACGAAACTGGACCTACTCGATAACTTCAGGTTTGTCGCCCAACCGGAGGCTATCCAGAAACGGGCTTGGAGGAGATCAATGGCGATCTCCCCGAAGCCGACTTCCCGGTACCGACGCTTGGCGAGGACGAGCAGTCCGTTCTCTGCGGTCCAGCTTGGCGAGTAAATATCGCGAAAATGGGCATTTTTCGCGTATTTCGAGGTAAGAGCCGGCAGCAATTTCTCCGCAGTCCAGACTGTATGGCGCAGTACGCAGTCCCTCGCGGAGAACGAGAATACCTATACTCCCTTTTTCCAGTCCGGGTCGCTGTTCTTTTTCGTGCAGATGGTCAGGGAACCATCAGGGTTGGTTCGCTCGTGACAAGCCCAGCGAACAGGGCGGCGCACGCCCTTGACCTCCAATTCAGCGCGCAGATTCACCTGCTGCCCGTCCATTCCTTTCGGGAGGATGATGGAGCACTGGCGCATCTGGCCTGCGTGCGGCTGGCCGGCATCAAGGTTGCCACCGACTTTGACTCGACCGTCGAAACTCTCTGCGTAGATGCCGAGCACTCCTGGCACTCCGGCAACACCATCATTCACGGTGCCCAAAATGAGTTCCATGGTGTCGTAACGTTTTCTCTGCCAAATCAAAGATGGGCGCACGCGATACCCGAGCCTTTGCTCCATGGCACGGAGCGAATCAGGATACTTCTCGTAGTAGCGGCGAACGTTATCAGCCTCAGTCCAGAGGGCAAAATAGTTCGTGCCGATGTCCAGCGCATGAAAACCGGCGCACTCGCGATAGGGTAGGTCCAGCGGTCCACCGATCTTGTGAGGATAGTCGTCATTCGGCTGCGCTTCGTCGTCTGGCCCGACAAATACCAGCATCGAATCCGGCAGCTTGCTTAGGCAAGCCTTTTCTTCGGCCATGAATTCTGGCAGCACATAGTGCCGATTCTCGCCGTCTTCCATGACAATGGCGAGCCAGGGAGGGCGGTGGCTAAGTTCCTCGATTTGGATCGGCTCGTCCATGATCAAGCTATCGGAGCGCAACCAGCAGCCGGAACGAACAGCCATATCCTGGATCTGGCGGTTACCCACGTTGCTGATGTCGGGCTGGGTGTTGATCGCCAGAGGCGTCTTCTTCCAGGCGTCGAGCTGCAGTTGCGTCATGTGGACGAAGGTCTTCTCCGCAGTCAGATAGTCCGGAAACGGATTGGGCAGATCATTAGTGTGACCTTCCCCCCAAAATCCGTAGATCATCAAATCCATGAACTCCAGGTGCGGGTCGCCATCGAAACGCGCGGCAAGGAGCTCGTTCAAATCACTAAAGGCCTTTTGAAACTCCGGGGAGTCGTACCGCGGTTCGTAGAAGTCGAAACTGGTGTGGTGCTCCTTGGATTTGTGGCCGATGTTGACAATGGGGACTTTTTCGCGCACAAAGTCCGGCATGGCCAGCTTCTGGGACTGGATATTTGGACTCGACAGTTGGATTCGGAATCCTACGCCTAGATTGTGACGCTTGGCCGCATCGAACGTAGCTTGCCAAACCGGAGACAGTTGCAGCTTGCCAGGACCTGCATGCACATCTCTCCAGTCGCAGCGGATATACAGCACGTCCACGAAGGGCAGGGACGCCATTTTTTCGACACTCTGTTCCAGAGTTTCTTTGCCGCACTGCACCGTGAGCGCAGGCCCGTTTTCCTCCCAGGTGTAGCCGACCAGTCCGGTGCCGAAATTCCGGATGTGATTGCGCGAAGGCTGCGTCACAAAGATCGTGAACCAGCCATCATCCTGGCTGATGCCGAACGGTCCCTGGTCCAGCCGATTGTTGACGGTCGGGCAACCAAAGTTATAGCCCTCCCACAGATGGTCAGGAACATCGGCCCATACCCGCCGTGGCGCAAGGCTGCTTGCTCCTGCCACAACTGCACCCGTCTTTAAGAAGTCCCGCCTGTGCATAGTCGATCTCCCTAGGTTCACGTTCGTGTAGCGCCTAGACACCCTGATGGAGGTTGGGCCGCAACGTGAGCGAGCCGTCATCGTTCAGTTTCTGATGACAAGCCCACCGCACTGGGTAGCGCATACCCTTAACCTCGAGCTCCGCCCGAAGCTTCAAGCCTTGCCACTTCGTTCCCTTGGGCAACACAAACTGCGCCTGCCGGACCTTTCCGGGCAAGGGATATCCTGCGTCCAGGCAGCCGCTCTTGAGCGCTTTTCCGTCCTCACTTTCGACCGTCACCCGCAACACGCCCGGAACACCCGCGATACCGTCGTTGGCAAAGCCGATGATCAGCCCGAGATAGCCCTGGTCCTCATAGTTCCAGATGAAAGACGGCCGGACACGGTAGCCAACCTTGCGATTGATCCGGTCGAACCACGCAGGCGAGGCCTGGTAATACGCCATCAGAGTTTTTGGATCGATGTGATGAAAGCTCCAAAGCGACCAGTAGTTTGCTCCCACGTCGATCACATGAGCGATGATGTTCTCGGCGGGGGAGATCCCTTCTTGGGCGGTGGCCGCATCCGGGATCTTGCCGGGAAGCGGTCCCTCGAGCACAGCTGCGGTCCAGGGCGGGCGGTTACTCAGCGCTTCAATCTGCTCGTTCTCGATAAAGATAGTGTCACTGCGAATCCAGTTATTGCTGCGAACTGTGCGATCCACCAGTTCTGAGTTTCCAACCCGGCTGTAGTCGGGTTGGGTGTTGGTCAGCAATGGAGTTTTCGTGAAGTGCTCGAGCTGAACTTCGAGCATGTTGATCCAGGTCCTCTCGGCGGTTTGATAATCGGGAAAGGGGTTGTTGGCGAAGGGCCAGGTGTGGCCTTCGCCCCAGAATCCATACATGAAGGTGTCGATGAATTCAATAAGAGGATTGCCGTTGAATTCTGCCGCGAGGAGCCCGACCAGCTCGCCGAACGCCTGCTGGAAAAAAGGATCGTCAAAGCGGGGCTGATACCGCGCGTGCGGATTCCGCAGATATCTTTCCGCGGCTCGCCTGTCCTCCTTGTCGTTCATCACCAAATCGACCTTTGGTACTTTGTTGAGAACAAAATCGGGAAGGGCCGCATCGTGGGCGTAATCGGGCGCGCTCATTTGCACGCGCAGTCCGATGCGCTTGTTGTTTTTCTTGGCTAAATCGAAGACCAGCTTCAAGTAGTCGGGGTATTCGAGGCGTCCCGGCCGCGGCTGGACTTCCCGCCAAGTCGGGCGTATGTAGAGCTGCTGTCCCAGCGGAAATTTCACCAGGTCCTCGATGGCCTGGGAAATGTTGTCGGCCTTGATTTCGTCTGTGCCCATATCCGCCGTGATGTAGGTGATCAAGCCCTTCCCATAGTTGGGCACAACTTCTTCGGAAGGAGTTGTGGTCATCACCACGTCGTCCGTGGGAATGACGGCAGCGGGCGGATATTGCGGGAATGGTCCCTGGTTGAGGCGATCCGTTACAGCAGGCCCGGAGCCAAAATCGTATTTCCCCCAGTTGTGATCGGGCACGAAGCCATGCGCTTTGCCAGCTCCAAGTTCTGCAGCTACTGCCAGTGCGACACTGCTTTTGAGAAAGTCTCTGCGTTGCATTGTCATATCCTCCTTCTGCTACTCAGCCGCACGACGCCACCGCCTTGCGTGGTCGTAGCCTTCTGATGTACGGCGTGGAATGTCCGGACTGGGCTAGGCATGATTGGCACAAGATTCCGGCGAATCGCTGATTCGCCACAGCTACACCAATGGGCACTTCGGTTCCCAGGGGACTCGAAGACTTTCCCTGGGAAACAAAAGCACTAGAACTCTAACTTCAGGGCAAACTGAATCTGGCGCTGCGGTATTACTGTGGATGTGATTACGCCGGCGGCGCCGGGGCCATCGGTAATGAACGGGTCCGGCTGAGAGAAAACGGGATGGTTGAAGGCATTGAAGAATTCCGCACGAAACTCCAAATGGACCTGCTCGGTGAGGTTGAAGTATTTGCGGGCGGACAAGTCTGCAGTCTTCTCTCCTGGACCTTCCAGAATGTTCTTTCCGGCATCGCCAAAGCAATAACACGTCGGCAACGGAAAGTCGTTTGTGTTAAACCACAACATCCAGCTGCGATGGGGAAGATCGCCGTTGCCAACGCGATCGGTGCGCAGTAGTCCTTGAGAACCTGTATTGGTCGGGTCGTAGCCCATTTGCGGGGAGAAGAAAAAGCCTGAACGAAAGTTGACGATTCCTCCGAGATGCCATCCCCCCAAAATCGCATCCGCTACTCCGCCCTGGTTCAGGAACTGCTGACCTTTTCCGACAGGCAGGGCGTAATCCAAGCTCGTGACCCAGCGCTCACGGTTATCGAAGTCTGAGGGTCCCTTCTCCGCGGCCAGATTGTAGCTGTTTTGCGGATAGGGCGAATTGCAACAAATCTCCGGCTGGTCGTTGATGCTCTTGCTGAACGTAAAGGCGCTCAGGAAATAGAGGCCATGCGAGGTCTTCTTCTCTGCTTTGAGTTGAAAGGCGTGATACGTGGAGTTCCCGCGATTCTCGATGGAAGCGAACCCCGCATATTGCGGATAGGGCCGCAAATCCTGATTAAACGTCGCCTCCGGAGTTGGAATCTGGTTGCGATCCACCAGAACCTGCAGGTGAGTCCCTTTGGTGCCCACGTACGCGGGAGTAATCAGAATGTCGCCTGGCAGTTGGTATTCGAGGTCCAGATTCCACTCGTCGTAAACGGTGGTATGCAGGCGCCAATCTTGGCTGGTAACGTCGGGGAATGCGTCGGCTGGATCCAGGGGCGGGAAACCATTTTCCAAGGTTATGAGGGCGCCATCTTCTGCTTGAGCTGGCGTCAAGCCGTCGCTGTTGAAGGTGGGCTCGAAAAAGAACGGCAGATTGTAGGCCAGTTGGTACGGGTCGCCGGTGCGGGTTTCATAAAAGGTAAAGAATCGCCCATATCCCGCGCGCAAAACAAAAGGATGAGCCTTGAACGGACTGTAGGATAGCCCGACGCGTGGCGCAAAGTCGTCTTTGTCGGGCGTAGCCAGCTTTGAGGGGTAGCCTGGCGTACCGGCAGGAATGATTTTTCCCGTGGTGTAGTCGAAATTGCTTTCCTGATTATTGGCTACATAGAGCGGGGTGGCGTAGTCGTACCGCAGCCCAAGATCCAGGGTCAGATTCGGCAAGGCTTTGTAAGTGTCCTCTACAAATGCCCCATAAGTATGCTGGCGATCGCCGAAGTAGGCCACCGTCGAAACCTTGGCAGTAATGGGATCGCCCACCAGCATGTCGGCGATCGCGTTGCCGCTACCCTGCGGGTTGCCAGGATCAACGGCAGTGAATTGACCACTGAAGGAGATGTTGCCCCGGGGTTGGGCGATCTGCAGCATGTTGAACTGGTCAAAGCGGAATTGCGGTCCCATCTTGAGAAGGTGCTTTCCATGCACGTAACTTAGCGTGTCGTTGATCTGGACGTCCTGGCTGGTGCTCTTGGTAGGCGTGAAGAGCGGCTCACCGAGCCCGGCGTATCCGCTGGGCGCGAACCACGCCAGTCCGTTGATGGAGGGATTATTGGGGACGCCAGGAAATTGCAAGCCTGCCGGTGGATAGTTCTGGCCATAGGAAGGAGAGTTGGCAATGTAGTGGATACGGTTGAGTCCGATGCGGAGCGCGTTCACCAGGTTCGCGTTGATAGCGTCGGTGGCGCCGACCACGAAGCCGCGGGTATCTAACGGCTGATCGCCAGTGTTGTAACCTCCTCCGTCAGCGATTCCTGAGAATACCGGAGCTTGAAAACGTGATACCTGGCTCAGGGAGAAACGCTCAAAAAGCTGGAGTTTCGATGTGACGCTTTCATCAACCCGGGCATCCATTTGATCCACCTGATTGGTGCCCGGTGCATTCACCGAATAGTTGTTGCCTCCCGGTGCGGCGACCGTCGGATAGAGAGCTGCATAATTCAGGCCCAGTTGACTCATGCCGCCCGGAATGATGTTCGCCGCTCCGTTGATGGGAAGGCCGGTGGTGGGATCGAATCCGAAGCCGTCTCGCACCGTAGAACCGTTGACCGTACGAGTCGTCGCCGGATTGTAGATCTCGTTGGTGAAGATGGGCCGGCCCAGCGCGTCTGTGCCGGATTGCGGACCGAGAATGTCGCTGAAATCCCCCTTGGCCTCCGCCGGGGTCGGGACGGTGGCGAAATCAAGCGTTGCCGAGTGGATCCGCGTGCCTTCATAATCCAGGAAGAAAAAAGCTTTCTCTTTCTTGATCGGCCCGCCTAACGTCGCTCCAAACTGATTTTGCTTGTAAGGCGCCTTGGGCACAGCAGAGCCAAAGCCGTATTGTGCGGAATCCAAGGCGTCATTGCGCAGGAACTCCCAGGCGCTGCCGTGGAATTTGTTTGTCCCCGACTTGGTGGTGGCGTTGATGACGGCGCCGCCGGTCCGCCCAAACTCTGCCGAGTAATTCGAGGTCTGAATCTTGAATTCTGCGATCGCGTCAACACTGCTCAAGATCGAAACGTCAGCGTTGTCGTTGGAGTTGTTGTCAACGCCGTCCAGCAGGAAGTTGTTTTGTGTGCCCCGAACTCCATTGACTGCGAAACTTCCGCCGGCATTGCCGTTGGTCGGCGTGCTGCCGCCGTTCACCGGTCCCTCAATGACTTTGGAGACACCTGAAGTCAGCTCGGCAAGGTCGGTATATCGCCGGCCGTTCAAGGGCAACTCCTCAATCGTTTCGCTGGTCACTACATCGCCCAGGGCTGCGCTCTCGGTTTCCAGCAGCGGAGGGGCCCCACTGACTTCCATCGTTTCCGAAACCGAGCCGACTTGGAGAGTGAAGTCAAGCTTGATGCTTTGCTGCACATCGAGCACAATGTCTTTGCGTATTTCCCTGCGGAACCCTTTGCTCTCGACGGAAACAGAGTATCTGCCAATATGGAGCGGAGTAATCACGTAATTGCCGTCCGATCCGGTCTTTACGACAGTACTCAGGCCGGTGTCCATGTTTGTCGCAGCCACGGTGACGCCGGGAAGGACGGCGCTGCTGGTATCCTTGACGGTTCCAACCAGGCTGCCGGTATCGACTTGCGCGAACCCAATCACGGTCGCGCTGATCAGAAGAACGACTAACAGGATAGTCTTCCGCATAGGTGATTCTCCTTCACGCCTGAGGATTAGGATCCTCGTGGCTCTGGCCCCTTCAGAGCGCCATGCTTGCGAGCCGAGAGTTCATGCGTGCGATTAGTTACGCAAGAGAATTTCTTTTTATATCGTTTCGCTTCATTTGTCCAGCATATAAGGAAGATTTCGACAGGATTAGAGATCTCGTCCGGAAGGGCTGCGCTGTTCGCCAGATAGGGAAATGGGTTGCCCTGGGACTTCGAACATCCATCAGCCGGGGGACATAAACTTCTCCTAGGAACAAGCTATTTGCCGGTTGCCGCGATCAGCTGAAGGAGGCCAAATTTTTCCGGAACGTGAAACGTGCCACTCATCGTGCGTTGCCAGACCACTGCGGTCCGATTAGGGGGCGGCCCTTGGCTGCGAAACAGATTGATTCGAAATTTGTCGCCAAGGGCCGGAGGGCGGCTCTGCAGAGCGGAGAATGGTATGCGCATGGCTCCATACCAGATCTTCGCTGGCGAGTCAATGCGAGCGGCCACAACAAAACCGGAATTCCAGGTCCAGCCATCTTCGTGATGCGGGTTCGCCAGGTCGATATCGAGATCGATCCATTCCCCTTGCGGCGAGATTTCGAACTCCCGGTATCTCCTAATGTTCTGGAAATCGGAACCGACAAACACCTCAGCGACGTCCCAATCCCAGAGCCGAAATGTTTCCGTTGTAGTACTGGGCGAGGGTTTGAGGTTCAATTCTTCGTATGGGCAAATAAACAAGAAGTACAGATTCTTCTCTGTCCAGCGCGAGCGGATCTCCGTGCGATAGCGAGGTAGAGCCTGGCCGTACGGACCCTTGTCCGCGTACACCGGACGTGCAGCCTGCCAAAACGAAATGGCCGGATCCGTGCTCGGCGCCATGTCTTGCGAGGCTTTTATACTGTCGATCACATTATCATCGGCCGCCATGGCCAACTGGGCCACGACGAAAAACAACGTGCAAGTCAGTGCGCAATACCGCATAAGATCTCCCGTAGAGCAATCCATCACACGACGATGTTCAGTTGACGAGCCGCATTCTCGAAATAGACTTTACGCAGAATAGTTTCCGGCAAATTGATGCCGTAGATGCGCCAGCGTCCCTGGGGAGGGATCTTCGCCGGAGCGTAGTCGAAGTACTCGTCTTCAGTCTCCAGGAATCGATAGTAGATTTCATACAACTGGTCGTTGAACACTTGCTGAGGATACTGGTCGGCGTGCGGAGTGGCATCGGTGCCGAATAAGATGCGATCCTGATATTTTTCAAAGAACTTCCGCACCGTGCGGGGCTGCCTTCCCAGTTCTCCGATGCGCGCGGCGATGTCCACCGTCATGTTGGGAAACCGATCGAGGTTTTCCGCCACGTTGGCCAGGTTTTCGGCGAAGTTGCCCACGTGCAACACCACAAATTGAGTTTTGGGGTGCTTGGCAAAGACCCGGTTGCGGGCCTCAAGCAATTCCGCATTGCTGGGAAAGTCGCGGCCGCAGAAAGACCAATCCGGATGATTGTTTAGCTCCTCATAACGCTCGTTGAAACGATCGGTCGGAGTGAAGAACGCCAGCGGATCGGACACGTGAATCGCAACTGGCAGGTTGAGCTGCCCGCAAACGTCCCACATGGGATCGAACCTGGGGTCGTCAATCTTCACAAGTTCGCCGGAGGTAATATTCTCGCGAAGGTAGAGTCCCAGAGTCTTTAGAATTTTCAGACCCCGCGCACCCTGCCGGTGGGCCTGCTCGATCGCCTGCGCCTGAAGCTGAGGATAGTTGGGCTCCTTCCAGCGTTCGTAGCAAGGTTCGGTAAGAGTGTAAAAGCGCCCGGGAAAGGCGCGGTCATGCCTTGCGATTGCTTCGCCCAGGCCTTTATCGTAACCCCCGGTGAGGTTCACCATGGCCCGGATGTTCTTGCGATCCATCACGGCCAGAAGCTCTTCCGCAGTACCCAGGAATTTGCGGTCCGATGTCAGTGCCACACCATTTTCGGATCTCGCGGATGTCGTAATGTGGGTGTGAAAATCAATGAGCGGGAACCTGGCGCGCTCGACACGTGACTCATGCACTTGCAGCATGCTTGTCGGGACAAATTCCGACAGATCCAGAGAATGCTTTCGTCTTTCCTGCGCTTCTTCTGTGCTCGTGGCCAGGCCGCGGCCCGACTGAGCAACTGCCCCTGCGATCAGCCCCGCTCCGTACAACCACTGCCGCCGATTGATCATGTTTGCTCCTCCCGCTGCCGCAACTTCACTTCGCTAACCGCAAGCGCCACAACCCGCGCACACGGAACCGCGATTCCGGTTAGCCCGTCTTGGCTCGAAGTCCTCCGCCGAGGAAATACAGAAGCATGCCGATGAGCACTATAGAAGTGCTCCCGTGTATCGACAGCCCCGCGTTGATGAGTCCCAATAGAAACACAGCTGCGCCCAGACCTAGGATCCACAGGCCGAGTCTGCCCCAAAGGGACGGTCCCGAGGCGAGTTGAAGATCATCCTGCGCTCCGCCCTCAGAGGCACGAATCAGAAGATCATGCGCCCGCGCCTTTGATGTTGCCTTCTGCGTCATAAGGCTTACAACCGGGCACACCAATGCGGCAACGGCGCCGCTGATGAGCGTGACCGGGGCAACGTCGAAGTGAAACCCGAAGCGCAAGATGGCCCCAGCGAGCGAACCTGTGAGATAGCCTGATATCGCACCCTCGGAGGTCATCTTGTCCCACAGCAGGCCGTAGGGGATCGCAATTACGAACAGAGGCATATCCATGATGCTGATGATCGTCAGGTATGCATCGACTGATCCACCCAAGCGGGGCACGAGGTAGGTAATGGCGATCATCAATGCGCCTGCCGACAACGTAGCCAGCCGCACGGCGACAAGCAGTTGCCGGGGCGAGGCTTGCTTGTTTACAAAGCGGCCGTAGATGTCGTTGGTAACGAGTGTGGCCACAGCTCCGAGGTTCGAACCAAGCGTAGACAGCGCCGAAGCGAGCAGCCCGGCTGTCACGCATCCCAAAACGCCCACAGGGATAAGGTGCACCACCAGCGTGGGTACCGCCATCTCAGGCTTGGCCAGCGTGGGATAGAGAATTCTGGCGGCGAGCCCCGGCAGAATCCACAGCAGCACGAATGGCGTAATCATTAGGCCAGATAGAACCATGCCCTTGGAAACAACTCGCGGATCACGCGCCGAGAATGCCGCTTGCAGAAGGCCCTGGTCGAGAGTCGCCCACTGGATCCCGAGAAACAAGAAAGCAATGACAGTTTTCCAGTTATATTTCCCAGTAACGGTAACCAGATCGAGATGTCCTGGCGGCAAATGCGCGCTCAACCCCGGCCATCCGCCCACCGCTGCCATAGCCAAGGGCAGGAGAATCAACAGGCTGGACATCATGAGAAGGAAACCAAGGTTGTTGGTGAGGACGACCGACCACATGCCGCCTAGCATTGTGTAGATAATTACGATTGATGCCAGTCCAAACACCCAAAGCGAGAAAGACTGAATTCCGGTAATCTGTTGTGCGGCGGCAACTCCGGCATAAAGCACCACGGCAGTCCAGAATGCCAACCGGAAGACCCAGAGGATGCCAACCAGCAAGCGCACGCCGCCGTTGTAGCGCATCTCCAGAAATTCGGGGACCGTGCGAATCCGCAAGCGGCGAAAATAAGGGATGACGAACAGTCCGCTGAAGACCAGCGCCATGTTCCCGGTCCAGGTCAACCAGATAATGGAAATGCCGCTGCGGTAGGCGGTTCCGCTGACTCCCACCAGACTAAACAGGCTGATGTTGGCTGTGGTCAGCGTAGCCGCCAGAATGAACGGGGTCAGCTGGCGGCCGGCAACGAAGAAGTCATCCGGATCGCCAATCCAGCGGTAGAAACGCGAGCCCAGCCAGAAAAGTCCACTGAGAAAAACTACGATGATGGCGTAGTCGAGAATGGCCACGAGATCTCCTGGGATATTTTGTCGGCTGAGAGATCAAGCAAAAGCCCTGCGAACGTTTTCCAATTCCTCAGCATGCTCGGAGAAAAACTGCTCCACTTCACTGCGGGTCGGGAATCCCTCCGTCCCGCCCAGGGCGCGCGTAGATAGCGCGCCACAGGCGTTGCCCCAGGCAATGCAGTTCACCAGCGGCGCTCCTTGGATGAACTGAAATACGAAACCAGCATTGAAGCTGTCTCCGGCGCCAGTCGTATCAACGGGTTGGACTGAGAATCCCGGCGCCTCCATGGTGCGCTCGCCACATTTCGTCAGTACACCATTGGCACCGCGTTTGATGACTACGGTTCTTGACAGTCTGCTTAAGTTGTTCAGCGCGGCTGTGATGTCCGTCTCTCCAGAAATCCTGGCTGCTTCCTGTTCATTGGGAAGGAAGATGTCCACATAGGGCAGCAATTCGCGCATTCCTCCGTTCCACTTACCACTGGGATCAACATCGGGATCCAACGAAGTGCTCAGCCCCGCCTCTTTCGCCAGGCGGAACAGCTCTTGACACTGCGGCCGCAAGGCGGGCTGCAAATAGAAACTGGACATGTGCATGTGCTTCGCAGATCTGACGTAGTCGAGGTTCACGTCGTCGAGGCAAAAAGTCTCTCGAATCCCCGCATAGCTGGCCATCGCATATTCGTGGGGGAAGGACATCACGACGCAGATGCCGGTGCGCCCGGCCGAAGACTGAATGATTTGCGAGGTTTCCACTCCACGATCGCGCAAGGAGTGCAGCAGAAAGTTGCCCGTATCGTCCGCGCCGAGTTTGCCCACGAAACCCACTTCCACGCCGAGACGAGCCAGATTGCAGGCAAAGATCGCCGACGAACTTCCCAGCGCAAACCGCATGTCTTTGGCCAGCCGCACTTCCCCGTATGCCGGCAGAGACGTGAGCCCGGTCAACACGAGGTCCGCATTCAACTCACCGACGACGACAACGTCCATGTGTCTTGCTCCCGGCAGTCCGCCGTCAAGAGATTTGTGGAGACTCGGCCGGCAAGTTGATCATCTGCTCAATCCACGAGGACTTCCCAACAGCCAATGCACGGCGATAGGCGAACAGCTGCATTGGCGGAACCATCAAGAGCATGCGGCCGTAGTCGGAAAGACCAGATTCCAGCTCGAGTACAAAGTCTGCATTTGCGGTGACTTCGGCGCTTGCCCGCTCACACACTACCGCAATCTTAGCGCCCAGCGGCTTGAGTTTGGGCAACAGTTCCAGCTGATAGTTCGCGCCGCCGTCGGACAGCAGTACAACAATCAGGGTTGAGGAAGTGGTGGCATACCTAGGCCCGTGCAGGAATTCGAGCGAGGGATATGCGACAGCAGAGGTGCGCACCATCTCCCTTGTTTTGAGCGCGAGCTCGGACGCGATTCCGAAGTACGCTCCCTGGCCCAGAAACACATAGTCCTGAAAAGTTCCGGCTCGGGCAAAATCCGCGATTTGTTCGCCGTAGCGCCCCAGCAGGCGGGAAGCCTTTTCCGGCAGTTGGAGCAGTTCGCGTCGCAGTTCTTCATTTCGAGAGTGCTCCGCCAGCAGCATCTCAAGCAGCAAGATCATCGCGGTCAAAGCCCGTGTGGTGAAGCGACTCACTTCGGCGGCATCCGTCAGTACCAACGACTCTTCGCAAGCTGCAATCAGCGGCGCGTCGGAATAGCAAGTCACCCCTACCGCACGCCAACCGAGCGTTCGCGCGTGGCGGGTTGCCTCGCATGTCTCGGCTGTCTTGCCTGATCTGGAGACCGCGATCACAGCGCCTGGCTGCTGCCCACGCCAATATCCGTCGGGATAGAGCATCAGATCAGTCGCGGACAGGGCCCACGCGGGAGCCGCGCCGAGAGTATTCCATACCGGCGAACAGGCCAACGACAAGTAATATGACGAGCCGCACCCGACGAGGATGATCGGGCGCTGGCCGATCAGAGAGCATGCCTTCTGCCGGACGCTCCCCGCCTGCACCCAGACCAGCGTGTGCTGCCAGATTTCCGGTTGAGACAGAATTTCTTTGAGGACGTAATGATCATTGTCAGCGATATTCAATGGGAGGTTCCCCTCTCATGGTTTTGTACCTGTTGAAAAGTGACTTGAATTCGCAAAACGTTTCGAAGCACCAGTAAAGCAGCAAAGCCAGGCCGAACGCCCACAGGCCCCAAGTGATCCAGTCAATCTGCATGATTTTTCACCTGCCCACCACGGGTACATCTTCTTTTACCCAGGAACTATCCCAAGCTGCCCGATGCCATTCAGTTCGAGCATGGCGCAGACGGCGTCGGCAGTGGTTTTGTTCTTTGCCGAATAGCTGATGAAAACGTCGTGAGACATACAAACCGGGCTTCTACTCAGGTTCGCCTCAGGGGGTGCTGCGTCTCAACGGGCTGAGAACTGCTCTTCGGGGAGGCGAGAGAATGTACGGCCCGAATTGTACTCCTGCACGACCGCGTGGCGACGAAGAGAAAGAAGACAGGTTGGTGATTCCCAAGCTGGCAGAGACACTGCGAATCGGGCTTTGTCAGGCGTTCTAAATAGATTGTTGAGGACAAATCGCCGTAGCACGCAATACGTTCATCGCTCTGCTGTTTCCGGCAATTGCTGCGTCGCTGGCGGGCATGGAGGCACATCGCGAGCACCTGCGGCTGGAAAAACGGAGCGCCAATATGGGGCCGCAACTGGAGCGGTTAAACCGGCAGATGGCGTCGGCCACCGATCCGGAACGATTTGAGAGTTTACTGCAGCAGGTGGATGAAATCATGCTGCGCGAGACGCAGGACTGGCTGATGCTGATGCGGTACGTGGAAATCAAGGCGAGTTGAGCCTGCCTTCGGACCGCACTGGTAACGGGGCGAGCGGGAATTGTCTGGATAGTTTGCTTCTTGGATGACAGTCAAAGGCGTCGAGGTGCACAAGTCAGTTTTTCCCAGCTTGCGAGAGCCTTCCCAGCACTTGTGATCCCCGTCATTGCGAATCGCTTGATCCGCAACTAGACTGGAGCGGTCCGAATGGGTTGAGTGGTAAGTTCAATCGTCAGTGACGACTCGCGGGCCTCTATAAACCGCTGCACAATCCACTCCCGCGCTAACTGCGTCACGCTCTGAAACTCAATTTCGGGACCATGAACGCTGGCTGTTGATCGCGAAGACCTGAGGCGAGATCCGAGAGGTGTTCAATGATCGACGTTTTCATTAGCCACGTTGAAGAGGACACGGACCTAGCACTGGAAACCGCGCGAGGCCTGGAAGCCGCTGGCTACGAGACTTGGTGCTACGAGCGCGACGGCTACCCAGGTCCCGACTACCTGGATCAGGTCGACCGGGCGATTCGTGAATCGCAGGCGGTCCTGGTCGTGATCTCGCCGGATTCGCTCGGTTCGCAACAGGTTGAAGATGAAGTCAAATGGGCACGGGAGCAGCAAAAGCACTTTGTCCCCGTACTGAAAGGAATATCGTGGACGGAGTTCCAGAGCCGCAGGCCCAGATGGCGTATGGCTCTGGGCATAGCGGCGGCGGTGCGTGTTCCCACAGAGGGTGTTGGTGCCATCCTTCCTCGCGTCGTCCGCGGTCTTCAAGAGTTGGGGGTGAAGCCAGGCGGGACCCAGAGGCCCATAATCCAGAAGCAATCTGAGACGTCTGCGGCGGTGCCAGAAGCTCCTGCGGCTCAAGGCGGGAGGAGGCTCTGGAAGATTGCGGTTCCCGTCCTGCTTGTCGGCTTGCTCTTGGCGGGCGGGCTGTACTATCGCTCCCACCAGCAAAGCAAGCGCCTGACCGACAAGGACACCATCGTTCTAGCCGATTTTGCCAACAGCACGGGCGATGCAATCTTCGACGACACGCTGAAGACGGCGCTCAGCGTCTCCTTGCGGCAATCGCCTTTCCTGAATGTGCTCTCCGACAGCGAAGTGGCGAAGACCTTGAAACTGATGACTCGTCCAGCCAACACGAAACTCACGCCCGATGTGGCCCGCGAGCTTTGCCTGCGGGCCGGCAGCAAGGCTTACCTTGTCGGATCGATCGGCAGTCTGGGCAGCGAGTATGTGGTGGGCTTGAAGGCGGTGAATTGCCAAAACGGAGACACGCTGGCGCAAGAGCAGATGAGAGCGGCATCCAAGGAGACGGTGCTGGACGCGCTGGGCGAGGCGGCATCGAAGCTGCGGGGCGAACTGGGCGAGTCGCTGGCGACGGTGCAAAAGTTTGATGTTCCGCTCGAACAGGCCACCACGTCTTCGCTCGAAGCTCTGAAAGCGTACAGCCTTTCCGGAAAGGCCGAAGATGAGAAAGGCGCCGCCGCAGCCCTGCCTTACTTTCAGCATGCCATCGAGCTTGATCCGAATTTTGTCGAGGGCTACGCCGGATTGGGCGCGGAGTACCTCAATCTCGGCCAGCCAGTGCGGGCCCGCGAGTACCTGACCAAGGCATTCCAGTTGCGAGAGCATACCAGCGAACGGGAAAAGCTGGGGATCACCGCCGCCTACTATTCGTATGTAACCGGGGAACTGGATAAAGCGGCCCAGACCTATCAGGAGCTTATTGAGAGCTACCCGCGGAGGTCCCAAGCGTATCTCGATTTGGGGGTAGCGTACTCCAATCTGGGGCAGTATGAGAAAGCCGCGGAGCTCACGAAGCAAGGCCTGCGCCTTGCACCGGATAAAGGGTTCTCTTACGCGAATCTCGCCATTTACTCCCTTTACTTGCAGCGCTTCGACGAGGCGCGGCAGGTCATCCACGAGGCGCAGGCGCGAAAACTGGATAATGTTGACTTACACGATGTGTCCTATACTCTTGCCTTCCTCGGAGCGGACTCTGCGGCGATGGCGGAACAGCAACAGTGGTTCGCGGGCAAGCCCGAATCCGAGTACCTCGGGCTGGAAGAGGCATCTGACACCGAGGCGTATGGCGGTCATCTAGCCAAAGCGCGGGAACTGACCAAGCGGGCTGTGGACTCCGCTATACGAGTCGACAACAAGGAAAGCGGGGCAAGTTGGCAGGCGGTTGCTGCTCTGGAACAAGCCGCTTATGGCAATTTTGTGGAAGCACGACAGACGGCGTCCGAGGCTTTAAAGCTTGCTCACGCAAATCAGTTGGCCGAAATACAAGCCGCGCTTGCGTTTGCCATGGCAGGCAATACAGCGCGAGCCGAGTCCTTGGCACAAGACCTGGGGAAACGCTTCCCGCTGGACACCCTGATGCAATCGCTTTGGCTGCCTGCGATTCAGGCGCAATTGGCGCTCGACAGGAAGAATCCGGCTTACGCCCTGACTGCCCTACAAGCTTCTTCACCCATTGAGTTAAGCGAGAGCGATTCCAACCTCTGTCACGTGTATATACGCGGAGAGGCATACTTGGCAGCCGGACAGGGCGGTGCTGCTGCCAAAGAATTCCAAAAGATTCTCGACCACAGCGGCCTCGTAGGGAATGGCTGGACGGGAGCGTTGGCGCATCTGGGAGTGGCTCGCGCCAATGCGTTGCAAGCGAGAACCTCGCAGGGCGCGGATGCCGACGCCGCCCGCGTCCGTGCGCTAGCCGCCTACAAAGATTTCCTCACCCTCTGGAAAGACGCCGACCCCGATGTTCCCATCCTGAAGCAAGCCAAAGCGGAGTACGCGAAGCTGCGGTAGTCGGCCTCGATCTGCTCCTTCAGGGCACGGACTTGGCCCTGTTTGTCATCGCGACGCGAGTAGGAGATGAAGAGGTCGTAGGGCATGAAGTTTCCTTTATTTGCCGCGGTGGTCGTTGAGGACGGCATGACGTCCGGCCACGTTTACTTCTGCATGGCCGCCCGGGCCGGTCGGTCTTTGCTTCGCGCCCCCACGATTGTGTAGCCGGCGTGCTTCAAAATCGTGGCAATCTCGCGAACTGCTGCCCGATCTTTTTCTTTCTCTTCTTCGGGAAGCTCCTCGATTCCGAGGTGCTCGGCAAAACCCGCGTATTGGACCAGGTCACCCTTGCGCCAGGGCAGCAAGCACTCGTGCAGCTTGTTCTCTTTGTCGGTCTTGGAGCCATAGCGCCATCCGTCCTTAACCTTCTGACGCAGCCAGCGCGTGTGCTCCATCGAAGCCAGTTCCTCCAGCACGTCGTCGGGAAAAACGAAGGGAGGCTCGCCTTCGCGCGCCGGGACCATGTAGCATCCCGCGTAAGCCAACTTGCCGGGAATGTCGCGCACCTGCCCGCGGTTCTGCTCCTTTTCATCTTCCGGAAGCTGGTCGAACTCCACCAAGGAGCTGTTCTCTTTGGTGGCTTCGTTCCTGTGAGCTCCGTATTTCCAGCCGAGGGCAGTTTGCTCGTCGCTGTAAACCTTGTGCGCGGCCTTCGCTAGGTGCTCCAAGACCTCGCCCTCGAGTTCGAGTTGCTGGACCCACGCCAGGAAATCCAGTCCGTCCACGTGCAAATCCAATTGCGCTTTGGTCGGCAGGCTGGAACGCTCGAATCGAGTCTTGCCATCGAGCTGGCTCATGGCGATGACGGACTCCATCGACCGCGCTCCATGCTTGTATTTCCAGGTCTGCAACAGGGCTCGCAGCACACCGGAATCAATCTGCACCTCGCCGTTGCGCACGATGTGTTTGGCGTCCCGCGAAAGCATCGAGCGCAGCAGGATGGCGCGCCGCAGCACGTAATACGGATCGGCTTGACCTGCCTGCGGATTGGGGCCAAGTACATTGAGATAGCCCTTGAGGCGGCTGACGAAATCCGGGACTTTGGCTGCGCGCTTCTCTTCTTCGCTTAGGTCCTTGCCGAAGTTATCAAGCGTCCAACTTGTTCCGCCCGCGAACACGAAGATTGCCTTGCCGATGGGATGCGCGAGATCCCCGTCCTGGAACTTGCCATCCTGCATAGGGGCGAGAAAATAGCGCAACCATCCGAACTTGCCCTCGTAAGCGCTATCGAACTCGTCCCAGAACACCAGCGGTATCTTCCCGCCGAGCCCGATATCGCGCACCTGGTGGAAAGCCGACAGTAGCTCGTCGGTAGACCTGAGTTGAGACAGATTGAATTCCTTGGGCTCGATCTCGCCCGGCCGGAGCGCCAGCGCTAGCTGGGTAATTCCGAACGATTTCCCCGATCCGGGAGGACCAAACACGGCGATCGACAAAGGACGCTTGGGACGTGGCTGAGACACATATTCGCTGACCAGGGAGCGAATGCTGCGCAAGCTCTCGATCTCCTGCCGGTCCACGGTCAGCAGGGCTCCGAAACGTCCGAGCGGCACTCCTCTGAGTATTTTTTCCGGCCCATGTAAAACCACCTTGCGCGCAACCTCTTCGAGATTGCTCTGATAGCGGTCCCCGAGGATGGTCCAATACTTATTGCCGGTGCGCATCGGCACGGCCATCTCCTGGAACGGACTGTCGCTGGCCGTCAGTGCGGCGAGGACGGTGCTGACTGGGAACTCGAGCTTGACCTCGGCTGCCGAGGCGCCGCGCTGGCCGTAGCCCTCGCGATGCAAACAGCGGAGCGCCGAAAGTCCTGCGCAGATTCCCTGTCGGATATTGGGCTCCTCAGGAGCAAGCATCACTTCCTTCGCGATACCGGCAGTAAGGCAGGAGGTGTAGCCCACCATCCGCCCTGGGTAGCCCTGCTCCCACATGCCCTCGACCACTTCGGGATCAAACAACAGCCGGCACGGTAGGTCGCGGTCGCCGCCTCGGGAATAAAGGAATGCGCCTGCCGCGTTGAACGAAATCACAACATGGGCGCAGCTCACCAGGCCGCGCAGATCGCGATTGTAGATGACCTCCCAAACCAGGTCCTGGGCCGTGCGCTCCCAGGAAAGCTCGTGACTAATCTGCACCTCCGTGAGGCGTAGATCATTCACCGTCATGACGACGATGAGTTTCTCGGCGTGGTGCGCGCAGAGGTGGTCCCAGAGCTCTCCTTGCGCAACTGGACGGCTCATCTTCAGCAGCACCCAGGGGCGGCTGCCGGGCTCTGTCAGGTTGGCGGGCCATAGCTCGCGCTTTGAGCGGAACCCCAAATCGGCGTCATCGAGCACAACTAGCTGCGCGCTAGAGCTGTCATTCACCACACGCGCCCAGTTTGCCGATGTCTCTGTACTCGAGCATCGGTTGATACCCTGGAACTCCGCAACCCGCCACGCCGGCTTTTCCTTCTCGGAGCCTTTGGCGGCGAATGGAAAAGGCATCCAGGAGGCATACGAGTGATGGAAGCGCGGGTCCTCGGGGCCGATATGAGCATCCGCGGCGGTCCCGGTGCGCCGCGGTGTATCGGGCTGCCGGATTTGGTAAGCGGCGCGGTTGCTGATCTGCGCCGCTACACCTTCGATCAAATCCGCCAGCAGTGCGGCCCCGCCACGCTGCCACCTCAGCCGGGAACACACCTCCGGCTCCCAAACACCCCTTTGCGCCTCCAGCCCTCGGCTGCGCGCCAGATTCCAGTCCAGCGTGAAGTCCCCGCTGACAACAACAGTTTTCGCATGCGTTCCCGTGCTCGTTGTTGGTGTTTCCACTGTCTGAGGCACGACACCCTCCACTGAAACAAGGCAATTCTACATCTTGCGGGAAGGGTGCAGCCCAAGCTCGGAAGCGTACGGCGTGGACTCCAACTGCTTTATCAGCCATGAGTTTGGCGGAGATGACATAGATCTCCTCCTTTCGAAGTACTCGCGGCGTTGAGGCTGATGGTTCTTGCGTCACGGATCGCGTTTGATGGAAGAACTACCCGGACCAGACGCACCCAGGCCCCGGTCCGGTAAAAAGAAGTTTCCCGGAGTACAAATGGTCAATCTTGGGAAGGGATTTCGCGGCGATCAAGTTTTGTCTTGCAGGACCTTCCGCTGGGCTTTTTCGGTAGTGGTGTAGTTCGAATTCAAATTGCACCACTAGCCACCTTTCCGTGATGTTGCCTTTCCTCTCACTCCAAGGATTTTGTGCTGAGCCGGCCGATCAGTCTCTGCAGCAATCTAGTTCCGTCTTTCTTGTATGCGTCCGAACCAGCCAAGAGAAAGGCTTCACAAATTCGGGCGACACTCTGCCCTTCGCGTGCCGCGATCGTCTCAAGCTCCTTCTTTA
>Ga0208821_1000718_pt1 | contig 23304 bp, 29 predicted proteins | sample June2015DPH_20_5_FD_184720 | JGI IMG/M metagenome (GOLD analysis project Ga0208821, IMG submission 184720) | Peatland microbial communities from SPRUCE experiment site at the Marcell Experimental Forest, Minnesota, USA - June2015DPH_20_40... | ecosystem: Environmental > Terrestrial > Soil >... | reverse complement strand
AACAGGGTTTATACGAACAAGCACTCAAATGCTATAACAAAGCGCAGGAAGCTGATCCTGAGTTTGATCTTCCTTGGTTCAACACGGGTGTCTGCTATGCGCTGATGAACGACAACGAAAAAGCGGAGGGAATGTTCGAGAGGGCACTGCTGCTGGAACCTATGAACGCCGACGCTTGGTTCTACCGAGCGAATGCGCTAGCGAATTTGGAGCGCTACGAAGACGCTGTCATCAACTATGACAAAGGCCTGGTGATCGACGACACCCGCGCTGCGGCGTGGGACGGTCGCGGGCTCGCCCTCGCTAGCCAGTATAAATGGCCTGACGCACTGGAGAGCTTTGACAAAGCGCTGAGCCTCGATCCCGACTATTTCATCACGTACAACAACAAGGGGTACGTTTATTATAATCTGCAAAAATTTGACGACGCGATTGAAAACTTCGACAAAGCTCTCGAAATAAGTTCAGACTACATTCTCGCGTGGATCAATAAGGGTCTCGCACTGGATAGTTTGAACCGCTTCGACGAAGCGATCCAGTGCTTGGATCGGGCGTTCCAGCTGGATCCCGAGAATTTTTGGGTGTTGAACAGAAAAGGGTTTATTCTGTTCGGCATCGATCGATTTGAGGACGCGATCGCTGTTTTTGATGGGGTGCTCAGCACAAACGCCGACGACACGTACGCGCTCTCGTTCAAAGGAAGCTCCTATGATGGTCTAGGGGAATATGAAAAGGCCATTGAGTGCTTTGACCGCGTCTTAGAAGTCGACGAGAACGATGAGTTTGCGTGGACGTCAAAAGGCAGCGCGTTGTACAGCCTTAAGCGATATGACGATGCGGTGTTCTGTTTTGACCGGGCGCTCCAAATAGACCCCCAGAGCCTCGAGGCCGTTCAGTTCAAAGAATTGATTGCCCAGCGGCGCAGCGGCACACGATAGAAAAGATTGACACGCCGGCCGCAGCAGATGACAGAGCTGTTACAGTAGTCTCGCAGCGGCTAACGCGCCGAAACCTGTTCTCTGATGATTTGGAACGCGAGGTCAATGCTCTGTTGACTCGCCGCGTACGAGATTCGGACGTGCCCTTCGCCAAAGCGCCCGAACGCCGATCCCGGCACAACGATGACGCCGGCCTGGGCAAGCCTCATCGTGATGTCGAAGCTCGTGTCTGACGTGGCAAACCGTGGGAACACATAAAAAGCTCCTTCAGGCGTCACACAATCGGCTATTCCCTTAAGGTGGTGCATCACGGCACTGCGTCGCGCGAAAAACTCGTCAACCATGGACCTCACGCTCTCTTGGGGGCCGGTCAACGCCGCATAAGCGGCTTTTTGCGAGATAGATGGCGCGCAGGCCTGGATATATTGGTGCACCTTCAGCATCTCCTCAACTATCGCGGCTGGTGCGATCGCGTACCCGAGCCGCCAGCCGGTCATCGCATACGTTTTTGACACCGAATTAACGACAATCACGCGGTCCGGGTCGATGCTTGCCGGGCTGACGTGTTTTCCTTTGTAGAGTATTTTGTCATAGACCTCATCGGAAATTATGTAGAAGTTGTGGTCGTCGGCGAGCTCAACAAACTCCCGCATCTCGTTGTGCCGCTGCACCGCACCAGTGGGGTTTGCTGGTGAGTTAATAACCAGGGCTTTTGTCTTGTCCGTGATGCGATCCGCAACGGTATCAGGCTGCAGCCTGAAATCATCATCAGCGCTAACCCTCGCGCTCACGGGCACGCCACCCGCCACGTGTGTGAGTGGCGCATAAGCGACAAATCCGGGATCGGGGAGTATTACCTCGTCGCCCGGGTTTATCAATGCCTCGAACGCCAGATGAAGGGCCTCGCTGCCACCTGAAGTGCAAATGATCTGCTCCTGCCCAGCTTGGACTCCGTACTGTTCATAGTAGCTCGCGATTGCGTCGATGAGTTCAGGAAAGCCCTTGTTAGGCGTGTACCCGGTGTACCCCTTGTCTAGTGCCTCTTTTGCCGCCTCTTTGATGTGTGTTGGCGTGTCGAAGTCCGGTTGGCCGAGCCCCAGGTTGATCGCGCCTGGTTTAGTCAGCGCAAACATCTCTCGAATTCCTGAAAGGGAAAAGTGTGAAGTGCGTTCTGCCCACATACCTGTCTCCAACACCACAATAGAGTGTCGCAGTGTCTGAATTGCTAGTCTGCGAGTTTCATGCCCATAAACCTGTTTATTGATGATGTTTGGGCTCTTCAGGCGAGGGGGGCTCAGACCGCGCAGGTAGCGTCTCCGGTGCTGTTGGTCACGTCGAAGGAATTCGCGTGATGTTTCAGGCATCATCCGGCTCTCGCAATAGAGCATAACTAGTGCCGCGCAGGCCTCCGGCCGTCCTTTCGTGAGCGCAGTTCAATAGGTTTAAGTGAGACGGGTTCTAATATACAGCCTGATGCCGCGCAACCGACTGAGCCTCACGTTCGTTAGCACGTTTCCTCCACGAGAGTGTGGTATCGCCACATTCACGCAAGACCTCCTCTTCACCCTTATCAGTGAGAATCCTGATATAAGAGCTAGCGTTTGTGCCATTGATGGAACTAAGGACTCAAGCGCTTACGGCTGTTTAAGTCCGCTTATCTATCCGAGATCGCGGGTCGCGTACGTCATCAAAGCTACCGATCAAATCAGCTTTGTCGAGGCAGCTGAAAAAATAAACGCGTCGCGCGCTGATGTGGTCAACATACAACATGAGTACGGGCTGTATGGCGGCTCGTGGGGCCGATATATCCTCGATTTCATGGAAGCGCTAGAAAAACCGATCGTGACGACGCTGCATACGGTGCTGCCGAGACCCCCGGAAGAGGCCAAAGCCGTTACCCGCGAGCTGTACCGTCTTTCAGCTAACGTCGTTGTACCAGGGCACGTCGGCGTCGATATCTTGAAAAAGGCGTTTGACTTAGGCCCTGAGAAAGTAGAGGTCATTCCGCACGGCGTGCCCGACGTTCCGTTTATCGGCACGGAGCAGCCGAAGAAGAAACTAGCTCTCTCTCGCAGATTCGTGATAGGGTCATTTGGGTTGCTCCATCCCGCAAAGGGTATCGAATATGTCCTTGAAGCGCTGCCCCAGGTGATTGCCGATAATCCTGAAACGGACCCCCTCTACTTGGTCGTCGGAGAGACGCACGTAAACATCGTGAAGAACGAAGGCGAGCGCTATCGCGAAAGGCTGAAGGAGATCGTCAATGACCTCGATTTGGAGCACAACGTCAAGTTCGTCGACCGATATCTTACCAACCGAAACCTGATCCTACATTTTCTCGCTACGGATATCTGCGTCCTCCCTTATCTCGCCAGGGATCAGATCGTGAGTGGCGTGCTGTCCCAGGCAGTAGGCTGTGGAAAGGCTATAATCTCAACGCCGTTTGTGCACGCACGAGATGCGCTTGCAGACGAAAGAGGCGTGCTTCTTAAGTCGGGGGAATCATCGGAGATAGCCGAAGCGATTACCATGTTGATGCGCAACGATCGTCTGAGACGGGAGATGGAGATTCGGACGTATATGTATGGGCGCTCGATCACGTGGAAAGAGGTCGCGAGAAGATACAAGGAACTCTTCAATACACACTACGTCAAACGAGGGCACGGCACGACCGACGCTCCAACGTACTGGGGCGACGTCGACGCGTTGTGATCGCGCAGTCAACGCATCTGTGGGGGGACTTTTTCGAGCTGACCGGGCAAAGTAGCTTGCGCTTTTTTGAGCATCATCTGCAGGAGGCCGAACCGACATGGCCGCAAAAGACGTGAGTGAGTTTCACACATTACGGCAGATTCAAACAAACATCGCAAAGCAGGTGGTCTTAGAGGATCCCGCGAGTGAAGTTGCGTCGATAGGGGCGGTAGCGCAATCCTTTGATGAGGGCCTGGTGTTTTCTTCAGCCGTGGTTGTTGACACGCTCATGAACGTCATAGACGAGTCTGCGTCGATTGCGCCGACAGCCATGCCGTACGTGCCGGGTCTGCTCTTTTTCCGTGAGGGTCCCGCAGCGGTAGCCACCGTGGAGAAGCTGCGCAGGCGACCTGACGTTTTAATCGTCCACGGGTGCGGCATAAATCACCCCCGGTTTGCAGGAATCGCGTCGCACGTCGGAGTTATTCTCAACACGTCAACGGTTGGCGTGTCCAAAAAAGCCCTCTGCGGGGAGTACCTTGAACCGGCTCAAGCCGGCCGCTCCACCGCGCTGACAGTCAACGGCAAACAGTTTGGGCTCGTCTTAAAAACGGTGGCCGGCATAAAACCGATCTTCATTAGTCCAGGAAACCGTATTTCGTTGCAGGGCGCATTGCGAATCGTCCAGCGCTGCGTGGTGAGCCACAGATTACCTGAGCCGCTTCGTTTGGCTCACATCAAGGCCAGGCATCTTCGAGCCGAGATGCGTTCTAGTGAATTGGCGCCTCTGCGGGCAGGCGATGGGGTGGGATGACTTGCACGCGAACTGATTCAGGCTGGACGTCGATGTGAGAAGGTTTAATACGCTCAGCGTGCAAAGAGCAACCATTGATCGCACGCGAGGTACTGACATGAGAGCGTATCTTTACCGATGTCGCGTCTGTGGCGCGGAAATCTGGACCGATTTTATCGAGTTGGACAAGCTAACCTGCAAGAACTGCCATACCGCAGGAAAATGGCTCGTACTCGACGTTAAGAACAGAGAAAAAATATAAAAAAAATAAGCAATAGCATCTCACGTGCGAAGAGATGCTATCAAAGAAACGATAGTGAGATTAGCGATTAAGTCTGGTCCAGGCGAGTTTAATGTCTTCGGCTTTGACCGTCTTGCGTCCCGCGTGCTTTGCCATTTCGATTGCTTCTTCGGCGAGTTCCTTGCCGTATGTCTCTAGGTATTCTCTAAACTGTTCTGTCGCTTCAGCGCTCACGCGCTCTGCTCCAGCTTTTCGGATAATCCTGCTTACTCCTGCTGCTTGTAGTTCTGCCATTTGAATTACCTCGCTCTATACTGAGATTTTCAACATATATATACTTTTTCGGTGTTTTTTCGATTTTAAGGTAATATTCCCCAATAAAAATGGATTTAAGAGTCAAAATAACATTTGAGCTTGGTATGCACAAGATGGGGAAAGCTTCACGGTGCGTCAATCGGAAGCTAGTGCATTCAAGGTGGTGTCCAGAATGACGAGCCGTCTGCAAATTGGCATTATCGGAAGCAGGAGCTGCTCGAGCAAGATTGCGAGTATTGCCGAGCGCACAGGAAGCCTCATAGCGTCTCGCGAGGCGATCCTTATCTGTGGGGGAATGGGAGGAGTTATGGAAGCCGCTGCGCGCGGCGCACAGGCTGTAGGGGGGCTCACCGTAGGAATTCTTCCCGGTCCCTCGAAAACCGAAGCGAATCCCTTCATCGACGTTAAGATCCCAACGGACATGGGCTATGCGCGAAATGCAATTATCGCGCGAGCAGCCGATTGCCTCATCGCGATCGCCGGCGAGTTTGGCACACTCTCAGAAATTGCCCTCGCCCTCCAAATGGCAAAACCGGTGGTGATCTTAGCCTGCAAGTGGAAAATCGAGGGGACGGTTCTCGCCGACTCACCGGAGACGGCGGTTGAGATGGCCCTCCGTCTGTGTGCTAAGCCCTAAGCAAACGCTATGTACCTGAAGCCTCTATAGAGCTACCGGGATTAAATGAACATTATTCTGCTCGGGACGGGCGTCGCCATTCCACAGCTCGAAAAGGCCCAGTCGGGCATTCTCGTTAAGACCCCGGAAGAACTGCTACTCTTTGATTGCGGGGCAGGCATCCTGGGCCGTATCGTGCAGAGCGGCTACGATTATTGCAAAATACACAAGGTTTTTTTCACCCACCACCACCTCGATCACAACTCTGACTTTTTGGCACTGCTCAAAGCGCAGCAACTGACCGCCCTCGATTCAGACGCGCAGGTGGAGACGATGAACGTGTATGGTCCCGCCGGCACGCAACACCACGTTGCGCAGTTGCTCGAGCTCTACGACTATCTTACCGTCAATGTCGACGTAACAGAGCTTGATGACGGTGACAGCATTCGTGTTGGAAACGGAGTGGCCTCCGTTCGGGCGACGAAGCACAGCGTTTCGTCAATCGCGTACCGTATGCAAACCCCGACGTCGACGCTAGTGTATTCAGGCGATACCGAACCTACAGAAAGCGTCCGCGATCTTTGTCACGGCGACGTCGACGTGCTAATCCACGAGTGTTCGTTCCCTGATGCGTACGCGTCCGTCTCGAACCACACGACGCCAGCCAAGCTACGCGATCTAATATATGACCAGCACATCGACCGCATCGTGCTTACCCACCTCTACCCGCACGCGAGCGGGCATGAGGATGCCATGGTCGACGTCGTTAAGGAGAGGTTCCCCGGAAGGGTTGACGTCGCGTACGACCTGATGAAGATCTTTCTCTGATTACGTTGTTTTCGTTCCTTGCGCCGCCTCTGCGACGTCTGCAACAGCTCCTGGAGCGAGAATAATCTGGCCACGCTCGCTGATCGCGTGCCGAACGCGCGAATTGCTGCCGATCGTCACGTCGCCAACCGCGTCGATCTTGTTGACTTGCGAGTCGCTGCCGATGTCGGCCTGTTCTCCGGCTTCAATGTGGTGCGCCTTGAATCCGCTCCCCGTCTTGATCCCGCCGGTAATTACCGTTCCCTTAACGTGACAGTTGTCGCCGAAACTAGCCTCAGAGCACTCAATAGAGCCGTTGATTACGACGTTGTTCTCAGTCGTCAAAATGCCGTAGACGTTGATCGTCGCGTCCTTGTCTACAGGGTACAGCTGGGTGTTCGCTTCAAGGTACAGATCCTCGTTAAGCTCCTTCAGATTTACTTGTTTGCTGCGTTCTATACGCATTTTTTCACCTCCTACCTAATCCCTCCGAGCAGCTCATCTGAGGTAATCGCGTGCGCATATTTCTTGAGCTGCAGCACGCCACCGATTGCGTCGAGCGCTTGAATCTTGCCCTTCACCGACTTCAATGAAGCGTCATCGCGCACGAGGAAGATCGCTTTGTCACACACGGAGAGCAGCGCCTTTGCGACGCTCTGCGTGAGGAAGTCCGTGGGGACCTCGCCTCCGGTGGGGCAGAAGAAAAATCCGAGCTTGGACGTCGGGAGATTTGCGTGGTCTTTTCTGGTCCAGATGACATCGATTTCGCCCGCGCCGATGTCAACGGCCGATTGGACCTCGTAGTTGAGTGCGCGCCCGGTCGCTTTGCACTCGTTGATCAGTTCTGCGTCTTTCATATTCACCGAATGAACCACGACGCGGCGATTTAAAAGCGTTGTTGCCGTTTTTCACGCAACTGAAGACACGTGAAGCACAAAAGGTAGTGCATCGACTATCGCCAGGGCTAGTAAAGCTTTAAGGCTAGGAAAGCCGGACACCCAAAAAAAGAGAGGTCGCGTATACGATCACGATGCGAACGATTCGAAATGCTCCTTGAACTCAGCACGTGAGCACTCGTGACACAATTTAGCAAACCACGTCTTAATAATAATTGGGTTGCCGCACCGCTCGCAGTATGCGGTTTCCTGTGGTACGGTATCAATCTCGATCATCTTATCACTCACTGTCACAGCACATAGAACACACTAGATTTAAGGCTTACGCTCTGCACTTTTTTTGCTCGCTTTGCTTTGTCGTGGCAATTCGGCTTTCAAAAACCGCTTTGCCGGCAACGTGTCCGTTCGACTGAGTCCGTTCGACTCGTAAGACGCAACGGCAGCAATATTTAACATTAGTTTTTATTCCATCAATAATATATAATTCTTCTTGAACTGACATTAGCCGCTCTTCGCATGATCATTAGCATACGTCCGAGATTTATGCTGTCAGGCAACATAAAGAAAACATTGCTGTTTCATAGCGGGAGTAGCCGGGTAATATAAAAGATCGAGCAACAAAATGAGGATAACACCTCGTTTCCTTTTTCTATCGTGCCGCGCTATCGCTGTCCTTCGTCGCGCTCGCGATCCGAGGCTTTCGTATAAACTGCAAATATACCCACACCACGACTACGAGGAGTGCTCCCGGCGGGAATATGAACAGCAGGTAGATAAAAGCTATCAACAGGATTACTGAATTGAGGAGACTCATGCTCAACACGTTATAATGGGGGATTACGCTTTAAGCGTTTCTTCTCCTGGTCTCTGCAAAATAGTCCAAATTCGAAGGCTTTGATTGCAGCCAAAATCGCGCAAAATATCTCTTAGAGCTAATAGGCTGAGATATTTACGCAATAGCTATTGCTCGCTTCTAGAGGCATTTGGCACGCTAATCCGTCTGGTTTTCGGAGCCGGTGGCAAAGCGCACGCCGCCAACTGCTCTAAACCACAATAGTGCGCAGGAAAATCCTATTTGAGCGGCACAGTAGCTGGATGGTACTCAGTTTCTGGAAGTAGCAAGGCCAGAAATGACCGCGCGATGCGGCTAGCTAGATTCGTGCAGAAGAACTGGGAAAAGGTTGGTATTTTAGTTTGATTGTGAGGAACCTCCGGCTGCTCCTCTTTATAAAAAAAATCAAAAGCTAGAAAGCACTTTGTGCCTAGAATGGCATTTTTGAGCTTGTCGGTAGCATTGCGCTCACTTCCCATGAAAGGTATAAATCGAAGAGGCGCGTATAATTAAGGTACGCTCTATAGGATGTGTGGAGGAAAAGGCAGCTTCCAATGGCTTTTGGAGTAGAGCTTTCGGGGCAGAGAAACCTCTGCTCTGAAGCATTGGGCGAACTCGCCTTGGCTCTCAAACACGCCATTGGAAGGGATCGCTTTCGCTATTCACATATCCTATAGAGTCCAACTTCACTTTTTTGTCGATGATTCGAGCGTGTTTGACTGTGCATTCTTCTTCCGTTGTGAGCTTTACGCTCGCAGCTCGCTCTTCTTATGTTCGATTGGCCACTTTGAGGTAAAAAAACACGCTATTCATAACGCGCTGTTAACAGAAGAGCCGAAATGTTCTGCTGACGCTTCCTTCCCTTAGCGTCGTAATCCGAAACGCCTCGAAGAAACCAAAAAAATCGTTCGTTCACTCTTCACACACAGCTGCTACTTCTTGAAGGCTAGCGGCATCGTTCCAGGGCCTGAATTCCAGCCGCCAAAAAAATCCTTTTCCGCTTTTGAAGTATGACTAGCCAGGCGTTATAAAAAAATCGATGCGGTGTAGCCCATTTAAACGCCAGCCCAGAAAGCGTGTTCGATCCGAGCAACGAGCATCACTTTGCGGGCTCGAATTGCAAGACCATTTGCTTTTAGTAGCGTAAGCTTAAATGGAGATAGGAGATCTTTGGCGCATGCGGAAGCACGTGATGCGTTCCACCTGCTGCGCTTGTGAAAAAGGAAGTAAGGAAATATGAAAAACATTGTAGAGACAGCAATCGATGATAGTTCCTTCACAGTGCTGGTAACAGCAGTGAAGGCGGCAGCCGGTCTCGTCGACGCCTTGAGCGGACCTGGGCCATTTACGCTCTTTGCTCCGAACGATGACGCGTTTGCCGAGTTGCCTGCCGGTACAGTAGACGAATTGTTAAAAGACAAAGACCGACTCACTGCAGTGCTTGCCTATCACGTAGTGCCAGGCAAATACATGGCAATCGACCTTATGAAAATGACGACAGCAAAGACCGTTCAGGGGGCGAACCTAACGATTGCAACAGAGACAGCAGTCATCGAGGAGGACACGGTGGTCGTTGAAGATAACGTCGTTGTCGAAGACGATGAAATCGCGGCATTTGAAGAGCTAACGGTGGACGATGCCATAGTTCTTCAGGCGGATATTGAATGCACTAATGGTGTAATTCACGTTATTGATTCCGTCCTTGCGCCTGAATAATGCGCGAGTGTAGCCAGGGGACCTCCTGGCCTCTTTTTTTATGTGCGCCGCACGCATCGCGATGTTCGCTGTGTGCAGGTCTTGCGACAGGGACATATTATTACGTTTTCTGACATCGTTGGAACTCGCACATCAACCCCCCGGCGGAGCACCTTTTGCTCGAATCTTCTCTGCTGCGAGTGCATGCTAGAGGGTTACGCACTTTCGTAATGTATGGCAGGCCATTCGCACGCAAAGCGTTTAGGAACATCGCAAACCAGCTTCGCGTTCCATTTGGTTAAAAAAAGTTTTCATCTTTCTGGCCGTTGTCGCGCGCCGTCTGGAATTCACGCGCATGCACCCTCTTGCGTGCCCTTTATCTGCGAACCCGCTAGGTCTAATCAGGAATGACGCCGTCGGGGTAACAGGAGCGCGTTGACGAAATGGTAGTCTACTTTATGGGCACCATAAAGCCTGCAATTCGCTCAGCTAACGGTATAGTCACCTTTAAAAGTCCATTCGAGAACGTCGCTATTGCTTTTGTAGGAACGGTCTTGTGGGTAAGTACCCAGCAGCCGCTATACTTGATATCGTCTCGGGGTGCCGTGACACAAAACCCATTTTCCATCGCCTCAAATTCGATATCCTTCTTGTGCACGCCAGGGAGTTCCACTACAATGGTGTAAGTTTCCGTATCGTGATAGAAAACTGCGTCTGGTGCGACCGGGATCCGTTCTTTTTCAGGCACTGATGATCACCACTGGAAGGTTCACTTCAAACACCTAAATAGCTTTGCCGAGCGCTAAAGCCGCAAAACCGGCATCTTGTAACGTACGTCGAGGCATCAAGAAAACGAGAGCTAAGGCACTGATTAGTGACCCAGATATAGCCTTGACCACGTAGTGACCCAGATATAGCCTTGACCACGCCGTTAGTGCACCTTTTGTACTGCGCTAGCATCGCTTAAGGTCATGCGCGCCCGTAAGATGCTTCGATGCGAGGGCTGAATCAAATTCGTAGGTAATGGCTCCTTCCTGATGCGCACTTGAAGAGTTCCTTTTTGACAGCTGCACCTCGAGTATCCACGCCGTTACCGTGCCGGCGAGCGTGTCCTTGAACTCTCCTTTCAGGGTGAGGCCCTCTTTAGCGATGAAATACTCATTGAGCTGGTGGATCAACTCCTGGTTTTGTTGACTCTCGAGGCTAATTACTCCGCGGGTGTCTTCTAATCCGGAAAATCTCGCACCTGGCTCTTCGAAGTTTGACGCTGAGAGCTCATCTTGCTTAACCGTGAAAGTGACCGTACCGCGACCGGCGTGAGGCACCTCATCAAGACAAAAGGTGACATCGCCGACGCTTTCAAAAATGCGTTCGTGTATTTTAATCACCAGAACAAAATGCGTCGGGTTCCTTAAGACTATCGTAGTTCCACATCAAATTGGATTTTTGTACGTGTATTTGGAAGCAAGAACAACGGAGAACTAGAATGATTTGGGGACACACCAAAGAAGTTGGAAAATATTGGCTAGCTCGCTTTGATTAGTAGAAAAGAACTAAGGATAAGTCGGCAAATTGCTCGCCAATTGTGTTAAAAACGGCGCGGTGTGTGAAATGCGCCTAGTATGCCGCGATGCACGACGGGGTGAAGAGTTGGCGGCCATCATGCCGGCGGGCAGATCCGTCAACCGTGACCAGCCACGACGCCGTGAACATGTATCCAACGAGCTTAAGCTGATGGAGAGGGCAGTCGATTCTTCATCCTCGCCTGCACGGCTATCTCCCGGGACATCGATCGATGAGTTTCGACAGGTAATCCCGGGCGAGGTTACGCGAACGAGAGAGCACGACAATGCAATGGACGATTTATAAGGGCATTTTTGAGAAGACCGGCGTCACAGCCATCGTTCTTGGCTAGACAGACCGTTGCGTAATTCGGCAACGGCGCTAAACGTAATCGACGTCGATCATTTTTCCTCGACTCTTTTTATCGCTATGCGCTCTATTACATTCTCGTACGCGTCTCGAAGCCCCGCGGCGAGTGTTGAGACCGTTATAACCGCTTGGGTCATCAACATTTGTCTTCTCCTGAAGCTCTTCGATCTGCTTCTTGCAGAAGGCTACGACATCCTCTAATATCTCTTCGCAATTCATTTTCAATCCTTTGCTGCCGTTCGAATTCGGCGCGTAGAACATGACGGCTGTCCAGAGTTCGGGGCCACAGCTAGCTTCGCACCATGACCATCACGCGCGGCTCCAATGAACATGGCAGACTATTTTATGGGTACCTTGATGCCCTCAAGTCGTTCCGCTAGCGGTATAGTCACCTTCAGAAGGCCATTTTCGAACGTGGCCGTTGCCTTTTCTGGATTTATGGTATGGGAGAGTGTCCAGCAGCCGGAATATTCGATATCGTCTCGAGGCGCTGAGAGACAAAACCCGTTTTCCCCTGCTTCAACTTTGATGTCCTTCTTATCTGCGCCGGGAAGTTCCACTTCGATGGTGTAGTTTTTCTTGTCGTGATACAAGAATGCATTCGGCGCGACAAAGATGCGTTCTTTTTCAGCCAATGATATCACCGCTTAGAATTACTTTTGAATGATTAAGTAGCTTTGCCGGGTCTAACGCCATAGAATCTCATTTTGCAGCAGGCGAACTGCTCTTTTTGCTTTCTTTGCGTCGTTGCGTTACACCAATGGGGCGTAAGATCATGGCGGCATGTCGAAAAAACGGGCTATATGAGCGTAGATTATCAAAAGGAAACACCTGTTGCTCGATGGAAAGTTGCGAAACAAACCATCATGCCCAGATGCAGGAATCTACTTGCATTGTTTGCCCGTTGAACTGCTCTGAACGGATGTATATGTGTCAGACGTCAAAAAAGAGGAGAAAAGCGGAGCGCCTTCCAACGGTTATAGCAGACCAATAGTGACGTTCACGACCTTATAAACACGAACTTGACCCTCAGTTACGTGGCGGTTTTCCCTGTGTACTACGTGCGAAGCTATCGTCGCTGTGTCGCATCTTTGTTATCCAGCTCGCGAGCTCTTCCGGACGCTCGTATCGGTATCCCTCCAGCTGGAAACCGAGTACGGCCTCTTCGCTGACAGCGCGAGGCGGCAATGCGTCCGGGTAAAAGAAGACGAGATGCCCTACCTTACGATACTCGCGGTTGATTGCCCATCCAAGAAACGCCAGCGTGCGCCACCCCTGCTCTTTTTGTGCAATCTCTAGCGTGACATACCACGTTCCTTCTGGCCACTTCCCGCGGTCACGTTCGCCGGGATGTCCGCCACAGCAGCATACCGTGGTAACACATGGAAGGCTGTTGAGTACTTTGACGAGAGGTACAAGGTTCGCATCTATTTCCTCCTCTGGCACGGCATCGCCGTCAGCAGTAGTATGAGTCATGCATAAGGTGTCTAATCTTTACTTAAGTTACAGCGTTAGTGACCCGCTTTATGCAAAGACGATGAGGCTACAGAATGAGCATCTCTGCAAAGGCCATCGGCTGCGTGTTTCTAAGAAGCCTGACTATGCCCGCATTCTTTGTGATACGTCATTTTTCACCACGTCCGCTATCGCACACTACGTCTTCTTCTTTGGCAATTCGCATCAGATACGAAGGCGGTGGATTTCAAGGACTTTTACTCTGCTTTGCAAATATGACTTCTTGCTCGTCGCCGAAGCGCAACAACAAAACTTTGATGCGGGTGACTTATGCTCAGGAATGGCGCGGGCCGAGACGGCGACGCTTCGCAGTAAGCAAAAAACGCACTCACATACGCCCGCAATATTAGCCTTATCTATAAGTTCACACGAGATCCTCACATCTGCCTTATTGAGATCACCAACGATTACGACATCCACACACTGAATCACTGATGCACGAGATTAGTCCTCTTATCATTATGTTGACGTCACCTTTCCGGCCTATGATGCAGCGCAACTAACGGACATTCTTCAGTATCGCGTTGAGCAGGCATTTTATCCTAATGTTTTGAGCAAAGAGGTTATTCCATTATGTGCCGCCCTGGCTGCTCAGAAAAAAGGAGATGCTCGTTATGCGCTCGACTTACTGTCAACTGCTGACCTGTGTGAAGAAGACGGCCGGACCACGGTTACAGAAGACGATGTTCGACGTGCCGAACGACTTGCAGAAGTGTCTTTGCTGCGTAGGGAGGTCGTGCGTCTCTCTCCACATCAGAAGGTGTTACTAGAGAGCGTTTACAGCAAAGAAGAAAAGCAGTCGCCAACTGAGGTTTATCGGGAATTTAACAATATAATGCGGCTCAGTGGTCGTGAGCAGGTTTCGCATAAGACGCTTTCCGTGCTGGTCGCTGAATTAGAGTTATCTGGTTTGGTCGAGGTAGAGCGAAAAGGACGTTGCAGGGGCCGAGGCGTCGATTTTTATATTTATCCGACTGGCTCAGTTGAACGAAAGGCGTTATTGGATGCACTAAAGGATTTAGTCGTATAACAAGCGCACCTCGAACTCGTGACCCAGCTGTTCCTGCGCCAAAGGTTGGCTTCTGGGTGAGACTCTTCGGCGGGGGTAAAAAGAAGGAAGACTAAGGCGGTCGCAGACAATCGCTAGGCGCCCTCTTTTTATAGCGCTTCATTTTTTCTTTCACTTTCAGCACGAGCTTGCAGTTGGGTTATCCCTGTCAGCACAAATGCTGTGTTTGTGCAAGTAATCCTTCCTCAGATCCATACAGGCGACAAGAAACAGACCCTATACAACCTCTTTGCTGCTTATGTCCACACAATGCCTCTCGAATAGCTGACAGAGAGCTTGGAGTGCGCTCAGTGAATCCTCGAAAGCAACCCGAGATGAGGTGTCCGACCACTATGTCTCCAAGAGACTTTGGTGTGGCGCACTTCGCGTGAGATCACTTCACGCGCTGGAACAGGAAGTCTGTTATTGCCTCGAATGGTCTTACAACTACGTATGCGTGTTGTCCGAGCCTCCTTCTCAGCAAGAACGAGATCTGGCCCTTGACGATCGCGAATTTCATCTTGGTCTCCGAGAAATCCGCGTCAAAGATACAGATGTGCTCTAGAAAACCGCTTTCGGGCGGCCTCCATGACTTATTCATCCTCTCCTTTACTCGTTCGTGCAGCGCCGTGTTTGGAAGCGGATAGGGCATGGTGAAGGAGAGGTAGTCGAGCGGAAGCGAGGAGGCAAAGCGCAGCGTATCAAGCACCGTTTCGTTCGTCTCTCCTGGATAGCACACGATGAAGAACGCCCCCACGTTGAGGCCGGCCTCACGCGCAGCAATCACCGCGGAGCGCGCTTGCTCCACGGTAATCCGCTTGTTCATCAGCCTCAGTACTTCATCATTTCCTGATTCTATGCCAAAAAAAACGCGGTTGCAGCCCGCAGTCTTCATTGCAGACGCGAGCGCAGGGGTGATCGAATCGACGCGTCCGAGGCATTCCCACGCGAAGGACAGCCCTCGACGTTTGATTTCGGCACATATCTCAAGCAAGCGTTCTTTGTTGAACGTAAATACGTCGTCAGCGAAGTGAATGTAGTCGTACCCCAACGAGAGAGCGTCTTCTACCTCGTCAACGACGTTCGCTGCTGACCGCTCCCGGTACGAAATCCCGAAGACGGCGTTACTGCAGAATTCGCACCGAAAAGGACACCCCCGCGTCGTCATCACGGTGGTCTTGCCTTGCCCGAACTTCTGCCGTCCATATTCGATGTATTGCGCGTTCGGAAGCAGCTCACGGGCCGGGAAGGGTATATTGTCAAGATGCATCTCGAGTGTGCGCGGCGTAGTCAATACGAGGCCTCCTTGTGGACAACTCCCATCTTTCTGTCCGTTGCGGTCGCAGTGTGCAATGCCTGGGACGTTAGTCAACGGGGTATCTGTTTCGTACGCGCGCAAAAGCTCCACCATGGTACGCTCGCCCTCACCCACTACTGCCACGTCAAAATCATGCAAAAATGCTTGGGGATCACACGAGGGGAGGGGGCCGCCTGCCACCAGCAGCCTTGTTCGCGAGCGGAGATGCTGTGCAAACATAATACACTCTTCTTGCATCGTGATCATACTGTAAATCCCTACAACTTCGGCGTCGGCCCGCTCAGCTTGTTCAAGCGCTGCTTTTCGCGTCATGAAGGTGCAATCCAGAATATCCACATCGTGTCCAGCGTGCTGCAGACTTGCGGCAACGTAACAGATTCCTAGTGGGGGGAAACGAAATATCGACCGACTGTTTTTGGGTTTGAAATACGGATAAATGAGGAGAACACGCGTCATATTGCCTCGCGAATCGCGATATCGTAATCAAAGTCCGCGAAGCGAGGCGGGATGACGTAAGCGACACCCGTCCAGGAAAGTCTTCCTGGAGCCACCTCTCTCCCTCGGTACATCGTGGATTGAGCGACGCGCCGAAGGGTAAGGCTGATATTATGACTGGAGTCGCTGAGCGTTACGTATTCAGCACCGATCTCTTCCCACGTTCCGATTTCCTTGCCGAAGCGCTCTAAGCCGTTAGAATCATTGTAGCGATCGAAGAGGCCCCCATCTTGCTCGTTAAGAAGGACTATCTCCCTGCATCCGGTCTTGTTCAAGTGGCTTGCATCAACGCTTACGTGGAGTACGCCTTCAAGGCGATCGACCGTATAAGAAACGCGCACGCTTCCAGCAGAAGGCGTCGTTTCGAACGTCGTGCTCAGTCTCCACGTAAATCGGAGCGCTCGGTTGCCGTACTCTAAAAGGTCGCGTGAGATAGGGATTGCCTTATGCAGGCCTGCAAACCATTCAGTAAGTCGGTAGAAGATATCATTCTGTATGCTCTTGCCGCTTCTCAATGTCACGCGCTCTTCCAAGTTGAGCTCATAGTCTACAACCCACACACTGAGGTGACTGTCGTCTCGTTGCTCGTTTACCTGCGCTTTTCCTGGAAAAACGACACGATGCGCAAACTTAGCGACGGGCACACCTACCCCAATGCCCTCTCCAGACAAGTCGGTAGATCCACGCATGAGCACAGGCCCTTTCTGGATTCTGCTTGTTGGATACGGGCCGTTGCCGCTCGGCGCCCGAAGCGATATACACAAACCCTCTGACAGCGCGGTGTGCGCTAAAGGAGGGTTATGGTCTTTTAGCACGTTGAAACCTCGCGATAAAGTTCTGTGGTTTAGAGCCGGGTCGAATCAGTTAGATGATCTTGCGCTTACCCGTAGTAGAGGGTGAGGTAGATGTTAATTCCAAGAACGATGGTGATCAGCCATACGACGAGAGCGGTCCGCATAGCGTTTTTGCGTTTGACGAGCGGCGGGATGACGCGGCCCACTTCGAGGTTGACGTAAATGAAAATCCCAATCAGCACAAGCCCCAAAATGTGATGGATGAGGAGCTCAGGGTACAGAAAGGGAATTGGCGGTACGTTTTCAATGTATCCGAGCAGAGAGGGCAGCATCACTGCGAATATTGTAATAACTTGAACGACGACGGCTCCTCGCACAATAGTGCAGTGTCGCGTTACCCGTCCCCTGCGCGCAAGATAAACGGCGCCGAGCACGAGCGCGATGAGCACAAGCTGAACAACAAGATTTGCCGTGGCCAACGTTCGAATATCAATCGCCATGGAGCTCCGCTCTATTCTTATCCCTCCCCTATGAAAGTATTGCGTTTCTTTCGCAGAGCTAATAGAAAGCACGGAACGAGCCCAGCGAGACGCGCAGCTCAGACGAGTATCCACACGAACGCGACGAAAACGAAGTAGAAAATGCCATTAAAGATGAGCGATCGTGCGGTAAGCCGTTCCCTCGTCGCTTGAATGTAGAGTGTTAGGGCAGCGATGAACGTCAGCAGGACACTTACAAGTTCAAGGCTCCCTAACACCCAGGGCGTAAAGGCAATGCCGAAGGCAACCGGTATGCACGTTTGAAAGACCATCGCGCCGGTTATGTTCCCTAGTGCGAGCGTATCCTTTCCTTGTCGCACCCAGATGACGCTGTTAAATTTTTCGGGAAGCTCCGTAGCAAACGGTGCGATGATGAGCGCGAGCGCGGTCGCATTGATGCCCAGACTCGCGGAGAGATCAATGATTTGCCCGACGAAGATTTGGGCGCCGATAAGTATCAGCGCGAGCGCGAGGAGGGTTTGGAGCGTTGCGCTCCATGCGGAGGGGTCAGCCGCTGCCGCCTGACGGCGCACGCGCGCAACGAGTGAGCCAAGCGTGAGCGGCCCGATATCCGCTTCGCGGTACTGCTCTTCGAACCTGATTACGATCACAAGGTATACGACGTAGACGGCGATGAACAAAGGAGCGACCGCCGACCGCACGCGGGAATTTGGGACGAGGGTCAGCGCGATCGCCATGGCAAAGACAACAAGGAAGAAGCTGAGGGGACGCCTCACCGCAGACCGTCTGAGAATAAGGGCTGTGCCCGCTCCCGCCGCTTATGAAAAAATGGCGACGATGGGTATGAACGTCTCAGGGAGGGCTGTGCCGATTGCAGCCAGTATACTCCCACCACACTCTCCGAGAGCTTGAATTTGCGACCGATCCACTCGATCCCGTTGGTGAAGAGGTCACAGCCGATGAAGATGATGAGAATGCTGAGGAAGAGTGCAATATTCATGCGTGCCCCTCCTATGACGTAAACCCCAGGTAAACAGGTTCTCGCCTCTGAACTGAAATTAAGAGCGGTAGTGTAGACTAACGATGATCCCCGGGCAAACTTGATAAAAACAGCAATGCATGACAGAGCATTCGAAAGTTTGTTCAAAAAACCTCTGTTGGAGAAAGAAAAATGAAAAAATACAACATATTGGCGCTCGTTGCTCTGGCGGGTGTCATGGTAATGGTTGCCGGATGCACATCGTCTTCAAGTCCGAGCCCCAGTCCGGCTAGTAGTGCCGTTACGAGCACTACGACCCAAAATTCAGTCGCTATCCAGAATTACGCCTTCAACCCGTCGACGCTAACGATTCAAAAAGGGGCGAATGTGACGTGGAAAAATGATGATTCGGTCCAACATACGGTTACTTTGGATTCAGGGGCGTTTTCATCGCCACTGCTCAGCACCGGCGACACATACACGTATCAGTTTAACAACACCGGGACGTATCCCTACCACTGTTCCATCCATACGTACATGAAAGGAACCATTACGGTTGTTTAGAACGCTTAAAAAAGGTCAAGAGTCAAAGGGAGAGTTTGCTGCTAGTCGCAAAAAACAAAACGGGCAAAACTCCGCCTCCGTTCTCCTGGCTGGGTGGCTTCTGAGCTGAACTGGGATACCAGCGCAGTCCTCCTCGGCGGGGGTAAAAAGAAGGAAGACTAAGGCGGTCGCAGACAATCGCTAGGCGCCCTCTTTTTATAGCGCTTCATTTTTTCTTTCACTTTCAGCACGAGCTTGCAGTTGGGTTATCCCTGTCAGCACAAATGCTGTGTTTGTGCAAGTAATCCTTCCTCAGATCCATACAGGCGACAAGAAACAGACCCTATACAACCTCTTTGCTGCTTATGTCCACACAATGCCTCTCGAATAGCTGACAGAGAGCGTCGATCGGGCCCGGCGAGACGCCCAACTAAGGTATGTCGTAATATACGGGCTGCCTGCAGCTACTGCCTCGCCAGGGCCGAACGGCTTGAAGGGTTGTATTTATGAACGTTTGCGCTCGAGCTAAAAGAACAGCTTGCCCAGACCCTCGCCGCTTTTGTTTCATCGATTCTAGCACGGCCGTGCTGACTGCTGGTTCAGCTGAAGAAGTGAGATGCGATGTTACATGCGTAGTTTCCACCTACCCTAACCGCTTGAAAGCCTTACGCGTCCCCGTAAACGCGGATGCTACGGCGCGAGATTTCATGCCGTCCCGCCTGACCAATCCGATCTGATTTGCATTCGGAAATACCTAAACAGCTTGTTCGGCAAACTGAGGACTCTCTACCGCATAATCAACGCCCTTTTCTAAAAGGATCATGTTTCGTGGAAATTCTTAAAAACTTCCCGATTTTGAGTGTGCGTATGGATCATGGGTCTTGCCTGCACGGCCTCAGATGCGCCTCGTTGTGCCAAAACGAACGGTATTTATACAAAGGGTGAAATGAGGGGCAACAGGATTCCGCCTTCCGACTCGCGAGCTACGAGCTCTCGATCGTTAGAGACTTGGAGGATAATATGGTCATAGCAGTCTTGAATTCTGGTGATACTGCCTGGATGCTCATCTCGACGGCACTTGTCATCCTGATGACCATCCCGGGGCTCGCCCTGTTCTATTCCGGGTTGGTAAAAAAAGAAAACGTGCTAAATACGCTATTTTTGTCGTTTGTAGCTTATGCAGTTGTGAGCGTACTTTGGTTTATCTATGGTTACGGGGCCGTCTTTGGGAGTGACATCCACGGAATTATTGGGATACCGACCAATCCGTTCTTCCAAGGCGTCATCGAGTCGCACGCATTGTACGGCACGATCCCGCTAGGGCTCTACGCAGTATTTGAGATGGCGTTTGCCGCGATTACGGTCGCTCTTATCTCTGGCGCACTTGTCGAGCGCATGAAGTTCGGTGCGTGGATGCTTTTCATTCCGCTGTGGCTCACGCTCGTTTACCTGCCGGTCGCGCACTGGGTCTGGGGAGGCGGATGGCTCGCACAACTCGGCGTTCTCGACTTTGCAGGAGGCATCGTCGTCCATATAAACAGTGGGGTCGCGGCTCTTGCCCTCGTCCTCCTGCTTGGGCCACGGCAGGACAAGAGATTATTTCCACATCAGCTCACCTATTCCATCCTCGGCGCCGGGCTCCTCTGGATAGGCTGGTTTGGCTTTAACGCTGGCTCAGCACTCGCCGCTGGACAGCTCGCGACTTCGGCCTTTATTGTAACAAACACCTCAGCTGCCGTCGGCTTGCTCGTGTGGATGCTCATCGAGTACCTTCGCTTCGGCAAGGTGACGCTGCTCGGCGCGGCGTCAGGCGCCATTGCCGGACTTGCTGCGATCACACCTGCGGCCGGGTTCGTCAACGTGATGAGCGCCATGGTTATCGGATTCGGCGCGGCGGTCGTTTCGTATGCCGCCATCTCATACATCAAGCCACGGCTCGGCTACGACGATGCGCTCGACGTCTTCGGCATTCACGGGTTCTCGGGAATCTGGGGTGTGCTTGCTGTCGGTCTTTTTGCGAGCCCGTTCATCAACGCGGCCGGGACCGGCTTACTCTACGGCAACGCGCATCAACTCGCGGTGCAAGCGTTGGGCATTGCCGTCACATTTGCGTACTCGTTTGTCGTAACTCTGGTCATTGCCAAATCGATAGACTTAACAATTGGCCTGCGTGTAAGTTCTGACGATGAACAGCAAGGGCTTGATTTAGCAACGCACGACGAAATCGCGTATCGCATCTAGATTGGAAAGCGGTACGTGCGCGCGCATATGACACAAATCGAGCTAGCTGTATGCCGAGGTATATGTGAAGAAAATAGTGGCACTAATACGACGCACGAAGCTTGACGTGGTGAAGTCTGCGCTCGATGAGGTTGGACACCACAGCATGACTATCACAGAAGTGAAGGGTCGAGGCAAACAAAAAGGAATCACAGAGATATATCGAGGACGAGAATATCAAATCGACCTGCTTCCGAAAGTTGAACTGATGATGGTCGTAGATGACGCCGACGTTGAGAGGGTCGTTGACACGATAATGCACGGCGCCCGCACCGGGGAGATCGGAGACGGAAAGATCTTCGTTCTGCCTGTCGACGATGTAATCAGGATTCGCACAGGTGAGCGAGGATCCGATGCGCTTTGAGGCAGCAGCCTACTCTTGATCTGATTCAGAGACTCTCAAATTTTGTCTTGCAGCGGGAGCACTTCAATCAGCTTATGGGGTACTACGTCCTTACTGCCTCCGGCGGGGACTACGCGATCGACACGCTAGCTCTCTACTACTCGCGTTTTGGAGAGCTGTATACACTGTCCGTGGACGATGTAATTAATCGGGACACATTCCCATCATTCGTGAACTGGTTCGAAAAAAGAGCGGAAGAAAAGGAACGCAGGCGCCGGGAAAAAGCGCGCCGCAATAAAGACCATCAACCCTCTGAAAAAATAGTATCCGAGCACGCTAACAAATTGACTTAGACTTGAGTTCGTTTCGAGCCAAACCCCTACACGGGTTAGCCCCTTTCAATTACTGATTGCTCAGGCTTACGCGCGGGCAGTTTCAAAACCTACGTTAAAAACATATCCCCCAACTCGCCATTTTTGTTTAGCGCCGCGTGTTTAGTTTGGTTAATGCACAGCCCACAGGAGAGATTGCGAGATCGCGATTTCCTTTGATTTTTGGGTCCAGCTGGCCAGTTGACACAAAAGTCGATGAGTTACGGCACACAAAGTGCCTTACCGCATAGCCTCTTCTGAAAAATAGTTGAAATTTCGCAAGAGGCAATAAGTGGCTTTGTTTGGTTTTCGAGTAAGCAGCAACAGTTTACATTTAACAACTTATGAGATCTTTATCGCAAGTTGCTGCGCGATTCTTGAAGTCTTTAAAACAGTCCTTGCGTATAGTCACGACGTCTGTTTGAATAATAGTATTAATTCCGGGGATGTTTCTGATTATTTGATCGTTTCTGGTGTTGCCATTTAGCGTAAAATACCACGTATATTTTACCAAAGTCTTTTTTTCGCCTGTAGTCTCTCCCTCGGCAGGCATAGTCTCCGCTTCCTTGCTTGAAAACTCAATCACAGAACCATCTTCATTCACGATCCGGCCACTAACTGATCCGATTTGAGCTATAGCACCACTAAGAGGGGGCACGTGAGCAGCAACATCGCTGCGCTTCGATATAATACGTTCGTGAGTAGTGATATTGCGCTCTTGTGTCAGCAATTGTACATGGTGATCGTTGTTCATCCATTTTCGGAGCTGTTTATAACACGGATCGAGATTCGGATCGGTAAGCTCCTTCTTCATGAAATGTTCTATGCTACGAAACGCTTCGAGAAAGGCACTAAGGTTGTAATTAAAGGGCTTGGGATCATTCTGGGTCTCTTCAATTTTATCAAGAAAATGCTGGGCTTCACATATTTTCTCTTTCGTAGCTTCTACCTCAACTTTCGTAATTTTTGCCATCATGGTGTCAACACAGAGCCGACTATAAATCTTGACCTATGTGTTTGTTGACACGTTTGTTCAGAAAAGGATGATAAATAGCTGAAACGGGCTTTCGATAATACGCGAGCGCTCGCGCTCCAGCATCCAGTCTTCTTTTCGGTAAAGACCTCTGGAAAAACAAGGCTGGAGAATATCGTTTCGGATCCTTGAGGCTAGCGACTATTAACTTCAAGCCGAAGTTCTTACTTTCTTACTGAAAATCTGTACTAATTGGTCTTACACGCGTAAATTACTACGGAAGTAGCTTCTCCCTGCTGATGAGTCTGCTTGAAAGGAGGAACAGCGTGATCGACAGAGCGGCAATGATGACGGCTTCGGCAAGATCTACGGCGACTGCTACAATACCA
>Ga0208821_1000716_pt1 | contig 23312 bp, 23 predicted proteins | sample June2015DPH_20_5_FD_184720 | JGI IMG/M metagenome (GOLD analysis project Ga0208821, IMG submission 184720) | Peatland microbial communities from SPRUCE experiment site at the Marcell Experimental Forest, Minnesota, USA - June2015DPH_20_40... | ecosystem: Environmental > Terrestrial > Soil >... | reverse complement strand
GCTACTCTCTACCGAAAGCCGTTGAAGCGGTTGGAGATTTCGGTCAAGGAATGCGGCGCTCGAACTTCCGAGGAAGTTTCCATCCAGATCGCCGATGCTGACCTTTGCGCGCGTTACTGCGGGCGAGTGATTCACCATGTTCAAGTGAAGCCCTCACCGGATTGGCTGGTCAAGCGTCTGGAGGCAGTGGGCCAGCGGCCCATCAACAACGTTGCGGACATCACGAATTACGTGCTCATGGAGCTCGGACATCCTCTGCACGCCTTTGACTTGGCGCGCATAAGAGAGCGGAAGATCATCGTGCGTAGGGCGCTTCCCGGCGAGCTGCTGCGCACCCTGGAGGGTACGGACCGCCTGCTCACCGCCGAGAATCTGGTCATCGCCGATGCCCAGCGGCCTGTGGCGCTGGCCGGCGTCATGGGCGGCGAAGATTCACAGATTTTTTCCTCCACGCATTCCGTATTGCTGGAGAGCGCCTGGTTTGACCCGCTTTCGATCCGGCGTACCGCGAAGCTCCATGGAATGCACACGGAGGCTTCGCATCGCTTTGAGCGCGGAGCGGACATCGAAATGGCCCCTATGGCCATCGATGGTGCCGCCAGCCTGATTGCTGACTTGGCCGGCGGCGAAATCCTTCGTGGCCTCGTGGACGTTTACCCGAGGCCAAGGCTTCGCGAAGACCTTGTTCTGAGACGCAGCGAAATAGGGCGCATTCTGGGCGCGGAAATCTTGTGGGAAGAGGTCGAGCGAACCCTTCGATCTCTGGGGTTCATGACCGAGCGGCGAGGAACGGAAGGCTGGCGGGTGACCCCACCTTCATTTCGCCTGGACGTCACACGTGAGGTCGACCTGATTGAAGAAGTCGCACGGCATTTCGGCTACGACCGCCTCCCAGCGCGACTGCGTCCTGCCCCCCCGCGGGTGGAGCGCGACGCCACCCGGGAAAAAGAATTGGCGGTTTCGAATCTCCTCTGCAGCCTCGGATACTGTGAGACGATCCAGTCTTCGATGGTGGATCCGGAGGAGAACTCCCGCTTCGCTGACCAGCCTCCGGTTGTCCTGGCCAATCCGCTTAGCCAGGATGCCTCCGCCTTGCGCTCGTCAGCGGGTCCGAGCATAGCCCACGCCCTGCGCTGGAATCTCGATCGGGATCAAAACGACGTACGTCTGTTCGAGCTGGGGAAGACCTATGCGTTGTCGGGGAGTGGGACGCCGGAGGAGCGCCGTGTTCTGACCTTAGGTCTTACCGGGCACCGGCGCCCGGCCTCCGTCCACGATAGCGAAAGGGCCCTTGACCTCTTCGACCTTAAAGGTGATCTCGAAGCCTTGTTGGGCCTTTTTGAGATCGCGGGAATCGAATTTGGAAGGGCGGGATGCGGGCACTACGAAGTCAGCCAGAGTGGCCGATTCGCATCGCAAGGCGAGAGGCTCGTGATGTTCGGACGGCTCAGCCGCGAAATCGAACACGATTACAAATTGCGCCAGCCGGCATGGCTCGCAGAAGTGGACTTCGAACGTCTTTTGGCTTTTCCCCTTCGCTCCCACGCGTTCCGCCCTTTTTCGAAGTTTCCTGCGGTGGAACGCGATTTCTCGCTGGTGGTTCCTGAAGCAGTGACCTTTGCGCGTCTCGAAGCCGCTCTCCAATGCTTGACTATGGAGGAAATTCAAAGTCTCCGCCCTATAGACCTTTTCAGGGGTGGCTCAATACCCGCTGGTCATTACAGCCTTCTTTTGCGTGTAACTTTTCAAAGCCAAGCGCATACAATGACGAGTGAGGAAATCTCAGCCGCCAGTCAAAGGGTCACGGCTGCGCTCGAACCGCTGGGCGTGTGTTTGCGAGGCTGACGGGTCATTTAGCCATTGATTCATTGGGTCATCGGGCCATCGGGTGATCGGGTCATCGAGTCATTGGGAAGCAAGCTCTTGCAAGGAAACTTTGGATGGCGACGCAACCTGAGCGGTTGAAAGCGAGGACGAAACAGTTTGCCATTCGCATTGTGCGGGTTTTCAAGAAAGGAAGAATCAATCAGTCAATGTCTCGACGGCCCAATGGCCCGATGACCCGATGGCCCGATGACCCAATGATCCGATGACCCGATCCTGGGGAGGCAATTCTGGAGCGAGGAAGCTTCTTGGGCGACACTGAAGATCAACTGCAAAAACTTGAAGAGAGAGTCCTGAAGGCCTTCGACCTTTTCAAGCAAGCCCAGGCGGAGAGGCTCGCTTTGCGACAGGATCTCGAAAAGCTCAGGGCGGAATCCAGGGAACGAGTCAAAGTGATTGAGGCACACGAACAGGAGCTCGTCGCACTTCGGCGGGAACGGGAAGAGGTGCGAATTCGCGTCGAGAAGCTTCTCCAGCGGATCGATGCGTTGACAACCCCGGAATCCAGCGGATAATGAAGGCGGAATCTCCTTTTCCAATGGTGCGGGGGGCGAGGCTCAGACCCAGCGAAGGAGGTAGGTCGCCAACGTGGCCAAGGATGCCGACGGGATCCGGGTGGTTATATACGATCAGGAATACTTCGTGCGGGGCGCCCTCGACGAGGAGTACATCCAAAAGCTGGCGAAATATCTGGATGTCAAGATGCGTGCTATCGCCGGTCGCACACGGACGGTGGATTCGCTGCGCGTCGCCGTGCTGGCGGCGCTCAATATCGCTGACGAGTACCACCAGGTGAAGGCGAAGTACGAGGAAACAACCAAACGCGTCGACGAGAAGGTGGATGAGTGCTCCCGGATACTCGACCGGTTCCTGAAGGAAGCGGTTTGAATCAATGCAGGTAGGTAGTAGGTGGTATGTGGTAGGTGGGGAGGGAATAAAGGCAGGTTCCGGGTGTCGGGTGTCAGGTGCTCGGGGCTGGGGCGATTCGGAATTGTGAATTCTGAATTCTGAATTATGAATTGCGTACTGCCTGCCCTGCGAGGCGGTTTTCATGCGCCGTCCCAGCAGTCCCGGCACCCTTAGATTGGACCATGAGAATACTCTTCATCGGTGATGTTTTCGGCCAACCCGGTCGGCGCATTGTAAAGGAATTGCTCCCCGCGCTGGTTGGGGAGTACGACGCTGACCTGGTGCTGGCCAACGGCGAAAATGCTGCCGGCGGTTTTGGCATCACGCCTCCACTTGTTGAAGAGTTACTCGACATGGGGATTGCCGTTTTGACTTCGGGAAATCACATCTGGGACAAGAAAGAGATCTACGCTTATTTGAATGAGCATTCCGACGGCCGCCTGCTTCGGCCTGCCAATTATCCCCACAGCGCTCCCGGCCAGGGGCTGTACTTGGGCAAGACTCGATCCGGATTCGGCTACGCGGTCTTGAACCTTCAAGGGCGGGTCTTTATGAGCCCCATCGATTGCCCGTTTCGGACGGCGGACGAGCAGCTTGCCAAGATTCCTGCTGAAGTAAAGATCCGAATCGTGGATATGCATGCGGAGGCCACTTCGGAAAAGGTTTCCATGGGCTGGTACCTCGATGGCCGCGTGACGGCGGTGGTCGGCACGCACACCCATATCCCAACCGCGGATGAGACGATCCTTCCACGCGGCGCCGCCTATATTACTGACCTCGGGATGACAGGTCCTTACGATTCGGTAATCGGAATTGAAAAGCAATCGGTGATTCAGAAGTTCCTCACCCAACTCCCCGCTCGCTTTGAAGTCGCCAAAGGCGACGTCCGCCTCAATGCCGTGCTGGTTGAAGCCGACCCCCTAACCGGCCGCGCTGCATCCATCCAAAGGATCGTGCGCAAGTAGGCAGGCTTTCGCTCTATATCCGCAGATTACACAGATTTCACAGATACGCAAGCTCAAGGCGTGCGACGTCATTGGCGAATTGTGCCGCACAAACACATCGGCTTTCTTGCCTTGCTCTATCCTCTCCCCTCGCCGTCCCTCATCTGTGTAATCTGTGCAATCTGCGGATCTGATTTCTTGCCCCACTGGCCCGGAATGTGCAAGAATGAAAATGCGCCGAAGGGCGCGGCGGCGGAACTAGCGAGCATTGAGATTTCCGTTAGGGTCGCACGCTTCAGATTGGGAGAGGAAGTGCATCCGGATCTCAAGAATGTCATCGAGCTTCAGCAGGTAGATCTGAAGGTTGCCGAACTGACCAAGCAGATCGAGTCATTACCTGCGCAAATTCAATCCCTCCAGTCCCGACTTGATGAGTTCATTCATGCTCAGGAGGAGCGCAAGAAGCGTCTGGCTGCAAACCAGCACGAGCGGAAGGACCGGGATGGCGAAATCAAGGTCATTCAGGAGAAAATCGCCAGGCACAAGGACCAGCTTTACCAGGTGAAAACGAACGAACAATTCCGTGCGATGACGAAAGAGATCGAGGGTGAAGAAGCCAAAGTTCGGGCCATCGAGGACGAGATTCTGGAGAAGATGCTGGAAGCGGAGGAGATTCAGCAACTCATCCAGGAGGCCGCAACGCGGTTGGAGGGTGAGCAAGCGCGCGTGGCGGCGGAGATCGCGCGCTTAGAATCAGAGCGGAAGGCCGACGACGAGGAGCGCGTTCGGTTGCAGGCCCGCCGCAACCAAATCCAGGATGGCTTGAGCGAATCCACGCGGAATCTCTACCAGCGCATCCGCCAGGCGAGACGCGGCCTTGCGGTGGCGGAAGTCCGCGAAGGCCTGTGCACGGCCTGCAATGTCCTCCTGCGCCCCCAAGTCTATAACGACGTGCGGACCAACGAGGTCCTTTTGACCTGCGAAAACTGCGGTCGCATCATTCATTACGTTGAGCCTGGCCCAGCCCAGACGGGCGAGTCCAACGGCCAAGGCGCAGAGGCATCGGCTTGAGGGAACGCGAAATCCGAAACTCGAAAATCGAAACTCGAAAATCGAAACTCGAAACTCGAAAATCGAAAACCGCCGATCGCTCTAGGTCTCGAATTTCGAGCCGCTATTTTTGAATTTCGATTCCTTTGATTTCGAATCTCGGGATTCGAATTTCGCTTTTCGAATTTCGAGTTTCGATTTTTCAGCATGGCCAAATCCTCTGAGGTTATCGCGCATATCGACGGCGCCTCCCGTGGTAACCCCGGGCCGGCAGCTTATGCTGTGGTCATGGAATCTTCCGACGGCTCCAAACTTGCTGGATTTTCAGGATATCTCGGCAGAGCCACTAATAACGTTGCCGAATACCAGGCTCTTCTCGCGGCCCTCGAATACGCTCTCAGCAACCATTACCTGCGGGTTCGCGTGCAAACGGATTCAGAGTTGTTGGCGCGCCAAATCGAGGGCATCTACAAGGTAAAGAGTCCGGGATTGAAACCCCTGCAAGAGCAGGCGCGGCAAATGATCGCGCGCCTGGAATCGTTCTCGATTCAGCATGTGCCGCGCGAAGAGAATCACGAAGCCGATCAGCTTGCCAACCAGGCCCTGGACGCGGCGGAGCAAGGATGGAAAAGGGATCGGGCAGAAGGGCAGGGAGGCCTTGCCCAAGACGTATCGCCTGGCTCTGCCTCGAAGGTCGCCAAGCCGTTGCGCGCCTCCGCTACTTTTCACAAAGGGGCCCTTGAACCCCACGGACAGCTTTCGCTTTTCGAAGGCGAAGTGGTGAATTTGGAAATCTACCGGAAGGAATGAACGATGTCACAACGGATGGTGAAATGTGTGAAGCTGGGCAGAGAACTTCCAGGTCTCGAGGAGCCCCCGTGGAGCGGTGAACTGGGCCAGCGGATATACGACCATGTCTCGCAAGAAGCCTGGAATCGCTGGCTGGACTATTTGAGGATGCTCATCAACGAGTATCGCCTGGCTCCCGCCACCAAAGAAGCTCAGGAATTTATCGCTCAGCAGATGGAACGGTTTTTCTTCGGCGAAGGGTCTGATCCTCCTCCTGGATACGTTCCACCTCAACGCTAGAATCGGCTTCCCCCAACAAGGTTGCGGTGCCCGCCTTGAATGCCGCTGCCCTTGATTCTCAGGGAGGAGGTCCACTTCGAATCAGGAGGCTTTCTGAGCCAGCAACTTGTGAACACATCAAAGCGTTCTGACGAAGCCCCGCCCCACCTCAAACGCGTACTGACGCTGTGGGACCTGATCCTGTACGGGATCGTTCTGATCATGCCCATCGCGCCCGTGCCGCTGTTCGGCGTGGTCCAGAAACTGTCGGACGGGCATGCGGTCACGACGATTTTGCTGGCCATGGTGGCCATGATGCTGACCGCCTTTAGCTATGGCCGCATGGCAGCAGTCTACCCCTCAGCCGGCTCCGCTTACACCTATGTAGGTTACGGCCTGAACCCCCACCTGGGTTTTCTGGCCGGGTGGGCGATGTTTCTCGATTACCTCCTCATCCCGCTCATTTGCACCGTGTACGGCGCGCTGACCGTGCAACGATTGGTTCCCGAAATTCCCTACGTCGTGCTGGCCGCCGCCTTCGCGGGAACGATGACCCTGATCAATTTGCGTGGGATTCGCACCACGGCTCGAACCAATTTCGTGCTGGCCACCATCATGAGCGCCGTCATACTGGTCTTCATTGTCCTGGCCGTACGCTTTCTGTTTCACCACCAGGGCTGGCCCGGCGTCTTCTCGATTCAACCTTTTTACGTCCCAGCAACGTTCCACGTCTCTTCCATTGCCGTTGGTACTTCGGTGGCAGCACTGACCTATATCGGATTTGACGGCATTACGACGCTGGCAGAAGACGCCATCAACCCGCGCCGGAACGTCCTGCTGGCCACCGTCGGCGTCTGTCTGTTCACGGGACTCTTCGGTGGTCTCCAGATCTACCTCGCGCAGCGCGTCTGGCCCAACTACCACACCTTTCCCAACCTCGAAACTGCCTTTATGGATGTCACACGAGTCGTGGGCGGGAAAGTTCTATTTCAAGCCCTGGCTGGGATTTTGATCCTCGCCAATCTGGGGTCTGGGTTAAGTGGGCAAGCGGGCGTATCGCGTCTGTTGTTCGGCATGGGCCGCGACAACGTTATCCCGCGGCGCTTCTTTGCTTACCTGGACCCAAAGCGAAACACTCCGAGCTTCAATATCGTGATGGTAGGCCTGATTGCCTTTCTGGGAGCTATTGTATTGAATTATGAGCGAGCTGCGGAGCTGATTAATTTTGGGGCTTTCCTCGCCTTTATGGGGGTCAACGCGGCGGCCCTGCGGGAATTCTATCTAAAGCGTCCGTCCCGCTCGGTTAGGCGCCTGTTTGCGGACGCCGTTGCGCCCGTTGTAGGTCTTCTCTTCTGCTTGGCCATCTGGCTGAGCCTGCCAACACCGGCCAAGATTCTCGGCGCCTGCTGGTTCATTGTGGGGACCGCCTACGACGCTGTCAAGACGCGCGGATTCAAAGAACGCCCCGCTCAGCTCGATTTTCGAGAGCCCTGATGTCGGCTCGAAGAGTTTTGTTTGGAGGCATCTCTGGGTGAAGGCTGTCATGCTGAGCGCAGCGAAGCATCCCTGCAGTTTGTTTCTGGATGCCAAGAGCAAAAGATAACTGCAGAGATCCTTCGCCCGCCGGAAAGCACGGCGGGCTCAGGATGACAGACGGTTTCAACTTCCGAATCGGGGTATAATGAAAATTACCAGAAGGTTTTCCGGCGCCAGCGCGAATATGAAGGCAGGCCTCACTCCCGAAGACCCTGCGCTCGATGAAATTGTCCGCCGCCTGGTAGCATCTTACCAGCCGCTTGAAGTGTACCTACCCCAAAACAAGGAGGCGTGGACGTGCATAGCCTGAAACTTACAGGGTGTTTGGGATTGTTGGTGCTAGGGGCGGGAGTATCCCTGCAAGGGGCAACCCTCCGGGCCGGCGTGGCAAAGGTGGACATTACTCCGCCCGCAGGCGTACCGATGTGGGGCTACACGTTGCGTGACAGCACGGGAACCCTCGACCCGCTGTACGCACGTGTTCTGGTCCTTGAAGTGGGTGAGAAGCGGCTGGCGTTAGTCGCGCTCGACTTGGGTCGCTGCTTTGGCCACGATTCACTCCAACGTTTGCGCGCCGCGGTGCGAGAATCCAGCGGGATTTCCTACGTGCTCGCGGTCGCCTCGCACACTCACTCCGCTCCCGTCGTCCAGGACACCTACCGCAACGGAACCCCGGCGTGGGAGACGGCTGATCTGGAAAAGATCGCGAAGGCCATCGAGGAGGCGCACCAACACGCCGTCGAGGCTCGCCTCGGATCGGGCTACGGTGTCGCCTACATCGGCCACAATCGACACCGGGCGAACCCGGACGGCACGGTCACCTGGTTTGAACACAACCCCACCCAGATTCCCACCGCTCCCGTCGATCCAACCGTCTCGGTGCTGCGCGTGGATACGGCGGACGGGCGGCCCCTCGCAGTACTCGTGAACTATTCCTGCCACCCTGTGGTGTTTGGTCCGGACAACACCCAATATTCTGCCGACTATCCGGAAGTTATGACCAAAACTGTGGAGCAGGCCATGGGCGGTCAGCCGCTGTGTTTCTTCCTCCAGGGCGCGCCGGGGGACATCAATCCCTACTATGCCGTCATTCCCCTGAAGGAAAACGCCGTCCAAAGGCGCGATTGGACGGGAGAGAAGCTGGGTGAAGAGGCTGCGCGCGTGGCCAAAGAGATCCGCACGGAGGCGGTCGCTGAACCGAGCCTGGATTTTGCCGAGGATATGCTCACCTTCCACTTCCGCTGGAATGTGGAGAAATTTCGCAAGGCAGTCTTGGGCGGCTCGGAAATCGACGCACGAGGATTCGACGCTTACTATCCGTCCACGCAGAGCATGCAAGAGTTGCCAGTCGCCACGGTGTTGATCAACAGGCGCATCGCGCTGATGGGAGTGCCCGGCGAACCCTTCGTCGACTTTCAGATGAACTGGCGCGCTCGCTGCCCGGTCAGCGATTGTTTTTTCCTCGGGTACGCCAACGGCTATTTCGGCTATTTCCCCACCATTCGCGCCGCCACTGAGGGTGGCTACGGGGCAGCCGGCGCCAGTACTTGGATTGAGCCCGGGGCGGGGGAACGCATGGTGGATCACGCGGTGGTCAGGGTCTACGAGATGCTGGGCCTGCTGACTGACGGGCCTGAGGACCCTCGAGAGGACTACACCGTCACCCGTCCTAGACAACAGCCGGGCAGCGGCAGAATAACCGGCAACGAGTAACGGGCGGCCAGGAGGTAGCATCGATCGCTTAAACGGGAAGGATAAGTTACCCATGAAACAGCTTGCTGTGGTATTCGCCCTGATATTCCTTTTGGCAGCGGCAAGATCGTCAGCGCAGGAGACGGGGCTCGAGTCGATGACCGGCAAGACGGTGCTCGTATTCACGCCCCATCCGGACGACGAGCTGTTCGGAGCCGGAGGAACCATTGCGCTGCTGAATCAGCACCACAATAAGGTTTACATTGTCATCTACACCAATGATGACAAGGGCTCCTATGATCCGGAGATGAGCGCCCAGAAGCTCGCGCGCATTCGCAAGGCGGAGGAGGAAGCGGCGGAAGCGGTGCTGGGGACCCCGAAAGAGAACATCCTGTGGATGGGCTATGACGATGGCATGCTAGAATATGCTGCCCAGCCGAAGCTCGTCGAGGAGGCGACGGCGATCATCCGTCGAATCCGCCCCGAGGTGCTTTTGAGCATCGATCCGGGGGAGTGGTACGCGCGCTGGCACAAGACGGACCATCGCATGGCCGCTCTTAATACGCTTGATGCGGTTCGGGCGGCAGAGTTCTGGCTTTATTTTCCCAACCAGCGCCTCGATCAGCACCTTGAACCCTACGCTGTACCCATGATGTACTTCTATTACACCACGCCGCAGGAGGCAAACTGCTGGGTCAATATCGACTCCGTGGCCCAGTTGAAGCTCGAAGCAGCAAGTAAGCACGTGAGCCAGTTTGAGCCCTCCATCCACAAGTATCGCCCCGACTGGGACCCTTCCGACCTTGCCGGGGTCGAGAAGGAATTGATGAGTCAGCAGCCCAAGAAGGACGGCCACTACGTGGAAGCGTTCCGAAGGGCCGCAGGCTTCAATGAAATGTAGACCACTCTGGCCATACTCTTGTCCGTGGTCCGTGGTCCGTCGTCAGTTGTTCGTTGCAACGGACCACGGACCACGGACGTCTTTGGGGAGGTCCTGTCATGCAGAGAAAAGGCCATGTTAGGTACTTGCTGGTTCTAGGCTTCGTTTTTCTCGTGTGCCCCGGGGCGCGGCGCTGCGTGGCGCAGGAGGCTCGCCACCAACTTCCGGAGCATATTCCGCCCAAACGCTCGTCCCAGATCATTGACGGCTTCGGCATCAATTCGGACCTCCCGCGCGACCCTTATCTGCCGTGGGACCGCTGGTGGTGGGTACGGATGTTCGACGCGGGCGTGAAGTGGATTCGCATTGGCCAGTACGAAAACAGCTCGGATCTGACGAGTTGGGACTACGTGGAGCAGAGGCGAGGGGTGCTGGCGGTCGACCCGAAGCTCGACGACTATGTGAATTCGCTCCTCGACAATGGCGTCCACATTCAAATCCAGCTCATCTACGGCAATCCCATGTACACCTCGCCCTCCGGCAAACTCCCGGACTCCATCGTGCCCATGCCCGGCTCCTTTCACAATGATGACCGGAGCCTTTATTCCATCTTCTGGCCGCCCCGCACGCCGGAGCAGATCGAGGCGTTCACACGCTACGTGCGTTTCATGGTGAATCATTTCCGGGGACGGGTCCACTACTGGGCCCTCTGGAATGAGCAGGACATTGGTTATTGGAATCCCTGGGGGGACCCGGAAGAGTACGGCCATCTGCTGAAAGCGGTCGTTAAGGCCGTGCATGAGACCGATCCGGACGCGAAGGTGATTTACGGCGGGCAGGCCGACCCCAACCGCGACTTCGCCCAACGCGCGCTCGAGGCCTGCGATTGCGCCGCAGGCATCGACGTGTTTGCCTATCACACCTACCCGGGTTACGGCCAGAACTTTAACCCCGAATCTATGGACTATGGCGCTTACGGCACGGAGTCTCCGGCGAATCTGCGCAACTTGGTGCGGCACTATCCGGGCATCCGTTCGGACATCCCGTTCTGGGATGACGAATTCAATTCCATTCCCTCTTGGAAGGGCTCGGACGAGTCCGTGCAGGCCAAGTACATTCCGCGCATGTTGGTGTACAACTGGGCCGCCGGGGTGAAGACCTTCGTCTGGCTACTGACCTCAGCCACCGACGGAAACGAATACGACGATTTCGGACTGATTCACGGGCTGCGCAATGTTCCGGAAGATTTCACACCCCGCCCGGTGTTTTTTGCCCTGCAAAACACCAACGCACTTTTTTCGGATACCGCTTTCGACCCTTCGATCAAGATCGAGGGTCCTGGTATCCCTGCCCTGCGCCGAATGTCCGGCTTTCCCTTCTTCGCTTACGGCTTCCGTGCGAAGAACGGGAAGTCGATCGTTGCATACTGGATGGGCGCCCACAGCGAGCCGGGAAATACCTCCCCCCCCTTCTACGAGAGTCTTACCTTGGAAAATACCGGCATTGAGCGCCCCGCATTGATCGACGTAGTCTCGGGTGAGATCAGACCCCTCGAGTGGAAGAAAGGTACAACTAACGTGCTCGAGTCGGCGCCGGTTCGCGACAGCGTCCTGGCGATTGCGGACGAGAGCTACTTCGACTGGAATCTGCTGCCGGAGGCGCCGAGTTCTCTGCACGCGCAGCGTGGGACGGAGGGAGTGAAGCTAACCTGGGCGGTTCATGGGGGGAATCCCACCCAGACTGCGGTGGAGCGCCGCATCGGTGAAGGAAGTTGGCAAAGGATAAAGACTCTCCCGGCTACGGCGACAGAGTTCGCCGACGCGCAGACCGGTCGTGGCGCCCTGGTGTCCTACCGGGTGCGCGCCCTGAACAATGCCGGGGAATCGGCGTACTCAAACGTGGTTCGCGTCGAATACTAAATCTCATTTGGAGGCCTTCATATGGGAAAGCTTGCTATCACGGGTGGAAAACCCGTTCGAACGAAGCCCTTTGCTCCCTGGCCGGTTTACGACCGCAAGGAAGAACGGGCAATTCAACAGGTTCTCAAGAGCCGCAACTGGGGTGGTTATCCCTTCCCCAATGAGCACGCCAGCGGCTTCGCGCAACGCTTCGCGAAATTCCACGGAGCCAAGTACGGCCTGGCGGTAGCCAACGGGACTGTCGCCATCGAGGTCGCCTTAAAGGCGGCGGGACTCCAGCCGGGGGATGAAGTCATCGTTCCTGCGTACACCTGGGAGGGAACCGTGGGCCCGGTACTTCAACTCAATGCTGTTCCCGTTTTCGTTGATATCGACCCCTTAACTTATTGCCTCGACGCCCGTTTGATTGAGAAAGCGATTACCAATAAGACGCGAGCCATTCTGCCCGTGCACTTGGCCATGAGCTTTGCGGACCTCGATGCCATCGGGCGTCTCGCCCGCCGCCACCATCTGCTGGTGATCGAAGATTGCGCTCATGCGCATGGAGGGCAGTGGAAAAAGAAGGGAGCCGGGGCGACAGGAGACATGGGCTGCTTCAGCTTCCAGTCGAGCAAGCTGATGACCGCGGGCGAAGGCGGAGCCGTGATTACCAGCAACCTGGAGTTCTTGGAGCGAGCGCAATCTTACGTCAACTGCGGGCGCGCCAGTGAAACGGATAAATTTGGTCACCGCATAATTGGATTTAACTACCGCATGACGGAATTTCAGGCTGCCATCCTCGAAGTGCAGCTTGACCGTTTGGCGCGGCAGGCCGCCACCCGCCAGCGCCACATGGAATACTTTGAGAGCCGCATCGTGGGGACGCCCGGGCTGGCTTTGCTGAAACGCGATCCTCGTGTCACTCGCGTGGCGGCTTATCAATACGTCTTTAAGTATCTTCCGGAACACTTTGAGGGGATTCCGCGCGCAGCGTTCCTAGGCGCTCTCGAGATGGAAGGGATTCCCTGCGACGGGTTGTTTTACGAGCCGGTGTACAAGAGCGCCCTGTTCCCGGTTAAGGCCGCGGAATACCCGGCGCTGTCCTGGGGGAGGGAGCAACCTATCGACTTGCGCAGCCTCTACAGTTGTCCCGTCTCCGAACGAGCTGCCTATGAGGAGTCGGTCTGGCTCCCACATCATATTTTCCTCGGCAGTCGTAAGGATGTGGACAGTATCGCCGATGCGCTGCTCAAGGTTTGTGAGAACCTTCAGGAAGTTCGCGGGCTCCAACACCCCGCCATCGAGACCAAGCAGATGAGCAGGGCGGAACGGCCCAAAGTGGAAAAACGGCAATACTGAGGCGGCAAACGGGCCCAACGTGGGCGCAAGTTACGGCCGGAGACTGGCGCATACCGTCACCTCGGTCCTCGTGTCATTCTGAGCCCGCCGTTTTTTTGGCGGGCGAAGAATCTCCGCAGTTGTCCTCACTGCTCAGTGGGAACGTACAAACTGCAGAGATGCTTCGCTTCGCTCAGCATGACAGTGGTGGGGCACGGTCGCCAAAGAACAGCACGGGGACGACATTGCCGCGCTCAACCGCACCAAGAGCTGTCATTCTGAGCCCGCCGTTTTTTTTGGCGGGCGAAGAATCTCTGTAGTTGTTCTTTTCGTACCAAGCCTCGCTCAAGTCTCTCCATGCATGATTTACTGAAAGGATTAAGGCGACTTTCTTCGCACGCAGCCATCCTTTAATCTGACCTCCCGTTGGATCGCGGAGCGGATGTCGCCACAGCTCTCGTAATAGACGAGGCGGTTGAGGTTGTATTTTTGGGTGAAGCCGGGTAGGAGCTTGTGCTTGTGTTCGAAGACCCGGCGCTCCAGGTTGTTGGTCACACCCGTGTAGAGTGTGCGAGAGTTGTTGGTCATGATGTAAACGTAATACGTCTTCATTCGGTCTCTGCGCTGAGCTCGGGATGATAGCCTGTTCTGGTACCATGGCAAACTGCAGGGATGCTCGCGGAGTTTGCCCTGAGCGAAGCGAACGGGCTCAGCGTAAACTCCGCGAATGGGCTCGCATGACAGCGGTGGGGCACGGTCGCCAAAGAACAGCACCGGCATGACATTGCCGCGCTCAACCGCAACACCTGTCATTCTGAGCCCGCCGTTTTTTGGCGGGCGAAGAATCCCTGCAGTTGTTCCCACTGTTCAGTGGCAACGTACAAACTGCCGGGATGCTTCGCTTCGCTCAGCATGACAGGCCTTGCGCTCAGCGTGTTTCCTCGACGACTAGGGCTGGCGAGGCGGAGGAGCGGGAGGTCTCCTTGGCGGAGGCCATGCAGCTTTTTCAGCGCCCTGCTAATATGGAAATGCAGCGGACACTCGGGGACGGCGAAGCCAGCCAAGGGTTGACTTTGTTGGAGCTGGCTTCTGCTGAATAGGCGTCCCAGGATTCAGGAGGTTTATGAAACTAGACACAGGCTTGGGCTCAAAATGCTTACTGATTGGAGTGGGCTTGCTCGTTTCGTCTCTCGCCTTTCAAGCTGCCCCTCCGCAGGCTGATGGCGCGGCGATTTTCAAGAAGAATTGCACGATGTGCCACGGCACTGACGGAAAGGGATTTCCCGCGCTCAAAACCCCGAACTTCACCGACCCCAAGTGGCAGTCCTCCACTAAAGACAAGGAAATGAGGGAAGTCATCAAGAATGGCAAGAAAGGGACGGCGATGCCGGCCTTTGGCGGCCAGCTTAAGGACGAGGAGATTTCCGCCGTCGTTGCTTACATCCGCTCGTTGAAGAAAAAATAGGATTCAGGATTCGGGATTCAGGATTCAGGGAAAAACCACAAGCGGACTTTCCTGAATCCTGAATCCTGACTCCTGAATCCTGCTCTTCCTACGCGTGCCCGCTTCCCGCCAACTCGCGCACGATGTCCCCAACAAATGATTTGGCATCCCCAAAGAGCATCAAGGTCTTATCGAGGTAATAGAGAGGGTTGTCGATGCCCGCGAAGCCGGGGCTCATGCTCCTTTTAATCACCATCACGGTTCGGGCCTTATCCACGTCGAGGATGGGCATGCCGTAGATGGGGCTGCCTACGTCCTGGCGGGCGGCAGGATTGGTCACGTCGTTAGCGCCGATCACCAAGGCCACGTCGGTTTGTGGGAACTCCGGATTGATGGCGTCCATATCCATCAGCTTGTCGTAAGGAATGTCGGCCTCGGCCAGCAGAACATTCATGTGACCGGGCATGCGTCCCGCCACGGGGTGAATGCCGAACTTCACATCCACGCCGCGTTTGCTGAGGGCATCATAAAGTTCCCGGACCTTGTGCTGCGCCTGCGCCACCGCCATCCCATAACCCGGAACGATCACGACGGAGTTAGCCGCCGCAAGAATCGAGGCGGCCTCCTCGGCTGTGGCGCTGCGCACGGTTCGCGCTTCCTCACCTGCCACCGCAGAAGCCTGCACCTGCCCGAACGCGCCGAACAGAACGTTCGCGAAGGAGCGGTTCATCGCTTTGGACATAATCACCGAAAGGATGAACCCCGAAGAGCCGTCCAGCGCGCCCGCGATGATCAGAAGCTTGCTGTCCAGGACGAACCCCATCGCCGCCGCCGAAAGGCCGGCGTAAGAATTCAGCAGCGAGATCACGGTGGGCATGTCTGCGCCGCCAATGGGAACGATCATCAATACGCCAAAGACCAGCGGAATACCTATGAGCAGCGGGAAGAGGTGCTTCTGTCCAGGGTGAAGCACCAGGATAACTGCGGCGATCACCGCTACCGCCAGGAGCGCCAGATTCACAATGTTCTGCCCCTTATAGGTGATCGGGCGTTGCGGCAGGATTTCTTGCAGCTTCCCGGTGGCCATCAAACTGCCGGTGAAGGTCAGCGAGCCGAGAATAACCTCCATCGAGAGCACCGCCATCATGAAGGGCGGGACGTTGGGCGCGCGCAGATAGTATTCCGCCGTACCGACCAGCGCTACGCACAGAGCGCCACAAGCGTGGCTGAGAGCCGTCCGCTGCGGGACCGCCGTCATTTGGACGAGGCCAAGGGGGACGCCGATGATCGACCCCAGGACGAGGGCGATCACGATCCACTTGTAGTCAACAATCCCCTGATAGAGCAGCGTCCCGCCAATCGCCAGGAGCATCCCAAGTTCACCCGCCCAAACACCACGTCGTGCAGTGCTTGGCGCGCTCAGCCACTTGAGGGCGAAGATGAACAGGGCGGTGGCCACAAGGTAAGTGATCTGGATAAAAGTCTCGTTAATTAGGGGTGTCATGGCTTTTTCGGTTTACTGGTTTTGAACATTTTCAGCATGCGGTCCGTAATCAGGAAACCGCCGACCACGTTGCTCATGGCGGCCACTACCGCCACTGTCCCAAGGACTGTTGCAAGCGTGCTCTTATGCTCGCCGACAAGCACGATGGCGCCCACCACAGCGATGGCGTCCAGGGCGTTCGTCAGGGACATGAGCGGTGTGTGAAGAAGTGGTGAGACGCGTCGAATCACCTCGAAACCGATAAAGCCTGCCAGCATGAACACGTAGAGGCTGGTGATCAGGTTTGACGTCACGTTTTCCTCCTCCGGTGTCATTCCGAGCCCTTCGCTGTCATCCTGAGCGCAGCGAAGGATCTCGCTCTGCCCGCTCAGGGTAAACTCCGCGAGGAATCTCGCTCTGTTCTTTCTTCCGCCTACCCCCTAGGCCACCTAGAACTCCGAACCACCTCAGCGCAGAGCCAGATTCCTCGCTGCGCTCGGATTGACAGCATTGAAAAAGGTTTTCAGCATCCTGCTAAGCGATCTTCACCGGGAGGGAGAAGAATTCCCGCACCCGCGTGTTGACCACCTCGCCCCCCCGTGTCACGAGGGTTTCGCGGGTGATCTCGTCCTCTGTCTTGATCTCAATCTTCCGGTCTTTAGTCAGGTGGAGAAGAAACGCCGCGACGTTTCGAGCGTACATCTGGCTGGCATGATAAGGAACGGTGCTCGCCAGATTGATGTAACCGATGATCGTCACATCATGCTCGACGACGACCCGGCTCGCCCGGGTCAGTTCGCAATTCCCACCCCTCTCGCCCGCCACGTCCACGATCACCGACCCGGGCGCCATCTTCTCCACCATGTCGCGCGTCACGAGGACCGGCGCCTTTTTCCCGGGGATGACTGCCGCTGTAATCACCACATCGCTCTCGGCCACAACGCGGCTGAGTAGCTCCCGCTGCCGCAGATAAAACGACTCGTCTTGTGCCCGCGCGTAGCCACGGGAATCCTGGGCATCCTTGGCCTCCACGGGTAGTTCCACAAAGCGCCCTCCCAGGCTCTGCACCTGCTCCTTGGCCGCAGGCCGCATATCATAGGCAGAGGTGACGGCGCCCAACCTCCGTGCCGTCGCAATGGCCTGAAGACCTGCCACACCGGCCCCGATGATGAGTACACGCGCCGGGGTAATGGTTCCTGCTGCGGTGGTGAGCATGGGGAAGAGGCGCGGAAGCGTGTCCGCAGCCAGCAGCACCGCCTTGTAGCCGCAGATCGTCGCCATGGAAGAGAGAGCGTCCATACTCTGCGCGCGAGTGGTGCGCGGCATAAGCTCGATGGAGAATGCCACAACTCCCGTGGACGCAATTTCCTGAACAGTTTCCACAGACCCCAGAGGACGCAGAAATCCGATAAGCAGTTGGCCGGGTCGAAGCAGAGGCATGTCGGCCTTGCCCGTTACGTCGTTCGATCCGTGGCAGAGTACTTGAATCACGACATCGGCAGCTTTGAACACCTCGGCTCGCTCCAGGAGAATCTTGGCGCCCTTCTCGACGTATTGTGCATCCGGGTAGCCGGCGCCAGCTCCGGCGCCCGACTCCACAACCACTTCAAAACCCGCTTTGAGCAAACTCGGAATTACCGCGGGCACCAGCGCTACGCGCCGCTCCCCTGGAAAGCTCTCCTTAGGAACTCCAACGATCATGAAGCCTCCTCTCCACTCCGTCTTGGCTCCCTGAATTTCACCTTCCTACTCTTGCGCCCTGACTCTTTCCCTTGCTCCTGTCTCTCTGCGATTTTCAAACAACTATGAGTGATACTGCAAGGATATTCTTGTGATACTCTCTCCCGTAGGCGGATTTTAATGCCATTCTGGCGGAGGATTGTATTCTTATGAATATCGCGGTCATTGGAGCGGGGTATGTGGGGCTTATCACCGCTGCGGGCTTGGCTGAAATTGGCCATCGGGTTATCGGTGTTGACGACGACACGCGGAAGATTGAAGTCTTAAACTCGGGTGGAATGCCGTTCTACGAGCCGTTCCTGGGAGACTTGGTCAAGCGCAACCAGCAGGCGAAGCGGCTCGAGTTCATTTCTCAAATAGAAGACGCCGTGGCGAAGTGCCAGGTCATCTTTATCTGCGTGGGGACTCCACCCCTCGAGAGTGGTGAAGCGGACCTTTCCTCCGTGGAGTTGGTGGCGCGAAGAATCTCCGAACATGCCCGTGGCTACCTCCTGGTAATTGAAAAAAGCACTGTCCCCGTACAGACCGGCCGCCGGCTTCAGAAGCACTTCTGCAGATACGGGAGCAACTCCCAGTTCCAGTGTGACGTGGCCTCCAACCCCGAGTTCTTGCGTGAAGGATCGGGCGTGGAGGATTTTTTTCATCCCGACCGTATTGTCGTAGGCGTTGACTCGGAACGAGCGGCTGGACTCCTGGAGGAGATTTACCGGCCGGTGCTCGAGCAGAGCTTTGCCTGTCCCGTTCACGAAAATTGCCACAACAGCCCGCGTGTGCCTTTCGTCGTCACGGACATCAACAGTGCCGAGCTGATCAAGCATGCTTCGAACTCCTTCCTGGCCATGAAAATCTCCTTCATTAACATGATCGCCGACCTGTGCGAAGCCGTGGGAGCGGACGTGGGAAAAGTGGCCGAGGCAGTGGGCATGGATAAAAGGATCGGCGGCAGCTTTCTCAGACCGGGCGTGGGATTTGGTGGTTCCTGCTTTCCCAAGGACCTCCAAGCCTTCGTCCGGGTAGGCCAGAATGCCGGTTGCGACTTCACGCTTCTGCGCGAAGTGGAAAGAATCAACCAGAGCCGTATTGATTTGTTCGTCAAGAAAATCAAGGATGAGCTTTGGGTGGTACGCGGAAAACGCATCGGAGTTTGGGGACTCGCCTTCAAACCCCGCACGGATGACGTTCGATCTTCCCCATCGCTGGCGGTAATCCGGAAATTGCTTGCGGAAGGCGCTCGCGTGCGTGCGCACGATCCCCAGGCGATGGAAAAGGCTAAAGCGGAGCTCCCCGAGATTGAATATTGTGCAGATGCTTACGCAGCGGCCGAAGGCGCGGAAGCTGTCTTGGCTCTCACCGAGTGGGAGGAATTCCTGCGGCTTGATTGGACGAAGGTTCGCCAAATCATGGCGCGGCCACTGATTCTCGACGGTCGCAACATGTTCTCCCGCGCCACGATGGCCGGACATGGTTTTGAATACGTGGACATCGGCAGCGGATCGCCGGCTCGTTAGCGCCTCCCCGATCCGAAAACTTTTTGACTGGATAACGAAGGACTTTGATGAGGGTTGTCATTACAGGTGGGGCGGGTTTCCTGGGAAGTCATCTCTGCGAGCAATTACTTGCCCTGGGGCACCAGGTTTGCTGCGTGGATAGTCTTATTACCGGACGCCTGGAGAACATGGCTGCCTTTGAAAGCCACCCGGGATTCGAGTTCCTCCTCCACGATGTCACCAAGCCGATAGAAGTGGAAGGGGCCGTCGATGCGGTGATGCACTTTGCTTCTCCCGCCAGCCCCGTTGATTACCTTCGGCTGCCCATCCAGACATTAAAGGTGGGCTCGCTCGGCACCCATAACGCTCTGGGGCTTGCGAAAGCCAGGGGCGCCAGGTTCCTGCTGGCCAGCACCTCAGAAGTCTACGGCGATCCAGAGGTGAGCCCGCAAGCGGAGGACTACTGGGGACGTGTAAATCCGGTGGGGCCTCGTGGCGTCTACGACGAAGCAAAACGGTTCGCTGAGGCCTTAACCCTGGCGTATCATCGCACTCACAGCCTGGATACACGCATCGCTCGCATCTTCAATACCTACGGCCCTCGGATGCGACCTTACGACGGCCGGGTCATCTCCAATTTCATCGTCCAGGCTTTGCAGGGCAAGGACCTCACCATCTATGGAGGCGGGACTCAGACCCGCAGCTTTTGCTACGTCTCGGACCTCGTGGAAGGGATTATCCGCTTGCTCATTCGCAACGCCGAAAGCGAGGAACCCTCGCAAGGACCCTCCGATGCCATTCACCAGCCCGTCAACCTGGGAAACCCAGCAGAAATTAGCATCGCTGAAACCGCCGCGCTGATCATCCGGCTCACCCAGAGTTCGAGTCGAATGGCCTACCACCCCTTGCCAGTGGATGATCCTAAATGCCGCCGACCGGATATCTCGCGTGCTCGAGACCTTTTGAGGTGGGAGCCGCACGTCAGCCTGGAAGAAGGTCTGGGCTGGACCATTGACTATTTTCGCCGCTTGTAAGCAAGGTCCAGGACTACCTGGAACCACCAATTGGGCTGGTAGGTGATCTGGACCGGAACCCCCTGCAGCTCACCGGTAGTTCCAAGCAAAACACTGAAGTCAGTTTTGGCGCCGGACTCCTGGTTGTAGATCTGGAACTGTGATTCCTTGAGGTCGCGGTATGATTGGTCGATTTTCTGACCCTTCTCCTTCAGCGTAATGCGGACACCCTTTGTGGTAATGGGAATCACACGCCGTAAAGTCAGTGTATAAGGGCAGGAGTTGTACACATAACATAAAGAGACAGGGGTTTTCTCCCCGGTCAGGGATCGTTCAAGCAGCTCCTCAGTTGTAGATAGAAATCCCCCGGGCCTCCTGCACCCGCCACGTGCCGGGCCGTCCAGACGACGGAAACTTTCACGCTTGGCCGTCACCCAATTGATCCAGGGCCAGCTTCTGGGCGTCCGCGAGCTGGTGCATGTCATAGTCCTTGTCGCTGCAAAAGGGAACCGTCGTGGAGATGGCTTGCGCGCCGTCTACGCGGCTGATAATGGCTTCAAACAAGTGCTTTCCGGCGCTTTTCTCGTGGGAGAGTTCCCGCTGCATGGCTCATACAGATTCACCTTTTGAAGACTTCATGAAGCCTACAAAAGCGCTCGACTGCGGAGTTTTACTGCCATCTGATCTAAGGACTTCAGTTCCTGCACCCCAACGGTTGATGGCGCGCGGGGCCTTGGCAGGATCAGAACCAAAAAGCAACTGGATCATTTGCAGGCTTGGATCGTCAACCGCCTGGCCGGTCTTGATGTATCCGCCCCCTAAGTCATCCCGACCGACCCCAAAAAACAGCAGCCTGAGACGGCAGGTCATGATGTAGTCGTATTCTGCGCGAATGCGGGGCGTTGTCCGAATCCAGTCCACAGCCTCATTGATAGCCGCTTGATCGGGCGTGTCGGGCGCCGAGGGAATGGCAAAACAAGTCCCTGCTAGAAGGAAAGCGCAGGCAAGTGACCTCAAATGATTCACGAATACCTCCAAAGAACCCTCATAGGAAACTTGCCCGCGAATTGGTACTACTTCAGGCCAGAGTAAAAGCCAATTGTAACAGCGCGGCCTTCGGCCGCAACCGAAGACCAGGTTTTCATTGCCGATTGCTGATTGCCGATTGACGATTGAAAAAGTGGTGTTGCAACTCCTTCCAATGTGCATCAGCAATCGGCAATCGACAATGGGCAATTCCAGCCAACCTGGGCCAAGCGATGACCGCAGAAATTCTTCGCAAGAAACGAAGAAGTTTGGAACTATTGCTACAGCGCGGCATAGCCGCAACCAACACGTAGGGCCGAACGGCGTTCGGCCCTGGGGCGAGCGCCGCTCGCCCCTACGCGACGCGCAAAATCTTCGCGCCACAACAACGTCCCAGGAACTAGTGCTACAGAGTCATCCCGAAGGGGAAGGTGGCCGGGAATCAAGGCGTTTCAGCCCGGCGCGCCAAGCGGCGTCCAAGGCGCGCTCGTATTCAGCCGGCGTAACGCGCCGGTTGATTTCGGCGTGGTCGGATCTTGAAACCTTCCCTGCCGGATGGTACTGGGCCATGATGTTGACGTAAGTTTCAGGAGAGAGTTCATCCGCGATCCACTGCATCACGGCTCGCGTGCCTGCAACATCTTCGGGCATCACCAGGTGGCGGATGAGCAAGCCGCGTCGGGCAAGCCCATTGTCCTCGATAATCAGGTTTCCGACCTGGCGGGGCATCTCCTTAATAGCGCGGCGGGCGACCTCAGGATAGTCCGGGGCCCTCGAATACTTCCGCGCCATTTCTGCATCCCAGTATTTGAAGTCGGGCATGTAGATATCCACGAGCCCGTCGAGCAGGGCGAGGCTCTCCATGGAATCATAGGCACTCGTGTTGTAAACAAGCGGCAGCCTCAGGCCCTCTGCGATGGCCAAAGGCAGGGCTTGCACGATCTGCGGCGCCACATGCTCCGGGGTCACCAAATTGATGTTATGGCAACCCTGGGCCTGAAGTTCCAGCATCATGGCGGCGAGCTCGCGTGGTGGCGCTGGCCTACCGCGCACCTGCCAACTGATGTCGAAGTTCTGGCAGAAAACGCAACGCAGGTTACAGCCCGTAAAGAAAATTGTCCCAGAGCCTTTCCAGCCGCGCAGGCAGTCTTCCTCGCCATGATGCGGAAAGTGGCTCGAGACGACAGCATGACGGCCTGTCTTGCAGACTGCGAACTTGTCTTCTAAACGATTGACCTTGCAGTTTCGCGGACAGGCAGTGCAGGATTGCAGTAATTCGAGAGCCCGCTCCACCCGTCGCGCCAGCCCATCACGAACATTATTCCGCAGATAGACGGGTTCGAAGGTTTGAGACTTGGTGGTGGTCGCCCCGGGCATCATTAACTCTCTCACGAGTGGATTACAATAAGGTTGAACAGCAGGTGCGCGGCTAACACTGCCATCGCCAGTGCTAAGTATACATCCGCGGTCATTTCCCACCTGCCTCTCCAGACAAGCTGCTGCGCGGCCACCGCACTCCCCCCGCAGCAGGCGAACAAGGCAAGGTGAGTGCTACGCTACGAATTGCCTCAGTAGGCATCCTGTGGCCCTTTGTGGGGCCGCACTTTCTTTATCAAGAACATGAAGGGAATCATGCCCAGGGTGGCGACAGCCATCAGCCAGAAGTCATCGAGGAAAGCAAGCATGGAGGCTTGGCGCATGAGCAATCCGTAGGCCAGGCCTTGCGCCTGGTGGGCCGCCTGAACGGGATCCGATCCCTGCGCAAGCAGCATTTGCTTGGCGCCACTCAGCAGCGCCTGGTAGGCGGAGTCGAGCGGAGTCATATGGCTCACCAGCACCGCCTGATGGAATTGGGCACGCCGCGCCAGCATCGTCACCACGCCCGCAATGCCAACGCTTCCTCCGATGTTGCGCGCCAGG
>Ga0208821_1000714_pt1 | contig 23370 bp, 27 predicted proteins | sample June2015DPH_20_5_FD_184720 | JGI IMG/M metagenome (GOLD analysis project Ga0208821, IMG submission 184720) | Peatland microbial communities from SPRUCE experiment site at the Marcell Experimental Forest, Minnesota, USA - June2015DPH_20_40... | ecosystem: Environmental > Terrestrial > Soil >... | reverse complement strand
CTCGATCGCCTTCTGATATCCGGGCGCGGTGGGCGGCATTTTCAGGTAGGTTTGGAGCAGACTTTCCTTGGAGCGCCAGTCCGCTCCCCACCGCAACTCGTTATCGGTGAAGTAGCCCAGCAGCCACGGGTCGTTGGCCCTCGGTTGGCACCCCCGGGTGGCGGCGCGATCCGCAGCTTGGCGGAATTCAGGGCTGAAATAGTCCGGGATGCCACCCTTGAGCCAGAGGCCACCTGTTGCTCCGGCCGCGATACCCAATACGGGTGTATAGACCAGCCCTTGGGAAAACATCAGCTCCACGGACCAACCTCCGGCCGTGTTGAAGTTCCAGCCCTTGAGCAGCCGCGCCGTCTCGGCGGCCCACTTGCTCGCGTCCGCCGGAGGCGGAGGCGAAGACTTGCTCTCGCGATTGGCGTTGATGTTGCAAACCCCCTTGGAGAAAAACACGTTCCCTTCGGGTGTCACCAGCCACCATCGCCCCCCGATGCGTTCCGCGTGAAAGAACCCGGTTTGCCCTCCTTTGATCTTGGTCCAGCCGCCGTAAGTGTCGTACTGCGCCGAGGCCGGTAGCGCCATAAATGCCAACAAGCATAACAAAGTCCACAGACGGTTCATGCAATTCTTCTCCGCATCAGATGAGCTTCATCCGCCGCAGCGCGAATGATCCCTGACCCATAATTCTCGACCGACCGATAACGTACACCTTACCGCCGCTGAACGCAATTGTCAGGCCAGAACTCAAGCCTCCCGTCAATAGGAAAATGCAGGGTTCGGAAGAGCAGGATTCAGAATTCAGCAAGGTCCGCTTGTGCTTTTTCCCTGACTCCTTCCCGCAGGGCGGGACTGGCTCCCGAATCCTGCATTTTTGACTCTTGAATCCTATTGCTTGTCGCGTGTAGCTTTGCGTTTCCAATAGCACCCTTTGTTTTCAATGAAATTCCTGCATTTTGCGCGAAGCTGCATTTGCTTTCAATAATATTCCCTGTTTGCTCCCGGTTGTCCAAACCAGATCCTTTGTTTTCAATGACATTCCCGCGTCGTTCGCTCAATTTTAAGTCTCCCACCGTTCCCACACTCTGCGAGTTATCGGATGAATTGTCGCTGTCGTGGCCCTCCTCGATGTTCTCCATCCTCCCGCCATCGTCCTGCCCAGCAGGAGCCATCGGGTGGTCGATAAATTCCTTCCGCAGCCTCAGCAGTATCCTCACTTTGCGGTCAATGGAGCGGTCCAGGGCGCCTTCCTGGCGCAGCATCATGCTCCACGTCTCCCCCTCCGGGGCCAGGCAGGCGTCCCGTTCTATCGCCGCCCTCTCCTCATTCGCCTTTTCGGCATAATCGAATTCTTCCCCGACGCTGGCGATTTCCTCCTCGAGCAAACGGAGAAGTTCCTGGCGCTCGGGCTCGCCCGGCGGCACGCAGTCGGCGCCTTCTTTGAGCAGGAACTGCCGGTATTCCTCGTCCTCCTCTTGTTGCTCGCGCAGGTGCATAGGGTCACTGAAACGGTGCAGCAGATTGAAAATCAGCCCCGGTCGCCACCCCATCATACCTCTGTAAAGGGATTCCAATACGGCGTACTGGCGCTCCCGGAAGGTGCGCTGGTTGATCTCCTCCCGTACGAGTTCAAGATAACAAAGAGTCTTTCTCAGCGCCACCCCTCGATCTGTAGAGTCCGGCAGATCGACATCAAGGATCTCGTGCTGGGAGGCGTCGAAGGTGACACGAGCCATCTCCTGCTGGCGGCGGTGTTGCCAGTCCTCGATGGCCTGCAAGGCGCGCCGCATCACGCCCGCTTGAGCCCGCTCGAGCCTTTCGCGGCGGCAGTAGAGCCAGGTCAAGTCCTCGACCTGCTTCTCCCAGAGCGCGTCGCCGGGACCGAAGGCGCTCATGAGTTCCTCGGTGAGGGTTTGGAATTGTTCCGGGTCTTCGCCCAGCGCCAGCATGGACTGGCGGCGATTTTCGTCCACGACGTATGCGCCGTGCTTCAAAGCGTTGAGCTTCGAGTTGTGCTTGGCGTCGGCGCTGCGCGGTCCGGTGGAATGCTGGGCGTTCTGGCGCGCGGCGGCAAGCAGCGCTGGCGTAAGTTCGGGTGATTTGCGTAAGGACATAGTTCCTCCTGGGACGGAATGTTGGGATAGCGGGGAAAGGACTTCCCCGCGGGTCAGGCTATACACATTAATAGGCTATCACAGGGGCGGGGCTTTGTCAAGAGAAATATTTACAGGTGTAGCCCAGGAGTTTTTCAATTGACTCATTGATTCATTGGGTCATTGAATCATTGGGTCATCGGGTCATTGAATCATTGGGTCATTGAGTCGTTGGGTCATTGAAGAAGGCCTGCCTCGTTTTTTTCAATGAATCAATGATCCAATGGATCAATGGGGCAATCTCAATTGACTCATCGATCCATAGACTCATTGAAGAGCGGCTGAAGGGCAAGAGCAATTATGAATTCCGAATTGTGAATCCCGGATTGTGAACGGAGGTTCTACGACATGAACATCTGGAGCCCGAAGACGCGAGATGAAAAATTGAATTACCTGCACAACAGTCCCGTGAAGCGAGGCCTGGTCAAGCACTGGGGCGACTGGCCGTGGTCGAGTTGGAGGTTCTATTTCTGGAATGGCGGTTCGATCTTTGGCATGGACAAAATGCTATGATGGCGTTGACATACCGAGGGGCGCATACATCCCGACAAAAAGAAGCTGTGAAAAAAATCGAAAACGGGCGATTGCGCGTACTCTAAACCGTTGAAAATGAAGGGGTGGCAGTTGGCGATTTTCAATTTTTTCACAGCTTCAAACCGTCGGGACGTATGCGCCACCCGCGACCGAAGCCGGCGGCGTATCCACGAGTCCAGGTGCATCAGCACCCGGGGCGTCTGGCAGAATCCAAAATAGCCCCGCCAGCCCCGGAGGTAGGCGCTCTGTTCTGCCACCATTTCCTCCAGGCTCACACCCCGTGTCCGTCGCGTCAGCTCCCGCACTCGCTCCTTGAACCGGGCCATCACCTTGGGCGCAGACATCGGTTTATGATGTCTGCGAATTGTCATCTCGCTGTTGACTTTCCAGTTAGAGAGCGGAGGTGATGTCGGTCTTCTTGAAATCCTCCCCTTTGAAGAGGAGAGCCTCGCCGGTGATCTTGGCGAGCGCATAGGCGAAGCAATCGCCGAAATTCAGCCCGGCGGCGTGGCGTCCCTTGCCGAAGTCGAGGAAAGCCTGCCGCGCCAAGTGCGCCTGCTCGACGGTGACAGGTTCGATGACGATGCCAGCTCTGCGGAAAAAAGCATCGCATTGACGGCCAGCGTCCGGCCCAATCTGACCTTCAATGACGATGGAGAGCTCGACGAAATTTGCGGCACTCATCAGGCAGCGGTCGGCGCCGTGGATGAGTTGGGTTTAGAGGGTGGCTTCGGGTTCCCCGAAGAAGATGGCGACCAGTGCCGAAGTGTCCAGGATCATTTGGGGAGACCACGTTCGTCATAGAGGAATTCGGTGTGGTCGAGATAGGGACCTTTGACCTGGGCAGAGGCTCGCTTGGCGATAGCGAGAAGTTCCTCGACGGAGGCCTTGTCTCGGCGGACCCGGAGGCGTTCGTAGCGTTCCCGCAGAGCTTCAGTGACGGCACGGGTCAGGGTCTCGCCGGTGGCTTTGGCAATGGCTTGGGCCAGACGGTGGGCTTCCGGGTCTTTGACATTCAGGCTCATGGCGTCTCTACCCTTCTGTAACATCGTCTACCACTCTTTATTATGACTCAAGGACACTATCCTGGCAAGCGCGCGTGGCACACACAAAATCCGCGATTGAAGCGCTCAGGCGCTGAACCACGGAGGGGGTCAATGTCCTCCTTTCCGCGGGCGGCGCAGATATCGGTTTATGATGTCTGCGATCATCGAGCCGAATGGCGAGTCCAGTCGCCGTGCTTCCAGGACCGGTCGGAGAACCGATGGGAAGCGAGGAGCCATCCCTTCGGGGAATCGCAGACATGCGGAAAAGATGCATGTCTGCGTCACCCGGCGAAAAAGTTGGCTCAGCGCCCAGGCATGTGGGAAGATGCACTAAAAACTGAAGACCGCTTGAATATCAATGCGGCGGTTCGCCGCCGTCGAGCCGCCCCCGCCGCCGAAAACGCCGCCCAGCGAGTTCGACTGGCCGAATAGCGGCGACCCGAGCACACCAACGGGTGACCCGAGATTTACATTGTTCAGGACGTTGCGTGCATAGACGCTGAACGTGAGGTTGTAGCGCTTGGTCCCGGCATTCCCTGGACCAAACATACCGCCGCCCCGTCCACCACCGCCGCCCATTCCGCCGCCACCAAAGCCACCGCCGCCACCTCCCCGGCCACCACCACCGCCGCCACCTCTGCCTCCGCCGAACCCACCGCCACCGCCGGTGGACGCTTGTCTGCTAACTTCTTTCCCAAAGGCAAAGGTCTTGCTGAGGCGCAGGTTCAGGGTGAATTGTCCGGGACCATTAAAGTAATTGGATGGGATGAGGGTTTGGCCGGCTTGCGGCACAGTTTGGAAAGTGCCAAGGGATGTTGCCACGATATTGGAACCGGAGGCGCCAGTGGGGGCGAAGGCGGGGCGGGCGTTGAAAACTCCTGTCCCGAACAGATCCTCATTCACCGTAACGTTAAAGGGCGCCCCGGAGGCGGTGACCAGGAAAGGGCTTAGGCTAAAGCGATGCGGAAGATTCCAGGTGCCCGCCAGAAAGAACCGGTTTCGAACGTCGAAGGAGGCTCGCCCATAGCTCTCCAGAATGTTGTACGGGTTCATGGCGACGCTGGGATTGTTCCCCGTTGTGTCGGAATCAGCGTAGCTGAGCGTGTAATAGCCAAACAGCGAAAGCTTGGTGCTCAGACGCAGGTTGAAATTGGCAATCAGTTGGTTCTGGGTGAAGAGGCCGACGGAATCGTACTGATAGAGATTCCCCACGCTATTACCCAATGGCCGCACGCCGGCGGACGGCGTACAGGAGGAATCGCCTGGGGAACAGTAAACGTATGTCCCCGGAAGGGGCGCGTTGATATCATCGAGTAGAAGCTGATGAACTCCGTGGGAACGTAGATAGGTGAGCGACACCGTCGCATTCTTTGAAACCTGTTGCTCGAGACTTATCGCCGACTGCAAGGTATAAGGAGCCCGCAAATTAGGGGCAAGCTGATAACTGGTGGGAAGAGAACTGGAAAGGCTCGCCAGCGTGGTGTTGGACGGGATATCCGGGAAAAAGTCGGGCGACGAAATGTAAACCGTTTGTTGGTTGATGCCATTCAATCTTTCCGCTTGCAGCACGAGGTTCTCCGGAAAACGGTCGTAGAACATGCCAAAGCCGGCTCGCAGGACGGTCGTCGCCGGTCCCTTCTGCGCCCGATGGAGCCCCCAGGCATATCCTATACGCGGGGCAAAGTCCGAATGATCGTGGATGTCATCCTGCGTCTCCCAGCGTAGGCCCAGGCTCAGTGTCATGTTGGGGTGGACTTGCCAGTCATCTTGCGCGAAGAGCCCCACGTCAAGAAGGTTGGCGGTTTGGAGCGGGCGTCCGGTGACAATCGAAAACTGCCTCGCCCCGCTCGCCTCGCACCCCGTTCCCCCTCCCTCCGTACAGGCTTGGAGGGCTTGCTCCGCTGCCTGGTAGGCGTTGAGCGTCGGGAATGTGAAGGTGCCGTTAAAGTTCGCATTGGAAGTGTTCGAATTCTGCACATCCCGCAAGCGGCCTCCTACAACCAAGGTGTGCTTGCCAAGAAAGAAGGAAGTCAGGTTTTGAAACTCGTAATGGTCCTGGGTATCGAGGACCTTTCCAATGCTATTGCCGCCGCCCGTGAATGCGCCCAGCACCGAGACCTCGCATGGCACCGCTAGCAGAAGGCAGCCAGCAGGAGTGCCGCCGCCCGTGAATGCCGAGTACTGCGGCGTCTGGGTGCTATTGTCGTAAAGATATTGGAAGCGAAACTGGTTCAGCGTCTTGGCGCTGAACACCTGCGTGTCGCTCACCTGCACGGTATGTTCGAGGCTATGGGTGTTGTAGCCCAGCGAAGAGAGGTTGAACCCCCCGATTCCGCCATTGCGCGCGTTGTTGTCAAAGAACTGGTAGCGAACCGTCAGGACGTTGTTGGCGCCCAATTGGTAGTCAAACCGCGGGCTAAGATTGGTGCGGGTAGCAGGACTCGCGACAGCCTCGCTCAGCGGCGTCTGGGTGAGCGTGGGGCTGAGACCGAAGGCGGAGACCACCGAGTCATCTTGAATGTCGCGGCGGAAAACCGTGAAGAAAAACGAGGCCTTCTTGCTGAGCGCGTCCCCAACGCTCCCGTTGAAAAACTCCGAATGATAGCCCGGTTCCTGCGGTGCGAAGGGGTTCCGCGAATTGAAAACTGAGTCATTCAGATTGCTTAGGAGCTGGCCGTGAAGCTGGCTCGCTCCCGGGCGGGTGGTGATTTCAATACGGCCATAACCCAACTTGTCATATTCGGCGGAGAAAGGATTGTGGTTGATCCTGATTTCAAGAATATCCGCCTTGGGGGGAAGTTGCCCGGCCGTGAAGCCATCCACATAGATCTGGCCCCCATTGGGCCCCGCCGCCGGCCCCGCCAGCGCTTCCAGTTCGGACTGCAATTCATCGGGGTCATCGGAGAGTGCCTGTAGGTCGTCCCCCTTGATCACGAGGGAAGTGGTGCTCTCCTGCGGGGCGACGCTAACATTCGTCGTTCGGTCCGAGACGGTGACTTGCTCTTTCTCCTCGGCGATTTGGAGGGCGATGTCAAGCTTCTTGCCCTGACCGGCGACAATCTCCACGCTCTGCTGCTCAAAAACAGCGAAGCCCTTGGCCTGAGCTCGCACCGCGTACTTCCCCGGCACGAGTCCCCGGATCTCATAGCTCCCGTCGCTCGTCGCAACCCCGGAGCTGGTTTGCCCCGAGGAAGAGACCGCCTCTACGCTGGCGCCCGGCACGGCGCCGCCGGAGGGATCGGACACTTGGCCACGAAGCGTACCGGAAGGGATTTGGGCCAGCAACCGGCCCGGGGAAAATAACAGTAGCGACAGCACCACGAGGGCTGTCACGTGCAATCCAACGTTCCTATGTCCCATCCCAGCCCCTTTCCAGAGGGTCGTCTTGATATATATGGTCTCAGACGAAGCTGTCCACTTAAGAGTTTCAGCCTTTTAACAAAATGCTTTCGAGAACAGGTGATGACAAACGTTGGCCGGAGCGTGTCAAAGGGCCCCGGGTGCACCATCATGGCGGCATGCATGCCCTCAAAAACGCCGCCCGCGAGCAGCAGAATCTTTCCGCCAGCGTTGCCCGCTTCTTCGGCAGGCGTCCCGATGACGCTGACGGTGAGGCCCACGTCAAATGGCCGTGAGGCTGTCTAGGGTTTTCGGAGGCAGCGCCGAGAGCTGGCTTACACGGCAGGCGCACTACGGCCTTGCACAGATCCACGCCGACCGCATCAAGCTCAAGCGGCTGGAATTGGCTTAGGCCCTGTCAGGAAATAACTGTTACAACTCCTGCGTGCCACTCCCCTGCCCGGCGGAGGAATCCGCATCATTCCCGAACCTCGATCCTGCGGTTCCGAGTTTCCTCCTTCCCGAACTCTGAGTCCCGCGCGCCTGATCTCCCCGTCCATCATATACCATTCAGAATTCATAATTTCTTTTCGGCCCCGTTCTTCGTGCTGGAATGTTGCACAACGAATCTGGGCGGAGTACACTCACCACCATCTGGGATTCCAAAAGGGGGATCCCTGCTAAATGCGGTTCAACCGGAACGAAACAGTCGAATTAGGGAGGACTCTGGCCCACATGAAATTCCCTGACCAACCAGTAAGAATCGTAGCGGCATCCGGTGGCCTCATCTGGCGGCAGGCGACCGGGGGACGCGAGCTGACAGTTATTCATAGAAGACGCCATGGGGATTGGACACTACCCAAGGGTAAAGTGCAGCCGGGCGAATCATGGCTGCAATGCGCGATCCGAGAGGTTCGGGAAGAGACGGGTTTCAATGTAGAAGTTGAGAGCCATGCCGGTTGGGTGTGTTATGACACGGGAGAAATCACCAAGGTAGTTCGCTTCTGGAATATGAGACCCATCGGCGAGTCTCAGTTTCAAAGTTCGGAAGAAGTGATGTCAGTCCACTGGCTGGCACCTCAGGAGGCGGTCAAACGATTGGATCACGAAGGCGAGCGACTTCTTATCGAGCAGATCAGCGCCCAACACAACGCTGTGGCGGGGGGCGCGTAGAATCTTATAATCGTAAGTTGAGATTGACCAAACTTACCGCCCTAAAGGGCGCCTCGAGGAAAAGCGACCCATCAGACGGTCACCACACTGTCCGCCCCTGTCAACAGTGCGACGATGTCGTTCATTCCGCCAACTTCTCCTACCGCAACCTTATCAGTCAGCCCGAAGTGCTCCAGGCATGTTCGGCAGGTGACCAAGCGAATGCCCAGTCCCTGGAGTATCCGAAGACCCAACAGGGCGGGTGAGCCATCACAGACCAACTTAACGCCCTCGGTATAAAAGCAAATGGAGTGCGGCTTGACTGGCTGGTTCTCCAACGCGTGCAGGAACCGATCGAACATCTCCAGGCCAAACTGCCTGTCTGCGGGCTCGACGTGCCCCAGACCTTCTCGCGTCACCAGCAAGACGAGTTTCGACATAAGCTCTCTTCCTCCGCCCTCAGGCAATCATCACCCGGGGGTAGTCCATAAAATGCCGCAAGATTATAACCCGAGTCGCGCCATCGGGAGGCTATGTGGTGGTGTCATTTGGGGTGGGATCCCTTTCGAAACGCCGGTCATTCCCGCGAAAGCGGGAATCCAGTCCTTCGGCGGCGCATTTCCGAAGGTTTGCCGAGTAGATTCCCGCTTTCGCGGGAATGACCGCGGCTTGAAACGCCCATTTCTCGCAAATGACACCAGTACCGGGAGGGTATATTGGCTTCGTCGAATTCGCCCGACTTTGTGTCTCTCGACAACGAGGCAGGTGGGTGCCACAATGGCGCAACTTCCAAGTTCCGCCTAGTCCGCGGGGGCTTGCAAGTGCGGAAAACGTTCCTGGTCGAAGTCCTTGTCGTTTCGCTTTTGTTACCAGGCGGGGGTTAGAAACTCGAAGGAGCACATGAAGCATGCAGCAAATAACTCATGATGTTTTGATCTTGGGGACCGGGCTCGCCGGGCTGCGCGCCGCGGTCGAGCTCTGCATTAAAACGCGGGGCAGCGCCGACATCGCTATCGTGTCGAAAGTGCAGGTCATGCGCTCGCATTCCGTGTGCGCCGAAGGCGGCACTGCCGCGGTGATGCGCCCCCAGGAAGGTGACAGCCTCGAGTTGCACGCCTGGGACACCGTGAAAGGGTCCGATTTCCTTGCGGACCAGGACACGGTGGAGCGATTTGTGCGAACCTCCCCGGATGAAATCCGCCTCCTCGAGCACTGGGGCGTCCCCTGGTCGCGCCGCGAGGACGGACGAATCATGCAGAGGCCGTTTGGAGGTCATTCTTTTCCGCGGGCCTGCATGGCGGCAGACAAAACCGGCTTCTTCGAGATGCAGGCCCTCTACGACACCCTCGTCAAATACAACAACTTCAAGCGCTACGACGAATGTTTCGTCACCTCATTGCTCCTTCAAGGTGGACGATTCGCCGGGCTTACGCTCTACGATCTTCCGAGCGGCGAGTTTTACATCTTGCGCGGCAAGGCTCTGCTGATTGCTTCCGGAGGGTTGGGGAACCTTTACGGATTCACTACCTACTCGCAAACCGTCACGGGCGATGGACAGGCCATTGCCTACCGTGCCGGTCTGGCCTTGGAGGATCCTGAGTTTCTCCAGTTTCACCCGACGGGGCTCGTGCCTTCGGGCATCTTGATGACGGAGGGCTGCCGCGGAGAAGGCGGCTACCTGCGCAACAACAAGGGCGAGCGTTTCATGGAGAAGTATGCGCCCAAGATGATGGAGTTGGCGCCGCGCGACATCGTTTCCCGTTCGGAGATGACCGAAATCCTCGAGGGGCGCGGCTTCCCGGGAGCCGACGGGCTCGATTACATCCAGCTCGATTTGACCCACCTGGGGGCAGAGCGGATCAACAAGCGCCTGCCCTTGATTCGGGAAGTGTGCATGAAGTTTCTGGGCATCGATCCGATCACCACGCCCATCCCCATCCGGCCCGTGGCTCACTACTCGATGGGCGGTATCGAGGCCGACATCGACGGCCAGACAAAAGTGGAAAACATCTGGGCCGCGGGCGAGGTGGCCTGCCACTCCATGCACGGCGCGAACCGCCTGGGGTGCAACTCCACCGCCGAATGCCTGGTGTGGGGCGGCATCACGGGCGGCGAGATCGCGAAGTACTTGGCCCAAGGCGCCAAGCTGAGCGCGATGCCGGAAGACCTGGCGCGGGAAGAAGAGAAACGTATTTTCGACGGCCTGCTCAAACAGAGTGGAACGGAAAACCCCGCCCACATCCGCCGGGAGCTGCGAACGCTCATGGATAAGCACGCGGGTGTCTACCGCACCGGCGCGTCCATGCAGCAGGGCCTGGACAAGATTGCCGAGCTGAGGCAGCGCTTCCGCCATATCGCCATTCAGGACAAGAGCCGCGTCTACAACTCGAACCTCATTCAGGCGCTCGAGACCGAAAATATGCTCGAGTTGGCCGAGGTGCTGCTCTTCGCGGGTTTAGCCCGGGAGGAATCCCGCGGGGCTCATGCCCGGAGGGATTTCTCCCAACGCGACGATGAGAAGTTCCTGGCCCACTCCATGGTTTACTACACAGGTGGCAAGCCGAGGCTGGAATATAAGCCCGTGACGATTACGACGTGGAAACCGGTTGAACGGAAGTACTGACAGACCAAGTACGTAGGCTGCTAGCTGTATGATGCGACACGCGTTGGACGAGTTCGCAAGTTACATCGATACCCGCCGGGATCAAGTGCTGGAAAACCTCGACCCGAAGTCTGTTAACGCATACGTCTTTCTTTCAAAGCTTTTCCGTGAACGCGATGTTTCAAAGGACCAGGAGTTTCAATCTGCGTTTCGGTCCTTCTACCGCCTGAATGCCGCCGGGCTCACGGACGCCTTCAAGACTGAGTACTTCAGAACGCTTGAGAATCTTCGGGGATCTGAAACCATAGACCTGAAGGCCCTCTCGGGAAAGTTTTATCTGATCCCCACACGCCAGGGGAAAAACACCCTCCAGTTCTCTTTTGTTACTAAGCTGGCCCACACGGTCAATGTCTCGTACCCGATCTACGATACGGAAGTGGCACACGCGTTTGAGTTCACAAGGCCGGTCTCCGGAAACTACCAGACGCGGTTGAATCAGTTGTTGGAGTTCTACGAAGGGCTCAGGGAAGCATATGGAGCCATTCTCAAGAATCGCCTGATGACCCAGTGTATTCTGGCTTTTCGCACCAAATTCTTCGCCCAGGCCCCGCAGTTGGATGACGTGAAAGTCCTTGACTTCATTTTCTGGTCGGCCGGAAAGCTCATTCGGAAAGGGCAGCTATCCTGAAGGAGTTGGGCCAATGAGAAGTGATCAACACTCTGAAATCGTCGAGCGGCGCGCTCAAGGGACCGCGAAGTACCGGAAAACCTTTGAGCGGACCCTGCACCAGATTGACTTGGCTTTGCTGGTCCGTGAGATGCGCGGGGATGCTGGCCTGACGCAGGTGGAGCTCGCCCGGAAGGTTGGCACGACGCAGTCGGTGATTGCGCGCTTGGAAGACGCTGAGTACGCGGGGCATTCGCTTTCTATGCTCGAACGTATAGCCGGGGCCTGCGGCGTGAACTTGAGGCTCCACGCCGAGAAGAAACCCCACTTCGACCGCGAGGTAGCCTTGGTTTGACGACGGGAAGTTGAATGATCGTTAAGGTGGTAGTGCAACGGGGGGAGGATGGCTATTTTGTGGCCAACTGCCCGTCACTGAAAAGCTGCTGGTCTCAGGGAAAAACCCGAGAACAGGCACTGGAGAACATTCGAGAGGCTATCGCTCTTTTTCTGGAGCCCCAGCCCAGGAAACTGACCTAAGATGAGACCAAAGAATCACGGGATGATAGAATTGAGAGCGGGAGGTCATGAATATGGAAGGTGTTGAGTTTATTGTCGATTCCCAGGGGAAGAAAACCCGGGTTGTAATAAACCTCAAAAAGCACGGAACCCTCTGGGAGGATATTTATGACAATTGGTTGGCCGAAAAAAGAAAGCACGAACCCCGCGAGACGCTCCAGTTTGTTCGAGATCGCCTCAAGAGTCAGGGCAAGCTAAATGGCTAACCTCGAATATGCCATCACCTTTGCCAGGCCAGCACGTAAAGAGCTGGAAAGTCTTGACCGGCCACTTGTCGATCGAATATTGCCTGTAATTGAGTCGCTTGCCCAAAACCCCCGTCCAGCAAAATGTAAGAAATTGAGCGGCGTTCAAAACCGGTGGCGCATCCGGATCGGCGATTATCGAGTTGTTTACCAAATTTTTGACGACGACAAGGTCGTTGACATAGTCGCAGTTCGTCATCGACGTGAAGCTTATCGCTGAAATCAAAAGGACCCTAATCGACAATCATCAATCCAAGATCGACAACGGTCGAAGGAGATCAGCATGGCTGAAATCCAAAGGCATGATAACCGGCTCGGGCTGTGGGGATGGCTCGGGGGTGGGCGTTGGGGCATCGAGCGCTACGCTTACATACTGCATCGCCTCACCGGCCTGGGCATTCTTTGCTACTTTTTGATGCACATTGTGGTTACGAGCCTGCGCGCCAAGGGCATGTACCTGTGGGTGGCAGGGGGATTCTTCCACCAGCCCGTTTTCAAGTTCGGGGAGTTTCTGGTTTTCGCGGCTTTTGCTTACCACGCCATGAACGGCATCCGCCTGGTGCTCGTGGAACTCGGATTCGCGGTGGGCAAGCCCATCGAACCTGTTTATCCCTACAAGACTTCGCTGAACGTTCAGCGGCCCCTGCTCATCTGCATGATGATTCTGGCAGCGATTTTGCTCGCGGCGGGGGGGTATGAATTCTTGGGTTTGGCTAAATAGCAGGAGCGCGTCAAAGTCGCCTTGGCTCGAAAAGGACCCCTCACCCGGCCCGCGCCGGCTGGTGAAAGCGCCGGTCGCGGTCCACCCTCTCCCCTTGGGGGAGGGAAGAAATCGACGATGGCGGGCGTCCCCTTTGGGGGAGGATAGAAAACGACAATGGCGGCCTTCTGCCCTCGGGAGAGGGTAGAAATCGACAATGGCAGCCCTCTCCCTTGGGGAGAGGGTGCCCGAGGAACGAGGGCAGGTGAGGGGTTACTTGCTGAGCGGAGACCTTGACGCGACCCTGGGTCAAGTAGGAGGAGGAGAAATGCGCGAAACGAAATACTGGACCTGGCACATGGCGGCGGGAGTGGTGATCCTCTTCCTGCTCGGCCTCCACATGCTCATCATGCACGTGGGTGGGATCACTCACCTGTTTGTCCCTTACGGGGGCGAAGCCGTTTCCAAGAGCAACAGCCTGTTTCGGGATGGCAAGCTGTTCTTTACCGTCAGCTACATCCTCCTCCTCGGGGTGGCGCTTTACCATGGTCTCTATGGCCTGCGCACCATCCTGTTCGAGTTGACGCTCAAGCCCGCCGTCGAAAAGGCCATTACCTTCGTCTTTCTGGTTGTAGGACTGGGGCTGTTTGGCCTGGGCACGTGGGCGGCCATCGCAACGCACGCCATCGCCATAGCAGGAGGAAGGGGGTAGCCATGCCGGAAAACAGCAAAACCGTACGACAGATCAATTTTCACATCACGCGCTACAATCCTGAAAGCGACCGCGCGCCCTACGTGAAGACTTACACGATACCGGTGCGCGAAGGCATGACGGTGCTGGACGGCCTACACTACATCAAGGACAACGTGGATTCAACGCTCGCTTGGCGTTATTCGTGCCGCATGGGCGTCTGCGGGTCGTGTGGCATGATGCTGAACGGGCGGCCGACGCTGGCCTGCAATACCCAGATTCTACACATCGCCGATACGGACCTCACCGTGGCGCCGTTGCCCAATTTCGAGATCATCCGTGACCTGGTCCCCGATCTCCTGACCATGTTTGACAAACACCGTTCGCTCAAGCCTTACATCGTGCGTGCCGATGAAGCGGAGATCAATGATCCGCAAGGCGAGTTCTACCAGTCTCCAAAGGAACTCGAAGCCTATCTCCAGTTCACCTATTGCATCAAGTGTGGCTGCTGCATGGCCGCCTGTCCCACCTTGGCCACCGACGCGCGATACTTGGGGCCCATGCCTTTGGCGGCGGCGCAGCGCTATAACCAGGACACGCGCGACAACGGGCGGCGCGACCGCAGTAAGCTAACGGGCAGCGCGCACGGCGCTTTTCGCTGCCACTACGCCGGCGAGTGCTCGCGCGCCTGCCCCAAGGGTGTTGACCCGGCCAAAGCTATCCAGATTCTGAAGCGCTGGCTGGTGCTGGATTATCTCCACCTGGCCCGCCGGAAAAAGCCGTGCCAGAAACTGCACGGGCCGGGCCAAGGCAAGCCGCTTCCCAACATCCCCGCCGCGCCAGCCAAAACGGTCTGAGGGATTTCCCCGCCGATTCCGAGTCGCTCTGCGCGCTGCAAGCGTTCGGAATCGGCCTGAGACTCGTTGAGCTGGCCCACCCCTCTGCAACTATGCGGCCAATTTCAGCCATAGCCGTCATTCGGCAGCGTGAAAAACACGAGCCGCGGTCTGCGCCCGCGGAGCGCTAAACTGACCACTTTCCGCGGGCGATGCGGCGGGCATGGACGCCACGGTTTCTCACAGACTATAATCAATAGCGTCTGAGGGACCGATTAGGCTGCAAGGCAAAGGAGTCGTCATGGTACAAGCAGTAGACAGCAAATGGCAGATTCTCCAGCAGGCGGGGTATGCGTACAACTTTGACCGCATGGTCTACTTCAATAAGGGTACGAGAAAAGTCTTCAGTGTTGACTTCGTCCAAGATCACAGCGAGCACGACCTCCAAACGTCCGTCAATGAAGCGTCAAACGGGGCGGAATGGCGCTTTTACTTTAACTCCCCTCCTCCCGCGGCAGTTCAACGCGAACTCGAGAATGTGCTGAGATGACGGATAGCCGAACCATCGAGGATCGCCTTCGAGAGGAGTACTTTGACCTTCTGCCTGACATCCGCCGCGTCGCCGACCATCTGGAAGCCGAGGTAAAATACCTCATACTTCCAATGCGTCGTAAGCTTGACAGATATGAACAGATGGTCGTCACATCGAGGGTCAAAGGCTGCGAGAGTGCAGTGGACTCTCTGCGCCGCCGACAGGAAGGCGCGACCTTTGATACCGATCAGCCAACGCTGTATACACTGAGAGCCTTGCGCGATCTGGCGGGCGTCAGAGTTCTGACATTTCCAAGCAGCCGCCTTGCAGAGGTTGATGAGGAAATACGGAAACGGTTTGAGTCTTGGAAACCTGATCCGGTCACCGGCATGGGTGAGGGTGAGCCGCCATTGGCCCTTAAATACAGTGGCTATTGTGAGGCCAGCAATAGGGTTCGGGGCGAAATCCAGATTGTCCAGATGCTGATTGGCCTTTTCTGGGAAGTGGAGCATTCTGCTATTTACAAACCAAGCCCTCTGCTCAAAGGTGTAGCTGATCACCTGGAAATGCGGCGGTGTACCTCAGAGGTGTACAAAGCCCTGAGGGCCTTTGAGGATCAATTCGAAGCCTTGCTCGGCGATCAGAAACTTGGCAGCCGGTAAGTGGCTGGCTGACCCTGATCGGAGGTCTGCGATCTGTTGAGCTCACTTGAACCAAACCTGCGGAAGCTGCCCTGGAAGCTTGAGGAAATCGGGGCGGAAAGGCTTGCTATCGAAGAGCTTCCTACAGAGAAGAGGGCAGCGCTGATCGCTTGGATGCTACGTGACCGGGGGGAGTGGGACAAGCAGATCGCCGAGGACTTTTCTCCCGGGGGGCGAGGCGCCAGTTTGCTCGATAAGGTTGACGCTGCAATTGATCGAGGCAATTTCAAGAAACCAATAGAGGCTGGGAATGGCCACTAAGACCTTGCTAACCGTCGAAGAATATGCCGCACTCCAGGAACCCGAGGGCGTACGGTACGAATTAAGCGAGGGGGAGCTCATAGTGACGCCTTCCCCAAGCCTGTTCCACAACGAACTCCGGGATGAATTGAACGCCCGGCTCAGGGCATTCGTGAAGAGCCAGAAGCTAGGCGGGGTGACCAGTGAGACCGACATGAAGCTCGCCCGCGATGTAGTCCGCCGTCCGGACGTGGCCTTTATCAGTGCAGAGCGCGTGCGGGGCATCGATCAACATAAAGTCCCTGTGCCGCTTTCCCCCGATCCCGCGGTCGAAATCGTCTCCGAAAACGACCGCGCCGATGACTTGATCCTGAAGGTGACGCAATACCTCGCCGCCGGAACCAGGGCCGTCTGGATCCTCTACCCGAACACACGCCTCGCCTACCGTTACGTTCCCGGCAAGCTCGAACCGGAAGTCCGCAGTGCAGACGCCGGCCACGCCTTTGACGAGCCCGAGTTGCTGCCCGGATTCTCGCTCCCGCTTGCGGAGATTCTCCAGCGCGGCTACTCGTAGAAGTCGCTCCGACGAGGAATCCTCTCCACGAGGACCTCGTTTGCCCTGTCGTCTATTTCAGCCGCCGGTAGGTGGTAGGTAGTAGGTGGGGAAAGAACTGCGGACCTCGGCGCACAGAGGGTTGGCAGCAGGCCGTAGGCAGTGCGCAATTATTCACAATTCAGAATTGCCCCAGCCGCAGGCACCTGTTACCTGAAACCTGGCACCTGTCACCTGCTCTTCCCACTCTTCACTTGTCACTCGTCACAGCCCTTACGCCTGTGCCGGGATGTACCCGATGGGTGCGCGGGTGATTTGCTCGACGGGCAGCACATCAATCAATTCGTAATCGCGCCTACCCAGCCCAAGTTGTTCCCCGCACTTTGTCACCAGGTATGGATCTTTGTGCGGGCCGTGCAGCCAGCGCAGTGGATGGCCTTCGCGCGTGTGGACTTCCATCGCAGTGGGGATGTTTTCCTCGATAAGGCGCGTCCGTCCCGTAACATCCAACACGGCTTGTTCAAGCGCTACGATGTCATCCGAGCCAAAGACTCCCGCGTCCGGGAGGATAGGCATACTCGTAAACCCAAAGCAATCACACACCGGCGTGATGTGAGTTGCCAGGACGATGTGCGTAGCCTTACCCGGCGCGAAGGTAGAAAGTGAAATGCTGACACTGATGGCGCAGGCTTCCTGGAAGGTGTGGAAATTAACCGGGTCAATCTTCAGGCTGCCGGGCGGGGCTGCCTGCACGCAGCGCCCGCATTGGTTACACTGTTCGATGTGCAGGTGCAGTTCGGTGGGGTTTTTCTTGTCCTCGACAATGGCCAGATGCGGGCAGACCTCGATGATGCGGCGGCGCGCTGCCTGGTCGGGGCATTTTTCGGCGAACCAATAACGGTCAAAATGCATTGCGTCGTGCATGGCGCTGCGTGTCTCGCCGACCATGCAGCCCAGCGCCAGGTTCTTGAACGCCCCGCCATACCCGCAGGTCGGATGTCCTTTAGCGTGCGCCAAGTTGATCAGGAACGTAGCATCCTGGATCAGCCCAGCAAGTTTCCACTCCTGGATGCTCTTGTATGGACGCTGGTGGGCGTAAGAGTATTTCTCGTCCGGCCCTGCTGCCGGGTAAACCGGGCAACCCAGCGTTTCCGAAGAATAACCGCGCTCTTCAGCGCCGCGGACATCCCAGTTCACGTCCGTGACGAATGGCTTGCCGCCACCCTCCTTGACTGCCTGGGCTACCTTGCGCACAAAGAGCGGGTGCACCGTCGAGTAACCGATATTATTGCCGGTGTGCATCTTGATGGCGACCGTCTCTCCCTTGACCCGGTCGCGCACCCGCAGGCGCTCCAGGATCAAGTCGAGCTTGGCGGGTAACGTTTCCTTAGCCTCCAGACGGGCTTGGCGAGCGGAACCGAAGAAAACTTGACTGGGCATCGTATCTCCTCGAATAACAAAGTAACAGTAAGAGGCGCCTCCTATGTCGAAGTGATTATACTCGCTCTCCGGTTTGCCACAACGACCTGTCAGTAGGTCGGCCAGCCCGGCAGGAAATCATGGAGAACTGACTGTTTGTGTTCCTGAAAGGCGCAGGTTGCGCTTGCAGCGGGGCGGTGGAGCCGTTCGGGTTTGAGAGGGTTCACGCACCCTCTTTGGAGGCTGAGGATGTCCGATATTGTGCAGCCGCTTGGACCCGCACGGGGATGCTTGCCTTCCTTCCCTCTACTGGCCACCGCCGACTGCCTTCTGCTTACTGCTTACTGCCTACTCCCCCTTGAGGGTGCGGTTTAAGAAGTCGAGCGTGCGGGCCCAGGCATCGTGGGCGGCGGCTTCACGATATCCCAGCTTGTTGTTGGGGTTCTCGAAGGCGTGGCCGGCGCCCTCATAGATCTTCACCTCGATTGACTTATGCGCGGCTTTCATCGCATCTTCAAATGCCCCCACGGCGCTGGGGGGGATGCCCCGGTCCTCGGCTCCAAAATTCCCCAGCACGGGCGCCTGGATTCGTTGAATCTCGTCTTTGTCCGTAGGCATGGAGCCATAATTTACGACGCAGGCGGCGAGCTTGGATTCATTGACTGCCAGCAGAAGAGAAAAACCGCCCCCCATGCACCAGCCCACCGAGCCGATCTTATCTTTCCGGACATCGGGCCGGGAGGCCAGGTAGTTGAAGGCGGCTTTCAGGTCGCGAATGGCCTGGTCCTGGGGCAGGCCGCGCGAGAGTTCGTGAGCGAGGTTGGGATCGTAGGCCACCTTGCCCCGGTAGAGGTCTACGGCAAGCGTCATATATCCTTGTTCTGCGAATTTCTGTGCCTGTTCCTTTACCCAGTCGTTCAGGCCCCACCACTCATGAATCACCACCAGGGCTGGGTGGGGCCCGCCGGAATCGGGCACCGCAAGATAGGCGGAGACCGTCTCGTCACCACTCCGCAAGGCAATGGTCTCTGTCTTTGCCGGGAGTGCCAGGGCGGCGGAGGTAAGAGCCACAAACCACCCGCCCATCCAAACCACCAAGCATGTATGGCGCACTGCACACCTCCGTAAGCGAATTGACATGAGTTATGATCCCGGTTCAGGGGACTTGCACCTCGCACTCCTGTCATCACCATTCTCCGGGCTAGCCAGTCCGAAAGGCAGGAGACGCTGCCCCTGTAGTATAATGGCTGGCTGATTTTTTGTGTGCTGGAATATACGCTGCGAACGTTTGGCTTTGCACCCTGTGGCGGCCGAACGGAACGCGAAACAACAACAGCCAAGATGAACTTTTCTCGTCGCCAAATCCTGGGTTCCTCCGCTGTCCTGCTGGGGTCAAAGCTCCTTGACGCTCTTACGACTCCTCTCTGGCGATGGACCGGCGCGCCCGCCCTGCACGCGGCCACTGTTCCCAACCCTGAGGAATCCTCGCCCGTCACCTTCGTGGATGTTGCCGAAGAGGCAGGGCTGACCGTTTCCAACGTTTGGGGTGGAGTGACGAGCAAGAAGTACATTGTCGAGGCCAAAGGCAGCGGTTTGGCCTTTTTCGATTACGACCAGGACGGCTGGTTGGATATCTACTTGACGAACGGAGTGCGCTTCGAGGAAACCTACGAACCCGGGAAAGCTCCGATTCAACACCTCTTTAAGAACAATCGCAACGGAACATTCACCGACGTAACAGAGAAGGCCGGCCTGGGACGTACCGGCTGGGGGACGGGCGTTTGCGTCGGCGACTACGACAATGACGGATGGGACGACCTGTTCTGCTGCTTCTGGGGCCACAACATCCTCTGGCACAACAACGGAGACGGGACTTTTACGGATGTGACGAAGAAAGCGGGACTTTGGGAAGACCGCGTCCGCTGGGGCTCCGGTTGCACCTGGCTCGACTATGACCGCGACGGATTGCTGGATCTCTTCGTCTGCAATTACATTGAGCTGGATATCACCAAAGTGCCGGTGCCTGGCGCGACCGGCTATTGCCAGTGGAAAGGCATCCCCGTCATGTGTGGGCCGCGCGGCCTTCCCGGCGGGACGAACATCCTTTACCACAATAACGGTGATGGGACCTTCAAGGACGTTTCGGAAAAGGCCGGCATCCTGAAGCCCGGGCCGCGTTATTCCATCACCAGCGTGTCGTATGATTTTGACAACGACGGCTGGCCGGATATCTACGTGGCGGTGGATTCAGAGCCCAGCATCCTGTTTCACAATAACAAGGACGGGACATTCACGGATATCTCCGTTATGGCGGGTTGCGCGTATAACGAGGATGGACAGGAACAGGCCGGCATGGGCGTAGGCGTCGGAGACTACGACTGCGATGGGTGGCTGGACATCTTCAAAACTAATTTCACCGACGATACCCCCGATCTTTACCATAACAATGGGGACGGGACTTTTACCGACGTCACCTTCGTCGCCGGCCTTGGGGTGAACACGCAGTACGTCTGCTGGGGCGCGGGATTCATGGATTACGACAACGATGGGTGGACGGATATTTTTCACGTCACGGGCCATGTTTATCCTGAAATCGAAAACTATCATCTGGATGCTACGTTCAAGACTCCACGCATCGTTTACAGAAACCTTGGGAATGGCAAGTTTAAGGACGTCTCAGCTCAGATGGGACCGGGAGTAGCGGAGCGCTTCTCCAGCCGCGGCTGCGCATTTGGGGACTACGACAACGACGGCGACCTCGACGTCCTGATCCTCAATATGAATGACAGGTTCTCCCTGCTGCGGAATGATGGAGGAAACAAGAACAACTGGATCAAACTCAAGTTAATTGGGACACATTGTAACCGCACTGCGGTCGGCGCCCGTGCGCGCGTGGTGACGGGAAAACACGCGCAGATAGACGAGGTGCACTGCGGAACCAGCGTAATGTCCCAGAGCGATTTGCGCCTTCACTTCGGCCTCGGGGACGCGAAAGAAATCGATTCGATCGAAATCAAGTGGCCCACGACGCAGAAGAGCGAGAAATTCACCAAAATCGAAGCCAATCAGATCCTGACCATAAAGGAAGGAGCCGGGATTATAAAGGCCGAAAGACTGGAAAAAACGGGGAAACTCGCGCGCCTGAAATAATTGCAAAAGAGTTTCATGAAAGAGGCATGAGAACACAGCGCGGCGTAGCCACAACCAAAAGCAGATTCTTCGCTGCGCTGCGCTCCGCTCAGAATGACATACCATCCCCAGAATAACATGTCATCCTGAGCGCAGCGAAGGATCTGCTTTTCTTTGCGGCGCGCGATGAAGTTGGCGCCTAGTGCTGCAGGGGAGGGAATCCCATGAGAGGAAGCGATCTCCAGACCAGGAGGGCTTTCCGGAGAGGCTTGATCCTTGCCGCCGCAATAGTGTTACTGTGGGCTGAGGCTGGGGGTGGCCTTGCCGGAGTTGCCTTGCCGGCGCAGGACATTCCACCGGACGCTACACCTCAGGTCCAGCAGCTCAACCCAAGCCAAGCGGCTCCCGGGGATGAGGTTACCATCGTCATCGAAGGGCAGAATTTCTCTTCCGGTGCCTACGTTTCCTTTACCAACCCGTCAATTCACGTTGTCTCTACTCGACGCGTTAGTGGGACGGAGCTCGAGGTCAAGCTGGCGATCAGCAAGAAAGCCCAACCCGGTGCATTCAGTCTCTATGTGAGTAATCCAGCAAGTTCCGTGGCGGAGGCTGCATTTACGGTCGGGGCGGCCGCCGTCCCCGCGCCAGCAACCCCGGCGACGCCTCCAACGCCTGCTGCACCACCAAGCCCGGCGACGCCACCAACGCCTGCCGCGGAGGTTCATCCTTCCGAATCCACCACGCCGGAAGTCACGAGCGTTGATCCCCCCCGCGCTGCTCCCGGAACCAAAACAAATTTGAAGATCACAGGGAAGAACTTTGCGCAAGGGGCCAAAGTGAGTTTTTCGAATTCAGGGATCCGGGTCTTGGAGACCACCGCGTCGAAGACCACCGAGCTTACAGTGCGCCTTCAAATCGCTGCGGATGCCCCCACAGGAAAGAGCAGCTTGTTTGTGGTGAATCCCGACGACAGCGAGGCGGAAGCACCCTTCGAGGTGGCAGGCGGGACCACCAAGGCTGCCGCGGTTTCTGAACCAGCCAGCTCGGCGGGCCAGCGCTTCGACGTCTACAACCTCGGCGACGTCGCAAGCCTTCTCCAGAGCCACAACAAGACCAAAGGCACGCTGATTGTAACGGGCCAGAAGCTTACTTACGAGGAGTCAGGCCAGGAGGTGTTTTCAACGCCTCTCTCGGAGATTACAGAGGTTGACGCAAATATCATTCTTGGCCTCAACACTGGCACCTTTCACATCAATCTGACGTCCGGAAAAACCTACAACTTCATTGCCGGTTCGCTCCGCCCTGCGGACAGTCAGTCCATTATCGACTCCCTGCGCAAGGCCATTCACTAGCTTCCATTATCTGGGCGGTTCGAATAGCCCTTTCGGATTGCCTCCCTTTTCGCTGAGGCGGGGGCTGTGATAGACTTTACATGTAGCTCATCGCAACGCATGGCACGGGGTATGGCTGAATGAAACGATACGGCGAGCATCGTTTCCCCGGAAAACTCTTTGTGGTCGAGGGGATCGACGGCTCGGGCAAGTCCACCCAATTGATGCTCCTGCACCAGTGGCTTCAGTCTGAAGGCTACGGGGTTGTCTTCAGCGAATGGAATTCCTCGCCGCTGGTCCGGGACACGACGAGGCGCGGGAAGAAGAAGCAGATGCTTACTCCCGCTACCTTCTCTTTGATCCACGCCACTGACTTCGCGGATCGGATGGAGCACAACATCCTCCCCCTGCTGAAAGCGGGGGCGGTAGTGCTTTGCGATCGCTACATTTACACCGCCTTTGCCCGCGATGTGGTGCGGGGCATGGAGCGCAAGTGGGTGCGGGAGCTTTACAGCTTCGCCGTCAAGCCCACCGCGGCCTTCTATTTCCGCGTTCCCCTCGATGTTGCCGTGAAACGCATCCTGGAAGGGCGAAGCGGAGTGAAGTTCTATGAAGCCGGCATGGACCTTGGGTTGAGCGAAGACCCGGAGGAGAGCTTTCATGTCTTTCAAGGGAAAATCCTCCAAGAGTACGAGAACATGATCCCGGAATTCGACCTCACGACGGTGGATGCCACGCTTCCCATTGAAGACCAGCAGGTCCAGATGCGCCAAATTGTTAAGGCCAAACTGACCCAGGCCAAACGACTGAGGGTGGCCCCATGAGAGAAACTTATTCGGTGATTCTGCCCAAAATGAATCTGGCGGAACTCACCGGGAGACTGATTGTAATTGAGGGCACGGACGGCGTTGGCCGTTCCACTCAGATCAAGCT
>Ga0208821_1000712_pt1 | contig 23378 bp, 24 predicted proteins | sample June2015DPH_20_5_FD_184720 | JGI IMG/M metagenome (GOLD analysis project Ga0208821, IMG submission 184720) | Peatland microbial communities from SPRUCE experiment site at the Marcell Experimental Forest, Minnesota, USA - June2015DPH_20_40... | ecosystem: Environmental > Terrestrial > Soil >... | reverse complement strand
CGCCAGACAGAGCGGACTCGGTCCTGACGGCCATTGAGGCCACAGGCGTTCCGGTTGTGGTGATTGGTGAGGTGCGTCCGTCGAGCGAGGGCATCACGATCGTGACGAATGGGGCCGTAGAGCCGCTCACGCCCCCAGTTCGAGACGAGATCGCGCGAGCCTTCGAAGGCGGTTAGGCACGGGCGGTATCAGCAGCTTCGATCGGAGGCCGAACATGAACGGACCGATCCATCCGTCACAAAGCGTTTACCATTGTAGGATCGTATGCTTTCTATTACAGGAGAGTTCCAACTTGCCGGAGTTCCTGGCGACCTGAAATACTCCACTTAATTCGCAAAAATGGTTCTGATAGGCATGAAAAGGAAATGGATCTCGAAGTAGATTGCTATTCCGGACGGAAGGCAGACGAAAGGCCTGTTCGTTTTCGACTTGATAAACGTGAGTACACGGTCGAGGAAGTCCTGGACCAGTGGTATGGCCCGGACGATGCGTTTTATAAGGTCCGCGCCCAGGATAGCAACGTCTATGTCTTGCGGCAGCAAACGTCGGACGGATCTTGGCATTTGGCGGCATTCCGGCAATCGACATAGCGGCGGGGAAAGAACAAACGTTTGAATCTCTATTCCATAGCGGCTGCGGGGGTTCTGGGGCTGCACCTGCTCTTCATCGTGTGGGTGATGTTCGGGGCTCTCGTTACCCGACGCCGGCCGTTCCTGCGGTGGCTCCACCTGGGGTCGCTGGTCTGGGGTGCGCTCGTCGAAATCCTGCCCTGGACGTGTCCGCTGACTCCGGCGGAGAACTGGCTGAGAACCCGCGCCGGCATCGGCTCATATCAGGGCGGGTTTCTCTTGCACTACTTGGACTCGCTCGTCTATCCAGACGTTCCGCCTACCCTATTGATGGTAGTGGCGGCTGCCGTCTGCCTGTTCAATATCGGCATCTACGCAGTGCGCTTCCGGCGCCGACGCGCTGCAGGTTGGTAATCGTGAGAGAAAGAGAACCGCTTTAAGGAGTAGCGCACTTCGTCTACGTCGCACGTTCCGTTTTTCTCAGGGAGATAACGCGCTCGCTCTGAGGCGGCCGACGACGTGCCGCCGCGCGAATGGCTCGGATGTCTAACTGCAAGTCGCGGATGATACGACATAACGAATTACGGTGGATGCGTAGTTCTTGGGCGGCCCTAACTTGATTTCCGTTGTTCTCTTGCAAGACCCTAAGGATGAAGGCCTTCTGGAACTCACGCACCGCTTCAGGGTACCGAAGGTCGCTCTTATACATGTGTAGCACGAGATTTTCGAGCTGAACCTTCACGACTCTCCTCCGCTACAACCATTCAACGCTTCGTCGACCTGACGATTCTTTAGACGATGTCGCCGCTGGGGTCAACGAAATTCTCGCGATGCTATCTGGTTTGCCGTCAGTCGCCTGCGCGTCTAGTGGTAGGCGGATGCCCAGACATGGTGCAGTTCCGCACCGGCGGCCGCTAAAGCACTGGGCCGCTGTGGTGTTGCAGCGTTGCTGGTCACGCTTCCTTCGCTCTCGCACTGTGGAAATCTCACGAACGCCCCGCCGCCGAAAGCCTGGAGCAGAGGCAGTCAACAGGCTGTCATTAAGAAGAGGGCACTGCACCAAAAACGGGCGTTGACAACGCCCCACCTGGGGACTACGGTTATCCCTGTCGACGATTGAAAGGATTGGTTCAAGTAAAATTAGCCAGTCCGAAGTAGATTGGGTGATCCAGCTTGACAGGGCAACCTGTTGGGCGACCAGACCCGAAAAATCCGACTGCTTTCGCGAGGATCAGTTGGGGTTTGGAACTGCGAAAGCAGTGATCGCATCAGGGGCTGTGACGGTGCATGCTTCCACGCTGTTGACTCCCTCGCAGGAGTCGGCGGTTAGAGCGTAACCAATGTCACAGCCTTTACTTTTTCCCAAGCGTTCTCCTAATAGCTAACCCTCGCAAAAGCAAAGACAGCCGGCAAGTGGGCCAACACAGAGCCGGTCTTCCAGCCACATCCGGGCGGATGGGGAGGGAAATGCTTCACGATCTAGGGCGAAAGCATCGACTTGCCGCCGAACCCCAAATTGAGAGGGGACGTCTCATCGCTACGGCTAAATGTGTCGCCATCCAACCCCGACAGGCGGGAAGGCTTCCAAGTGAAGGGAGAGTCCTGCTTGGGGACTTTTCCGAGGTCGCCTTCGGGAGATTCCATGAAATCTGAGAATTGGACGAGAATGCAGGCAGCGTCGACCGCAGCAGTCTGCCTTGCCGCGCTGTTCATCACTTATGGTGCCTGGGCGCAGGAAACCAAAGAAACGGTGGCGGTCAATGACGTGGATCGCACCTACCTGGTGCGCTTGCCCAAGGGTTACGATCGCGAACAGAAATATCCAGTCGTGATCCTGCTGCATGGCATGAATCAGGAGACTGATGACATGGAGCGGCTGACGCGGTTTAACGATTTGGCTGACAAAGACAGCGTCATTGCCGTGTACCCGAGTGCGCTGCACGGGCGCTGGAATGCGGGAGTGCATCCGCCGGCGCCGCAGCCAACGATGAGGCCTATGGGAGGACGCGGCGGGCGCCACGGTGGCGGAGGGTATCCGGGTGGAGGAGGTTATCCCGGCGGTGGTGGTGGATATCCGGGCGGAGGTCAATCGGGAGGGCAGGGGCGCGGTGAAGAAGAAAAAAGACCTGCCCCGGCGGATGACATTGGGTTTCTAAATCAGATGCTGGACCAGATGGCGACGCAGTTTTCTGTGGACACGGCGCGAATCTATGTCACGGGACTGTCGGAGGGTGGGTTCATGGCGATAAAGGTTGGGTGCGCGATGGCCGACCGGATCGCGGCGATTGCGCCTGTGGGTGCGGCCATGCCGAAGACGATGGTCTGTTTGCCCTCGCGTCCGGTGCCGGTGGTGATGATCAACGGCACGTCCGACCCGGTGGTTCCGCATGGCGGCGGTACGGAGCACAACCTTCAGCTGCCGGTGGTCTCCGTGGAAGACAGTGCGAAGGCATGGGCGAAGATCGATCGCTGCGCCGAGAAGCCATCGCAGACCAAGTTGCTGGCTCATGAGAAGGGCGGCATGGAGACGAAGGTCGAGACCTACGATGGCTGCCAGCAGGGCGCGCAGGTAGTTTCGTACAGCGTGAAGGGTGGGGGCAACACCTGGCCCGGGGGCGAACAGTACGAAGTGGAGAAGCAAGTCGGGAAAACGAGCCAGGATTTGAATGCTAACGAAACCATATGGAGTTTTCTGGTGAGCAAGAAACTCGCCGCGAAAAGCGGGACGGACAGTGGCCCGAGTGCGAAATAGTTTATAGTTCTCTGATTCGGACGATTATCAATCTTCGCCATGATCCCCTCAGCCCATTGCACAGCGGCGGCGACCACAGACCGGGCGTGCCGCACCTGCGAATTTTCACATTCCTGTGATCGTCAACGGGTAGAGTTCACGGCGGCGGAACTTTAGCTTCGCAAACTCAGTCTTGGTTTGATTTCCTCTCTTGCGGAGGGTTCGCTGTCTCCGAGCATGGACCGCCGCCAGGGGCCACGCACGAGCAGCCCGAACCACTGTTATACCGGCACTGATCCCCCGGATGGTCAGGTTGGTCACAAACTGGATTGCCACATCCGGGGTACGTGGGGATCTTGCTGCATGCAGAGGATTGGGTAAATTTGTGTGATTGTTCCCACAAACCGATTTCCGGAGCTGCGAATCGCAAGTCTTCATGACTCAGCACATGAAGCTCGACCCCCTGGGGGCCTTTCACTTCCTTCACGCCTCCGTTCACATCTAAGGAATACGAGCCTGAAATCGTAATTCGCGTGTCGCCTGATTTCGCTTTGCCTGGAACGAAGTTGATGGACACTGCGGTCTTGCCGTCCGCCGTTCTGGTGACCAAGATATCACCTGCTGTGACGATAGTTACACTTGCGCTACTGTCCTGTTTTAGCGTTTCCTGAGCTAGTGCGATGTTTACCATGAGCAGTGTGCATATAGTGATTGTGAGACTCCATCTCAGCCGTGCTTTCATTGATCCTCCCTGTCTTGAAAAAATCAGACCGTCCCTATACTACATATGGGGTTGCACCGATTGCGTGAATGCAAATGTTGTTATGAAATTCAGAACAGACCAATCCCCCGATTAGCTGGCATTTCACCAAAGCCCCAGCGCCTCCAAGCCGCCAATCCCCGACACTCAGCAATATGTGAAGGCGGCACCAGCCGCTCAGGAAACAGAGCCGATCAATTACAATCCTTTGCCGAGGGGGATTCATGGCAAACCTAGCGGGACTAGCGAGCTTTGTGTCGGAATTGAGGGCAGAGAGAACGAATCTGGTAGATCGGCTGAGGCATGTTGATGCCGCTCTTTCAGTTCTTGGCAAGTTGAACGGCGGGAGTTCCCACGCGGAACCGGAGCGCACCATGTCGGCTGCCGCTCGTAGGAAGATCAGCTTGGCGCAGAAAGCGCGATGGGCAAGAGCGAAAGGTCACGCGCCCAAACCCAAGCACACAATATCAGCAGCAGGCAGGAAAAGAATCGCAGCCGCACAGCGGGCGAGGTGGGCGAAAGTGAAGGCTGAGAAAAAGAAGTAGGCGGCTTAGCAGCTTGTGGAACCTCCTGCGGGCCTAGTCGCCAAGCACAAGCAAGAGATACGCGCATTGGTCAAGTCACAGCGAACCACGCGGCATTACTTAGGCTTATTTTTCAATTCGGTGAGGGCATCCGCGTAGCGTTCGAGATTTGGCATGAGTTCGCGCCGCAAATTCGTTGCGCCCCGAAAGCGCCCGCTGACCAGAGCGCCCTTGGGTTCCACGATTTGCAGCAGCAAGGACTCTACATCTTTCATATAGCGGTCCCCGGTTATAACGTACAAGCTGAAGGTGTCCCACTTGTGCTTTAGTCTGTCCTTCAGATGAGCCCGGATACGCCAAGAAAGATTTGAGGCTTTTCCCACGTAGTGGGGGACGCCGTGCTTGTAAAGCACATAAATTCCCCCGTGTCCGCTGAGCAATCCCTTAAACTCTTTCCAAAAAATACCAAGTACGGTGCCGGGGAGCTTTTCAGCATAGGCCCGAACGAGTTTGCGGCGGGACCTACGTGTCCCGTGCGGTTTATTCACGTTTGCCATGCACCAAAGCGTAGTGCTCCATCGAAGCGTTGTGAAAAATGATGAAGCTAAACGTCTCCTCGAAGGGAGTTAAAGTGCGGTGGATGATCAAGACGGGTCAATTGGCGCGGATGTATTCGGAGCGTATCTTGTCGATCTCGACCTTCCGGGAATGCGGCTCAAACTGTCTCCGCTGCCGATGCGCCCCGAAGATACTGTCGCCCCGAAGTCGCTGAGAAGCGAAGGCGAGGAACAAGCAAATGCGGAGCAAAAGGAAGGCATCGTGGCCGAACACGCTGCGAAAGAGTCGAAATCCTCTGCGCTAACCCCGGCACAGCACCTACCCAGAGATCGTTACGTTGCGTCTGAGATGGCCAACTGGACGAAAGTCTTTCGCTTTGGCCACCTCCTGTTGGTACCGACGAGCGTGAATTTCTCTGAACCCGTTTTGTTCGTCGTCGACACGGGTGCGGACTCCAACATTCTCTCTAGTCGTGCTGAACGGCACATTAACATGGTGAGTTCTGGAGGCCCAATGCGGATTCGAGGTTTGAACGGCGCAGTGAACAAGTCTTACCTCGCCAAAGCCACTTTGGGTTTCGGGCACTTGCGACAGCCCAACCTAGATATGGTCGACATCGTCACGTTAGACCTCTCCAAAACGAGCCGCCAAGCCGGGACCGAGGTCTCTGGCTTTCTGGGGTTTGGCATGCTCAGGCGGCTTGAGTTGAAGCTGGACTACCGCGATGGTCTTGTAGATTTTGAGTACGACCCTAACGGGCCGTCCACCATGAACGAGGGCGCTGCCAAGTTAGGATTTGGATTTACCGGAAGCGGCGGCGATTTCGGCAGTCAGTTTGCGTCGTACGTAGAAGGCGTCCAGCGGAAGCTCATCGAAAAATGGCCTCCTGATTTTTCGGAGAGTTTGAAAAAAGTCGACCCTCGAATCACGGCGGCGAGACGGATTTATTTGAAATTTGATATTGCGAGAGACGGCCACCTGTCGAACGTCGAAATCGAGCAATCGAGTGGCGTGCCGTCGCTGGATATTTCAGCGATCCGAGCGCTCCAGCGCATTGGAACTGTCGGCCCATTGCCGTCAAATTATTCGGGCAGTAAAGTCTCGGTAGAGTTTTGGTTCGACTTGTCGCAGTAAGCAAGCTGCACAGCCATACACAAATCGTTTTCGACCTCCTTCAGATTTTTCGCTCGTGTCGCTGAGTTTTGGTTCGGCGGGGCAACTGTGAACTGAGCGCCTGCGATTTCTCTAACCATAATCGCCCCGGCCCGAAGTGCAATAATTGATGCGTAAGAGGTCGCAGTCATGAAGAGCAGGCAGGGGTACAAGGGCTACGTTATCGTGGCACGGTCATGCGAGCTACGAGAAGGCGAGTTCTCGGCAGAATTCTCCGTCGAGGAACACGATGCGGATGGGGTCATGGAAACTGAATTCTACTTGCCCGACACATTCCCCACTCAGGAGTCCGCTATCGAGGCGGCGATTAAGGCTGGACGACAGAAGATTGACGCTAGTTTCGAGCGCGGGCCGATAGTAGTGAATGGTTAAACACGACGCGGATTGCAGTGTCCGCTTCTATTTCTTTGCTGCCCTGATCTTCGCCCAGCGTGCCCTCTGAGCAGCAGCAATTCTTTTCCTGCCAGCCGCCGATATCTTGCGTCGAGGTGCCTTTGCCTGAGTTAGTGTGGAGCGGGTCCAAAATATACACCAATCGTACCTTCTGGCATCGTGTAATCCCCTTGGGGATCAACTGTAATGTTTATACCCTTGAATGCTGCCGTGATTGTCATGGCACTGTCTGTTACTTGTGTCCATACTCCAGTTCTCGGATCGTCCGGAGTCCCCGGTCCAGTAGAGTGCTGCTGGAGGACGACACCTGCCATCGGTTTAGATAATGTCGCTCGCCGTACTGCTGGTCCCTCTATCTTCCAGTCTCCCCATTGGAATAGTTCCGCGTATTCCTTAGCGACTACGCACAGGTCTTCATTATTGGGGGGACACATGACGCGGACAATATGACGCGAGGTTTTCTGCGATTGCAGAGTCTCTATAAATTTCGCTCGCTCTTTTTTGCTTAGAACGTGGTAATAAGCCGGAATGGGATAATTCCGAACACCGACGACCGCGATACAAGTAACCAGCACAACCATGGAAATTGCATACGCAACCTTCGCGGGAACAAACGGTAAGACGATTCTGGAGAAATGCAGGAATGGATATACAAGGCACGCGACGAGCGCCACGAGCCACGCGATAAACGTTTCCCGCGATCCGGGCGGGAACAGCAGCACTGCTATGGTCATAGCAATCCCCAACAAACCAAGGGTATGTGCCCATTCCCATTCACCTTCGGACCGCGCCGTTTTAGTCTCCAAGTCTTCCCCTCTAGGCGGACGCGCTGCCTCTAGGTGTTTGCGCCAATATCTGGGACTGTGTCCTTCCGGGTTACGCTCCATCGCGCACAACCTCCGCATTGATCTCCGAACTTTCCCGTTGGGGGGAATAAACGGGAGATCATGCCGATGCGGACAGTATACCTCTTGGCGAACACAAAGCGAATATGCTATCGTCCTGCCATGGACGAAAGTCGCAAGCGTGTGATCGGAATCATGGCAGCGATTCTTGCGAGTCTGCATATGCAGACGGCGGACGACCTGTTCGGAACTCCGCAAGGGAGCCCACGGACGGATAAATTGATTAACGCCTCAATACAGTGGGCAGAGCGGATCATGAGAAGAATTGACACGGTGTGCGGGAATTGAGGGAGGGATAGACGGGCTGGCACTCACGCCCCAAGAGCCGCACAGATGGCTTACTTGTGCACTATCATCATCACCTGTCAGTCTTAGCACACTTTGAATATGGCAACCAAGCCTGAAATCACGGGATTTGCGCTTCCCTGCTTCCATTGGTGCGCCGTCCTCGTTGACTTCGGCTTCCTCACATCCTACTATTGCAGCCTGAGTCCCAGCGCCCGCTCATGATCGGTTGAATCGCGCACCGCCACTCTACCGCCTCAAGGAGGCAACATGAAGAAATGCCTATCGCTGCTGTTTGCCCTAGCTCTAATGACAACCGTGAGCTTCACGCAGGAGAAGAAAGTCGTTGCGACCAAAGACGCGCCCCAAGCTGTCGGCCCGTATTCGCAGGCGATCAAAGCGGGTGGGTTCGTTTTTACCGCTGGGCAACTCCCCATCGATCCCGCTACCGGAAAGCTTGTTGAGGGGGATGTAAAGGCGCAGACCGAACGTGTGCTGAAGAACCTTTCGGTCGTGCTTGCGGCAGCGGGCAGCAACATGGATCGCGTAGTGAAGACCACGGTGTTCCTGAAGAACATGTCGGATTTCCTCGCCATGAACGAAGTCTATGGGCAGTTCTTCAAGAACGAACCGCCGTCGCGCTCCACGATCCAAGTTGTTGCTCTCGCCAAAGACGCGCTGGTAGAGATCGATGCGGTGGCGCTGCAATAGCCGTCCATTTAACCGTTCCGCAGCAGCGCACGCCTTGCCAATTCTGCGTAATCCGAAGTCAATCCCTGCACTCGAAATTGACTTCGTCTTCGCCCTGAACCATCCCAACATCTGCACCATCCACGAAATTGACGACCAGCACGGCGAAACCTTCATCGTCATGGAGTTTCTGGACGGGCTGACGCTGAAGCACCGCATTGCCGGGCGTCCGCTGGAAATTGAGACCCTGTTGTCGCTCGCAATCGAGATCGCGGATGCACTCGAAGCCGCCCACTCCAAGGGGATCGTCCACCGCGACATCAAGCCTGCCAACATTTTTGTCACCGAACGCGGGCACGCCAAGATTCTGGATTTCGGATTGGCCAAGATCAACGCCAGTTCAAAGACCGAGGCAGGTGACGAGTCCGCGCCAACGGCTTCGCTTAGCACGGACTTGACCAGCAAGGACACGACGCTGGGGACAGTCGCCTACATGTCGCCGGAACAGGTCAAGGGCAAGGAACTGGACGCCCGCACGGATTTGTTTTCCTTCGGCGCGGTGCTGTACGAGATGTGTACGGGCACCTTGCCATTCCGAGGCGACACTTCGGCGTTGATCTTCAACGCTATTCTGGAACGCGCTCCGGTCGCTCCTGTGCGGCTGAATCCCGACGTGCCGCCCAAGCTGGAAGAGATCATCAACAAGGCTCTGGAAAAAGATCGGCACCTGCGCTATCAGAGCGCAGCGGAGATGCGAACGGATCTGCAACGGCTCAAACGTGACTCCGAGAGCGGACGGAGTGCGGCGGCAAGCTCGGGCACGGTGGCAGTGGCAAGGAAAAAGCTCTGGAAGATTGCGGTTCCCGTCCTGCTGGTCGCCTTGCTCGTAGCAGGCGGGCTTTACTATCGTTCGCATCAGCAAGGCAATCGCCTGACCGACAAGGACACCATCGTCCTCTCCGATTTCGACAACAAGACGGGCGATCCCGTGTTCGACGGTACGCTGAAGACGGCGCTCAACGTTTCCCTGCGGCAATCACCTTTCTTGAGTGTGCTCTCAGATCAGCAAGTCGCGGAGACCTTGAAATTGATGACCCGTCCTGCGGACACGAAACTCACGCCCGCAGTGACCCGCGAGCTTTGCCAGCGGGCGGGAAGCAAAGCCTACATTGCCGGATCGATTGCCAGTCTGGGCAGCCAATTTGTGCTGGGGTTGAAAGCGGGAAAAGCTGGCTATCACCGCCGACTACTATCGTGGTGTAACCGGGGAACTGGATAAAGCCGCCCAGACGTTTCAGGAGGAGATTGGGAGCTACCCACGGGAGTCCGGCGCGTACCTTCTATTGGGTTGGGTGTTCGCCAATCTGGGGCAGTATGAGAAAGCCGCGGAGATCACGAGGCAAGGTGTACCTTTTGCACCGGATCAATGTTGGAGACTGGCCTTCGAGACCTGTCCCCGCTGCAACAAGCTCAACATCCGTCTCGAAAACGGCGACCGGCATCCGCAAAACCAAAACATTCTGCTTAACGTGCGTGGCAGCCGCGTGGTCCATCCCAAGGGAGGTATGCTGCGCAAGCCAGCCCCTGCAGATGTTCCCAAAGGCCTCGCCGAGGACTACAACGAGGCGTGCCTTGTGCTCACCGACAGCCCCAACGCCAGCGCCGCTCTTAGCCGCCGTTGCCTGCAGATCATCTTGCGCGAATACGCAAAGGTTAAGCCGCAAGACCTGAGCAACGAAATCGACGAAGTCCTCGCATCGAAGCAGCTGCCTACGTACATCGCGCAGGACATCGACGCAATTCGACAGTACGGCAATTTTGCCGCGCACCCTATAAAGAGCACCAACTCCCGAGAGATCATCGACGTTGAGCCAGGCGAGGCCGAGTGGTCGCTAGACGTGCTGGTGCAGCTGTTTGACCATTTTACGGGAGAGCCGACTCCGGCACGCAAATGGCGTACATTTCCCGAGGACCGTGCACGCCGAGCGTCAGCGTCATTTCAATGTCACCGCTGCGGCTGGGGCCGGTGATCAGAGTTACGGCGGATCGACTAGGCTCCCGCAGCCTGCTCAGTACCTCCGCGAGCTCGCCGATTAACTGCTCGCGGGTGAAGACCACCACGTGGATGGCGGGAAGCAGCGAAATCAACCGATTACGCTCAGCACTACTGATGACCACAGTTCCGGTGTCCGCAATGGCAAACTCGCACCCCGTCACGCCCAAATCCACCTGAGCAAGGGAGCGCTTGAAGTCCGCAAACGGAAGCCTGTGGCTTTGCGCGGGCAACACGCATTCAACTTCCTGACTCAACCATTGGGGAAGCCCCAGCGCTCCGAGAAGGGGAGCATCCGAAAGAGCGACCGAACGAATTCCATGATGGTGAATGAGTCCACGCAAGTACCCTTGCAATTCACTGCAGCTACAGACGGTGACGAACCTGCCCCCCACGGCTTCCAGTGCGGCGCCAAATTGCGCGCCGAGATCCTGTCCTGGCGCGTGGGCCTGGGCCGGAGGGATGGGCGGCGCCGGCGTGCGCTTGCCGCCGCCGGCCAGAGCCTGGCGAATCCGGTCGAAGAAGGCGTTGTGGATGCCGACGTCGGTCAACCGCGCAGCTCCTCTCGCCAGATTTGATCGAAGGAACGCGGCGCCATCGCGGGGAAGTCACGCGATTCGGTCCAAGCGGACAGCAGCGGCACCGAACTGGTTCTCATCGCTCCATCCTTGAGAGCCAATCTTTGCAGGCGCCGCGCGACTGCCGCAAGCAGCCGGTACCACGCCGGATGCCGCATGACGAAACTAAATCCGGCGGCCAGCATCGCTTCCCGGCGGCTCGAAGGCGGCTGGTGCGCAACCGCCACTTTCGACCGCAGGTCCAGCAACAAACTCGGGATGTTGATTTTGACCGGGCAGACCTCCAAACAGGCGCCGCATAGGCTCGAAGCAAACGGCAGTTCGGAAGCGGACTCGTTGCCCGACAACTGAGGCGTGATCAGCGCGCCGATGGGCCCCTGGTAGACCCACCCATAGCTGTGCCCGCCGGCGCTGCGATAGACCGGACAGATGTTGAGGCACGCGCCACAGCGGATGCAGAAAAGCGCTTCGCGCTGGACTTCATCCGCCAACAATCGCGATCGTCCATTGTCGAGAATAACCACATGAAGCTGCTCGGGCCCTTCGTCTGCGGAATGCGTCTTAGCGCCGGTGATCAGGGATACGTAAGACGTCATCGTCTGTCCAGTGGCGCTGCGGGGCAGAAGCTTGAGAAACACCACCAGGTCTTGAAGGCGGGGAATCAGCTTTTCCGCGCCCATCACCGCCACATGAATGCGCGGCAACGAAGTGGTGAGCCGCGCGTTTCCTTCATTTTCCAGGATTACGATCGTCCCGGTCTCGGCGATGCCGAAATTCACGCCGCTCACGCCGAGCTCGGCGTCGAGAAATTTGTGGCGCAAAGTTCGCCGCGCGGCCGCCGCCAGTTGCTCGATATTGTCGGTGTATGCCATGCCAAGCTCTTGCGCGAACAATTTCCCAACCTCGCTGCGGCTCTTGTGCAGCGCCGGAGCCAGCAAATGCGACGGCTTCTCACCCGCCAATTGGATGATGTACTCACCCAGATCGGTCTCCGTGACTTCCAAGCCGCGTGACTCCAGTGCTTGGTTAAGCTCGATTTCCTCGCTCACCATCGACTTGCTCTTGACCACTCGGCGCGCGCCGTTTTCCGCCGCCACGGCGGCGATGTACGCGCAAGCATCGCTGGCATCGGCAGCCCAGTGCACCTGTCCGCCTCGTTCCTCTACACGGGCCGCGAATTCCTCCAGATAGCGATCGAGGTTCCGCAACACGTGTTGCTTGATCTGGTGCGCCTGTTCGCGGGCCTCTTCGAAGCCGGGTGTTTGGGCAACGGTCTGCTGGCGGGCGGATACAAACTTGCTAGTAGCCAGCGACACGGCCCGCAGCAGCGCGGGTTGAGCGAGCGCAGAGCGGGCGCTCGCGCGAAAGGATGGGACGGAGCTCTGCCTGCCGGCGTGGGCCGAGCCCGGTTTGCCGTGGCCAGCCGAGTCTACCGGCATGCCAGCACTTCTGCCAAGTGCATGGTGCGCACCGGAAGATTCCGACGCCGCAACGCGCCGGCGATTTGCATCAGACAACTGGAGTCGTTGGCGATTACAACTTCGGCCCCACTTCGCAGGATACCTGCGATCTTGTCCTCCACCATGTGGGCCGAAATTTCCGGAAACTTGACGGAGAAGGTGCCGCCAAAACCGCAGCATAGGTTAGCGTTGTCGGATTCCACGAATTCCAGCCCGCCGACTCTCGCTAGCAAGCGCCGCGGCTCTTCACGGATACCGAGCTCGCGAAGCAGGTGGCAGGCATCATGATAGGTGACCTTGCTTGGGAATCTGGCGCCCACGTCTTCGCGGCCGAGCACTCTGACAAGAAACTCCGAAAATTCGTACAGCTTACCGCCGAGCGCCTGGACGCGCCTAAGCTGCGCTTCGTCATGGGCAAACAGCTCCGGGTAGTAGTTGCGCACCATCGCAGTGCAGGAACCGGAGGGAGCGACAATATAGTCGCAGTCTTGGAATACGTCTAGGAACCGCGCGGCCACCGTGCGCGCCTCGGAGCGGTAACCGGTATTGAAAAGCGGTTGCCCGCAGCAAGTCTGGCGCCGGGGCACTTCGACTTGGACACCGAGGCTGCGTAACACCTGGACCATACTGACCCCGACATTAGGGAAAAACTGGTCAACAAGGCACGTAACGAAGATCGAGACCCGCATGAGAATGTGGTTGGTGCCGACTCGCTCAGTGGGATTATACAAGAAACTCAGCAGAGGATGTGATCAGCGAAGCCAATGCGGCGCTCCAGGGCCGGAACCATGGGGCAGCGCGTCGCGTTTGGCCTGCTGACGCGGCGCCGCACGCGCAGTAGGCACATTCCGCGCCTCTGGCGCGGAAGCGTAGCGGATTGTGGTACCTGGCAGCAACATACAGCAATTCCTTGTCGCGTCGGGGGGAGTTGATCTCCCGCGCGCCGGCCCGTGGGTCGTCTCATTGTGAGACAAGACCGAACTACCTGCCAGTTAACACTTGACATTCTCGATTATCGATTATAGATTGCCCCTGGTTCAGGATATCATTCCCGCAACCGCGCAAGCACACCAGCATTCTGGACGAGGATCTTGTTTGAGGGGCAGCCGCGCCTCATTTGGATGTGGCCATGGTTGAAACCGACGACCACGCACGCGCTCTAGGTCCCGTAGCCGCGCAGGCCCTCGCCATCAGAGTCGCGGAGCACCTCCGGCAAGCTATCCATACGGGCAAACTCAAACCCGGCGAACGAATTGTGGAGTTGCGGGTGGCTCGACAATTGGCGACGGGGCAATCGACGGTCCGGGAAGCGCTCAAAGAGCTGGAGTACCTGGGTCTGGTGGTGAAGTTTCCTAACCGCGGCTCCTTCGTGGTGAAGCTGTCGGAGGAAGAGGTGCGGCAGATTTACGAGGTGCGCAGCGCGCTGGAATCTTTGGCCGTCAAGCTGGCAGTTCAGCGACGCGCTCCGCACACCGTCGCGGACTTGACGCGCTTGCTAGAAAGAATGAAGGAAACAGCGCGCGTGCCGGATCTGAACAACTTCATTGATGCCGACTTCGAATTCCACCGGCGCCTCTGGCGCATAGCCGGCAATCCTTACCTCGAGGAGGCGCTGCTTCGCATTTCCGTCCGGCAGTTTGCGTACTATCGAATCCAAGCGCTGCAGGGCAAAACCGACTGGGACATGCCGCGCCTGCTGGAGAAGCATGAACAGTTGCTAAGGCAGATCAGTGGCAAGACGCGGAAATCTACCCGAAAGATCATGGCCGACCTGCGCGACGTGGTTTTGGCGGGAGTACACAACGGGAGTGGAGCCGCAGTGAGACGTCGTGGCAGCGTGAAGCTGCCGATTGAGGATGGCGTAACCAATCAAGCAGCGGCCGCTCTGGTCAGCAAGTGAGAGCGGGGGGCAAACGAACAAGGTGGGGCAACACCCACAACAAGAGGAGGATTACTAGTATGCGCCGAATACTCCGCTGGCTATCCGAATGCTTGCGGCGTCTTCGTGAATGCGTCTCTCAGGTCCGGGACGCATCGGCGTCAGCCAACAGGGGGGCCTTGGAAGTAGGGTGAAACGTGTTTCAAGAACAGTTCTTTGAAAAGGTCCGGCTTCGCGCCTAAGGGCCGAGAGATCCCGGAGCATCATCGGCGTGGGCGAAGCGACGCCCCTTCAGGGCTAGGTCGCATGAGGCCAGAGGAGGAAGAGGAACGGTAATGTCACGACTTACCGGACGAGTGGCGATCGTAACCGGCGCGGGTCGCGGTTTGGGGCGCGCGCATGCGCTTTGTCTGGCGTCGCACGGCGCCAGCGTAGTCGTTAATGATCTCGGCGTGGACCTCTCAGGCGAGGGAGCAGACGTCTCCCCGGCGCAGCAAGTGGTTCACGAGATTGTCGAGGGCGGTGGGCGTGCCGTTGCCAGCAGCCACGACATTGCCGACTGGGAGCAGGCGCGCCAGTTGATCGAATTGGCAGTTGCCAGTTTTGGCGATCTTCACGTTCTCGTGAACAACGCCGGGATTATTCGGGATCGGACGCTGGCCAATATGTCGGAAAGCGAGTGGGACCAGGTCATTCGGGTACATCTGAAGGGCCACGCCGCTCCGACCCGCCACGCCGTCGCCTACTGGAAGCAGCGCGCCGCCACCACCGGCGCTCCGGTCAAGGCTTCGCTGATTCACACCACGTCTGTGGCTGCGTTCGCCGGCAACCTTGGCCAGGCCAACTACACGGCCGCCAAGCTGGGCATCATCGGCTTGTCTCGCGTAGTCGCCATGGAAACCGGACGCTATGGCGTGAGGTCAAACTGTATATCGCCTTCCGCGCGCACGCGCATGAGCGCCAGTCAACGTGGCGCGGAGCAGCTTCTCGCGCAGCCGGGACCGGGACAGTTTGATCCCTGGGACCCGGCGAACGTTTCGCCGCTGGTGGCGTGGCTGGCGGAAGAAAGTTGTCCCGCAAGCTCGCAGATTTTTCAGGTGATCGGCAATCGCATTCTGGTCTTGTCCATGCCGCCCGTCGTGCACACCCTACAAACCTCCGGCCGCTGGACGCTGGAAGAACTTGACCGCGCCATTCCTCCGCAGCTTGTGCGGCCCGTTGGCCTGGAAGAGCTTGTTGGAGTCGAGCTGGGCCTGAGCGCTGGGGTTGCGTCTGACGGCTCCGCAAAGCAGAAGAAGTAATAAGGAGTAATAGGTTGAAACGTCACCGCGCTGTGCATCATTTTCGTTAGCGTGCTTGGCGGACCCGGAGGTACTTGCTTGCGCGCCCAGTCACCTCAATACGCGACAATTCCCCCTTTTTTCCCTGCCGGGAAAGATGAGTCATGCAATCAAACGGCTAAACTGGAGAGAGCGCAGATCTCGAAACCAGCATTGCCAAACTGGAGACGCCAATGATGATATGCAGCAAGAGAGTGAAGGCCTTTCTTTTCTGCGGGTGTGTGGCTGCGGCGGTCGTTATGGCCGGCGGTGCAACTCGAGGCGCCGCGGAACAACAGAAGAGGCCTGCCACGATCGAGGACTACCTGCGGGTCCGCAATGTTGTGGACGCTCAGCTTTCACCCGACGGGTCGCGGATTGCTTACGTCGTGCGCGACCCGCAATTGCAGGATAACTTCTATAGCTCGGACATCTGGATGGTGCCGTACGGGGGAGGAGAGCCAGTTAAGCTTACGACTGGCGCCAAGCGTAACGACACGGCGCGATGGTCGCCCGACGGCAAGACTGTGGCCTTCATTTCCGACCGCAGCGGGTCGGCCCAGATCTGGCTGCTGCAGCCCGGCGGGGGTCCGCCGGTTCGCCTGACCGACGAAAAGGGCGGAGTATTCGGTTTGGAGTGGGCACCTGACGGCCGCACCATCGCATTCCTATCGCGCGACCTTCCCACCCCGGAACAGGCTAGGAAGAAAGAGATGTCTGGCGGCGTGGAGGTCGTCGGCGAGGACCAAAAGATGGTCCACATTCACTTGGTGGACGTCAGCAGCAAGGTCAGCCGCCAGCTCACTCATGGAGACGATTTCACCGTCTTGTCATTCGGCTGGTCGCCGGACTCGAAGCAGATTGCTTGTTCTTTCGAGCCCACGCCGGACCCACAGGTTGGCTCGGTGGACATTCATCCCACGGACATTCGTGTCATCTCAGTCGAAACGGGGGCAGCGCACGACCTGGTGGTGCAGCCGGGCTTGGATAACGCACCCAAGTGGTCGCCGGACGGCAAGTGGATCGCCTTTTTCTCCGCCGACGGCAACCCGGACATACTGGCCGACACCGATATCTGCATCGTGCCTGCCCAAGGCGGCAAGCCCCGGAACCTCACCAAAGGCCTTGGCGCGTGGGGGCTGAACTTTTATGGCTGGTCGGCTGACAGTCAGACTCTCTATGCCAGCGTACGGCAAAGAGTCACCACGCAATTGATCGCTGTCTCCGTACCCAATGGAGGTTTCCGGCAGGTCAGCTTCGGCAATCGCGTCAACCAGGACTTTACCTTCTCCTGGCAGGCGGGCCGTATGGCCTTTCTGGCCCAAGATGCGGTCACGCCATGGGAGGTTTACACCTCGCCACTGGACCATTTCGCCCCTGCCCGCGTCACTACTACGAACCCGCAACTCGACCCAGTGGCCCTGGGCGAGAAGGAAGTGGTACACTGGAAGAGCACGGATGGCTTGGAGATTGAGGGAGTGCTCATCAAGCCGGTGGGATATGAGCCCGGAAGGCGCTATCCGCTGTTGACCTACGTTCACGGCGGACCGGCCGGCGTCCTGACCATAGCGTTTTCGCCGCAGTTTTCCCATATCAGTCCGGAAGCCCTGGTGCAGGCCGAGCCCTATCCGCTCTACGTCTTTGCGGGACAGGGCTATGGCATCTTCATGCCCAATGTGCGTGGCAGCAGCGGCTACGGAGAGAAGTTCCGGCGCGCCAACTACAAGGATTTTGGCGGCATGGACTTCCAGGATTTGATGTCCGGAATCGATTCCCTGATCGCTCGCGGCATCGCCGATCCGGACAGGCTGGGCTTAATGGGCTGGAGCTACGGCGGTTATTTCACCTCCATCTCCATCACCAAAACAAACCGCTTTAAGGCCGCTTCCGAGGGTGCTGGGATCACCGATCTCTATAGCTTTTTTTTGGTCGAAGGCGTGGTTGCAGGCGAGGTCTACTTCGGCGGCGACCCCTGGGATCTCTCCGACCTCTTCCTGCAGCGCTCGGCGGTGTATCACGTTAAGAACGTGAAGACTCCCACGTTGATCCAGCACCCGGAAAAGGACATCTCCATTCCGGTGGAGCAGGGCTACGAACTGTTTACGGCCCTGAAGAAGCTCAAGGTGCCCGTGGAACTGGCCGTTTATCCGCGAGCGGGACACATGATCCTGGAGCCGAAGGAGCAGTCCGACATGCTGCGCCGCAACCTGGACTGGTTCAACCGCTGGATCCCTCCGCCGCGGGGCCGTGCGGCGAAGAGCGTTGAAGCGTTGGCCCCGGGAATGAAATGACCGAGAAAAACGAGCGTCCCCGGGATACGCCCGCCCGAGGGCCGGGCGGCATCTATTACGGCTGGGTGATCCTGGCGGCGTGCTTCGCGATCATTACTCTGGATTCCGGAGTGATCTCCTCGTTTCCCATTTTCTACGTGTCGGTCATGAGGGAGTTCCACTGGAGCCGTGGCATTACGGCGATCGCCATGTCGCTTCATCTTTTAGTGAACGGAGCGGCCTCGCCGTTGATCGGCTGGATAATGGATCGCTTCGGCCCCCGATTGGCGATGCCGGTCGGGGCGCTGATCACCGCGGGAGGACTTTTCTGGCTGAGCCGGGCCAACTCCCTGTGGCACTTCTACGCCGCCTTTGGAATCCTGGCGGCGGTGGGCAGCGCCATGCTCCACCTAGTCCCCCTGGTCTCCATCGTGTCTAACTGGTTTGTGCAGCGCCGCGGCATCGCCATCGGCATTGTCGCCTCGGGCATCGGCGCGGGGCAACTCGTCCTGTTGCCTCTGCTGCAATCCTTGATCGCATTTGCCGGCTGGCGCGCTGCCTACCTGGTGTTCGGCGTCGTGATCCTGATCGTTCCTTCGCTGCTCGTCCGGCGATTTCTCTTCAATCGCCCGGAGGAAGTGGGCCTGTGCGTCGCTGATGAGATTGGGCCTTGGGGCAAACGGGAGCCTGCGGTTTCCGGTTGGGCCACCGCCATCCGGAAATGGCTTGTGCCCCAAAGCGAGGTGGTCGTCATAGACGCGGCCTGGGCCGGGACCGATTGGACGTGGCGAAAGGCGGCGCGCTCCTTTCGTTTCTGGGCGCTAGTTGTGGCCATGGTCTTCTTCGCGACTGGTTATTACTTGGTTACCGTGCAACTGTTCGCCTACTTGATCGACCGCGGCTACAATCCCGCCTTTGCCGCGTCGCTAATGGGCTTACTGGGGTGCTTCAATATCGCCGGCAAGTTCGGCGGCGGAATTCTGTGCGACCGATTGGGCCGGGAGCGAACCCTCAGCTTGGCCGTAGCCCTTCTCGTGGCCTCCCTCGTGCTGCTCCACAATGGCCATTTCGTCATCCTCGCCGTTGCCTTCACCCTGCTGTTTGGCGTGGGCTATGGAATGGCCGTCCCCTCCTTGATGGCCTCCGCGACGGACCTCTTCCAGGGTGAACATTTCGGAGCAATTTTCGGGTTCGTCATCCTCGGCGCCGCGGTCGGAGGCGCGCTGGGATCCTGGCTGGGAGGCTATCTCTTCGATCTCACTCGGGCGTACGGCATGAGCTTCGCAGTCGCGAGTATGGTGATGCTGGCGGCGGCATCGTTCTTGTGGAAGGCCCGGCCGGGCACGGTGCGATTGGTTCGCCGCTATGCCGCCACGGCAGGTGGTGCATGACCGCGAAGACGAAAACACCCATCTCGTTCGGAGCGCGAATTTCCCAGTTGGCCGTCAAGCATCCGCGCAAAACGGCCATCGTATTCGTGTTCAGGAACGGCTCGGAGAAGAAAACGTCCTGGCGAGACCTAGATCGGGACTCCAACCGGATGGCGCGGCTGCTCGCCAGCCGGGCGGTCAACGAGCGCTCCCTGGTGGTAGTGGCCCTTCCCAACTGCACGGAACATTTTATGATAAGCATCGGCGCCTGGAAGCTGGGCGCCTGCGTGCTGCCGCTCAAGGCCGACCTGCCGCCCCGGGAGCGCGACCAGATCCTCGAGGTGGCGCGGCCTGCGGCGATCATAGCGAACTGGGACGTTCACGGCACAACGCTCGTGCATCCCGACGAGCTCGAACACGCTAGGGCGCTTTCCGATGCGCCACTACCCGACCGCGTTCCTCATCCCGGCAAGGCCATCGCCTCGGGAGGTTCCACCGGGCGCCCCAAAGTGATCGTGGACCCCAACCCGTGGGCCAGGGTTCCCGGCCAGTTCATTGCCGGCTTCGCGCACTGGGTGGGGATGCATTCGGGTCAAACCCAAATTGTTCCGGCACCTCTCTACCATAACGGCGCCTTCAACTGGAGTCACGCGGGGCTGTTCGAGGACCACTCCCTGGTGGTGATGGAGCGCTTCGACGCCACCCTTTTCGTGGACCTAGTGAAGCGACACCGGGTAAATTTCGGCCTCCTTGTGCCCACTATGATGAAGCGCATCATCGAGTTGCCCGGCATTCGGCAGCGGGCGTTTTCGAGCGTACAAGCTTTCTTTCACACTGCGGCCCCTTGCCAAGAACGGCTCAAGCAGGCCTGGATCGACCTGATCGGGGCGGCGAAGCTGTACGAAGGCTTCGGTGCCACCGAGGGAGTGGGTTGGACCACCATTCGCGGCGACGAGTGGCTAGAGCACCGCGGCAGCGTGGGCCAACCGCGCAATACCGACCTGCGCATTTTGGATGATGCCGGGAAAGATGTCTGCCCCGGCCAGGTCGGTGAAATCTTCATGCGCTGGAAGTTCACCAGGGGACCCACCTATCTTTACCTCGGTTCGCCTCCCGCGAAGACCACGCCGGAGGGCTTTGTCAGCGTGGGTGATTTCGGCTGGGTGGATGAGCAGGGCTACCTCTTCGTGGCGGATCGCCGCGTAGACATGATCATCTCCGGCGGCGCGAACGTCTATCCGGCCGAAGTCGAATCGGCACTGGCGGAACATCCGGCCGTCCGCGACGTCACCGTCATTGGACTGCCGGACGCGGAGTGGGGCCAGCGCGTCCATGCCATCATCGAGCTCGCCGATCCGGCAAAGCGGCCGTCTGCGGAGGAAATGAAGGCCCACTGCAGGCAGCGGCTGGCCTCTTACAAGGTCCCCAAGTCGTTCGAATTTGTCGAGGCACTTCCGCGGGACGAAGCCGGCAAGCTCCGGCGCAGCGCTTTGGTGCAGGAACGCGCGCAGATGATACCCGCATCACTGACGGGAGGACCCTCCTCCCAGAAAGCCGTGTAGCCATGGGAAACGGAAACGGGAAGCGCGTTTACATTGCTGGCGTGGCGGAGACACCGCTCGGCGAGGTGCGCGACCACTCCGAGCTTTCCATGGTGGCCCTGGCGGCCCGCCAGGCTTTGGCGGAAGCGGGCATGACCCTGCGGGACGTGGATGCCATCTTCGTCAACTACATGGGCGAGGAAGGCTCTGTGCAGGTCGGCGAATACCTGGGTATCCGGCCGCGCTACGCCGACTCCTCCGATTTGGGCGGCGCGGCCTTCGAGGCCTTCGTGCACCATGCCATGGTGGCGATCAGCGCCGGAAGGTGTGAAGTGGCCCTGGTGGCCTTTGCCTCCCTCCAGCGTACGCGAAGAGGCCGGAGACACGTTCATCCCACGGACCCGCTCTCGCTGACCGCTCAGTTTGACAATCCGTATGGGCCAGCCATGCCGATCAGCTATTACGCGTTGATCGCCGCGCGGCACATGTACCAGTTCGGCACTACCCCGGAGCAACTGGCCGAAGTGGCCGTCGCAGCTCGCCGCTGGGCCCAACTTAACCCCAAGGCTTGGGCCCGCGATCCGTTAAGTGTGGACGAAGTGCTCTCTTCTAAGATGGTCTCCGATCCTCTGCACAGGCTGGACTGCTGCCTGATCACCGACGGCGGCGGCGTGGTCATCGTAACGAATGCCGCACGTGCTCGGAACGCCGCCAAACGGCCCATCCGGGTTCTGGGAGCAGGCGAGGGCCACACTCACTGGCACGTGTCGCAAATGCCCGATCTGACGGTCTCCCCGGGCGTGATCTCCAGCCGGGAAGCATTCGGAATGGCCGGTATTACTCCGGCCGAAGTCGATGTGTTCGAGCCTTACGACGCCTTCACTATCTCCGTAATCCTGCACCTGGAAGACCTGGGTTTCTGCAAGAAAGGCGAAGGTGGCGCCTTCGTCGAAGGAGGACGCTTGGGCCCGGGCGGGGGCCTGCCCTCCATGACTTCGGGAGGAGGGCTTTCTTACAACCACCCTGGAGCGCTTGGCATCCTGCTTCTGGTTGAAGCCGTTCGGCAGCTCCGGGGAGAGTGCGGGGAGCGCCAGGTTCCGAACGCGCAGATCGCTGTGGCGCACGGCATGGGCGGATTTTTCTCGGTCGCTTCGACCGTTGTGCTGGCGCGTGAGTAGGGCAATGACAATGACGGAGAAGCCGGTTTGACTTACGGAGACCCGATCACCGCGCCGTTCTGGGAAGCAGCCGCACGACGGCGGCTGCTCATCCAGCGCTGCCGGGATTGCGGGGTGCACCAGTTCTACCCACGCCCGTTCTGCCTGAAATGCCAATCCGAACTCGTGGAATGGGTGGAGGCCGCAGGCACGGCGACTATCTATTCTCTGACCACGGTGCGCGTGGCCGTTTCCCCAGAATTTCATCCTCCTTACCGGGTTGCCGTGGTCCAGTTGGACGAGGGCCCAAGGATGCTGACAAACATCATCGGCGGCGAATGCCGCATCGGAGAGCGGGTGCGCGTGCAATGGAAGGAGCGCCCCGACGCGCCGCCGCTTCCGGTTTTTGAGCCCGTTGTCACTGAGCCCGGCCCACCCTAGCCGAACCAGCGCAGCCAACATGGGAAGACTTGACGGACGAGTTGCCATCATAACCGGCGCGGGGCGCGGCCTGGGCCGCCACTGCCAGCGTCCCGATCGCAGCGGCCAAGTTTTGCTCCCACTGCGGCGCCAACACCGAAAACCTTCGGGCCAGCGCAGGCGGAACAGATACTCTCCACAGGCCTGCTCAGTGCTAAACCGGGCCTCGAGTTCGGCCGCCCCACCTCCGCGAACATCAAGATATCCAAAATCGTCGAGCGCATCGAAGAAGGTGTGACCGACACGCGAGCAAGCGTAGCCGTAAACGCCCGGAGTTCGCGCGTAGTGGCTTAGCCGAAGTTCGTCAGTTTGCAGTCGAAAATAGCCGTGGCTGTTGAAAAAGTTACTGTGATTAGTAGGGGAATTGGTGGCAGAAGCGTGGTAAGAGGCAATTAGAGTTGCAGACCACCGGCCTCAAGAAATTGGGCTTGGGCTCGGGGGGCGAAGATTTCCCGTGGAGATGTGGCAAACCCCTTCTTTACAGGTGGGAAGAAGTTACGGCATCGCTATAGGAACTGAGTTGGAATAAGAACTGGAGAGAACATGGACCAAGCCCCGTCGCGAGTGCCCGTGCAGCACAATGGCCCTCCGAGCGTCGGCACCGGTGTGCTGGGATCGTACGTGTAACGATCGGAGGCTTCGTCCCCGGGCTCGGCTATGGTCAGAATGCCGGTTCCGAACCG
>Ga0208821_1000704_pt1 | contig 23559 bp, 33 predicted proteins | sample June2015DPH_20_5_FD_184720 | JGI IMG/M metagenome (GOLD analysis project Ga0208821, IMG submission 184720) | Peatland microbial communities from SPRUCE experiment site at the Marcell Experimental Forest, Minnesota, USA - June2015DPH_20_40... | ecosystem: Environmental > Terrestrial > Soil >... | reverse complement strand
CGCGGAGCTGGCGCACCAAAACCGACTTGCCACCACAGGAGGCGGCAGGATAGAACAATCTCAGTCCTGGACGGCCACTTCCGTTGGCCGGTTTTGAAGTGATAACCGTTGGCCGCTTTTGAAGTGGTCACTGAGGTTACACTGTGCGTCGATGGGCCGCGCAAATGACCGCCGTTGAAATTCATGGAACCTGGGAGCGGTACGTTGAGGGCCGCCTCGTAGCTGCCCTCAACCACAACCCAAAGCACTTCATCAAAGAACAGACCATCGCGGGAGTATCTGGAATCCCCACGGGGCTGGCGCGGTATATTATTCGCGGAGGAAAACGCTTTTTTGATTTTCGCTCGATGGGAGATCTCATAAACAAGGCAGACCATTGGCTGGGCAACGCTGCAAATCCCTTCAACTCAATTGACGCTACGGATCGCTCCTACATTGACTGCCTTTCAGCCATTCGCAACTGCGCCGTACATGGCAGTGAGGCATCTATCAATGCCTACAAGCGAAACCTCAGATCGGTGTACGGAATTAAGGCTGCGCCAGGACCGGAAGAATTCCTACACGCCAAGGACTTCAGGGCCGCTAGCCCGATGCGCTACGACAGTAGACTGAGCGGCCTCGCATTTGTTGTCACGAAATCAATTGCCAACACTTAATAGGTAAGGGCGAGTGGCGGACCTCGCGTCCATCCCAACTCTGAAGGGTGCCCCGTCCAAGCTTTGCTTGGGCGGCGCCTTTGACTTTTTTCATCACAAACGCCCAGTGAGCGCCATCACAGACGCCCCACCCCACCTTGAGGAATAATGAAAAATTGATTGGGGCAGTGAAGAGGTGCAACCGTCACCAAGACGGCCCTCAAAGCTGCCCCAAACCCATTTTCAGCGCAATAAGAGGAGCTAAGTCCTTATTCCGGAATATTTTACGAATAAGTCCTTTAAACCCAAAGATCTGGCGGGAATTTCTTCCTAACCCCATGATTCCAATAGATAGGGGGGGAGGGGGGTACCCCCACTGGCAATCTTTGCCAATCATAATTTGCGATACCGGTCCGCAGAATGAAAAAACGAAGAAAAGGTCTGACGCTATGCCTACTCGAAATGTCAATTTGACTAACGAACTCGACGGATTCATAGCCTACGTGGTGAAGAGTGGACGTTACGAAAACGCCAGCGAGGTCGTGCGAGACGGCCTGCGGATTTTGGAGCGTGCCGAGCGGCAGCACCTGGCGACGATTCGGGCGGCAATCAACCAAGCCAAAGCCCGCGCTACAGCTGATGGAGTGCAGAAGTAAGTATTCAGCAAAGTCAAAGGCAGCGGACAGAAGTGTCCGCTCCACACGGGCAGACGCAAAAATGCCCGGGATTCTTTCGGAATCTCGGGCACATTGTTTATCGCTTAGAGCGTCGTACCCCTAGACAGCGGTAACGTTCTCTGCTTGCCAGCCCTTGGGGCCTTTGGTCACGTCGAACTGCACGGTTTGGCCTTCTTGCAGGCTCTTGAAGCCGCCCGCTTGAATCGCTGAGAAATGCACGAAAACGTCTTCGCCATTTTGACGGCTGATAAAGCCGTAGCCCTTGGCGTCGTTAAACCACTTCACTGTTCCTTGTTCTGCCATTGATGTTCCTTTTTCTTGTTTCTTGAATTGTGCTGAGAAGATTCTCTGCTGTAGAGGGGGTTGACGCTGGTTGGCGGTACCGACCTGCAACTGCTTGTGAGTCAAACTTAGCAAACACAGTGTAGCACAATAAACGGGGAAAATGCTAGAAAATTTGGTCTGGGGATTCCGTAGAGGCGCGGCTGGGCGCGTCTCCGACGGGAGCCTGCCCCGTCTCTACCGCCTTACAGGCTGCTCAGAGAGTCTCTCCAAGAGCGAGAACCGCGACCTCAGCGGCTAAAGCCGCGTTCAAAACAATGCGGTTATCGCAGCGCTGAAGCGCTGCGCCACCCAAGATCAAGTGCAGCGGCCAACTTTTTCCGATAGCCTGCTAAACATTGCTCATGATCGCTTTCCTTACCCTTGAACTCCGCATCGAAGGCGCGCACTCGCTCAAGGACAAGCGCCAGGTTACGCGCAGCCTCAAAGACCGGCTTCGGTCTTCCTTCAACGTGGCGGTCGCCGAACTTGAGCCTAGCCTGCTTTGGAATCAGGCCACGATTGGCGTCGTCGGCGTTTCCCATTCCCGCGATTATCTTGACGGGCTGATGAAGAACGTGGAGCGCGCGGCGACCCGCATTGCCAACAATGCCGGGGCTGAAGTTACCGACTCGTTTGTGGAGTTCCTGTGATGGGAGATGTCATGCTCCGGGAGCTGACTTTTCTGATATCCTCAAAGGTTTTCTCCATTCGAGGTGTGCGGTGGAGCATCGTGGCCAGAAATATCATCGCGGGCGGCTGAGCGCGGCCATCCGCGAGGAGATCGAAACCATCCTCGAAGGCGAACTGGGCGATCCTCGCATCGGCCTTGCCAGCGTGAGCGCCGTGCTTATGGCACAGGACGCGCGTTCCGCTCGCGTCATGGTCAGCGTTCTCGGCGATGACGCCGAAGCCGAGCGCACGCTCGAAGGCTTGGCAGCCGCCAAGAACTACGTCCGGCATGAACTGGCGGAACGGCTGCGGCTGCGCCGGCCTCCGGAACTTTATTTCCAGATCGATCGGGCGGATCAGCTGGAGAGTCGGGTGGACGAGCTTCTTGGGCGCGCTAAGAAGCGCGCCCGGAAGAATGCTGAGCCCAGCCCCTAAACTCGATAGCCACGAGCTGAGAGTGCTTCATGCTAGAGCGGGTTTTACGAGAAATTCGGGCGCGCCGCCGCTTCATTGTGACCTCGCATGCCCGGCCCGACGGAGACGGCATCGGCTCTGCCCTCGCCTGCGGCGAGATTCTGCGCGTCATGGGCAAAGATGCCGAAGTCGTCATGCACGATGGCGTCCCTCGTATCTACCAGAGCCTTCCCTTCGCCGATCGCGTCATTCATGCCGATGCTGTCCCCCCGAACGATGCCGTCATTCTGCTCGAATGCGACAGCATTCAGCGCACGCTGCTCGAGGGTCTCGAAGAATGTTTCCTCATCAACATTGACCATCACGCAAGCGGGCGCAATTTTGCCCACATCAACTGGATCGATTCCACGGTGATGGCCACCGCCGAACTGGTCTTTCGTTTAGCCCGGCTTGCCTGCGTCCCCGTCGATCGCGACATTGCCACCTGCCTCTACACCGCGCTCATGACCGATACGGGATCGTTCATGTTCGAAGGCACCAACGAGCACACTTTTACCGTGGCGCGCGAACTGGTGCTCGCCGGAGCCGACCCGGCGCATTGCGCGCGCCATATCTATTTTGGACATTCCACGGCCAAGCTTCGGCTGCTGGGCGCGGCGCTCTCGAACCTGCATCGGGAAGGTTCGCTGGCCTGGATCTGGGTCACGCAGGAACAGATGCAGCGCTTCGGGGCGCGCGAAGAAGATTGCGAGGGCCTGGTCAACTACGCGCTCTCCATCGCCGACGTGCAGGTCGCCATTTTCTTTCGCGAACTCCCCGACCGTCGCTATCGCATCAGCCTGCGCAGCAAAGGCGAAGTGAATGTCTCCGCCGTGGCGGAGTATTTTGGCGGGGGCGGTCACAAATGCGCCAGCGGCTGTTCGATTGAGGGACCGCTGGCCGTTGCCGTGTCCCGAATCGTCGATCGCCTGCACGCAGAACCTGTAGTCTTGAACGCGAACTCATCAACCAGCTAGCGAACGCGACGAATGAATCAGAGAACCCGCACCGACGTGCTGCTGCTGGTGGCGTTCTGCGGATTCCTTTTCTTCTATGGTCTCGGCGCCGTCGGCCTGCTCGGCGCCGACGAACCCCGCTATGCGCAAGTAGCGCGCGAAATGCTCGAGCGCTCCGATTGGGTTACGCCGACGCTGCAAGGCAAACCGTGGCTCGAAAAGCCCGTGCTGTATTACTGGCAGGCGATGCTGTCGTTCCGTGCGTTCGGCGTCACCGACCGGGCTGCGCGCGTGCCCGCCGCTTTCGACGCCGCCATGCTCATCGCAGCCATCTACTTGTTCCTCCGGCGCTTCCGCCCCGGCAGTGAACTCGACGGCGCCCTGATCACGGCCAGTTGCGCCGGCGTCGTTATTTTTGCCCATGCTGCTGCTACCGACATGCCGCTCGCCGCCGCCTTCGCCATCGCATTGCTTGCCTGGTATGCCTGGTATGAAAGCCAGCGGTCGATCTATCTCTCGTCGATCTATCTCGCCGTTTTTTACGTTTTTCTGGCGCTCGGAACCTTAGCCAAGGGCCCCGTCGCGCCCGCGCTCGCCGCCGTCATTGTTCTTCTCTTCGTCGCCATAAAGGGCGACTGGCGTGCGATCCCGCGCACCCTTTGGATCCCCGGCATCGCTCTCTATCTTGCCGTCATGCTGCCCTGGTACATCGCCGTCCAAGTGCGCAATCCGGAATTTTTCCGCTTCTTTATCCTCGAACACAATCTCGCCCGCTTCTCGCGGGACATCTATCACCACCACCAACCCTTCTGGTTCTACCTGCCCGTCTTCTTGCTGGTCATGATGCCGTGGACGATCGTGCTCATCGTCGCCGTCGCCGAACGCGCCCGCCTGATCTGGTCCGAAGGCAGAGAGGCTTTGGCTTTCTTCAACCCGGAAGATTCCTGGCCGCTATTTCTTCTCCTCTGGATGCTTGTGCCGATCCTGTTTTTCAGCGCTTCGCAATCGAAGCTGCCCGGCTATATTCTGCCGGCCGTTCCTGCCGGAGCGCTGCTGGTCACCGAATATCTTGGCGTGCGTCGCAGCGAAGAAAGAAATTTCTCGCCCTTATTCGCCGCCGCTCACGGCGTTCTCTGCGGACTGCTGATCTTTGCCGCGCTCTCCGCCGCCTCTATTGCGATCAATCACCACCTGCGGTGGGGAACCGGAACCTACATCGCCGCTGCCATTGCCGCCGTGTTTGCGATTGGCATCACTGCGGCCCTGCTCTCCCGCGCCGGACTCCGCCTGCTGCGCCCCGTCACCATGGCCGCCGTTGTTGTCAGTGTGGCCACCATCGTTCGTTTCGCTGCGCCGGTCATCGACGCTACCCAGTCCGCGCGTCCCATTGCCGAAACCATTCAGGCTTTTTCGCGCGAGCCGGTCCCCATCGCGCTCTATCACATCAATCGCGTGCAGGAATACGGCCTGGAGTTTTATCTCAATCGCCCGGCGCAACCCTACGAAAGCGGAAATGTCCCGGCCGTAGCTCATGTCCTGGTTGCCGCACAAGGTACCGAATCCCAAGTCGCGCAACTCGTTCCCGGACGCCGAGTATCATACTTAACCAGCGTCCCCGGGCAGAAGTTGGAACTTTACTGGGTGGGAAAATGAAGCCGTGCCCTTCCCAAAGCGATTTATGAGATAGCATCTAGCAACGAAATCTCGCACAGGCGCTTTTGCTGAGAACTGAGAGACCTCAGACCTGAGACCTTGTTTATGGAAATCCTCGATCTCCGACACTTCTCTTCCGCCGACCTTCGCCCGCTGCTGGAAGAAGAGATCGCCATGTGGGGGCGCATGCTCTCCTGGGATTACACCACCTCCGCCGAGATGATCCTGCGCTACATGGATGCGAAAATCCTTCCCGGCTATGCCGCCATCGAGCGCGGCAGCATCTTCGGCTATTCCTTTTTTGTCTACGAGCAGAGCAAGGGCGTCATCGGCGACCTCTTTGTACGTAACGGAGCCCGCAATCCCAGCCATCACGAGGTCGAAGAACGCCTGCTCACCCACGTTATCGAAACCCTGCAACAGTCGCCCGGCATCCATCGCGTGGAGGCGCAGTTGCTGGCGCACAACACCGGAGAAGTCGCGCGCCCTTTTTTGCAACAGGGGTTCAGCCGCCATCCCCGAGTCTTCATGAATTTCGATATCGGACGGCATCCACAGGCGTCGCTGCCGACTCTGCCGCCCCAGTTCGAAATCCGTCCCTGGTCCGAGCACGAATACCAGGCCGCTGCCGCGCTAATCACCGCCGCATACCGGGGCCACGTCGATTCCGAGATCAACGATCAGTACCGCACTCTCACCGGTTCGCTGCGCTTTCTCAACAACATCGTGCGCTTCCCGGGATGCGGCACCTTCGATCCCCAGGCATCCTTTGTCATCTTCGATCGTCGCACGCGCACGCTGATCGGCCTCATCCTCTGCTCGCAGGTACGCTCCGATGTCGGCCACATCACACAGGTCTGCGTGCTCCCCGAATACCGCTCCGCCGGGCTTGGCGAAGCCATGATGGCCGCTTCAACCAAGAATCTCCGCGGCCGGGGATTCCATTTCATCTCGCTGACCGTGACGGAAGCTAACGACCGGGCGATTGCGCTTTATAAGCGGATTGGATTTGAATCTACTCGGGTGTTTGACGCGTTTGTTTGGGAGGGGTGAGAGAAGCGGCGGGCGCTCAGCGATTGGCATTTGTAGCAAATCTAGATTTGCTGTGGCCACCGGCAGCTGCCGAGCTGCGCTCGGCTTGGACCCTTCGACTTCGCTCAGGGCAGGCTCGCGAGGGCGCCCGTCCCCACACAAGCGGCCAAAAACAACAATCCTCCGCGTTGTCCTTCCCCGTGACGACGCAGAGGATTTGTTTGGAAACCGGAGTCTCGATGCGAGATCATTGCGAGCCACGGACCCTTTGTACCCAGTTGGATGCACGCACAATCGCCGAGGGGGGCAGGCTGTGGATCCAATCAAGTTGGCTTCCATTTCCTAAAACGAGAATGGAAGTCAATTCCCTTCATTTCGGGAAGGAAAAAATCCAATTTCTCCCTACGCGAGGCTCCGCCCAGTTCCTCGATTCGTATCTATCTGATTGAAGCTGTGAGATTTATTGCCGCAGAAGGTTCTTTGCGATGAACAGCACATTGGCTGGCCGCTCTGCCAGCCGCCGCATAAAGTAGGGATACCACTCGGTGCCGAACGGGATATAGACTCGCATGCCCCAGCCATCTTTCACCAGGCGCTGCTGCAGGTCGCGCCGGATGCCGTGCAACATTTGGAATTCAAAGGCGTTGCGCGGAATATTCTCGCGCGTGGCAAAGGCTTTGGCTTCATTAATGATGGCCTCGTCGTGGGTCGCTAAGCCATGATAGACGCCACTTTTCATCAGGATCTTCATCAGCTTCACGTAGCTGGCGTCAACTTCGGACTTTTTCTGGAAGGCGACGTCTTCGGGCTCTTTGTACGCGCCTTTGCAGAGCCGGATGCGGATGCTCTCGGAGAGCAGCTTCTCGATGTCGGCCTCGGCGCGCCGCATATACGACTGGATCACCGCCCCCACGCTGTCCTCGTTTCCCGGAACCCGGTGGAGTTCGTGAACGAAGTCGAGCGTGCGCTGCGTATGCGCCGATCCTTCCATATCGACGCGAATAAAATTTTTGGGCGACATGCTCGCGGCCTTGGCGACCAGCCCGCGGACGATTTCGTAGGCCATGTTCTCGTCCACGTCCAGGCCCATGTGGGTCAGCTTGACGCTGACATTCGCATTCAGCTTGTTGGCGGCGATTTCGTCGAGCAGGTGATGATAAAGCTGGGCGCTGGCGCGGGCTTCGTCAGCGTTGGTGACGTTCTCGCCCAGATTGTCGATGGAGACGCTGGCGCCAAATTGATTCACCGCGGCGGTGACGCGAATTGCGTCCGAAACGTCTTTGCCGGCGACGAAGCGGGCGGACGTGCGCTGGCCGAAGCGGGAGTGTTCGGCGAACGCGCGCAGCCACCGGCTCTCCGACAGTGCAATGAACACTGTTCTTAGCATGGCGCCCTCAGCACGGTGCACCTGATTTTCGTGGGCCGGATTTTCGCGGATTAGGACTGCCAGAGGCGTTCATTGGCATTACATTACTTTTTACCACATTTTTCGTAGAGACGCGGCTTGCCGCGCCGCATGACGGCGCCGGCAAGACGGGGCAAGCCCCGTCTCTACACGAGCGGAGTTGACTAGTCATATGACTAGTCAGTATACTAGGATCTTGTGATGGAGGTGAAGCTTGGCTTCGTGGCAAGTGCAGGACGCAAAGGCGCGTTTTAGCGAGTTGCTGGATGCAACCATAAAGAAGGGACCGCAGGTTGTGACCCGGCGTGGAGTTAAGACCGCCGTTCTGGTGCCGATCGAAGAATGGGAGAGGCTGCAAAAGGCTGCCCGTCCCGGCCTCAAGGAATGGTTGCTTGCGCCTGAGCCTCGCTGTGACAGCCTCACCTATAAGAGGGGCAAGTTGCGCAGCCGACCCGTGGTGGAGTTCGAGTGAATCAATATCTGCTCGATACCAACGTAGTTTCCGAGCTGCGAAAAGCGCGTCCTCACGGAGCGGTGATGGCCTGGCTCAGCGCCGCCGAAGAGGCGAGTTTATTCGTTTCCGCCGTAACACTGGGAGAACTGCAGGTGGGGATTGAGCGGACAAGGCGGCAAGATCCCTCGAAAGCGAGCGAACTGGAGCGCTGGGTTGACGGTGTGCCGGCAGTCTACCAGGTGCTCCCGATGGACGCGTCCTGCTTTCGGGAATGGGGCAGAATTACGCATAACAAGCCCGCGGACTTGCTAGAGGACGCCATGATTGCCGCGACCGCGCGGGTCCACCGTCTGATTGTGGCGACCAGAAATGAACGAGACTTCAAACAACTCGACGTCCGAACCTTCAACCCATTTAAGAACTGAGTCACTGCAGCGCGTGGTGGCGCCGGCAAGACGGGGCAAGCCCCGTCTCTACACGTGCCGGAATCCAGACCGGGCCAGCGGTCGTGTAGAATAACCGTTTGTATATGGATCTGTCCGCCATCCAGCAGGCCTTGCGCGAGCGCAAAATTGACGCCTGGCTTTTCTACGATCATCACCATCGTGACCCGATCGCTTACCGCGTTCTCGGGTTGCCGGATGGGCTGATGGTCACGCGGCGCTGGTACTACCTGATCCCGGCCAAAGGCGAGCCCGCCAAGCTGGTGCACAAGATCGAATCGGGGCACCTCGATACCTTGCCCGGCACGAAGAAACAGTACGCCGGATGGCAGGAACTGTTCAGCGGCTTGAAGCAGATGCTGGCCCCCTATCGCGATGTAGCCATGCAGTACTCGCCCAACAACTTTGTCTTCACCATTTCCATGGTGGACGCGGGAACGGCGGACATGATCCGGGGGCTGGGCAAGAATATTGTCAGCGCGGCGGACCTGATCGCGCAGTTTGAAGCGACGCTGACGGACGAACAGATCCAGTCGCACTTCGCGGCGCGCGATGTGATTGACGCGGTTACCGCCGAGGCTTTCAAGGAAATTGGACGGCGCGTGCGCGGCGGCGGAACCCACGAACATGAAATTCAGCAATTTTTCATGGAAGCATTCCAGCGCGAGAACATGGTGACCGACGATCCGCCGATCGTGGCCGTGAACGCCAACAGCGGCAACCCGCACTACGAGCCGAGCGCAAGCCGTCCGGTGCCGATTCGTGAAGGCGACCTGGTTCTGCTGGACGTGTGGGCGAAAAAGAATACGCCGGGTGCGGTTTACTACGACATCACTTGGATGGGATCGGTGGGCAAGGCTGCGTCGGACCGGCAGCGCGAGATTTTCAAGATTGTGAGCGAAGCGCGCGATATCGGCGTGAAGACGGTGCAGGATGCGGTCTCTGCTCACCGGCCGATCGCGGGATGGGAAGTGGATCAAGCGGTGCGCGGCCACATCAAGCAGGCGAGATACGGGGAGTACTTCATTCACCGCACCGGCCATTCGATTGGCACCGAGGTGCATGCCAATGGCGCAAATATGGATGATCTGGAAATTCACGACGAGCGGCGCATTCTGCCCAATTCCTTGTTCTCGATCGAGCCCGGCATCTACCTGCCTGAGTTTGGGGTGCGCTCGGAAGTGGATGTGCTGGTGCGGCCGGGAAGCGCCGAGGTCACTGGTAAAATCCAACGAGAGATCGTGACCATCTGAATGGCCAAGCCAACGACGAATAAAACGAAAGATAACGATAAATCAAAAAATGCGGTTTCAGCGACTGAGCCGGAGTACCCGCTCACGAAGCTGGCGGTGGTGGCGCCGCTGGTGGGCTGGCTGATTCCGGGCGGCGGGCACATCCTGCTGAAGCGCTATGGGCGGGGCGTTCTGCTGCTGGTGTCGGTGGTCGCGATGTTCCTGATTGGCCTCGGCATGCAGGGGCGGATTTACAAGCCGAACGGCGGAGACATCCTCGACATCCTCGGTTTCATTGGCGATGTGGGCTCGGGAGCGCTCTATTTCCTGGCGCGCATCATGGACTGGGGCAATGTGATGGCGGCGAATGCCGCGGCGGATTACGGCAAGACATTTTTGATCGTAGCCGGCCTCTTGAACTTCATCGCGGCGGCGGATGCGCATCACATTGCGCTGGGGAAGAAACCGTGACCATCAATTTGTCGCACTTCTCGGCCGCGGTGGTGTTCGCGCTGTTCGCGTCGGTGGTCTTCGGCATCACGCAGCGCAATTCGACGATCGAGCAGGTAAAGTACGGCCTGTACTGCTTCGCCCTGTTCGTCGGGGGAGTTTTCGTGGCGGGATGGGTGATGGCGCTGATTCGGCGGTAGCGGCTTTCAGCTTTCGGGCTGTCAGCTCTTAGTTTCTTATTCCCTCCAGACAAACTTCCAGTGCCGTGTCGCCATCCTTGCTCATGTGGTGACGGGCTCTGCCCCGTCCGGGCGGGACAAAGCCCCGCCTCCACACAGTTCCGAATAGTTCCGATTCTTTGGGCGTCATTATTCGGGTGGTCCGGCTGGCAGGCCGTCGCCGGGGGCGAGTGGAAGGTGAGCCGCTCCGCCGAGGATCCAGCGTTCCTGCGGCGAGAACGCTTTCCTGTACTGCGGGGAGTTAATGAGCCGGTCGCGCTGTTCGGGCGTCAGGCCGCGCATGCCGCGGATCGCCTGGTTGACAGCCTGGCGGCGGTCGGGCGGCAACTGCCTGAACTGCTGAAAGAGCTGACGCGCCCGCTGCTGCTGATTAGGAGTCAGGTGCTCCCAGGTCTCCATGCGGTTGAGCACTCGTTCCTGCTGCTGCGGAGGCAGGCTGGAAAAATGCTGCAACCGGTTTTGCAAGCGGGCTTGCTGTTGCGGGGGAAGCCTGCGGAACTGGGGATCGTTTTCGAGCGCGCGGCGCTGCTGCGCCGGCGGGAGATCTTTATAGCGGCGGAGCCAGTTTCCGGCGTGGCCGGGCTGGTTCTGCGGCGGATGTGCTGCATTGGGGCGGTTGGGGTTGGGACGACCTTGCTTCTGAAAGTAGTGCCACTGGCCATCCGCGTGTTGCGATTGCGGATGCTGTTGCGGTTGAGGTTGCGGCTGCGAATAGCGGGTTTGGGCGAGCGCGGGTTGGACGAACAGGGGCGTCAGCAGCAGAAGCGCTGCCAGACAGCTCGCAATTTTTCCCCGACCCAACATGCCTTCGTCGCCTCTTACTGGTCTTACATCCTGGTCTTACTCTTACATTCTGGTCTTACATTGCCTGCGACTCTTACGGATTCGCGGTTACGTCGTCCTGCACCTGCAGTTCGTCGAGCATATCGAAATCGGCGTACAACTCGTCGTTCCTCTCCAGCGCCTGCAGATCGCCGACGGCGGTTCCCGGCTCGACCGGCAAACCGAGGGATGGAGGCTTGGTCGCTATGGCTTCGGGCTCGGAAATATACAACTTGTTTCCGACCACCAGCGCTCCAGCAAATACTACGGCTGCGAGCGACATGGCCCACGCCGGACGCCGCAGCCAACTCAGCCACGTTGCGTGCGGGCGCGCCATTTCTTCGCGTCTTTCTTCGGACAACCGCGCCTCTAGGCGGGTGTCAAAATACGGCGACGGCTCGGGCGCTTGCCATTCATCGAGCAGCGCCATGGTCTTCTGCAAGTCACGCAGATGGGCCGCACAGGCGTCACAGGATGCGATGTGTTTCTCGACCTCCGGCTGCAGTTTTGTAGCGTCCATGCCAGCGGAGGTTGTTATGTCCGGCAACAGTTCGCGAATTTCGTTGCAATTCATACTGCTTCCCTCTTACTTCCCCGAAACAAATTCTTTCAACTGCTCGCGCAACGTTTCGTAGGCGCGAAACAGCAGTGACTTAGTGGCGGACTCGCTGAGCTTCAGCACGCCGGCAATCTCGCGGTAATCCATCTGCTGATACTTGTGCATAATGACCGCCACGCGCTGGCGCTCGGGCAGCGCGTTTACTTTGCTGCGGATGGCCGCCAGCCGTTCCCGCTTCAATATCTGCTCTTCCGCGGTGAGCGAATCGTCGGCCAGGTCGGGCGTCGTGCCCGTTTCCTGGTCCGGCTCATCGAGGCGCACGGTGTTTTCCGGACGCTCGTGGCGCGTATCGCGCGCGTTGTTGACGGCCAGATTGGTCGCAATGCGATACAGCCAGGTCGAGAACTTGGCGCTCGGCTCATAACTGGTGCGCGCCCGGTACACGCGCAGAAATACTTCCTGCGCCAGTTCTTCCGCGGTCGACGGGTTGTGGCACAAGCGGTACATGAAGCCAACCATCGGCCGGCGATATTTCTGTACCAGGTACGCGAAGGCAGATTCGTCGCCCGCCTTAACCCGCAGCATCACGTCGACGTCGGACACGGCCTGGTCTGGACTGTCGTCTGAACTAACGTCTGAACTGTCGTCTGAACTAATGACAGGATTTGCCATAGTGGCGGGCGTAGACGGGGACGCTCCCGCGAAGTTCAGCAGTCCGCGATTCAACGTTCCGCGATCAATGGCCACGCTGCTCACACTGGTAAAAACCCCGTTTGGGGTAGAAAGTTGCGCGTCTGCGTGGTCAGGAAGGCGCGCAGAAGTGATTTCCTGTGAATCACTTACGGGCCCGGAGTCGGGAATGTCGGAAGCGGCCATGAAAGGGTGATGGAAAGAAGGCTACCGGGAGCGGAGAAGGCGGTCAAGAGGGTCGGTGGATGCCGAAAGGAGGGGCACGATTTGTTACAGCCGGGCGCCCCGCTTCCGACTGCTTCGGCCCAAATTCAAAAGCAAAACCAACAGCAACCCCGACCCGTCTGCGCCGGGCTGCAAGCGGGCAACAATTGCTCCGTGGGCTGTTCAGGTGGTCAGCCAATTGATACGATTGTGGCCATGACCGCGAGAACCATTTGGATACTGGCGTTGGCGCTGGGTGCTTTTCTGGCGGGAACCCGCGTCGCCGCAGGCCGAGACTCGGCACAGTCGCCGGCGGGACAGTTCGAATGCAGGGACTGGGAGAGCCAACCCACAATTCTTCTGGCCGTCCTGGTGCTACGTGCCGATGGCACCTACGAAGCCACAGATAGGGTAGATGATCTGAATGCGCATCGCCCGACCACCACCGGACGATATTCCTTCACCGAGGACAAGCAACAAATAGACTGGACGTCCGGCGGCTGGAAAGACCGCATTGGAACTTACATGCCCCACGTTCGAGGCTCTGACGTCGTTCTCGTTCATACCAAAAGGGATCCTGAAAATAAGGCTGGTGACGGGACGTTGCGCTGTGCTCGCACTCCGTCTCCTCAGTAGCTTAGCCGAACGGGAAACGCACCCAGCACGGCTGAAACTAAAAGAGAGGCCGCAGCCGAGGATGCCAAACGAGCCAAGGACCCACCCCACCCCTCCCCCTGTCTTCCCCGGCAAAAAACGAGATTTTCACAGCTGACTCCCGCCCGATCGGTGTTAAGCTGTGCTCGACAGTCGGACCCACTGTTAAGGCTGGACGGGCGCGGCAACGCCACACGAAAGGCCGCATTCATACGTCATAATCGGGCCCTGGCCACACGTCACCGAGCGCCCGCGCCGTCCAGCACTCCAGCAAGCGAGGCACATTCCCCATGCCCACGGACTGGACAATCTACGTGCAGGCCGCCCTGCGCCAGCAGGATCCCGCGAAGCTGCCGAAGCTCGTAGAGCAAGCCCGCCGCGCCATCAACGATCGATGGCTAGAGCGAGGGACCAAAGGCCCGGACGCCAGCGAGCGAGAAGAACTGGACGAAGCCCTCCGCCAACTACTTCTTCACGAGAAGATCAAGAGACCGAGTCAGCCGCAAGCGCAAGAGCCCAGCTGACCGCAATCCCAAAGCGCTGGACACCAAGCGGAAATCGCGATAGAGTACCCTTTCGGTGGACACCATCCCCCGATGTAAGTACAAGCAACCAAAAGACCGGCGCAACGCCGTCACCTCGCGGGAATCAGCAAATAGTGGGCGCATAACTCAGCGGTAGAGTGCCATCCTCACACTCTATCGAGACCAATAGAATCAAGGAGCTACAAGGCACCCACGGGAACGGTCGAGCACGTAGAAACATGCACATAGCAGTTTGATCTTAGTTTCCGTTCCCACGTTTGTTCCCAGAATGTTCACGCTGTTATCTGGGAACGGATCAGGGAACAATCACAGCTGGCGGGTGAACTGGCGCTCTCATGCTATCGCTTATGGAAAAAGTGAGCGGGAGGGATTCGAATCCGCGCTGAAACGTACATTCAACAAGATGCAGAGCGACGGACGGCGATTTTAGCGATCTTAGTACATGCAAGGCAGTGACAACGGCAGGTGAACGGCAGGTGGAACGTAGGCGCGTAGCTCAGTTGGTTAGAGCGCTACCTTGACACGCCAGCGTCCCACCACAGAAGAGCGGGCAGACTGGCGCAGCACCCTAAACTTTGATCTCAATGAGTGTAATCGCCTGGTTTCAACAGTTGTCGTGCTTGGCTTCTACTCAAGGTACTGATTAAACTGGAATACATGCTCGCGGGACTGCTCATTTTCGCATTGGTTGGCTGCATGGGATTGTTCGCAGCGTTGCGGCCTGAAACCTATGCTCGTTATTTTTTGGCGGAATATCAGCGCAGGGCGCTCTCCGGCAACTTCAAGGCACTTTCATTGACAGGTTGGATAATTTTTTCTGTCTGCACTATTGCCATCATAGTTCTTCCCTTCGGGAGCAAGCTCAACTTCTTGGCCCCGGTGTTTAACCCTTTGTTCTTTCTTGTTTGCGCCGTGGCTTATGTTTGGTGGGGAGTCCGACTCTTGCGTAACCCCGAATCATTCCTGAAGCAAACAACCGAACCTTGGAGCCGCCTACCTACGTGGGCTGTCAAGTGCTTCGGCGCACTGCTGCTGTGTGGTGCGGCGGGATTCTCGTATGGCTTCGCGGTAAAAATCAAAGACTTGTTGCGATGATTGGCGAAAAATCCCGATAGCGCTCATTGGCAGTGAGGACACCATGGTTGAAGACATATTAGACATGATCGGGGGACGTAGCACTATCAAGGATGCTACTGAACTCTTCTACGACAAGGTCTTGCAGGATGATAGCTTGCGCCAGTTCTTTGAGGGAGTTGACATGGTGCACCTCCGGTCCCGGCAGACCATGTTCATTTCCATGCTCCTCGGCGGACGAGTGCATACAGGGAAGAATATTCATGACGCTCATGCCCGCTCCAGAGATCACGGTCTGAAGGATGTGCATTTTGACCTGTTCCTTAAGCATTTTCGCGCAGCTCTGGAAGAAGTGGGAGTGAAGCCGGAGAATGTCGAGAAAATCATGAAACGTCTTGAAAGCAAGTGTTTGGGCGATCTGTGCGTTGGCTTGGCGCGGTCGTGTGATTTTCGCACTCGCCTTGCGCCAATGGTTGGTGTTAGCCTTTGTGTTGTAATTCCAAGGAGCAGATAACTGTGCCAGCGTTTGTGGAACACTCATTCCGGGGTGGCTTTCTGCTCGACGAAACCCGTCTCAGGAAACTGAAGGACATCATCGAGAGTCGAGAGACACGGGTCTCTGACTCGAAGATACTTTACCGAATCTCTCGTGGAGACTCCTACTCCTACGAGACCGAATCCGTAGACGACGTGGTGAAGGAGGACAACGAGGACTGGAGACGCATAACTCACCTCGACTTGAAAATCTCGCGCCCAGAGCCCGAAGACGCCAAGAAAAAGGGTGACCTTCGTTTTATACTGTCATTCTCTGACAAAGAGGGTTGTGAACTTCGCATTGCGGCTGAAGATCGTGATCGTGTATTCCTCCTGTTCTCGGACCTCCGTGACTACATACAAAACGAGGTTACGGTTACTCGCACACTCGACAAGGAAACGTCTCGCTTCCTTGGGATGTTGATCAGCATGGGACTTCTCATATTCGCTCTGCTGACCATTCTTTACTTCATACAACATTTTGAGCCTGAGCCGCTGAAGCAAGTGCTAAAGAACCCAGATATTGCAACGAAGCTCAATTTTCTGATTGAGCAGCGAGGAAGAACGCCTAGCCTGAAAGTGATGATTTTGATTGGTTGCGCCTTTGCATTTTCATTCGGCGCTTTGTTCGGGTCAGTGGGAGCAGTAGTGCGATTCATTTTTCCGGGCAACGAGTTCCTGTTTGGTAAGCGCAAAGAACGCTTTGAAAAACGAGAGCGACTCACCAGCAATCTTCTATGGGTTGTTGGGGTAGGCTGCGTGGTCAGCATAATCGCAGGTCTGATTGTGTGGCGATTCACAAGTTCGCGCTAGATCGCTCTCTGACACACACTCCTCGGCGCTCCCACCGCAGCCGCAAAACCGTCAGCGAGGCCCCTTGGCAAGTGAATCGACTTTCGTAGAAATAGCAGACGATTCGCCGGAAGGGGTCGCGTCGATGATTTCGGGCGACATCGTACAATCGAGACGGTGAGGAAGTTTCCTCTCGCGGAGGAATCGCAAAATGAAAATCTGGCTTGCTCCGATAGTCGTCTTAGTCTTTATCTCTGCGCGGCCTGCGCTTGGGGAAATTACAGGGAATGACGTGTTAGATAGATGCCAGACCAGTGTCCGCCTCTATGATAACAATGGCGCCCCGGTCGGAGAACACTTGAATGCTGGGTGGTGTTCGGGTTGGGTGAGCGGAACTCTTGAGCTTACGAAGCTGCACAATGAGTGGACCGGTTTTGTGAAGGAAAAACCGACGCTCTTACAGTTCTGTGTCCCTGATTCGGGTATTCCTGTCATTCAGGCGATGAGAGTCGTTGTGAAATATCTGAAAGAGCACCCTGAGCAACTACATGAGGACGGCATGGGCCTAACGGTAGCTGCACTGAAGGATAGCTTTCCCTGCAAGTGAGCGCGAGCGTTATTCAGGCTTAATCGAACAGCGGCTACTGTGCTGCCCCGGTTGGCTCGCCACGATGCCCAAAGCGATGCAGCCGTCATTTGTGGGGGTCAATGTAGACACGTTGGACGGTCAGAACCTCACCCTTTTGGTGGTTTCTTTGTCGGGAAGAGATAGCGAATGATCTGATGAAGACAAAAGCCCAACAGGCTGTCAATCGCGGCAAACGCCCATTTAATATAAGGCCCGGCGATATCTGAAAACGCAGCTACAAGCAGACAAACGAGGACAACGACAAAGGCAGTTAAGACGACGATCAGCGTGACCCATGCCATGCCGATGCGCTGCATGACTTCGTAGGTTTTAAGCTGTTTGCCCGAAAGGGAGGGAATCTGATTTGTCATTGAGACGATAGAATGTGGTCTTCTCTAATTGCTTAGTTGGCAATTCCTCTGGCTCCAAAAGTCCTTCTTCTTCATGCCAGCATCGAACTGTTTCCGGAAGATTCGCCTCGGTATCCGCAGAGGCGGCGACCGCGCCGTCCGGACAAACGACTTCCACGCGGCGCTCAAACAAGCCCTGCCTTACCGCTGCTTCGCAGATTTGCACGGCAGCGACGTGTGAAACGCCAAGGATGCTGCGCACGTTCTCTATGTAGAATTTGTCTGGATTCAAACGGGAAAGCATCTCTGCTTGCTTCTCTGAAAACTTCGGAGGAGGGGCGACTTTGCTAATTATTTGAAATAATTTTTCTAATAATTGCATCGGTATCCCCCTTTTCAGAGTAGCTTGTAAAGCCAATAATCCCGTGAGATGGATCGGCAGAAAAATTATCCACCGAGTTCTTTTCGTCGTTAACCTCAAACAATGTTGTGTATAGAGGGGCTTCCTGCATGATCGCGTAAAGTTCTGGGTAATGCTCTTTGATCCCTCGTTCTTCATCCATCGTCTCTGAAGACATGGAATATTTTTTCTTGAACCGACTACGTATGGACTCGATATATCCGTCAGCCCATAGTTTCTTGATGCCTTTGTTCAGGTCGGCGGCGGTAAGTCCGCCCGCAATGCCAGCAAGCACAGTTTCCTCAGTAAGACTCTTGCCTGCGACGTAGGCGGGCCGTTCAAAATACGATGAGACATTCTTTTCAAGAACGACAAAGCGAACGATCAAAGAATGCTGCGACTGATGCGTCAATTCAACCCTTATCGGCCAGAGAAATTCCAGCGTCTCCTCTTCCAGCGGATCGCGAAGCACAACAGTATATTTGGCCCGACTCAGATAAAGAGCGTGTTTGCCATCAACATCCAGCACTTTTTCGCCATCCGCTATATCGTCGGGAAGTTTGGCTGAGCCGTCATGCGAGAACACGTATACATGCTGCTTGCAGCAACCAAGATGGCTATCGACAAATTCGGCCACGCGCTTGATCTGCGCGGTGTCCCTTTTGGCGGCTTCGGCGTAGCAGATTTCCTCTTTTTTGGTCTTCTTGGATTCAAAAACCTGTCGGAGATTTGCAACGGGAAACAGCTCCAGCAATCGTTTTCGATCTTCAATCGAGGCTCGCTGGAGTATCGCCACAATCGTAGAATATCACCCATTTCTACGCCCTGCCGAGCGTTTTTCGGGTAGTGCACTCAACTTGCGTTTGATTAAGCTATAATCAGTGGTCCGGAGGGGGCAGGCCGCTGTAGTGTCACTATTGGGCATTGAAAGGATGCCCTCTCTATGGATTTCGATTTCCGCCACTACGTTCCTATTCTCAAAGGGAAGCAAGGGGAACTAGACGCCCTTAATGCCACCGTTGCGGGGTTGACGAAGAAGTTCACTCCGCTTCTGGAAATTCCACCTATCCCACTCACGTATCCTCCGGGGCAAGACGAGCCTGTCCTCGCGAAAACGATTGATAAGCACATCGCCGCCACTGCCAAGGCGTTTCTGAAATCTATTGCCGCCTTACCATCGCTATTCATCGATGCGTTGTATATCGAGACTGAGAATGAGCTTGAAGATGGCTCCTCCCCGATAGATGCGATCTTTGAGTCTTTCAGGGCGGCAAAGGTACCGTTTATTCCCACCGTCGGTCTTGACCGGGTTGAGGACTATGTGGATTCCGTCAAGAGTGCCATGCAGAAAGATAAGCGTGGATGTTGCCTCCGCTTGTGGGAATCAGACCTCGAAGGCATCGCAGAATTAGGTGATCAGTTGAAATCACTCTTGAAGACGCTGGACGTTACGCCAGATGACATAGACCTATTGATCGACTTTGGCCCGAAGGTCCCCGCGAAGGCTGCACTTCCATACATGATCGACGCGCTTCCTTGGCTAATCGATTGGAGGACGTTAACAGTAGCATCCTCATCCTTCCCGCCAGATATGACCTCAGTCGGACAAAACAGGATTGAAGAACTGGAACGAGAAGAATGGCTCGCATGGTTGTCATTACGCTCCAAGCAAAAGAGTGTGAAACGACTGCCAGCCTTCGGAGATTACGCCATCAATCATCCCGTGATCAGCGAAGTGGATTTTCGGTTGATGAACATGAGTCCAAATATTCGGTACACGGATAGCCTGAATTACGTAGTAGCAAAAGGTCAGGCACAGCCGCGCAAGAAAAAAGCAGTCACCGCCGAACAGAAAACCGCCAGAGCGAGGCTGGCACCAACTGAGCAATATCCAAAACTAGCGGCAATGATCAAAAAGCATCCTAGCTGGAAAGGGGCCAAGTTTAGCTGGGGTGATGCTTTTATCGATAAATGCTCTCGTGGCGAGTGCGTCGGAAATCCAACAGATTGGCGGGCTGTTGGGACGTGTCATCACATAGCTTTAGTCGTGCAGCAGATCGCCAATCTCCCCTAGCGCGTATCATTTGGCGAACATAACCTGATAACTCGGTGGGGTCGAGAGCCCATGCAAGTCTCTGTATCAGGTCCTGCATCGGTTTCGAGCGCACTCCTGCATCTAATCCCAAATTCGATAGAAGATACAACGCTTCTGGACGCCATAAGAGCGATGCAATCGCTTCACCATCGGGAGATGGATTAGGATTTGATTCCTTGATTCGCTCAAGATGAAAATTGAAATCGGGTCGGGTGACGCGCACGATCCCCCACCATTTCGGGATCACTTTCTTGGCAGAGGATAGATGGCGGTCACTGCTGACAAGTGTCGCTCGTTCGAATACAGCATTGTAGGCTTGCACCTGCTGTGGCAACCGAATCAGAGTGTCGCGGTCACTCTTGATTTCGTAGCCATGTGAAACGCCATTCAATGCCGCAATATCGGCGCGATTTATCCCGCCGTATAGAGCAAATTCCTCAAGGATTATTGTGTCTGGAGCAGTGTACTCACTCCGAACAAAAGGAAGCAACAATTCGCGAATCTGCGCATCGTTCGAGGCTTGCATGGGACACACACCCATTATATGATTTGTGTGGCCGATGAGGGCCGTCCAAACCCGCCATTTTCGAGTTTTTGTCATAAGGCCCGACCGCGAATCGGGCCTTATGAATTGTATACCACGATTCTTGATCAGTTCCCAACTCCTTGTCCAGATGTCGTCAGTGATTCCAAGGGAGCGGACGCGGGCAGCCCCCGCCCCCAGCTAGCCCCGCCGTCGACTCCAGTCACGACGCAGGTTGCTGCACGACGCTCTCCCCAGCCCGATGTACGCAGATACGAAAGTGCTTTGGTCATAGTGTTCCCTCTATATCGTGGATTTCATCTTCGAGATCGTCACATTCCTTATTGTTGTAGCAGGGCTTGTAGATGTACTTCCCGAGCAGGATCAGCGTAGCGACCCGCTTACCGCAGAACTGGCACAACTTGGGTTGTTGGTCGGGTGTGTTCATGCTTTCCCCCTTAGCGTGTCGCGTCTCTGCCCCATGATGTATTCCACGTACACAGGATTATTCCCGTGCGCGGCTTCTATGCCATTGCACAGCGCAGCAATCACAGCTTGTTCGATCTGGTAGTAATTCGCGTGCTCTGGCAGCGTGATTACCTTCGCCAAAGCCACGGCTTCCCGTTCTGAATTGCAGTACGACAGCAATTGAATTTCGGTTCGGTTGAGCACGCGCGAAATCTTCGTGTGCCAGTGGTAATCTTTTTCCATCTCCATTTTGTGATTCCTCCGTTGTCCGTGGTGCTTAGGGGAGGTGCCTACCACAGCCCCTCACTTGAGCAATCCTTGCAGTTCTCGCTTGTGCAGTTTGTAGAAGTCTCGCTGCTTTTTCCAAGCGTCAATATCAATCTTGCTCTTAATGGATTCCTTCGTGCGCCTTACCAGTTCTAGGTGATCCAGCGCATCTATGCCGAGCGTCGCAGGAATACCGTCCACTCGCGGGAAATCTTTGAATTTACTAATCTCCGCTTCGTATCGTTCAGCATTGGTGTCCTTGTTCATTGGCAACAGGTAGGCAGCATATCTTGGGTTCATTACATCGAAAGGAGTGATGCCGATTCGCTTATACCAAACAAACGGAGCATCACTGGCATACTCAGTTAATTGCGATACCAGACGGCTGAGCTTGCCAGAATAACTGTCATAGTCGCTTTCTGCATCGGCATCGGAATCTCCGAACGCTACGCGATCAATCACGCATCCACAAGTGTCGAAATCTCCTAGATAGAAGCAAGTGACTTCTTTGCACTCGCCCGTCCATGCTGCAATGTGTTTGGCAAGTTTGTAGATGGCTCCGCCGTCCGATGCCTGCCCGTGGAACGACATGAGGGGAACTTGATATTGCCTGCACAGACCGGACAGCATTCCAAAGATGGCGTCTTTCTCTGTGCAAACAATCACGCGGTTGGTTTGACCTTTCCATCTATCCACGTTGAACGCAGGCAGCACGGACTCTACAAAGTCACCGGCATCATCCCAGAACGAAGGGCGATTGAGTGGTCGAGAATCGTCCGCTATTTTTTCCCAGCCGATACGGCTATCCCATCGGGCTTCCCCAATGGCGTCCTTAACCTGACCATACCAGTAGGTTTCCGCTCCATGATCCTTTTCCACAAGCCCCAATCCGCTACACACGTAATAGATGTGCCGAATGGTTTGAGAGAACATCTCTGTGAGATGCCTAGCGATTTCCACTATCGTTGCATCTCTTAGTTTGAATTTCTCTATCGTTTTGTGGGTTGGTTTCCCTGCCTTGCGGCGGTGAACCTTTTTGCAGTCCTCTGGGCAACCGTCTTTGTGCTGGTGAATCTTTTCGCAGTCCTTTGGACAACCCTCTTCGTGCTGTTGCCAAAACTTCCGATCTTCAAGTGAAATATCTTCAAGGATTTCTTGTGGTGACGGCATTGTCATTCTCCCTTTGGTAGTTTGTCGAGCACAGCAGTGTATTGATCGTTCTCGTTCTTGGTTATCCATCCAGCTATGAGCAGGTTCTTCAGTGCTCGACTGATAGCCTCGCGGTGATGCAGACCACACCTACCGCGAAGGAAGAAATCGGCCTTCTGGTTAGGTAGAGCGATGATTATGCACATGATAGAAACGTGTGCAGGGATAACCCAGTCCGGCTTCGGTGCGAGTATGAAGTTTTCTAGGGCTGTCATTGTGTCTCCCAGTTGAGTGCTTCGCGTGCGGCAGCGCACGCTTCAGCATCGGTTAGCTTCGTGTATTCGAGCGTGCTGGTGATGCTGCTGTGACCGGCAATAACCTGCACGGCTCGCAGGTTGCCAGTCTTAGCGAGCACCGCCCGACACATCGAATGTTTGAGGCTGTGGGGATGCGCCGCAACCGGATTGAGTCCAGCTCGGTCGCAGGTAGCCCGCATGATGCGCCAGAACTGCATTCGCGTGATCGGGAATAACGGTTCGCCCGGTGCCGTGGTTGCGGCTAGTGCGAGCAGCGGTTCCCGTTCATCACCGATTAGCGGCTGACAGGTTCGAGCGGAATCCTTCAACCGCTTAACCCAAAGACAACCGTCCCGAATGTCTTCTGGCGTCAGACCAACGGCTTCAGACGCTCGAAGGCCATGATTGACGGTTACGAGGATCAGCAGCCAATCGCGTACACTGTGCGCACGTGCGGCTGCGAGAAGCGCCGCGATCTCTTCGGGATTGAAATAAGTTCCCTTCGCCCCGCCGATTCTCTTTCGTGTATTTTTCTTTTCAGTATCCATTGGTTTCTCCTATGCTGATGCCGCTGCTTCTGGGTCTCTGAACTCAAACAACCCTTCACACGGCAACCCCGCCGCTTCACGTATTTTGAGTATGGTGACCATGGCCTTAGGCAAACACGTTCTGCAAAGAGAAAGCAGGTCGTTGCCTGATTGCAGCACCGCAAGGTCATCAATTGTCTTGCCACAGTAAAAGCATTTGTCCGCTGTCATTGCCTCAGTGATCACTTCAAAAGCGGCCAACGGTTATCACTTCAAAACCGGCCAACGGAAGTGGCCGTCCAGGACTGAGATTGTTCTATCCTGCCGCCTCCTGTGGTGGCAAGTCGGTTTTGGTGCGCC
>Ga0208821_1000699_pt1 | contig 23755 bp, 23 predicted proteins | sample June2015DPH_20_5_FD_184720 | JGI IMG/M metagenome (GOLD analysis project Ga0208821, IMG submission 184720) | Peatland microbial communities from SPRUCE experiment site at the Marcell Experimental Forest, Minnesota, USA - June2015DPH_20_40... | ecosystem: Environmental > Terrestrial > Soil >... | reverse complement strand
GAAGGGGATCTGCGGGGACGGGATTTCACCATCAATGCGGTGGCCCTGGACCTGGACGCCATCCTGGGTCTGGTTCCTCTGTGGGTCCTCGATCCCCTGGGAGGTCTGGAGGATTTGTCCCGGGGGTTGATCCGGATGGTGGCGGCGCAGAATCTGGCTGCGGATCCGTTGCGGCTGCTGCGGGCTTACCGGTTTGCCGCCACCCACGGTCTGGAGTTGACGCCGGAGACCGAGGCCGCCATCGCCGGGCTGGCCCGGGAATTCTCCAGGGTAGCCGGGGAGCGGGTCCACCAGGAGTTGTTTCTCCTGCTGGGAGCGCCCCGGGCCGCCCCCATCCTGGCCCGGATGGATCGAGCCGGCCTCCTCACCCGGATCCTTCCAGAGCTGGAAGAGCTGAAGGGGGTGGATCAGGATGGTTATCACCACCTGGACGTGTTTCAGCACTCCCTGGCTGCGGTGTTGCACCTGGAGGAGGTGCTGGCGGAGCCCCGGCGGTACTTTGGGGAAATGGCTGCGGCAGTGGCCGCGGCGGGGGCGCCGCCCTGGCCGGCCCTCGTCAAGCTGGCGGCCCTGTTTCATGACGCCGGTAAACCCAGGGTCCGGGAGCGGCGCCGCGATCCGGACCGCTATACCTTCTATTTTCATGAGAAGCTGGGGATAGAAATCTTTGCCGGGGTGGTCCAGAGGTTGCGTCTGAGCGCCGCGCAAGCCAAGGTGGTGAACACCCTTATCCGCTTGCATATGCGCCCCTTTCTGCTGCTGCCCGCCTTTCGGCAGCGGGAACTGAGTTTCCGGGCCCTGGGACGGATGGTGCGGGCAGCGCGCCCCGAGCTGCCCGGCCTCTTTGCCCTGGCCATGGCCGACAGCCTGGCAGGTCAGGGGCCCATGAAACCCGCGGATTCCGAAGCAGTGTTGGCCGAACTGGCGGATGAGGCCCTGCGTTTCCTCAAGGAGAAGCTGGAGCCCCAGGAATCCCTGCCCCGACTGCTCAGCGGCGACGACCTGATCCGGGAATTTCGCCTGGAACCTGGGCCTCGCTTTCGACACCTGTTGACCGCGGTGCAGGAGGCCCAGTGGGAAGGAATGGTGCGCACCCGGGAAGAGGCCCTCAGGCTGGTGCGCCGCTTGCTGGAGTAGGGAGGGCCGCCGCCGGAAAACGGCGCGGCGCGGGGGAAGGTTTCTGCGCAAAAGATGAATGGATATAAAATATTTTGTATATATTATATTTTTGCAAAATATATATTATTATCTAAATTCCCAAAGGAGATCTGCCCATGGAGAAGTCCAATCCGGAGGATAGGGGCCGGGACCTTCAGAGCGGCGCCTTGATCCGCCTGCGAGGGATTTATCCTTCCCTGAAAGCGGCCTTGCAGAAAGTGGCGAGCCTGATCCTGAGTCAGCCGGAGATGGCCATCTATGCCTCGGTCAATGAAGTGGCGGCGGCCGCCGGGGTCAGCGAGGCCACCGTCATGCGCTTTTGCCGCATCCTGGGTTATAAGGGTTTTCAAGATTTCAAGATCTCCCTGGCCCGGGAACTGGTGGTGCCGCCACCGCGGCTGCCGGAAGATGGGGGTCCCACCGCCCTGGTGCGGTGGATCTTCAAGGCCAACCTCGCCGCCCTGGAGGAAACCCTGGAAGTTGTGGAGATGCGGCAGTTGCTTCAGGCCGGGGAACTCTTGGGAAATTGCCGGCGGCTGATCATTGGCGGCTTTCGAGGGGCGGCCCTGGCGGCGCAATATGCGGCCATTCGCTTCGCCCCCCTGGGGCTGGACCTCCGCTGCTTTACCGAGACCTATCAGATGGTCATCGGGGCGGCCCTCCTGGGGAGGGAAGACGCCCTGCTGGCCATCTCCCACTCGGGTAGTGCCCAGGGAATCCTGGCCTCGGCCCGGGTGGCTAAAGACAGCGGGGCCCGGGTCCTGGCCATCACCAGCAACCCTTTGGCTCCCCTATCCCGTATGGCGGATCTGGTGCTGCTGACCGCGGGCCGGGAGATTCCCGCGGCCCCGGACTGCCTGGCCGCCTTTCTCAGCCAGATCTCCATTATCGACAGCCTGGCCAACTTGATGCAGCAGGCCCGGCCCGATGAGGCCCGGGCCAATCTGGCCAAGATCGGGAGAGTCCTCTCGATGCCGGCTTAATTTTTCCGGACAGGACCGACCGCGATGCGCCAAGCTCAGCTAAGGCAGGAAATTGTCCGGGTCTGCCGGATGTTGCACCAAAAAAATTACCTCGCAGGCACCGACGGCAATGTCAGTGTGCGTCTGGGGGACCAGGTCCTCCTTACCCCCAGCGGGGTGAATAAGGGAATGATGGAGGAGGATCAGGTGATCACCGTGGACCTGGAAGGCCGATTGCTGGCCGGGACGGGACGGCCCACTTCGGAACTCCGCATGCACCTGCTGGTCTATGAGTTGCGACCGGAGGCGGGGGCCGTGGTGCACGCCCATCCACCCTATGCCACTGCCTGTACCCTGGCGGGGATCTCCTTGTTGGAACCCATCTTGCCGGAGGTGGTGATTACCTTAAAGGGGATTCCCACCGCGGCCTATGCCACCCCGGGCACCGAAGAAGTTCCAAAGGCCATCCGGGATTTTATCCAGGAATTTGACGCCATCCTCTTATCCCGGCACGGCGCCATAACCGTGGGGCAGGATGTGATGGACGCTTACAACAAAATGGAAAAGCTGGAACACACCGCGCGAGTGGTCCTGGCGGCGCGGCTGCAGGGACCGGTGTCGCCTTTGTCAGCCTCCGAGGTGGAGAAGTTGCGGCGTCTGGGAGAAAAGTATAAGGCAGGCGGTTGACTTCTTAGATGTGTCTAACGCACCGATTATGGCGCCAGAGGCGCCCTGAGCCGCTCCATCCTGGCAGTTTACCCGGAAACTCCAGATGAAACTCACAGTATCCCTGGCCCAGATTGAGGTGGCAACCTCACAGCCGGAAGTGAACCTTCGCAAAGGCCAGCTCTTGATTGCCGAGCCTGCACGAAGTGGAAGTGATGTGGTTTGTTTTCCGGAGATGTGGACCACGGGTTTTAACTGGGCAAACAACGAACGTTGACCCCTGGGGGAGGACCGTGGTGGAGGCAAGCGAAACGGATGAAGCGCTCCTCACCGCCGCCATCGATCTGGATCTGGTTGAAGAGATCAGAAGCAAGATGAAGGTATTGGGTGATCGCAGGCCCGACCTTTACGAGCTTGGCTAACCAATTCCGGCAGCCCATCTTTTCCCCTTAACCAGCGGGCATCCTTAGCCACTGCTGACTGCTGACTGCTCGCGGCTCGCTGCCTCGATCCGCCGCACCGTGGGAAGCACCCAGGGGAGCAGGGCGAAGGCGGGCCAGGCGGCCAGGAAGCTCAGGAAGAAGAAGGTGGCGTAGCCCGAAGAGGCCGCCAGCCAGCCCCCCAGGTAGCCGCACAATCGGCCGCTGAGGCCGAAGAGCATGGACAGGAAGGCGTAGTGGGAGGCGCTGAAGCGTTTGTCGCACAGGCACATCAGGAAGGCCATGAAGGCGGCGGACCCCATCTGGCCGGCCAGGTTATCCCCCAGGGTGGCCAGATAGATGGTGTAATGCCAGGACCCCGGGAGCGCCGCCATCCAGTATCCCAAAATCGAAACCGCCTGAAAAATACCCAGGACCCAGAGGGCCCGGCTGATGCCCCAGCGGGCCGTGAGCACCCCCCCCAGAAAACCGCCCAGGATGGCGGGCAGTTTGCCCAGGGTGATGGAGGCCACCCCGAACTGGGTGCCGCTGAACCCCAGGTCCCGCCAGAAGGCGCTCACCATGGCCCCCAACATGGCGTCGCCGGCCTTATAGGCCAGGATAAAGACGATGATAATCCCCATATTGGCATGGCTCATCAGCCCCTTAAGAGACTCCTTGATCTGGCTGGGGCGCCTCGATCCCGAGGCGGCCCGGGCCCGCTCCGGCCGGGGCAGATGGAAGGGCCGGCAGGCCAGGACGGTGACCGCCAGGGCCGCCATGATCAGGCCTACCCCCACGAAGGTGGGGCTCCAGCCCACCAGGTCGCTGAGTATCAGGACCCCGCCCCCGGCGGCGATGAGGCCCACCCGGTAGGCGCCGATGCGGATGCCGTTGGCCATCCCCAGCTCCCGGGTGTCCAGGAGGTCGATGGTGTAGGCGTCTACTGCCAGGTCCTGGGTGGCCGAGGCCAGGCAGAGGAGCCCCACCAGGATCCAGAAGGCCGGGCCCACCGGCGCTTCGGCCAGCCAGGCCAGCCCCAGCAGGCTGAAGATCACCGCCACCTGGGCCGGCACCAGCCAGGCGGCCCGGGAGCCGTAGCGGTCCGCCAGGGGGCTCCATAGGACCTTGAGGCTCCAGGCCAGGCCCATAAGGCTCAGGATGCCGATCTGCTCCAGAGGCACCCCCCGGCTGCGGAGATAGTAGGACAGGGTGGTGTAGACGAAGCCGAAGGGCACTCCTTCGGCGAAATAGAGCACGAAGACCACCAGCATCTTCAAGCGGCCGGAGAGTTGGGGGTGGGATTCCTGAGGCATCTCGGAATTAACTTAGAAGCTGGCAGGAAGAAAGTCGAGCCTTTTTCAGATTTACTTAATCAGATAAAAAACCAGGGCGGCCCGAGCACAGGCTGGAAGCCTGTGCCACTGTCGCCCCTGCGGGGATTGGGAGGTAAATGGGGGTGGGATGGTAAGCGGGCCGGTGGCGCCAGCATCTCGCTTCGGGAGCCCCCTTTACCCCCTCTCCAAACACTTACCCTGCGCTCAACTTCCCGGCGATGGTCGCGGCCACCTCAGACAGCTCCGGGACGGCCTCATAGGGGGGGATGCCCTTCACGTCGGCTTCGATGATCCTTTCGTCAAAGGGAATGAAGCCCAGGAAGGGGAGGTCCGGCAGGTTTTTTCGTAAGAAGGCTTCGTCCGCCTCCCGGCGGATTTTATTGCCCACCACCGCCACCCGTTGCAGTCCCAGGTCCACGGCCAGCTGCCGCACGTGCAAGGCCGTCTCGACGCTGCGGCGGCCCGGCTCCACCACCACGATGAGCCAGTCCACCCCCTTGGCGGTGGCCCGCCCCAGGTGCTCGATCCCCGCCTCCATGTCCATGACCACCACTTCATCCCGGAGGAGCACCATGTGGGTCACCAGGGTGCGCAGCAGCACGCTCTCCGGGCAGATGCAGCCGCTGCCGCCCTTCTTCACTCCGCCCATGACGATGAGCTTGATGCCGTCCAGTTGCCGGGCATACTTCTCGGGGATGTCATCCACCTTGGGGTTCAGCTTGAAGAAGCCCCCCATCTTGCCGGGCTGGGATTCGGTGCGCTCCGCTACCATCTCCCTCATCTGGCTCAGGGGCACGATGTTCTCCGGATCGGGGACCCCCAGGGCCAGGGCCAGATTGGCGTCCGGGTCGGCGTCCACCGCCAGCACCTTTTTGCCCTGGTCCCGAAAATAGTTGATGAGCATGGCCGCCAGGGTGGTCTTGCCCACCCCGCCTTTGCCGCTGATGGCAATTTTCATGTATAATCTCCCGTGGCTATTTATTTCCCTGGATTATAGATATTTTACCATAGAGACCCGGATATTCGTTTTAGATTCCAGTTTTTCGTTTTTTTCGTTTGGGCCCCTGGGCCATTAGTGTCCGGCAAGGTTTTTGCTGTTGTAAAGATATGTTTGAACTTAGGCATGGCCAATAGCTATTATTTCGTGGAATTTACAAGCTTTTTCCCTCTCCCCCTCTGGGAGTCTGCGGTTAAAGATTTTTTGCGGAGAACCTCATGCAAAGCGAAATCGAACCCTTGGCGCCGGAACTGGAAGCCGCCCTGCGCGCTCGTCTGGCCGCCAACCCCTTCATCCACTTCGTGGGCATCCAGGCGGCGCAATTGGGGCGGGGCTACGCCCGCTTCCTCTTACCCTTCAGGCCGGAACTGGCCAATTCCATCGGCCTGTTGCAGGGCGGCATGATCGCCGCCCTGGCGGACGAGACGGTGGCCTACGCCCTCTACAGCCTGGTGCGGGCAGGGGAAACCATCAACACCGTGGAGATGAAGATCAATTTCCTGGCCGCGGTGAAGGAGGGTGAGGTGGAGGCGGTGGCTCGCATCACCAAGCGGGGCCGCACCATCTCCCTGGGGGAAGTGGAGGTGCGCCAGGGGGAGCGCCTGGTGGCCAAGGCCATGTGCACTTACATCCACCTGGCAAAGAAATAAGATAAATGTCGGCTCCGGATTTCCGGCCCGTGCCCTTGGAGGGCTCACCTGGAGAACCCCTGGCCCTTTCCTTAACCGGACCCATTTTTTAGGCCCCATTCCAGCTCCAAGCCAGCAGACTTGCCAGCAGCCGGGAGCTGGACGCCATGGTCAGGTGGATGACGAGGTCCATTTGCCGGCTTAAGAGCCGCCGGGTCTGGAAGGCGCCGCTGACCCGCAGTTCCAGGCGCTGGAGGCCGCGGTGCCGTGCCGTGAGCCGGGATGCTTCGCAAAAGATGAAGAGGTTTTGGCCGGGAAGGTGGCAGGCGGCCAGAATCGGGGTCTCCAGGAGTTCGGCCGCGGCCGGCGCCGGGTCCAGGCGCAGATCGTGCCGTGCGGCGAAACCCTCGATCAGGCCGGCCAGGGACGAGGGCGAGGGCAGGACGGCCTCCAGCCAGATACCCGCCTCCCCTTGGAGTTCCGGGCGCTCCAAAACCTCCAGGCCCTCCACCCGCAGCACGAAGGTGCCACCGTGTTCATCCCAAATTAGCCGGGCTGGCTCCCGGTTCTGCAGCCTAAGCTTTGCCGCCGGAAAATCCGCCAGCACCCGTGAACAGTCAAATTGCACCCTTCCTCCTTATTATCCGGCGGCCCCTGCCCACCGCGGCGAGCGCTTCCGGCCCTCGCCCCAATTCGATACAGGATGCCAGATTTACCTTAACCATCACCATACCACGCCAGGGCTCCCTGAAAATCTTGAGAAGGTTAAAAAAAATTGGCTTGGGCGGCCGCGGCGAGCTTGCCGAGGTTTTATCATCGATTCCACTGGGCAAACCCTGGGAATTATCTCCGCCCAAAGTAACCTTGGTTCATAACTGGTCGGATTACTTTGGTTTATCCTTGATTTATCTTCGGGCAAATTTTATATTTAATATAGAGAAAATTTGGTTTAATCAAAAGATTGGAGTCACGTCTCATGGCTTATTCCCCCATAGTTTTGGAACATTTCAAGAATCCCCGCAATGTCGGAGAAATCCCGGATGCCGATGGCATCGGCGAAGTCGGCAACCCGGTGTGCGGCGACATAATGAACGTCTATATCAAGGTGGCGGACGACCGCATCGAGGACGTCAAGTTCAAGACCTTCGGCTGCGGCGCGGCCATCGCGGTTTCCAGCATGATCACCTCCATGGCCAAGGGCAAGACCCTGGAAGAGGCCATGAAGATCAGCAACGCCGACGTGGCCGCGGCCCTGGGCGGCCTGCCGCCCAACAAGCTGCACTGCTCCAACCTGGGGGCCGACGCCCTGCACTCCGCCATCAAGAACTACCGGGATCGCCTGGCCGGCAAGCCGGTGGGCGGCGAAGCCGACCGGGAGCCGCACCACAAGGGCACCGGCGAGTGCTACTGCCCCTACTGCGAGATGAAGGTGGACGAGGAGGCCCATTTCTGCAGGTCCTGTGGGCAGGAACTGACCCAAGAACACGATCATTAACCCGCCGCGGGGAAGGGAGGTTTTTTTAAAATCATGTCCTTGATCTACCTGGACTATCAGTCTGCCGCGCCCATCCATCCTCAGGTCAAAGAGGCGATGCACCAGCACCTGGAGACCGTGTTCGGCAACCCGGCCACGGACAATCAGGTGGGGGAGCCGGCCGCCGCCGCGCTGGATAAGGCCCGCGGACAGGTAGCGGCGCTGATCAACGCCGACCCCAAGGAGGTGGTCTTCACCTCCGGCGGCACCGAGGCCAACAACCACGCCATCAAGGGCGTGGCCATCGGCCTCCGGGAGAAGGGCCGCCACCTGATCACCTCCAATATCGAGCATAAATCCGTGCTCAATTCCTTGCGTACCCTGCGACTTCTGGACTACCGGGTGACCTCCCTGGACGTGGACCAATACGGCTTGGTGGACCCGGCGGCGGTGGAAAAGGCCATCACCCCCGAGACCATCCTCATCAGCGTCATGTTGGCCAACAACGAGATCGGCACCCTCGAGCCCATCGCCGAAATCGCCGGGATCGCCAAGAAGCACAAGGTGGCCTTGCACACCGATGCAGTGGCCGCGGTGGGCGTCATCCCGGTGGATGTCCAGGAGCTGGGGGTCAACTTCCTGAGTCTGGCGGCCAACCCGTTTTACGGCCCCCCCGGGGTTGGGGCCCTCTTTATCCGCAAAGGCACCCCCATCTGGCCCTTGCTGGACGGCGGCCTCCAGGAGAACAAGCGCCGGGCCGGCACCGAAAACCTGATGGGCATCGTCGGCCTGGGCGCCGCCGCCGAACTGGCGGGCAGGGAAATGCCGGAACGCCTGCCCCGGCTGCAGGCCCTGAAAGAGCGCCTGCGCCAGGGCCTGGCGGCCACCATCCCGGAGATCAAGATCAACGGCTATCCCGACCGCTGCCTGCCCCACCTCCTGTCCATTTCGGTGCAATACGTCGAAGGTGAGAGCCTGATGATGATGCTGGAAGACGAAGGCATCATCGTCAATACCCGCTCCGCCTGCGCCTCGGGGTCGCTCAGGGCCTCCCACGTCCTCATCGGCACCGGCCTCGACTTCGCCCTGGCCCAGGGCACCCTGGTCTTCACCTTGGGCCGGGAGACCACCGCAGCCGACATCGACCGGGTGCTGGAGGTCATGCCGGGCATCGTGCAGACCCTGCGAGACATGTCGCCCCTCTACAAGAAAGAGCACACCACCTAAAAAAATTCGGGGGGAAAGGCCCGGGACTACCAGCTCCTTTCCCCTTGCCCAAAAACCTGTTTCGGCTAAACATACCGGTTCAGCCAACGCCTGTTTAGACCGCCTTCCGGGACGCTTAACTTATTAAGGCCTTAGGCGCGCTTACGTCAAATTGCCAGCACCGCCAGTCGGCGCGCTGAAAGGGTGGTCTATGACTGAAAATCTGACGGATTTCCCGGCCTCCGCCCTTACCTCCGGCGCTTCGGCGGCTGGTGGCGGAGCCGCTCGATTTCCGCCTCCTCCAGTTCCAGAAATTCCGCCCGGGGAAAGTCCATTTTGATGGCGCCGCTGCTCCGGGAGATGGAAATCATCAGGGGCGGTCCGGCATACATGGTCTCCCAGGTGACGTGCACCGTGTCGGTTTCCACCTCCAGGTGGACGCCCCGCCAGGCGCCGAAGACCGCGTCAAACTCCAGGTCGTAAAGCTCGTTCCAGGCCCGTTCCAGGCAATCGACCACTTCGGCTTCGCTCAGGCGCCGGTCCCAGTAATATAGCGAATAATCTTTCATGGGGGTAGAGGGGGGTGCGAAAAGATAGGGGGCGCCGGCAAGGCGGCGCCCCCGGTTTGAGGTCTATTTTATCCTACTTTTTCTTCTTCTCGTGGAAGAATTTGCATTCCTTGGGGGCCGTCCAGGCCCCCGGCCGCGCTTCCTTGAAAATGCCAAGCAGGAAAGGATATTCGATGGCCCGGCAGTGGCCGTAGAGCACCTTGGAAATCTGCGGGTCATAGGTATATTTGAAATCCCGGCACTGTTCGCAAAGAATCTTCGGCATATTGAGCATTCCTCCTGTGTTCCAAAGTTACCCGGCGGCTACCAGGATTTTCCATACTTCCGCTGGGCGATGATGCGTTTCCAGCAACTGCCGTCCAGGTCTTCCGGGGTGAGCTGGGTGCAGGCGACCAGCTTGCCGCGAACCGATTGGGTGAGGTTCTTGGGTCCGCCCAGGAAGGTGATGTTGGCGAAAGGCGGCGGCGAGGTCTTGCCTTCCCCGGAAAGGGGCTTCAGGTCCGGGGTTTCGGCATAACCCGGCAGGATGTAATCAGTGCCCCGGGCCTTTTCCGGCTCCACCACCCGCTGGCCGTTTTCCCATTCGGCATAGTAGAGGACCTCACAGCCGGCGCACTTGAAATTCCCGGAATATTCCCAGTAGCTGTAGGGATCGAAGAAGTTACGCGACTTGCACTTCGGGCAATCATAAAACAGCGAGACTTTGAATTCAGTCATATCGAGTTATTCCTCCCTTGTCGAAAGAGGTTGGCTCCGGGGAGGCTGCAAAGAAATCGGCCTCCCGTACGGTTAGATGATTTCTTTGGCTTCACATTCCCGGATTTGCTCCAGACTGAGGCCGCAAACCCGCTGGTAGATCTCCTCGTTATCGCAGCCCACCGGCCGATGGACGTGCTTCAACCGTGGTGGTGTCTCACTCATCTTGTACATGGTTTTCTGGGTGAAGATGTCGCCGTAGTAGGGGTCGTCGTACCAGCCCAGGGAGCCCCGCTCCAGGAAGTGGTCGCAGTTGGCCGCTTCCATGATGGTGAGCAAGGGCTGGGAGATGATGCCGGCCTTGCTGAAGATTTTGTCGGCTTTCTCCTTGGTCTTGTCTTTCAGGAACTCTTCGATGGCCGGGTAGATCACTTCCTGGGCCCGGGCCTCGACCCGAGCATCGTGGCTGGCGTACTTCTTGGCCAGGTCGGGCCGGCCCACCAGGTTCATCAGTTTGGCATAGTCTTGGTCAGTATAGGCGCTGACGCAGATATAGCCCTCTTCCTTCTCCGCCGGGTGAGTCGCTCTGGGGTGAGAGGAGAGGCCGCATTTGCAGATGCCGTTGACGCAGATCTCGGTGTCCCAGTTGCCCCAGCGCATGCGAACGATGCCGTGGCGGCCCCACAGGGGCAGGCCGTATTCGGTGTACCGGGTGGAACCCTGCACCTGGGAGCACTCGAAGAAGTTGCCCAGGTTGGAGACCGTGTCCCTCCAGTAGAGCCCGGCCAGCAAGCCGAGGGAGACCAGCATGCCCACGGAGTAGTCCATGATCCAGGTGGTGTGCTTGCTGGGGAAGCCTGCCGGCGCCCCGGACCGGTGGCCGGTGAAGGAAAAGACGCCGCCTTTGGCCTGGCCCAGGATGTCGTAGGAGGCCCAGTTCCGGCCGGGGCCGAAGCCGCCGAAGCCGCCGCACCAGGCCAGGACGATCCGCGGATTCACCTCTTTGCAGGCGCCGTAGCCGATCTTCCAGCGGTCGAAGGTGCCGGGCCGGTAGTTCCAGACCATGAAGTCCGACTTCTGTATCAGGTTGTAGAAGATCTCCTTGGCCTCCGGTTTGCGGTAGTCCAGGGTGACGAAATATTCGTTATGGTTGGCGCCCTGGAAGGCCGGGGAGGTGCCGCGGCCCGGGTTCCACCGGGACACCGGGTAGAACCAGGTCTCATTGTAGGGCGAGCAGTGGCGCATGGGCTCACCCAGGCGGGGCACCTCGATCTTGATGACCTCGGCCCCCAACTCGCCCATATAGGCGGCGGCCGCCGGCCCCAGGATATACTGGGTGCAGGACAGCCCCCGATAACCTTTCAGAGCCTCGGGTTTATCAAAGAGTGTGTCCTTATTGAAGACGGTCTTGCAATATTCCTCAAACGGTAGTTTATCCAGGTGTTCGGACATATTTCCTAACCCCCTCTATTAGATGATCCCTTTGCCGTGCAGCTTATTCAGCCTGGCGGTGTCGAAGTTCAGGAGCTTGCGGTAGACGTCGTCATTGTCGTAGCCCACCGGGCGGCCCAGGTCTTTCACCCGCCCCGGGGTCCGGTGGCCGTAGAGCACCGAGCCGCAGAACAGCACCTTGCCGTAGTGGGACGTCTCGATGGACTGCACCATGCCCCGGTACTTGTAGTGGGGCTCTTCCGCAATTTCGTCCAGGAAGGAGACGCCGCCCGCGGCCACTTCCTCTTCCAGCAGTTTGGCCCGGCATTCTTCCCGGGTCCAGTCCTTCATCCAGTCGGTGAGGCAGACCAGGGTCTTGACCTGCTGGTCGTGGCCGACCCGGTTGATGACCACCCGCAGGGTGGGCTCATCCAGGATCATATCCTCCAACTCGGGGCGGTCCTTGCCCACGGTCTTCCAGATGCGGTACCAGAGGCGGTCATGGCCGCCGCCCACCATCATGTAGCCGTCTTTGCAGGGGTTCACCGAGTAGATGTTGATGGCCAGGTCCCAATTGCCGTAACGGGGCTTGGAGGAGCCATCCATGCCATACCAGCCCCAGGCATAGTCGTGGATGCGCAGATGGGCCTCGGATGAGGTCACCTCAAGGAACTGGCCCTTGCCGGAGGCCGTGTCCCGGTAGATCAGGGCGGCGATGACGCCGTGGGCGGCGAGATTGCCGCAGAGGATATCGTCGGCCCGCTCGCCGGCCCGGATGGGGGTGCCGCCGAAGCTCTTGGGCAGCCCGGTGGCATGGCACCAGCCGGAGGCGCAGGGGGAAGACGGATAAAGCTCACCCGGCTTGTCCTTCAAGCTGCCCCACTGGCCTTTCTGGCCGGTCCAAACATAAATCAGGCGGGGGTTGATCTTGGAGAGCTGGCGGTAGCCGATGCCCCAGGCGTCGAACTGGCCCACCGGATAGTTCTCAATGAGCACGTCGACATGGATGACCAGCTTTTTCAGGATTTCCCGGCCCTCTCTCTTGGTGAGGTCCAGGGTGATGGACTGCTTGTTGCGGCACTCGTGCAGGAAGCCGGCGCCGCACAGATCGCCGTTGACGTTGTCTTTGAACATGTAGCGCTTGCGGCCAAAGGGGGTCAGTTTCCGCAGCGGGGAGCCGCCGGGGGGTTCCACCATGATGATGTTGGCCCCCAGTTCACCCAGGTAGCCACCGGCGAACATGGCGCTGACCTGGAGGCCGCCGTGGCCGCATTCCAGTATCCGGACCTTGCCCAGGGCCTCGGGTTTGCCCATCTCGTGCTTGGGATGGAGCCAGCCCTCCATGATGGTGGAGATTCCCCGGGACGCTTCGGTGCAGATCTTGGGATCATACACTTCTTCGAAAGTGGGGATGGGGATTAGAGGCCAAAGCAGCGGTGCTTCTTGAACCTCTTTCTTGAGATCGGACATTCACATTCCTCCTTCCTCAACAGGTGAGTCAAGATTACCTCTTAGGAAAAATTGAATCATCTCAGTTAATCATGGCTTCTCCCTACAGTGACAGCACCCCCTTCCATCCGTTTTTTCGGCTCGCGGGGAGCCAGGGCGCGGGAATTCCCGCATATTAGTCCAACATGTTATTAAGCTAAATTTGTGCCAAATGATGCGATTATCGCGACATTTAATTACTTTAAGGTTATCATACTTATATTCCTAATAATTTTCCATTCAAGCTCACTGTCTGCCAGGGCGCTCTCCTGGAGAAGACCAGGCTCCATTTGCCTGCGCCTGGGGGAATCGGTATCAAACGGGGGGTGATTCACCCCAGCCGGGGCGGATGGCGGATCAGAGAGTTCAAGGTTCAAGGTTCAACGTTCAAAGTTAAAAAAAACGCGAATAAAGAACCTTGAACCTTGAACTTTGAACTTATTTAGGAGGCGGAATTTGGTATAATTAATCGGAAAGGGCCGCTAATGGTCGGGAACGCGCCCCCCCGGCGGGAACGTAAGGCAAGACGAGAACAGATATGGCAGACGCCTCACCGGAGCAGAGCAAGAAAAATTGGTTTGAAGAGAATCCCAAGAAGACCCTGGTCCTGATTTTTTTGACCTTCCTGGTGGCCGCCACCTGGGCCGCCGAAAAGGTCCTGGCCTACCGCAACCATAGCCAAAAACAGGTGCTGTTCACCGAGCGGCGCTACATCAACCTCCGGGAGTTCCAGCCCTCCATGGACGTGGTGGACCTTCCCACGGACAAGTCCGTGCGGGAGTCCGACAGCCTGGTGAAGAAGGCCTACCGGGTCCGCACCGACGCCAACGGCTTCATCCTGCCTTATAACCGCTACCCCGACCCCGACCTCACCCTGGTCTTCCTGGGGGGCTCCACCGTGGCCTGCCTCTACGTCGAGGAAGAGAACCGCTTTCCCTATCTGGTGGGAAACCTCCTGGAGAAGGCGAGCGGCAAAAAGGTCACCTCGTACAACTCCGGGGTGGGCGGCAACAATTCCCTGCATTCCCTGGATATCCTGCTGAATAAGCTCATCCCCTTGAAGCCCGACGTGGTGGTGATGATGCACAATATCAACGACCTGGTGTCCCTGATCTACGACCGGACCTATTGGAGCCGCAATCCTACCCGGGCCCCCATCATCGATTATAAGCTGTATAAGAATTTGAGCGGGATGACGGCCATCTCCACCCTGGCCCGGGACACCTACATCCCCAACCTGCACCTGGCCTTCCGCAGCCTGTGCAAAAAGATCTTCGGGAAGAAGGCCGGGGACCCGGAGGATGAATTCGCCCACGTCCGGGGCAGGAAGATCGTCTTCGATCCGGCCCGGATACTGGATGAGTTCCAGATGAACCTGCAGACCTTCATCAATATTTGCCGGGCGCGGAGAATCACCCCGGTGTTGATGACCCAGTTCAGCCGCATCAAGTCCGACCCGGATGACAAGATCCGCCAGTCCATGAAAGGCTTCGAGTCCGACTCCAAGGTCTCCGCCCAGGAGTTCAAGGAGATCTACGATAAGTTTAATGAGGCCACCGTCCAGGTGGGCCGCCGCAATGGGGTCCTGGTCATCGATCTGGCCCGCTTGATTCCCCAGGAGGCAAAATATATGTACGATGTGGTTCACTTAAATACCGCCGGTTCGCGTCTGGCGGCGCAAATCATCAGTGAGCAGTTGCTACCGCTGGCGAAGTCGAAGAAATGACCAGACGACTGCGAAAAGCCAATATGGTTTTTTTGGGGGCCTAAAGGCCCCCTGACCCCTGATTATGGAGAGGAAGAGACCCCTGGATAAGATCAACGTCCTCTTCATCATCAAGCCGGAGCGGGCCGCGGGCGCCGAGATGGTGCTGATTGCGGCCGCGGCCCGGCTGAACCCGGAGCGCTTCCGGGTCTTTGCCGGGCTGCTCACTGCCGACCGGGAAAACCTCCTGCCGCCGCAGCTCACCCCCATCAATTTTAATCTGCCCGGGCTCAACGGCTGGGTCTGGCTCCGTTTTTTCCTGACCCTCTGCCGGGTGTTGCGCCGCTACCGCATCCAACTGCTTCACACCAACAGCTACGTGCCGGGCAATTACGCCCGTCTGGCTGCGGCCCTGATGCGGGTGCCCCTGATCGTCGACCACTGGCACGGCTTCACCCGCTTCAGCCGCAAGCGCCGGCTGATCTGCCGCCTCCTGGGGCGGTTCACCACCCTGAGCCTGGCGGTTTCCAAGGGGGTGCGGGACTACCTGATCGAGCAATGCGCCCTGGACCCGGCGAAGGTAAGGGTGGTGGCCAACGGCATCGACCTGGCTCGTATTCAGGAACACCGGCCCCGGGCCGAAGTGCGCCGGGAATTGCGGATCACTGAGGAAGCACGGGTGGTGGGTCTGGTGGCCCGGCTGGACCATTGGGGCAAGGGGCATCAGGAATTGTTCAGCGCCCTGGCCGGGTTAAAAGACCGCTATCCCCTGGAGGCCCTGATCATCGGCGGCGGCCGGCGGGAGGCGGAGCTGCGGCAATTGGCGGCGGACCTGGGCTTGGGGGCGCGGGTTAACTTCCTCGGCCAGCGCCGGGATATCCCTGACCTGCTGGCCGCCCTGGATATCTTGGTGCTGCCCAGCTACAGCGAAGGGGTGTCGCTGGCCCTGCTGGAGGCCATGGCCGCGGGCCTGCCGGTGATCGCCACCGCGGTGGGCGGCCTCCCGGAAGTGGTGACGGACGAAGTCAATGGCCTGCTCATCCCGCCCCGGGACCCCGAGGCCCTGGCCCGAGCCCTGGCCCGCCTGCTGGCGGACCCGGATTTCGCCAGGAGGCTGGGGGAGCAAGCCCGCGCCGAGGTGGAAGCCCATTATTCCCTGGAGCGCCTGGGCCGGGAGATCAATGAGATTTACGGAGAATTAAGCGGTAGCCCCAGGCTTGAGCCTGCGCCTTAGCTAAAGGTGCGGCGGGCCTCCGCGCCCGCCATCTTGGGCGGCCAGGGACAGTCGGCTCACCTACTATGTTGCACAGCCGTCATAACTGGGTTTTATTTGCGCCATTGAAACGGTGCGGCTTGGGGATTATAAACCTGGATGAATTTATCCATGGCCTCCCTGGATACTACCGTCTTGGTGAGATGATTATCGGCCGGGCGCGCTTGCAACTCCCTAAGGTGGTGGTTAAATTAAAAATCGGTAAATAATCGAAGGGGGATGTACGGTTAATGTTGCCTTTTAAAAGAATTTTGTGTCCCACCGATTTCAGTGAGCCGGCTTTCAACGCACTGAAACACGCCGAGGAACTGGCCCGGCATTTTGCGGCGGAATTAATCGTGGTGCATGTCATTCCGCCGTTGCCGGTCCCCCATTCGTTTCCCGACCCGGGAGCGGACTTCAATTTTGACGTGCCCTTGTTCCAGCAAGAACTGGCGATCAAGGCGGAGCAAATGCTCAAAGACCTGGTGTCCCATCATAAAGTGGCGACCCGGATCGTGGTGGCCACCGGAGAAGCAGCTCCGGAAATCCTCCGGATGGCCCATCAGGAGCACGTGGACCTCATCGTCATTGCCTCCCACGGGATGGCGGGCTGGCAGCGGTTGGTCTTTGGGTCCGTGGCCGAAAATGTGGTGCGCCAGGCCACCTGTCCGGTCTTGACCATCGTGGCGCCACCCGAGGCGGAAAGCCCTGCCAGATAAATCGAACCGGACAGGACTCCCGATTTTAGAAAAAAGTTACAACTGACAGACACCTTGAATATTGGACTCATCCATTCCTAAAGCCTGCCAAAACTTGCTTCGTGGTCATTTTCTTGCCTCCATCTCAACTCCAGGCAATGACAGGAGCCCTTGGGAAAGAACAGTCACCCGTCGCCGGCAGGTCCTGAGCTTCAGGGTTTTAAGACTATCCTGTACCTCGGTTTGCCATGCCGTAATTTCTCCAGGGCATCATTAATTTCACTAAACCGATAGGTCTCAACGGTGGGCTGAATGTGGTGCCGGGCCGCAAAGTTCAGCATAGTCGCGATCGCCGCCGGACTGCCCGTCGGACTGGAGGAGAGGGATTTCTGGCCGCTCAGTAGAGGAAAAAGCGGCACTGAAATCGGCTGAGTCACCACGCCCACCAAGTGAAGACAGCCTTTGGGGCGCAAGGCTTCAATATAGGCCTGCCAATCCAAAGATACATTCACCGTCGACAGGATAAAATCCAAAGAGCCTGCCGCCTTTTTTAAAGCCTCGGGGTCACGGGAGTTGATGAAGTGATCGGCGCCGAACCCCTTGGCTTCAGCCTCCTTCTCCGGGCTGCTGGAAAACGCCGTCACCTCGCAGCCCCAGGCATGGGCAAATTTCAAGGCCATATGGCCAAGCCCCCCAATGCCGACAACTCCCACCCGGGCCGTGGGCTTCACCTTCCGCAGCAGCAACGGGTTGAACACGGTTATGCCGCCACACATGAGGGGAGCGGCGGTTTGGGGGGCGAGCTGATCGGGCAGAGGAATGACCCAGGCCGCGTTGGCCCGGACCCGGTCGGCAAAGCCCCCATAATGGCCCACTATGGTCCCCACCTTGGAGGCGCATAGATGATGATTTCCGGATTTGCACCATTCGCAGGTCAGACAGGAGTCGGCAAACCATCCCAGACCGACCCGTTGCCCCACCCTTAACTCCTTGGCGTGAGGGCCCTGGGCCGCGACAGTGCCGATAATCTCGTGTCCGGGAATCAAAGGATATTGGCTGGTTCCCCATTCGTTGTCCAACATACTGAGATCGCTGTGACATAACCCGCAATACTCGACTTTGATCTCAACCTGGGTGTCTCCCAGGGGTCCGGGGTCAAATTCGAACGGCTCCAGCGTTCCCCCAGGCTCAGTTGCGGCATATCCTTTTATCATTAATAATCTCCTTTCTCTGAGACCTTCCCCGGATCGATCGGCTTTAAGGTTATTTAGACGAGAATATAGTACCCGAAAGTCCGTTGGCGGCGAACCCTGGTCCCTTTTAGCTCAAAGCGAATGCACGAAGGTGAATGTCGGCATACCGAAGATCATGATGTACATCTCATTTTCGTGAGACCCCTGGGATTTGTGCTAGGCCCTGAAGAACGCCAGGAGATCCGCGTTGACCTGGTCCTTATGGGTCGAGCACAGGCCGTGCGGCGCGCCCGGATAGACTTTCAGCGTGGCGTCCTTGACTATCTTGGACGAAAGCAGGGCCGAGGCGCCGATGGGCACGATCTGGTCATCGTCACCGTGAATGATCAGGGTCGGCACGTCGAATTTCTTGAGATCCTCCGTGAAGTCCGTTTCCGAGAAGGCCTTGATGCAAAAGTACGCGCCAGGAAAGCCGGCCATCATCCCCTGGAGCCAGAATGACTGGCGCATGCCTTCCGAGATCCTGGCGCCCGGCCTGTTGTAGCCGTAGAACGGTATGCTGAGATCCTTGAAGAACTGCGAGCGGTCGGCGAGGACGCCGGCGCGAATCTGGTCGAACGCCTCCAGCGGCAGGCCGCCGGGGTTGGCAGCCGTCTTCAGCATCAGCGGCGTTACCGCGCCGATCAGCACGGCCTTGGCCACACGTTTCGTGCCGTGGCGGCCGAGGTAGCGAGCTACTTCGCCGCCGCCCGTGGAGTGGCCTACATGAATCGCGTTTTTCAGGTCGAGCGCTTCGACGAGCGCCGCAAGGTCATCGGCGTAGGTGTCCATGTCGTTTCCGTTCCAGGGCTGGCTCGAGCGCCCGTGGCCGCGGCGGTCAGGCGCGATGAGGCGGTAGCCGCGGGAGGCCAGATAGAACATCTGGTCTTCAAAGGCATCCGCGTTGAGCGGCCAGCCATGGCTGAAAACCACGGGCTGTCCGCGGCCCCAGTCCTTGTAATAGATCTGCGCGCCATCTTTGGTCGTGATCGTGGCCACGGGATGCTCCTTTCCGGTGAACTCTCCCTGATGAAATTTAGTTACTTTTTTGCCACTGTCAGCCCTTGAGAAGGTGATGCACGCCGCCCATGAGCTGAACGGCCCGACATCATTTAGAATTCCGGTTTAGGAGGTGGCTTTGGCTCGTTCTTCATGGGACATTTTGGCCAGGCGTTCCACTTCCCCTGCCTCTAACCCAAGCCCTGCGGCTACGCGCCGGCCGTAATCAGGGTCAGCCTTGAAGAATAAAGCGGTCTGCCGGAGTTGGATGCGTTTTTGCGCGCCGCCCAGATGATCTACAATATTCCCCACTAGGTTCTTGCGGTCCTGATCAGTCATTACCTTACGATAGAGATCGCCTGGCTGTACAAAATCGTCGTTGGGGAAACTGAAGGGAGAACGCTTGGCATGCCCGGAAATCTCAAAGGGCGGCTCAGCTGCGGCCGGGTCCGGTTCAGGACCACCGAAGCTGTTGGGCCAGTAATTGGGGCCACCGGCGCCATTGGGGTCCACCCGCATGAACCCGTCGCGCTGGTAGCTGTTTTCCGGGGCGAATTTGGGCGCGTTCACCGGGATTAGGTGATAGTTGGGCCCCAGCCGGTGAAGGTGAGTGTCGTGGTACGAGAACAGCCTGGCCTGCAGCATCTTATCAGGCGACGCGGCTATGCCCGGCACTAAATTGCCGGGACAAAAAGCGGACTGCTCCACCTCGGCGAAGTAATTGACCGGGTTGCGGTTCAGCACCATCTTGCCGATCTTGATGGGGGGAACCTCTCCATGAGGCCAGACCTTGGTGATATCGAGGATGTCCCAACGAAAATCCTTGGCCTGTTCCGGAGTCAGGATTTGCATCTCCAGGGTCCAGGAGGGGTAATCGCCGCGTTTGATGGCTTCATAGAGATCGCGCGTGGCATGGTCCGGGTCCTGGCCGCTGATTCTGCCGGCCTCCTCCCGGGTAAGGTTCTTGATGCCCTGATCGGTCTTGAAATGGTATTGCACCCAGAAGTACTCGCCCTTGGCGTTGTACCACTTGTAGGTGTGGCTGCTGTAACCGTTCATCTGACGGAAGGAGGCCGGCGTGCCCCGGTCGGAGAAGAGGATGGTGACCTGATGGATGGATTCCGGGGTCAGGGAGAGAAAGTCCCAGTACATGTCCGGGTCCTTACAATTGGAAGCCGGGTGCCGTTTCTGGGTATGGATGAAATCCGCGAACTTCAGTGGGTCCCGGATGAAGAAAACCGGGGTATTATTACCCACTAAGTCATAGTTCCCCTCTTCCGTATAGAACTTTAGGGCAAAGCCGCGGGGGTCGCGGGCTGCGTCGGGCGAGCCCTTCTCCCCGCCTACGGTGGAAAACCGCGCGAAGACCTCAGTCCGCTTACCAATTTCCGAGAGAAATTTGGCTTTAGTGTATTTGGTCACCTCCGCGGTAACCTCGAAGTAACCACCCGCACCCGCACCTTTAGCATGAACCACCCTCTCCGGGATTCGCTCGCGGTCAAAGTGCCCCAGTTTCTCCAAAAGATGAACGTCTTGCATTAGAACCGGCCCGCGCTCGCCGGCGGTCAGGCTGTTCTGATCGTCGGGCACGGGTATCCCAAAAGCCGTGGTCAAGGTCTTTTTATTCTTTGCCATTTTCTTTCTCCCTGGTTTCAACCGATTGCCCTTCCTTTTGGCACCTGGGGCAAAGGCCGAAAAAGTTTAGCTGGTGATGGGTGATCTGATAGCCGGTCTGCCGCCCCATTTCTTGAGAGATCTCCGCTACGGCTACAAACTCGGGATCGAGGATTTGGCCACACCTGGTACAGATGACATGTGGATGTGGGTACGGTTTATTGCCATCGTAATGGCTGCCCGCGGTAGCAAAATTAAGCTCCAAAACCTCGCCCATATCCTTTAGCAGTGTCAAGGTCTTATAGATGGTGGCCAGGCTGGTGGTGGGAAAATCGGCTTTCATCTGTTCATAAATCTGCTCTGCATTAGGGTGTCTTTTGCTCGCCGCGATGATCTTCAGCATGGCCAGCCGTTGGGGAGTGAGTCGGTACCCTTTATCCCTCAGCGCCTTAATTATTTGTTCCAGACGGTTTTGAGGGTCTGCCACTAAATTTCTCCAGGCGCGTCGGTCGAGCGCCTTTATTTATAATCATTATCTTTAGAATATCAATATCAGCAGAAAGAAAATTTCTACGGACAGACCGGTAGCCATAATTATCCTTTCGCGGTGTCCCTGTCCCAGCGGCCCCACCACAGTCTCCCCAGGGGAGACTCCGGTCGGCCTACGGCCTCCTTCCGTCTCCCCTGGCGTCCCTCTCCCCATCACCTGGGCATTATCTCGCCCTTTTGCCAGCTCCCGGTTCTCCTTGGTCACGTATTATCACCCAATCCCGTGTCCAAGAAAACCGGATCCACCTTAGTATATGCTCCTAATGGCCTGGTAACTATTAATGGGGCGCAAAATATAAATGGAGTTATAGTAGGGAACCAGGTTATAATTAATGGGTCAGAAAACATTAATGGGAATTTTCCGCTAGTGACTCTTCCACAGCAATGGGTGCCGGAACTGGTGCAATAACGCTACGGGGAAGCAAGATATTCACTAATCAACGGGTAATGATCACTTTCAGGGCAGAAAGCGCGGCTCCCGGCGGGAGCGGGGAGGGGTCGCGCCATCCTGGTCATAAAATTTCATCCTGACGCGAGGGCAAATCCGTGAACCTGGCCAATCGACTGATCGAAGCCAAGGCCCTGACCGTGGAGCAACTGGCCCCGGCGCTCCGTCGCCAAAAGCAATATCGCGGGTTTCTGGCCGGGCACCTGACGGAACTGGGCATCATGAAGCCCGGGGAGCTGGAGCCATTTATCCAATCCTGTCCGCTGCCTGCCCAATCCTTCGAGGACCTTGGCCTGCCTGAGCAGATGCTGGCCCAGCTATTTTTGAAACATGCCCTTTACAGTTACCACTTCACCCTCCGGGAAATGGCGGAGGCCATGAAGCTCCGCCTGCAGTTGCTGGAATCGCTGCTGGATTATCTGAAGCAGCAGAAGTTTGTGGATATCCGCCCCAGGGACGTCCGGACTCCATCTCCAGGCCGCCATTTGGCCGGCGAAATCAGATATTCCCTCTCCAATGCCGGCAAGGAGGCTGCGGAGCAGGCCCTGGAACTTAACCGTTATATCGGGCCGGCGCCGGTCAATATGGAGGATTACTGGGATTGGGTGGAAGCGCAAACGATCCTGCAGGCGCAGGTGCAGGTATCACGTCTCCGGGAAGTGTTCAAAGATTACGTGCTCCCGGAGAGGTTCTTTGACGACATGGGCCCCGCGGTTTCCAGCGGCCGCTCCATCTTTGTCTATGGCCCTTCCGGCAACGGCAAGACCATGGCGGCCCGCACCGTGGCGGAGGTCTTCGATGATCCGGTCTACATCCCCCATGCCTGTTATGTCCATGGGCAAATCATCCGGGTTTTCGATAAGGCCATCCATCAGCCGGTTGCTACTGCCCCCGGCGATCGCCCGCCATGCGACCCCCGCTGGGTCTTATGCCGGCGGCCGGTTGTCCTTGCCGGCGGCGAGATGACCGAGACCGCGCTGGAACCCAAATACGACCCCATTGTCAAGCATTATGAAGCGTCCCATCAGATCCAGGCCAACAACGGGGTCTTGATCATTGACGATTTCGGCCGCCAGCGGATTTCTCCCAACGCCTTACTGAACCGCTGGATGTTTCCCCTGGAGACCCGCCAGGATTTCTGTAATCTCCACACCGGGCAGCAGTTTGCCATCCCCTTTGACCAGCTCGTCATCTTTTGCACCAACCTCGACCCCGGCAACCTGGCCGACGAGGCCTTTTTCCGCCGGATTCGCCATAAGATCTTTATGGGCGATGCCACCCCGCCACAATACCTGGAGATTTTCCGCCGGGTCTGTGATCAATATAAGATCGCCTTTGACGAGCAGGTAGTCAAACAAATCATGAAGCGCTACTACGGCGAGGGCGGCCGGCCGATGCGCGCCTGCCACCCCCGAGACCTGGTGGAGATAGTGCTGGACCGCGCCAAGTTCTGGCGACGAGCCGCGGAGCTCACCTTCAAGGAACTGGAGCTGGCCTGCCACACCTATTTTGTCAAAAATATCGGCTACGTTGATTATGACGTGGTCGAGAAGGAGCCGCAAACCGCAGAAGCGGACATCTAATCTCCACTTCCTGCTGCCAGGTGAGAGACCTCTGCTGCCGGAGGATCATCCCAGGGGACCGCAAAGTTCTTTGCTTAAGGAAAACCGCGGCTCCCACCATTCCTTAATCAGCTTTACCACCGCAGAGACCTCGATGGCCGACAGGCAGCGGTTATCAAGGCACTTCTGCAACAGGCACGGTTCCAGGGTGCAAACCTCTTGCCGTTTGTGCAGAGAGACGCCCCATTCCACCTGATGCGGCCCCACCCGGGCGGGGTGGTCGGCGCCGATGAGGGCGATGCTAGGGACCCCCAAGGCCAGGCCTAGGTGCAGGGGGCCGCTGTCGTTGGCCACCAGGAGGCGGCAGTGGCGGAGCAGGGCGGCCACCGTCAGCAAGGGAAAGCGCCCCCCGGTCACCAGACTGGGGCCCTGGATGCGGGTAGCGATGGCCTCGGCCTGGCTGCGGTCCTTGGCGCCGCTGATAATCAACAGGGGCGCCCGGTAGCTTTCAGAGAGAAAATTCCCCAATTCCGCGAAAGAGTCCGCCGGCCACCATTTGTAAGGGTCGGAGCCGGTGGGGTGCAGGGCCAACAGTAGGGGAGGGACCTCCCCGAAATGCCCGGATAAGATGGCCTGGGCCTCGGCCGCCTCCTCCGGCGCC